>Ga0307933_1000002_pt1 | contig 309153 bp, 300 predicted proteins | sample OrgLakmetageno88_FD_201811 | JGI IMG/M metagenome (GOLD analysis project Ga0307933, IMG submission 201811) | Saline water microbial communities from Organic Lake, Antarctica - #88 | ecosystem: Environmental > Aquatic > Non-marine Saline and Alkaline > Saline | place: Antarctica: Organic Lake...
ACCGCCAGCAACGAGGTCCGCACCTCCGGCGCAGACGGCTTCGACGTCCACACCGACGTCGAATACTTCCGCTTCGACGACGCCGATGTGACGATTTGGGAGCTGACGGTGCTGTAGGGGCAGAGCCCTGTGCCGATTGGCACAAAGCCCCCGGACAACCGTTCCGGGGGCACGTCTATCCAGCTCCCTTTGCCCAGATTACACAATCAGATCTGCGGGGGTATCTGCTTCGCCCGTCCAATCGTTATGCGCGCGCACAGCACCCCCCATTTGGTCTGTCACGCAGGCCCGGAACAGGTGCATTCTTCGCGCCGGACTGCTCCCAAGGTTGATCTGGATCAGGGCGACGCCCTCTGTCGCGGCGCGGCAAAACCTCAATTTCGCGCCATATCTGCGCAAGCCGCGCACCTTGTTGCCGCTCTCGCAGGCATTGCCCACTGGTCATTCTGGCTTATCTCGAGCTAAACAGCGCTGCGCACCACGGTATAGAGTGGCCTGCACTCAAAAAATTCTGACCTATGGACCGACATTATGACACACAAACGCCTTTCCCGTGCCGAGCTTTCCGTCTCGGCTGAACTCGTCACCTTCATCGAGGAGCACGCCCTCGTGGGCACGGGCGTGTCGTCTGGAACCTTCTGGGACGGTCTGTCGGAGTTGGCCCATGCGTTCGGTCCGCGCAACCGCGCGCTGCTCGACAAACGCGCGGCGCTGCAAAAGGCGATTGACGATTGGCATCTGGGACGGCGCGAGGGCGCGCATGACGGCATAGGGTACAAGGCGTTCCTGAACGAGATCGGCTATCTGCTGCCCGAAGGCGATGACTTCAACATCGACACCGCCAATGTCGATCCTGAAATCGCGACCATCGCCGGGCCGCAATTGGTCGTGCCCAGCACCAACGCCCGGTTCGTGCTCAATGCGGCCAACGCGCGCTGGGGCAGCTTGTATGACGGCTTTTACGGCACCGATGCCATGGGCACCCTGCCCCCCGCGGGCCCGTTTGAAGCAGGGCGCGGCGCGCGGGTGGTGGCGCGGGCGTCCGTCTTCCTCGACGAAGCGTTTCCGGCAGCCGGCACGAGCCATGGCAAGGCGCAAGGCTACGCCGTGGTAAACGGCGCCCTGCACGTCGATGGCAACCCGTTGATGCAGCCGGAGAAGTTCGCGGGCTACCGCGGCAGCGCCGACGCGCCTGAAGCAGTCTTGCTGCGCAACAACGGCCTGCATGTGGAGTTGGTGTTCGACGCGGATCACCCCATCGGGCGCACCTCTGCCTCCGGCCTTGCCGACGTCCGCATGGAATCCGCCGTCTCCGCGATCGTGGATATGGAGGATTCAGTCGCTTGCGTGGATGCCGAGGACAAGGTCGTGGCCTATGCCAACTGGCTGGGCCTCATGCAGGGCGATCTGTCGGAGACTTTCGAGAAAGGCGGCAAGCAGATCACCCGTGCCTTGCACGACGACATCACCTATACCGCGCCCGGCGGCGGCGAGACGGTGCTCAAGGGCCGCGCGCTTTTGCTCGTGCGCAACGTGGGGCATCTGATGACCAATCCTGCCATCCTCGACCGTGACGGTGGCGAGATCTATGAAGGGCTGATGGACGCGATGATCACCACGCTCATCGCCATGCACGATCTGAAAAAGACCCAAGGCTTGCGCAATTCGCACCACGGCTCCATCTATGTGGTCAAGCCAAAGATGCACGGCCCCGAAGAGGTCGCCTTTTCAGACGAGATTTTCACCCATGTGGAGGGCGTTTTGGGCCTGCCTGCAAATACGGTCAAACTCGGCATCATGGACGAGGAGCGGCGCACTTCAGTCAACCTCAAGGAGTGCATCCGCGCCGCCAAAAGCCGCGTGTGTTTCATCAACACCGGCTTTCTCGACCGCACCGGTGACGAGATCCACACCTCCATGGAAGCGGGCCCGTTCAGCCGCAAGGATTTCATCAAGCGCAAGGGCTGGATCACGGCCTACGAGAACCAGAACGTCGACATCGGACTGGAATGCGGCCTCTCGGGGCGCGCGCAGATCGGCAAGGGCATGTGGGCGGAGCCCGACAACATGTACGGTATGCTCGACGCCAAGATCGATCATCCGCGCAGTGGTGCCAATTGTGCCTGGGTGCCCAGCCCCACGGCAGCAACGCTGCATGCGCTGCATTATCACACCGTCGATGTCTTCGCCGTGCAGGCGCGGCTCGCCAAGGGCGGCCGGCGTGCCTATGTGGAGGCCCTGCTGGACATTCCCGTGGCGAGCTACCGCAAATGGACCAAGGCACAGATCCGACACGAGGTGGAGAACAACGTGCAAGGCATCCTTGGCTATGTGGTGCGCTGGATCGACCAGGGTGTCGGCTGTTCCAAGGTGCCGGACATCAATGATGTGGGCCTGATGGAAGACCGCGCGACCTGCCGCATCTCGGCGCAGCATGTGGCCAACTGGCTGCACCACGATATCGTCAGCACTGACGAGGTGATCGAGGTGCTGCGCCAGATGGCCGACGTGGTGGACCGTCAGAACGCGGGTGATCCGCTTTACAGGCCCATGGCGCCGTCCTTCGACGGGATCGCCTATCAGGCGGCCTGCGATCTGATCTTCAACGGCACGAAAGATCCGTCGGGCTATACGGAGCCGACGTTGCATGCCCGGCGCCTTGAGCTGAAAGCGCAAAGAAACGCATAAGCATGGGTGGGTGGTGGCGGCGCGCGGAGGAGCCTAAGGGTCCTGCGGGCTGCCCCCCACCGCCTGCGTGAGCGCGCGCGCCGCCGCGATGACGCAGGCGCTGAACCCCGCGATCTGCTCCGTTCCCACCCGCGATGTGGGGCCGGAGACGGAGATACCCGCCACCGCCTCGCCGTGCATGTCGAAAACCGGTGCCGCGATGCAGCGCATGCCGATGTTGCGCTCCTCCGCGTCGAGGGCGAAGCCGCGCGCGCGCGTGGCCGCCAGATCAGCCATCAGAGCGCTGCGCTCGGTCAGCGTGTGCTCGGTGAACCGCTCCATCGCCGCGTGGCTCATCAGCGCATCCAGCCGCACCTCCTCCATCTGCGCCATCAGCGCCTTGCCGATGCCGGATGCGTGCATGAGTGACAAGGTCCCCGGCGGAAAGAAAGCGCGGATGCTCGCGTGCGTCTCCACCTGGCTGACGAAAAGCACATGGCCACCCCGCTCAATGCCGAGGTTCGCCGTCTCCCCCGTCTGCTCCATCAGGCGGCGCATGATCGGGCGCGCGCGCTCCACCAGTGACGTGCGTTTGAGAAACCGCGCCCCGATGACAAACGCACGCGGCCCGATGTGCCACAGCTGCTCGGCGGCCTCGAATTCCACCAGTCCGCGCCCCTCCAGCGTCACGAGGATGCGGTAGACCGTGGCGGGCGATTGTCCCAGATCGGCAGCCAGCGTCGAGAGCGGCTTGCCCTGCGCCTCGCTCAGGAACTCGAACACCTCCATCGCGCGGTCCAGCGATTTGATCGTGTTCTGCGCAGTCTTGTCGTCCCATGCACGTGGCCTGCCACGGGATTTTTTATTGACTTGATTCGGCGTATTTTTCGGCTCCATCAGCGATGCCTTTGCTCATTATGAAATTCAAATTCACGATATGAAAAACACAAAGCATTGGCAATAATGTACTTTTTTCTAAGGTGCCCAAATGAAAAACCTTTTCAAAAAAATATCCCTCCTCCGGAAACCTCCCTAAAGTGCCTACAACATCCAATAGGAGCCGATCATGAGCTTTCAGAACCCCGTATTTATCCCCGGCCCCACCAACATGCCCGAGGCGCTGCGCAATGCCTGCAATATGCCGACGATCGACCACCGCTCGCCCCTCTTCGGGGATATCCTGCACCCCTGTCTGGACGGTGTGCGCAAGGTCCTGAAATCCGAGGGCGCGCATGTGTTCATCTTCCCCTCCACCGGCACCGGCGGCTGGGAGACGGCGATGACCAACACGCTGAGTGCAGGTGACAAGGTGCTCGCGGCGCGCAACGGCATGTTCAGCCACCGCTGGATCGACATGTGCCAGCGTCACGCCCTGGATGTGCATATCGTGGAGACGCCTTGGGGCCATGGCCTGCCCGCGGAAACCTATGAAGAAATCCTCAAAGCCGACACTGCGCACACCATCAAAGTCGTGCTGGCGACCCACAATGAGACCGCCACCGGCGTGAAATCGGACATCGCCGCCGTGCGCGCCGCACTCGATGCCGCGGGCCACCCCGCGTTGCTGTTTGTGGATGGGGTAAGCTCCATCGGTTCAATGGATTTTCAGTTCGACGCATGGGGTGTCGATGTCGCCGTGGCCGGCAGCCAAAAAGGCTTCATGCTCCCCGCGGGCCTCGCCATCGTGGGGTTTTCCGACAAAGCCGTTGCGGCGGCAAAGACAGCCACCCTGCCGCGCACCTTCTTCGACATCGGAGATATGCAGAAGGGTTACACCGCCAATGCCTTCCCCTACACGCCCCCCGTAGGGCTGATGAACGGCTTGAAAATGTCGCTGGAAATGCTGCTGGACGAAGGGTTGGACAATGTCTTCGCCCGCCATACCCGCATCGCCACCGGCGTGCGCCACGCGGTGGATGCCTGGGGGCTTACGCTTTGCGCGGCTACGCCGGATCTCCACTCCGACAGCGTCTCCGCCATCTGCACGCCGGAGGGGTTCAACGCAAACGATATTGTGACCCGCGCCGCAGACGTCTACGGTGTAGCTTTCGGCGTGGGTCTGGGTGAGGTTGCGGGCAAAGTGTTCCGCATCGGCCATCTGGGCAGCCTCACGGATGTGATGATGCTGAGCGGTCTTGCCACTGCAGAGATGTGCATGGTGGATCTCGGTCTCGATATCAAGCTCGGTTCCGGCGTGGCGGCTGCGCAAGAAGTCTACCGCGCCACAGCCACAGCATAAGGGAGAACACGATGTACATCCCCACTTTCGAGGACATGCAGGCCGCCCATGAGCGGATCAAACCCTACATCCACCGCACGCCCGTGATGACATCGACGTACCTCGACGAGCTTACTGGCGCGCAACTTTTCTTCAAATGCGAGAATTTCCAGAAAGCGGGTGCGTTCAAAGTACGCGGTGCCTCAAACGCGGTCTTCGGCCTATCTGAGGAGGACGCGGCCAAGGGCGTCTGCACCCATTCATCAGGCAACCACGCCCTCTCACTTTCCTATGCCGCCGGTCGTCGCGGCATCCCCTGCAACGTTGTCATGCCGCGCACAGCCCCGCAGGCAAAAAAGGACGCGGTCATGGGCTATGGCGGCATCATCACGGAGTGTGAACCCTCCACCAGCTCCCGCGAGGCGGTTTTTGCCCAGGTGCAGGCGGCCACGGGCGGCGATTTCGTGCACCCCTACAATGACCCGCGCGTGATCGCGGGCCAAGGCACCTGTAGCTTCGAGTTCATGGAGCAGATGCGCGACGAGCACGGCGGCGGCGTGGACATGATGGTCGCCCCGATCGGCGGCGGCGGCATGATTTCGGGCACCTGCCTGACGCTCAGCCACATCGCCCCCGATGTGCAGATTATCGCAAGTGAGCCAGAGCAGGCCGACGACGCCTACCGCAGCTTCAAGGCGGGCCACATTATCGCCGATGATGCCCCCGTGACCATCGCCGATGGGCTGAAGGTCCCGCTCAAGGACCTCACATGGCATTTTGTGTCCAACCACGTAAGCGATATCCTCACCGCGTCCGAGCAGGAGATCATCGACGCGATGAAGCTGACGTGGCAGCGCATGAAAATCGTGATGGAGCCAAGCTGTGCCGTGCCGCTGGCGACCATCATCAAGCACAAGGAGCGGTTCGCAGGCAAGCGTGTCGGTGTGATCGTAACCGGTGGCAATGTCGATCTCGACCTGCTGCCGTGGTTGAAATAACAAATTAACAAAGGGAGACAACGCTATGAACAAGCATGTAAATCTCGAAGACTACGAAGTTGGCTACGACATTCCCGCCCTGCCCGGAATGGATGAGGCCGACATCCAGACGCCCTGCCTCGTCCTTGACCTCGACGCGCTGGAGCGCAACATCAAGAAGATGGGTGAATTTGCCAAAGCCGCCGGCATGCGCCACCGCAGCCACGGCAAGATGCACAAATCCGTAGACGTGCAGAAATTGCAAGAAAGCCTCGGCGGCGCCTGCGGTGTGTGCTGCCAGAAGGTGTCCGAAGCGGAGGTGTTCGCACGCGGCGGAATCAGGGACGTGCTGGTCTCCAATCAAGTGACCGCGCCCCAGAAAATCGACCGCCTCGCCCGCATCCCCAAGCTGGGCGCGCGCGCAATCTGCTGCGTGGACGACATCGCCAATGTGGCTGACCTGTCGGCAGCGGCGGTCAAGCACGGCACCCAAATCGAATGTCTGGTCGAGATCGACTGTGGCGCGGGCCGCTGCGGCGTGACGAACACGCCGGCGGTGGTAGAACTGGCCAAAGCCATCGACGCCGCCCAGGGCCTCAAATTCGCAGGCCTGCAAGCCTATCAGGGAGCGATGCAGCACCTCGACAGCTATGAGGAACGCCAGGGCAAGACCCAGATCGCCATCGACATGGTCAAGGACGCGGTAGAGACGCTCAAGGGCGAAGGCCTGGAGTGTGACATCGTCGGCGGCGGCGGCACCGGCAGCTATTATTTCGAGAGCGCGTCGGGCGTGTTCAACGAGTTGCAATGCGGCTCCTACGCCTTCATGGACGCTGACTATGGCCGGATCCTCGACAAGGACGGCAACCGCATCGACGAGGGCGAGTGGGAGAATGCGCTGTTCCTGCTGACTACTGTGATGAGCCACGCCAAGGCCGACAAGGCGATCGTTGACGCGGGCCTCAAGGCGCAATCCGTGGACAGCGGCCTGCCGTTCATCTACGGGCGCACGGACGTAAAATACGTCAAATGCTCCGATGAGCATGGGGTGGTCGCGGACCCGGACGGCGTGTTGCAGGTGAACGACAAACTCAAGCTGGTGCCGGGCCACTGCGATCCCACTTGCAACGTGCACGACTGGTATGTGGGCGTGCGCGGCGGCAAGGTGGAGAGCGTCTGGCCCGTCTCCGCGCGCGGCAAAGCTTACTGAGCCTCTTCGGCCCTCTCCGGGCGCTCATCGCTGTTTTCGCCAACGCGGTGCGCGCCCGACGACCTGTCTAAAAAGGACCTTCCCCATGCTGATCGTACCCGAGCGCGAAATCGCCAATCTGATGACCCGCGCCGCCGCATTTGACGCAGTGGAGGGCGTTTTCGCCGCCATGGCCTCAAAGGATGCCGATAACTTCCCTGTCATCCGCGAGGCGATTGGGCATGAGGATGCGCTCTATGGCTTCAAGGGCGGGTTTGACCGCGCGGGTATGGCGCTGGGGCTCAAAGCCGGGGGGTATTGGCCCAACAACATGGCCAAGCATGGCCAGATCAACCACCAATCCACGGTGTTCCTTTTCGACCCCGACACGGGCATGGTACGCGCCATGGTGGGGGGTAATCTGCTCACGGCCCTGCGCACGGCGGCGGCCTCGTCGGTTTCGATAAAACATTTAGCGCGTGAGGATGCAAAGGTGATGGGAATGGTCGGTGCGGGCCACCAGGCGACGTTCCAGCTGCGTGCCGCCCTTGAGCAGCGGCAGTTCGAGAAGGTCATCGGCTGGAACTACCACCCCGAAATGCTCCCCAACATCGAGAAGGTCGCGGCTGAGGCGGGTTTGCCCTTCGAGGCCGTCCCGCTGGAGCGGATGGTGGAAGCGGATGTGGTGATCTCAATCACCTCGACCTTTGCGCCCACGATCATGGCCGATCACATCGCCACCGGCACCCACATCGCCTGTATGGGCACCGACACCAAGGGCAAGCAGGAGGTGGAGGCGGCGCTACTGGCGCGCGCAACCGTGTTCACCGACGAGGTCGCGCAATCGATCTCCATCGGCGAGGCGCAGCATGCGGTCGGCAGCGGCCTCATCGAGGCCGGGGACGTGCATCAATTGGGCGCAGTGATCAACGGCACACATCCGGGCCGCACGTCGCCGGATGAAATTACGCTGTTCGACGGCACCGGCGTGGGCCTGCAAGACCTCGCCGTCGCGGCAAAAGTCGTCGATCTCGCGGTGCAACAGGGTGTGGCGATCGAGGTCGATTTCTAGGCGCGACAACGCCCCCCTTGCATCCCGCCGATCACTCTGCACAAAACGGCGCGACAGGCAGCGCCTGACCCTTTTTCGACCACAGGACACAACATAATGCGGATCGTCATCAACGGCTTTGGCCGGATCGGGCGCACCATACTGCGCCAGATACTCACCCTGCCCGCGCATCGCGGGATCGAGGTGCTGCATGTGAATGAAATCGCCCCGCTGGAAACCTGCGCCTATCTGTTCAAATACGACAGTACGTTCGGCCCGCTGCCGCTGGACGTTCAGGTACGCGATGGCGGGCTCAGGGTTGGCGACCGTCACATCCGCTTCTCCCACCACAGCGCGCCGGAAGGCGCGGACTTCCCAGCCAGCGACGTTATGCTGGAATGCACCGGCAAGCTGCAGAGCCGCGCCATGGCACAACGGGGCCTGAAAGCGGGCGCGCGCGCCGTGCTCATCTCCGGCCCGTCGGAGCATGCGGATATCACTGTGGTTCTGGGGGCAAATGATGACGCCCTCGGGGATGCAAAAATTATCTCCAACTCGTCGTGCACAACCAACGCGATCGCACCACTCCTGCGAGCGCTTGACGAAGCGCTCGGGATCGCGCGCGCCCATATCACCACCATCCATTGCTACACCGCGAGCCAGCCCATGGTCGACGCGCCGCGCGGGGATCTCGCGCGCAGTCGTGCGGGTGCGGAATCCATGGTGCCCACCACCACCAGTGCGGCGTCGGAGCTTGCAGCGTTATTGCCCGACCTCGCCGCGCGCACCAGCGTCGCCGCCGTACGCGTGCCAAGCCTCAGCGTCTCCGCCATCGACGCGACCCTGCAAATTGCGCGGCCTATGACCACAGACGCCAACGATGCCCTGCGCGCGGCGGTGGCTGGGTTGCCGATGATCGGCACCACGGATGATCCTTGCGTCTCGCGCGACATGCGCGGGCGGGCGGAGTCGCTCGTGCTCGCCCTGCCGGAGACGCAGATGATCGGGCAGACGCAACTGCGCCTGTTCGGCTGGTACGACAACGAATGGGGCTTTTCCGCCCGAATGATAGACATGGCGCGCCTGTTGGCCGCGCGTCAGGGCTGATCGCGCACGGGCCATATGGCAGCGCCCGCCGTTTTGTGCCTATATGCCGGTCAACAAAGGGCAGGAGCGGCGAGATGAGCGGATATTTAACGACCCATGTACTGGACACGGCCCGAGGCTGCCCTGCCGCCGGGCTCAAGATCGAGTTGTTCCGTATCCAAGGCGAGACGCGCACTGCGCTCAAGACCCTCACCACCAACGCCGACGGGCGCACGAATGAGCAGATCCTGCCAGCGGAGGCCTTCGAGACCGGCACTTATGAGCTGGTCTTTCACGCGGGAGACTACCTCGACGCGACAGGCACGCCACCAGAAAGCCCCCGCTTTCTCGACGTCATCCCGATCCGCTTCGGCATGTCGGAAGCCTCTCACTATCACGTGCCGCTGCTGCTATCGCCCTTCGGCTACTCCACCTATCGCGGCAGCTAAGTCGTTGATCTCTCATTCGCTACCGGACATTCGATATGTATGATTTCGCAATACTCTGGGACTGGATCGCCTTCGCGGTGCGCTGGCTGCACGTGATCACGGCGATGGCGTGGATTGGTGCCTCGTTCTTCTTCATCGCCCTCGATCTGGGCCTGCGCAAGGCCGCCCACGCACCGCAAGGCGTGCACGGCGAGGAATGGCAAGTACACGGCGGCGGATTCTACCATATCCAGAAATATATGGTGGCGCCCGAAAACATGCCCGAGCATCTGATCTGGCACAAATGGCAAAGCTATATCACCTGGGTCTCCGGTGCGGCGCTGCTGATGATCGTCTATTGGGTCGGCGGCGAGATTTTCCTGCTCGATCCGACCAAGGCGGACCTGACCCTGTGGCAGGGCGTCGTGATCTCCGCAGGCTCGCTCACCATTGGCTGGATCGCCTATGACTATATGTGCAAATCAAGATTAGGAGAGCACTCTACCGCCTTGATGATGCTCCTCTTTGTTCTTTTGGTTGTCATGGCCTGGGGGTATAGTCAGATCTTCACGGGCCGCGCCGCCTTGCTGCATCTGGGGGCCTTCACCGCGACGATCATGACCGGTAATGTCTTCTTCCAGATCATGCCGAACCAACGCATCGTCGTGGCCGACCTCAAGGCAGGCCGCAAGCCCGACGCCAAATACGGCAAGATCGCCAAGCTGCGCTCGACCCACAATAATTACCTCACGCTGCCGGTGATCTTCCTGATGCTGGCCAATCATTACCCGCTGGCCTTCGCCACCGAATACAGCTGGATCATCGCGAGCCTGATCTTCCTCACCGGTGTCACGATCCGGCATTATTTCAACACCATGCACGCGACGGGCAGCGGCCCCCATTGGACATGGGCCGTTACCGTCCTGCTGATGATCGTGATCGCGTGGCTGTCTACGGTCCGAGGCCCCGACAGCTATGAGATCGCCCAGAGCCGAGATCTGACCGCCTATGAGCAGCAATACGCCTCGGCCGAGGGGTTCGAGGAGGCCTATGATGTGGTGCTCGGCAACTGTTCGATGTGTCACGCGCGCGAGCCGGTGTGGGAAGGCATGCATTGGGCGCCCAAGGGCGTGCATTTGGAAACCCCCAGCGATATCGCCCGCCATGCCGAGCAGATCCTGCTGCAATCGGGGTTGAGCAATGCGATGCCACCGCCCAACGCCATCGCCACCATGACGCCCGAAGCGCGCGGCAAGATCGTCGCATGGGTGCGCAACGCGCGCGCCGATTAGATGCACCTGGGCCTCATCGGATACGGCAGCATGGGGCGCGCGCTGGTGGCGCATTTCGGTGCGGACTTAAACCATATCACCGTGCTGCTGCGCGCGGGCACACCGCCGCCTGATACGCCCCATCCTGCGCTCACCTTTGTGAGCAGCTGCGACGCGCTGCTTGGCGCCAAGCCTGATCTCGTGGCTGAAGTCGCAGGGCATGCGGCAGTCGCGGCGCACGCCGAGGTGATCCTGAGCCATGGCACGGACCTCATCGTGGCCTCGCTGGGCGCCTTCGCCGATCCGGCAGTGCATATCCGCGCGCTTGCCGCCGCGCGTGGCAGCGGTGCAGCGCTGATCCTGCCCTCCGGGGCTATCGGCGGTCTAGACCTGTTGCGCGTTCTGGCGGCGAGTGGGGACGTGGACGTCACCTACGAAGGAATCAAACCCCCCGCCGCATGGAAAGGCACGGACGCAGACACGCGCGTCAATCTGGACGCGCTGACGGCACCCCGTGTGTTTTTTACCGGCACGGGTCGCGCGGCAGCGCTGCAATTTCCCAAGAATGCCAACGTCGTCGCGGCGCTCGCTCTCGCCGGTGCGGGCTTTGATACGATGCAAGTCGACCTGATCGCCGATCCCGCCGCGCGGACCAATACCCACAGCTACCGTGTGCGCAGCGCCGTGTGCGACTTCCGGATGAAGATCGACAACGCCGCCTCTGCGGGCAACGCGCGCACATCGCACACCACCGTGCTGAGCATCGCGCAGGAGATCGTCGCGCATGCGGCGCACCTTAAACCACCACACCCCCAAGCCCGAAAGGCATCCCATGATTGAACGAATTGAAACCGGCGCGCGCTCCTCCAAGATCGTGAAACACCGCGGTGTCGCCTATATCACCGGCCAGGTGGGCGAAGGGGCGACCATCCAAGAGCAGACGCAGGAGTGCCTGCGCCGCCTCGACGCATTGCTCACGCAAGCAGGCTCGTCGCGCGAGCAGATGTTGCGCGCCACGATCTGGCTGGCGGATATGGCGGATTTCAACGGGTTGAACGAGGTCTGGAACGCATGGGTCCCCGAGGGCCACGCCCCCGCGCGCGCCTGCGGCGAGGCGAAGCTCGCGCGCGCGGAGCTGAAAGTCGAGATCATCGTCGATGCGGCCTACGCGGAGTAGCGCCGCACGGTGCACGAGGACGTGAAACGCGCTAGATTATCTCGTCCTCGTCGAACAGCGGTGCTTCCTCAAGCTGGGTGGTAAGATCGTCCATCGCGGCTTCCGCCACGCCCGAAGACACGACTGCGGCGACGTGCAGCAGTGCGTCGCCCTCATGCACCACCGGCATCATCGCGCGGCCCACGATGATCCCTGCGTGTCGCGCCGTCACCTCGATCTCCCCGTCGCCAAAAGGGTCCGAAATGGCGGCGACCAAATCGCCAACCTCCACCACATCACCCTCGCCCTTGAACATGCGCAACAAGCCACCGGCAGGCGCACGCAGCCAATGACTGTCCCCGCACACCAGCGATTTCGCTTTGGGCCGCGCGATGCCCGCCGTGGGCAGCAGCCCCACATCCTTGAGCACGCGCAAGATGCCTGCCAGCCCCGCGCGCACGGAAAACTCGTCAAAGCGCATCCCCTCGCCCGCCTCATACAGCAGCACGTCGACACCGGCTTTCTTGGCCTCCTGCCGCAGGCTGCCATCGCGCAGCGCACTTGTCAGGATTACCGGCGCGCCGAACACATGGGCCAGCGCCATCGTGCGGCGGTTGTTGGCCGAGACCCGCACCTGCGGCAGGTTCGTGCGGTGGATCGCCGCCGAATGCAGATCGATGCCCAACGTGCACCGCATCACAATCTCGTTGAGGAAGATATGCGCCAGGCGTGACGCAAGCGAGCCGTTGGGCGAACCGGGAAAGCTGCGGTTGAGGTCGCGCCGGTCGGGCAGATAGCGCGAATGATTTAGAAACCCGAAAGTGTTGACAATGGGCACCACGATCAGCGTACCGCGCAGGCGCGCGAGGTTCTTGGTGCGCAGCAATCGCCGCACGATTTCCACGCCAATCACCTCGTCGCCGTGGATGCCGGCACTCACAAAGAAGGTCGGTCCGTCCAGCCGCCCGTGGATGACATGCGCCGACAGCGTCACCGGCGTATGGTCCGACAGCGTGCTGACCGGCAGATTCACCGTGCGCCGCGTGCCCGCCGCGACCCGCTCGCCACCGATCTCAAAAGCCGGTCGTCTGCTCACCCCTTGCCCTTGGTTTTGGTGGCGCCCGGCTTGGCGTTCTTCTCGATGTATTCGATGATCTTGTCCGCGATATCGAGGCCCGTCGCCTTCTCCACCCCTTCCAGACCGGGTGAGGAATTCACCTCCATCACCACAGGCCCGTGGTTGGAGCGCAGCATGTCGACCCCGCACACGTTGAGCCCCATCGCCTTGGCCGAGCGGATCGCGGTTGAGCGCTCCTCCGGCGACAGCTTGATCACCTCCGCAGAGCCGCCGCGATGCAAGTTGGAGCGGAAATCGCCTTTGGCCCCCGTGCGCTTCATGGCCGCAACCACCTTGCCGCCCACCACGATGGCGCGGATGTCCGTGCCGCCCGCCTCCTTGATGAACTCCTGCAACAGGATGTTGACGCCCGCGCCGCGAAACGCCTCCACCACCGATTTGGCGGATGTTTGGGTGTCTGCCAGCACCACGCCGATGCCCTGCGTCCCTTCCAACAGCTTGATTACAACCGGTGCGCCCCCCGCCAGCTTGAGCACTTCGTCGGTCTGTTTGGGGTCATGGGCGAAGGTCGTCACCGGCAGGCCGATCCCGTCGCGCGCCAAAAGCTGCATCGAGCGCAGTTTGTCGCGCGACCGACCAATGCCCACACTTTCATTGAGCGGATAGACCCCCTGCATCTCGAACTGCCGCAGCACGGCCATGCCGTAGAAGGTGACGGAAGCTCCGATGCGCGGGATCACGGCGTCGTAGCCTTCGAGCTTTTCGCCATTGTAGTAAACCTCCGGGCGGCGCGAGGCGATATTCATATAGCAGCGCAGCGTATTGATGATGTCGAGCGAATGACCCCGCGCGATTGCCGCCTCCTTGAGGCGTTTATGGGTATAAAGTTCGGCGTTACGGGCCAGCATTGCGATTTTCATCTGTTCATCCTTCCAATTGCGGTTTGCTGCTCACGAGGTAGGAATGCCCCGGATCCACAGCGATGTTCCGGCGGCGCAGTGCGCGCCGCCCCAGGATCAGCGGGAAGCGCATTTTCCCGCGGTCCGTCAGCGATATGTCGATACTCCAGCGCCTGCCCGCCAGCACCATGGGCGTGCGGATCACGATGCGGGTCTCGGGCTTGCCGCTGGTGTTGGTGATCGCGCGTTTGGTGTGCACGGGGAATTCGCACATGCGCACCTGTTGCCCGGGCACGTCCGGACACCGAAATCGCACCCATTTCGCGCCCTCGCGCACAAATGTCTCGATCTGTTCGGCATGCAGGGCGGTCGTCTTGGCCCCGGTGTCCACCTTTACGGCGAAATCGTGCAGCCCGAGCGCGGGCAGGCTGATGCACTCATGCCAGCCGATCAGCGTAAAGCCGCGCGGCGTGTTTGTTTTGCCGTTTTTCATGGCTCGAATATCCGTAATCTCGTGTTGCCCTCCCTTTCTGCGTCATCTGCGGCGGAGTTACCAGAACCCCCTTGCCCTCCTCTTCCCATCCCTATCCCCAGATGCGAGACTGTGCACATGTCCAGAAAAACCCTCAACGAGAAAAATCTTGCTGCTTTGGGCGCGGAGCGGCTGGCCGCGCTTTTGATAGAGGTCAGCACAGGCAGCGCCCCGATCAAGCGGCGCTTGCGGCTTGAGCTGAGCCATGATCTGGGGCCTGCAGAGCTGGCACATGACCTGCGCAAACGCCTCGCCTCCATCCGCCGCTCAAAAAGCTATGTGGGCTGGCGAAAGCGCAAGGCGTTGGTCAAGGATCTGGCCACGCAATCACAAATGATCGCGGAGAAAATCGCCCCCGAGGCCCCGTCTGAGGCCTTCGAGCTGTTGTGGGAGTTTCTGGGCCTCGCGCCCGGCGTCTATGCCCGCGTGGACGACAGCCGGGGCGAGGTCGGTGCGGTATTCGGCGCCGCCCTGGTGCAACTGGCGGATATCGCCCCGAACGCGGGCCTCGCCTCCCTACCCCTAGCCGAGCGGGTCTGGACGGGGCTGCGCGACGACGACCATGGCCAGTTCGACGATCTGATATCGCTGCTGGCCCCGACCTTGGGGGATGCGGGATTGGACGCGCTCAAGGCGCATGTGAACGCCTATTCGGAGGCCGCCTCACCTGAACCCACCGAACACGCGGCCCTCCAATTCCTGCGCGATCTGCGCGGCGACGGCGGCAACTATGCCGCCGCCCAAAAGGATCGGTTCATCCGCGATTGGCTCCAGCAGATCGCGCGCGCCCAGGGGGATATCGACGGCTATATCGCGGGCTACACGCACGATCAGCTTTGCCGCCCCACCATCGCCGCACAGGTCGCCACGATTTTGCTCGATGCAGGCCGCGCGCAAGAGGCGCTGAGCCATCTTGAAGGGGCTGACGTGGCGGACGCACGCCACCCCGCATGGGACCATGCCTATATCGCGTGCCTCGCCGCGCTTTCGCGCCCTGATGATGCGCAGGAGCATCGATGGCGCTGCTTTTGTGACACGCTCGATGTCGACATGCTCCGCGCGTATCTCAAACCGCTGCCTGATTTCGACGACATCGAGGTTGAGGACGCCGCAAAGGCGCAGGCGGCGCAGCACGCGCATTTCGCGACCGCCTTGACGTTCTTCCTGCGCTGGCCCGATCTGGCGGGCGCGGCACAGCTGATCCGCGCGCGCACGCGTGAGATCGACGGCGGTCTGCATAGCCTCCTCACGCCTGCCGCCGACGCGCTCCGCGACAAATACCCCCATGCCGCCACGGCGCTGTGGCGCGCGATGATCGAGCGTACCTTGTTCGACGGGCGCGCCAGCCGCTACGCCCAAGCCGCCGATCAGCTCATGGATTGCGCCGCCGCCGACGCGGACATCACCGACTACGAAGCGCTTGCACCGCACGACGACTTCCTGCGCGCCCTGCGTGCCCGGTACGAGCGCAAGGCCTCTTTTTGGGCACGAGTGCCCTGAGCAGGTAAGGCCTCACGCGGGCGGTGTTGGCGCGAGAAAGGTGTCTGGACACGCCGATGGTACACACGCCGCATTTCATATCTGAATACATTGTTTTGCAGCGGATGTGGGCGGGGGCCAGCCCCCCTCTTTGCCGATGGCAAAGAGCCCCCCGGAGTATTTACGGCCAATAAAAATAGGAGCTTGGGCGTTTGGAAATACAAAAGGCTGCCCGTTGGAGCAGCCCTTTGATAGGTCTTGAAGGTGGTGGACTTAGCCGACCAGCTCGAGGCCGGAGAAGAAGTAGGCGATTTCGGTGGCGGCGGTCTCTGGGGCGTCGGAGCCGTGTACGGAATTTTCACCCACGGACTCTGCGAATTCGGCGCGGACCGTGCCTGCTTCGGCATCGGCGGGGTTCGTCGCACCCATGACCTGGCGGTTTTTCGCGATGGCATCTTCGCCTTCCAGCACTTGGGCGACGATGGGCGCGGAGGCCATGAATTCGCACAGCTCGTCGTAGAAGGGACGCTCGGCGTGGACTTTGTAGAACTCACCCGCCTGTGCCTTGGTCAGGTGAATGCGCTTTGATGCGACCACACGCAGGCCTGCGTCCTCGAATTTCTTGACGATGGCGCCGGTCAGGTTGCGCTTGGTCGCGTCGGGTTTGATGATCGAAAATGTACGCTCGAGCGCCATGGGTCGTCTCCAGTTCAGTGTTGATTTGCGCGCTCCCTAGCATGGTGCCTGCGTGGAGAAAAGCGGTGATTGACGGCAGCGCCTGCATGGGTCACACCGCGCGCATGTTACGCATCTCAGAGATCAATTATTCAGTCGAAGGCCGTCCCCTGTTCGAGGAGGCCAGCGCCGTTATTCCCGATGGGCACAAGGTGGGCCTCGTGGGGCGCAATGGTGCGGGCAAAACGACGCTGTTTCGCATCATCCGCCGCGAGCTGGGGCTCGACGCGGGCGAGATCACCCTGCCCAGCCGCGCCAAGATCGGCGGTGTCGCACAGGAAGTGCCCTCCTCGGATACGTCGCTGATCGACACGGTGCTGGCGGCGGATGAAGAGCGCGCAAGCCTCATGATCGAAGCCGAGACGGCGACGGACCCAGGCCGTATCGCCGATATTCAGGCGCGGCTCGTGGACATCGACGCCTGGACCGCCGAAGGGCGCGCCTCGTCGATCCTCAAGGGTCTCGGATTTGACGATCACGACCAGCAACAGCCGTGCTCCGCCTATTCCGGCGGCTGGCGCATGCGCGTGGCGCTGGCGGGCGTGCTTTTCGCCGAGCCTGATCTGTTGCTGCTCGACGAGCCGACGAACTATCTGGATCTGGAGGGTGCGCTCTGGCTCGAGAACTACCTCGCCAAATATCCTCATACGGTCATCATCATCAGCCACGATCGGGGGCTTTTGAATCGCGCCGTGGGCGGCATCCTACATCTGGAAGACCGCAAGCTCACATATTATCAGGGAAATTACGACCAATTCGCGAGGATGCGCGCGGAGAAGCGTGCTCAATTGTCGGCGGCGGCCAAGAAACAACAGGCGCAAAAGGCGCATATGCAGGCCTTCGTGGACCGCTTCAAGGCCAAGGCCTCGAAAGCGAAACAGGCGCAAAGCCGCATGAAGGCGCTGGAGAAGATGGTCACCATCACGCCGCCGGAGGAAGCCGCGCGCAAGGTGTTCACCTTCCCGCAACCCGATGAACTGAGCCCGCCGATCATCAGCATCGAGGGCGGCTCGACCGGCTATGTCGAGGGCACGCCGGTGCTGTCGCGCCTCAACCTGCGGATTGATCAGGACGACCGCATCGCCCTGCTGGGCAAAAACGGACAGGGCAAATCGACCCTGTCGAAACTGCTCAGCAACCGTCTGGTGCTGTTCGAGGGCCGCGCGGTCAATTCCAACAAGCTGCGCATCGGTTTTTTTGCCCAGCATCAGGTCGATGAGCTGATGATCGACGAGACGCCGTTGCAGCACATGATCGCCGCGCGTCCCGGCATCATGCAGCCCAAGCTGCGCGCACAGCTGGCGGGCTTCGGCCTTGGGCCGGATCAGGCCGACACCGCCGTCGGACGCCTCTCTGGCGGGCAAAAGGCGCGGCTGTCTCTGCTGCTGGCGACGCTGGACGCGCCGCATCTGCTGATCCTCGACGAGCCGACCAACCACCTCGACATAGAGAGCCGCGAAGCGCTGGTTGAGGCGCTCACGCGGTACAACGGCGCGGTCATTCTGGTGAGCCATGACATGCACCTGCTGTCGATGGTGGCCGACCGGCTGTGGCTGGTGTCCGACGGCACGGTGAAGCCTTACGAGGATGATCTGGAGGCCTACCGCAAGATGCTGCTCACGGTCGAAAAACCCGTGAGCAAAAATGCGCGGCCCAAAGTTGAAACGCCCAAGGAAAAGCGCGCCAGCCGCGAGGACATCCTCGCGCTCAAATCAGAGGTCCGCACGGCGGAGGCCCGCGTGACCAAGATTAACGACATGCGCGACAAACTGGCCAAAAAGCTGGCTGATCCCGCGCTTTATGAGAAAGACAAAGTCGGCGAGCTTGAGGTCTGGAACAAGAAATACGCCGAAGTCATGGCAGCCCTCGAGCGCGCCGAGAGCATCTGGATGGATGTGGCGGCAAAGCTGGAGAAGGCACAGAAGTGATCATCGACACGGCTTATATGATCACGGCGTTCGTCACGCTGCTGGTGGTGGTCGATCCGATCGCGATCGCCCCGATATTCCTGGCCATCACCCCCGACAGCACCGCCGCGCAGCGTGAGCGGATCGCCCGTCGAGCGGTCCTCGTGGGCGGCATCATCCTCGTCGTCTTTTCGCTCGCAGGCGAAGCGGTGCTTGATTTCATTGGCATTTCCATGGCCGCCTTTCGCGTGGCGGGGGGTATCTTGCTGTTTCTGACCGCCCTCGACATGCTGTTCGAGCGGCGCACCAAACGCCGCAAGGACAGCACGGGGGAGCCTGATCCCCATCACGAGGACCCCAGCGTCTTTCCCCTCGCGATCCCGCTCATCGCGGGACCCGGCGCCATTGCCTCCGTAATCCTGCTGGTGGGCGAAAAACCGGGCGGTGAAGGGCTGGCGGTGGTGCTCTCGATCCTCGTCGTGGTGCTGTTGCTGATGTATGTGATGCTGCGCCTGTCCAGCGGTTTGGAGAAACGCGTGGGCAAGGTGGCGATCAACGTCTTTACCCGCATCTTCGGCATGCTGCTGGCGGCGCTTTCGGTGCAGTTCGTCCTCGACGGGCTGGCGGAGTTCGGTTTCGTCACCCCGCTTGGATAGCCGCTCCGATCTCCTATATTGGAGGTAGCACAAGGAGCCTTCCATGACCGGAGACAACATCGCCACGCTTTTATATCTGTCGCTGCTCGCCTGCGCGGTGGGTGGATGGTTCTTTATCTCCGGGCGGCAAAATTGGGGCAAGACGATGCAGATGGCCGCCGTCTGGGGTTTCATTTTTCTGGGGGCCATTGCCGCATACGGTTTGTGGAACGATGTGCAGCGGCAGGGGATGAACGACCAGCTGCTGCGTCTGGGCGATGGCCTTATCTCAGTGCCGCGGCAACGCGACGGGCACTATTATCTGACCCTTGCGGTCAACGGCGAGAACATTCGCTTTGTCGTGGATACCGGCGCCACGAACATGGTGCTCACCCGCGAGGATGCGCGCCGCGCGGGGCTGGACCCTAACACGCTCAATTTCATCGGGATCGCCAACACCGCCAACGGCCAGGTCCGCACCGCCCCCATCCGCCTCGATACCGTGCGACTGGGGGACGTAACGGACACCAATGTGCCCGCCTCCGTCAACGGGGGCGAGATGTTCGGCTCATTGCTGGGCATGGGATATCTGGAGAAATGGGGCAAGATCGAGATTTCGGGCGGGGAGCTTCGCCTCACCCGGTGAGCGCGCGGGCGGTCGTCTCCCTTGCATGCGCCGCGCCCGCTTTAGCGGTCGCATGAGCAACCGACAAATGAATTGCTTCCAGCCGCCCTTGTGCCGTAGCGTGATGCTTAAGCTTATTTAATGAAGGAACTTAGGCATGGAAGACGATGATTTTAGCAGCGACGTGACAACGACAGGCCGCGCAATCGTCGATGGTACCGTCACCGGCTCAATCGAAATCGAAGATGATCGCGACTGGTTTTCAGTCGAGCTGTCGTCGGCAACGGCGTACCGTATCGACCTCGAAGGCGCGCCGACCTCAAGGGGGACAAATAGTGACGTTTACCTCTACGGCGTCTATACCTCCGAGGGTGAGCGGATCCCCAACACGGTGAACGATGATTTCATCGGTTTAAACAGCAGGGTCACCTTCCAACCGGAAAGCTCCGGAACCTACTTTATAAACACCGGTGCTTATCTCGGTAACATCGGGACTTACAGCCTGAGCCTCACCACACTCATAGACGATTTCAGCGCTGATGTAGACACAACAGCTACGCTGAGCGTTGGCGGTTCGGCAAGCGGTTCCGTGCTCACGCAGACCGATACGGACTGGTTCGCGATCAGTCTTGAGGAAGGGGAGACCTACCGGTTTGATGCCATCGACACCACCTTCTTTTTTGCGAACATCGAGGCGGTATTCGACGCCGACGGTGAACTCGTACCCGGAACGGGCTCCGACCGCACGACTGACCTACGCACACTCGATAGCTTGGAGAATTTCACGGCGCCCAGCACGGACACGTACTATGTCTCGGTCAGCAGTCGCGGGGGCACTGGCGACTACACTGTCGAAGCGGCGCGGTCAGTGAACGTCATAGGTACAGCGCAGAATGACTGGCTCACCTTGCCGGACGGCAGCAGTGAAGGCCTCGTTTCCATCCGGGGCGGCTCGGGCGTCGATATGATGTCCTTTACCGGACTGGACGGCGCTGTTTTTGTTAACACGCATACGGACAACGCGACCCTGACGACAGGCGCCGCACCTTTCTCGATCAACATGGATTCGATCGAAAACGTCACCGGCACTGGCTTCAACGATATCTTCGTCGGCTCCGACCGGTCGGAAATCTTTCGCGGGCTGAGCGGCGACGACCGCTTCTTCGGCTCCGATCACGCGGACGTCATTCACGGCGGCGGTGGCCGCGATACGCTGACCTACGAGACAGCGACCGATGGCGTCTCCGTCTCGCTGTTGCGCGGGCGCGGATGGGAGGGCGACGCATTGGGTGACCGCATCAGCAATGTAGAGAATTTCTTCGGGTCGAACTTCGATGATTTCATCTGGGGCGACAACGACAATAACCGCCTCGAAGGCGGGAACGGCGATGACGTCATCATGGGCAATGGCGGGAACGACTATATCCTCGCGGGTTTTGGCACCGATGTCGTCCAGTTTTCCGGCAATCAGGCTGATTACACCATCGTGCGCGATGGCATCCGTACCGATGTGACCGACAACGTGGGCGCCGATGGCACCGACATCATCGGTCATGTGGAAATCCTGCGGTTTGCCGATGGGGATCTGATGCTGTAGCGCGCGGACGCGCAAACGGCGCAAAACGGGGGGGGCTGCAAAGCGCCCTCAGCTTTCCGCCTTCTTCTCCCATCGCCCCTCCTCTTCGGCCCAATACTGCGCTTTGACGCCGCCGGCTTTCAGCGCTTTCCACTGTCCGCGCGCGTGAGCCAGTTCGTCCTCATCATACCCGTCGAACAGAATGCAGACACGCTCCATGCCGTTCACGTCCTGCGCGCTCACCTGCGCACGGTGCACCGCCATCACGCATTGCGGCGCATTGGCCGCGTCAGTGCCCACGCCCAACAGAACAGGCTGGCTTGCATCATGGGCGCCGCCCTCCAGCCCGTGCGGCAGAAAACTGTCCTCCGGCCCCAGCCAAAGCGCCGCATCCAGCGCCTCCAGTCCGGGCACGCTTGTGCCCCTGACGGAGACCCGCCACCCCGCCGCCAGCGATTTACCCAGCAGCATGCGCAGCGTGTCCACCAGCGTCTTTTCCTTCAACTGGTAGAACATCGCGACGCTCATCTACTTTCACTCCGTCTCGTAGTTATCTGCAATCAAACGATTAAGAGAGGCGACACCCCATCCTGTCGCCCCCACCGGCGCCAGCGTCGTCTCCGATTTGACCGAGGCTACCCCGGCGATATCAAGGTGGATCCAAGGGCAGTCTTCCTTGACGAAACGCCCCAGAAACTGCGCCGCCGTGATGCTGCCTGCCGCAGGGCCGCCGATGTTCTTCATATCCGCGATGCGGCTTTTGAGCAGATCATCATAGGCCTGCCCCATCGGCATGCGCCACGCACCCTCGCCCTCAGCCTCCGCCGCCTTGAGAAAATCGTTACAGAACGGGGTATTGTTGGAAAATACCCCTGCGTTCTCATGCCCCAGACTGGTGATGATCGCCCCCGTCAGCGTCGCGAGATCAATCATTGCGGCTGGCTTGTACTCTTCCTGCGCGTACCACATCACATCACACAGCACCAAACGACCCTCGGCGTCGGTGTTGAGATTCTCGACCGTGTCGCCCTTCATCGTGCGCACCACATCACCGGGGCGCGAGGCGGTTCCCGACGGCATATTCTCGACGATCCCGACCAGCCCCACCACATTGGCCTTTGCCCCGCGCAGGGCCAGCGTGCGCATCACACCCGCCACAACGGCGGAACCGCCCATGTCCATCGTCATATCCCCCATCCCCGAACCGGGTTTGAGCGATATGCCGCCCGTGTCGAACACCACGCCCTTGCCGACGAGAGCCAGCGGCGCTGCATCTTTTTCGCCACCCTCCCAGCGCATCACGACCACATACGACGGACTTGCGGAGCCTTGGCCAACAGATAAAAGTGTGCGCATGCCGAGCTTTGCCAGCGCCTCCTCATCCAAGACATCAACCTTGAGCCCAAGGCTTTCCATCTCCTTGAGGCGCTCTGCATACTGCGTCGTCGTCAGCACATTCGCTGGCTCATTCGTCAGATCGCGGCACATGTGCGCGCCCTCGGCCACGGCAAGCAATGCGGCACTCGCCGCTTCCAGCGCTCCCGATTTGCCCTGCATCACCGTCACGGCCCCCTTGCGCGTGCTTTCGGCAGTTTTATGCGGCTCGAACGCGTAATCGCGCATCGCGAGACCGAAAACGACCTCCTGCGCGTGGCGCAACGGCGCGCACAGCAGCAGCATATCCGCCGTGCCGCCGCGCGTCTTGGCCAGCGCCGCACCCGCCTTGCGGGCCGCCGTACCCTTGGCACCGCGCTCCAGCCGGACCACATCGACCGCGTCTGCTTCCATCCCTGCCGGATAGCCCAACGTTGCGATGTCACCGTCTTTCATCTTTCCCCAGCGGTCACTGTCGACCAGCCGCGCGACCGACCCTTTGGTCAGCCGGTTCACCCGCCGCGCACCGGGATCAAGCTTGCCGCCCGCGTCCACGAAAACGGCAATACGACCCTCCCGCGCAGCGAGCGCGTCCAAATCGGTCTCGGCAAAAGTGATGGGGGTGAGAGTACTCATGATCTGCGCCTTTTTGCTGGTTCTGCGCCAAGACCTAGCGCGCGTCACGGGGCATGACCAGATACGAGTTTCATGCCAGCATCGTTTGCGCTAAACTAAATTAAATCACCGTCAGAGCACTGTGTCAGGAGGGATCAAGAGTGGCCAAGTTCGACCGCTACATGCTGTCGCAGCTTTTGGTGCTGTTTGGATTTTTCGCGCTGGTGCTGGTGGCGATCTTCTGGATCAATCGCGCGGTGGTGCTGTTCGACCGCCTGATCGGGGACGGCCAGACGGCGCTCGTCTTTCTCGAATTTACCGCCCTTGGCCTGCCGCGGCTGATCGTGACGGTCCTGCCCATCGCGGCCTTCGCGGGCGCCGTTTATGTCACCAACCGCATGCTGTCGGACAGTGAGCTGACAGTGATGCAGGCCACCGGCAGCAGCCCTTGGCGCCTGAGCCGTCCGGTGTTGGTGTTCGGGATCATCGTCGCACTCGGCATGGCCACGCTGAGCAATTTTCTGGTCCCCATGGCGCAGGCACAACTCAAGGAGCGCGAGCGCGAGATTGCGCAAAACATCACCGCGCGCCTGCTCACCGAAGGAACGTTCCTGCATCCCAGTAGCCAGGTGACCTTCTACACCCGCGTGATCGACGCCGATGGCGTGCTGCGCGATGTGTTCCTCTCGGATCGCCGCAACCCCGATCAGGGCGTGATTTACACCGCCGCCGAGGCCTATCTGGTGCGCGATGGGACGGCCACAACCCTCATAATGGTCGACGGGCTGGCCCAACAGCTTGAAAGCGAAGGGCTTCGCCTGTCTACGGCGAAATTCGCCGATTTTTCCTTCGATATCTCGGCCTTGGTGCGCAGCGAGGAGGCGGCACGCATCGACATCGCAAACACCACCACGCCGGAACTGCTCGCCGGCTGGGACCGCTTTGCGCAAAGTGCAACTCACACGCGCGCGGAAATGACCGAAGAGCTGCACAGCCGCTTTGCCAGGCCGTTGTTTTGCGTCATCGCCGCCCTCATCGGATTCAGCACCCTGCTCATCGGCGGGTTTTCGCGGTTCGGGGTCTGGCGCGAGATCGTACTCGCCTTTGGTCTCCTGATCGTTCTGGACGGTGCGCGCGGCGCGCTCTCGAGCAGCGTCGCAGTCGCGGCGGAGCTGTGGCCGCTGATGTACATCCCCTCGCTCGTCGGGGCGGTGCTGGCCTGTCTGATGCTGCTGCATGCGGCCAATCCGGGCTGGCGCCTGCGGCTGCGGCGGGGCGCCTCCGCATGATCCTGCACCTCTATTTCGCGCGCCGCTTCGCGATGAGCTTTCTGCTCATCACCGCCGTGCTGTTCACCCTGATCGCCCTCACCGGCCTGCTGGAGGAGACGCGCAGGACCTACGCCGACACGGTGGATTTCCGCGATCTGCTCACGCTGACCCTGCTCGACACACCGCAAACCATCAATCTGATCCTGCCGCTGATCATGGTGCTGGCGACGATTGTGCTGTTTCTGGGCATGGCACGTTCGTCGGAAATGGTGATCACCCGCGCATCGGGCCGCTCCGCTCTCAAGACGCTGATGTCGCCGCTGGTGGTGGCCTTTATCATCGGGGTGCTGGTGGTGACCATGTTCAACCCCATCGTCGCCGCGACGTCAAAACGTTATGAGCAACTGTCTCAGGGGTTTCAGCGCGGCAACGCCGCCACACTGTCCATATCCGAAGAAGGCCTGTGGCTGCGCCAGGGCAGCGCCGAGGGGCAGACGGTGATCCGCGCGTGGCGGTCCAACAACGACGGCTCGGTCCTGTATGATGTGACGTTCATCGCCTATGCGCCCGATGGCGGCCCCATCCGCCGCATCGAGGCGCAAAGCGCAGCACTCGGTCCGGCCGGCTGGCAGCTGCGCCGCGCCAAATCATGGCCACTTGAGACCGGCGTCAATGCAGAAGGCAACGCCAGAGTTTTTGACACCCTCACCCTGCCCTCGACGCTCACGCTGGAGCGTATCCGCGACAGTTTTGGCACGGCGGGGGCGATCTCGATCTACGAGCTGCCCGCCTTCATCAAACAGCTGGAGATTGCGGGCTTCTCGCCGCGCCGACATCAGGTCTGGTTGCAAACCGAGCTTGCCCGGCCGCTGTTTCTCATCGCGATGGTTCTTGTTGCGAGCGCCTTCACCATGCGCCATACCAGACAGGGCGGCACCGGCGTGGCCGTTCTGTCGGCAGTCTTGTTGGGGTTTGGCTTGTATTTCATCCGCAGTTTCGCGCAGATCCTCGGCGAGAACGGGCAAATCCCCATTCTGCTGGCCGCCTGGGCACCTCCGGTCGCTGCGATCATGTTGGCCATGGGCCTTTTACTGCACCGCGAGGACGGATAAGTGATCCGTCTGCTGGTCCTCATAGCGCTAGCCCTGTGGCCCCTGCGCGCCATGGCACAGCAAGAGGCCCCGCAACAGCAGCCGAGCGTGCAGAGCGATCCCGCCCTGCTGGTCGCCGATCAACTCTACATTACACGCGACCGCACGCTGGTTGCCTCCGGCAATGTCGAGGCATTTCAGAACGGCATCCGTCTGCGCGCCAGTGCGATCCGCTATGATCAGGCTACCGGCGCGTTGCGCATCGAAGGGCCGATCACCCTTACCGACGACGCGGGCGGCACCGTGATCCTCGCCTCCGCCGCGGAGCTGGATTCAGGCCTGCGCAACGGCATCCTGCGCGGCGCGCGGCTGGTACTGAACCAACAGCTGCAACTCGCCGCCGTGCAAATCGACCGGGTCGACGGGCGCTACAACCAGCTCTACAAGACCGCCGTCACCTCCTGCCGCATCTGCGACGATGGCCGCCCGCCCCTGTGGCAGATCCGGGCCAAGCGGGTGATCCACGACGAGGTCGCACAACAACTCTATTTCGACGAAGCGCAATTTCGCATCGGCACCATACCGGTGTTCTGGCTGCCGCGCCTGCGCCTGCCCGGCCCCACGGTGCAGCGTGCAACGGGGTTTCTCGTGCCCTCCGTGCGCTCGACCTCGAGCTTGGGCGTCGGCCTGAAAATCCCCTACTTCATCAAGCTCAGCGAGAAGCGCGATGTCACACTCACGCCCTACCTGTCCAGCTCCACCAGCACGCTGGAGCTGCGGTACAGGCAGGCCTACCGCACCGGCCGCATCCAGTTCGACGCAGCCATAACCCGCGACGATCTGATACCGGACGACACACGCGGCTATGTGATGGGGCGCGGATTGTTCGCACTGCCCCGCGACTTCGTACTCTCCTTCGCCATCGAGGCCGTCAGCGACGAAGGATATCTGGACAACTACGGCTATTCCGATGCGGACCGCCTGCGCTCCGAGCTGACGGTCAGCCGCGCGCGGCGTAACGCCTACGTGCGCGCAAGCTTCTATAATTTCGAATCCCTGCGCGACGATGAGGACAACAACACCCTGCCCACCCTCGTGGTCGACGGCGAATACGAGCGGCGCTTTTTCCCGCGCCTGCTGCCGGGCGAAGTGCGCACGCGGCTGGTCGCCCACAGCCACCGGCGCGCCTCTACTCTGGCGGTAGACAGCGACGATGCAGACGACATCGTCGATGGGCGCGACGTGGCGCGCGTCAACGCCCAGATCAACTGGCTCACCGATACGACCTTCGCGGGCGGCTTTCGCCTCGACACTCACACCGGTGTCGCGCTAAATACCTTTTCCATCCGCCAGGACGACACCACGCTCGAAGATCCGACCGAACTGACGCCTCACGCGGCCCTCACCCTGCGCTACCCGCTTTCCAAGACGACGCCCGCAGGTGTATCCCACATGCTGGAACCTGTGGCGCAGGTCAGCTGGACCGGGGGCAGCCGCCTCGACATTCCCAACGAGGAAAGCACGCGGGTGGAGTTTGATCAGGGCAACCTGCTCAGCCTGTCACGCTTTCCGCGCGCCGACCGCCGCGAGCGCGGCGCGCAGGCCTCGATCGGCCTTGGCTGGACGCGCTTTGACCCCCAGGGCTGGGATGCTCATCTCAGCGTCGGACAAGTCTTTCGCGAAGACGACAACGCCGCCTTTTCCCCCTCCTCCGGCCTCGGCGGGCTGTCGTCGGACTTCCTGCTCGCCGCCCAGATCCGCAACGCTTCCGGCATCATACTCACCGGGCGCAGCCTGTTCGAGGATGATCTCACCGTCGCAAAAGCCGAGATGCGCGGCGACTATGCATTCCTGCGCGGCCGCATCGGCGGCTCCTACGTCTGGCTCGACGCCGACGAGACTGAATCGCGCGACAACGAAGTCTCGGAATTCGCCCTCGACGGCAGCTACCGCATCAGCCAGTTCTGGACCGCTTCGGCAAACTGGCGCTACGACGTCGCCTCCGACCGCGCCGCCACCGCAGGCCTCGGCTTGCGCTACGAAAACGAGTGTGTGACCCTCGATCTGAAGGTCGACCGCCGCTATACCACGTCAACAAGTGTTGAGCCCTCCACCGATTTCGGATTTAACATCGGTCTGCGGGGCTTCGCCGCCACTACCGGAACAGAAAGATACGTTCGCTCATGTTCAAACTAAAACCCGTCCTCTCGGCCCTCGGCCTGATCGCGGCCCTTGCAGGTCCGTCTACCGCCCAGAACCTTTTCGCGCCCGTGGCCTATGTCAACGACGCCGTCGTGACGGAATTCGAGGTGCAGCAACGCGTCCGCTTTCTGCAACTGCTCAACGCCCAGGGCGCCACACGCAGCGCCGCGGTCGACAGCCTCATCAACGAGCGGCTGCGCGACAAGGCGATCCGCGATTCTGGACTCATCCTTACCGAGGAGGGGATCAATGACGCGCTGGAGGAGTTCGCGGGCCGCGCCAACCTGAGCCAGGCCGAATTTACCTCAGCGTTAGCCGACGCAGGGGTCGATGCGGAGACCTTCCGTGACTTCGTGATCAACGGCGTCGCATGGCGCGATCTGATCCGCGCACGCTACGGCGCCCGCGTGAGCGTGTCTGAAGCACAGATCGACCGCGCCCTGTCCGAGCAGCGCGGCGGCGGCTCCAACATTCGCGTACTGGTGTCGGAAATCATTATTCCCGCGCCACCACCGCGCGCCGAACAGGTGGCGGCCATCGCCGAGCAGATCGCCCAAAGCACCAGTGCGGCGCAATTCTCTGCATTCGCCCGCCAATATTCCGCCACCGCAACGCGCGAGGCGGGCGGGCGCCTGCCCTGGCAAGCGCTGAGCGATCTGCCGCCCGCCCTGCAACCGCTGCTGCTCTCGCTCGCCCCCGGCGAGGTGACCCAGCCGCTCAATATCCCCAATGCCGTCGCCCTCTTCCAACTGCGCGATATAGAGGAGAGCGGCGCACCCTCGAAAACCTATGCCACCATCGAATACGCAGCCTACTATATGGCCGGTGGCCGCTCCCCCGAGACGCTGCAACAGGCGGCAAATCTGCGCGGCCAAGTGGACGTATGCGACGATCTCTACGCCTTTGCCCAAGGCCAGCCCGACAGCGTGCTGGACCGCGAGACGCAAGCCCCCGGCGACGTGCCACGCGATTTCGCCATCGAGCTGAGCAAGCTCGACCCCGGTGAAGTCTCCACCGCCCTCACCCGTGCGGATGGTCAGGCACTGGTGTTCCTGATGCTCTGCGGCAGGGTCGCGGAACAGAACGCGGAGACCAGCCGGGAGGAAGTGGCCGCCTCCCTGCGCCAGCAACGTCTCTCCGGCTACGCCGACCGCCTGCTGGCCCAATTACGCGCCGACGCCCGTATCCGCCGCGAATGAAACCGGTTGTCCTCACCTGCGGGGAGCCTGCGGGCATTGGCCCGGAGGTAGCGGTGCGCGCTTGGGCGGCACTTGCGGGCGCGGTCCCGCTGCTGTGGCTCGGTGATCCGCGCCATTTGCCCCCCGGCACGCCGCACCGGCTGATCGAGACCGCCGCAGATGCCGCGGATGTGGCCCCGGACGCCCTGCCGGTATTGCACCATCCGTTTGCGGGTAACGCCACGCCCGGGCAGCCCGATCCCGCCAACGCCATTGGGGTGATCGACGTCATCGCCCGCGCGGTCGACCTCGTGCAAACTGACCAGGCCAGCGCGGTCTGTACCGCGCCTATCCACAAGAAGGCGCTCAAAGACGGTGCCGGTTTCGCCTATCCCGGCCATACAGAATACCTCGCCGCACTCGCAGGGCAGACGGATGTGGTAATGATGCTTGCCTCCGATCAGCTGCGCGTGGTGCCCGCGACAATCCACATCGCCCTCGCGCAGGTGCCGGAGGCTCTGACCCCTACGCTGCTGCGCCGCACGATCGAGATCACCCACGAGAGCTTGCGCAGGCAATTCGGCATCGCCCATCCCCGCATCGCCATCAGCGGCCTCAACCCCCACGCGGGCGAAGGCGGGTCAATGGGGCGCGAAGAGCTTGACTGGATCGACACGCTGGTCCGCGATATGATCGCCGACGGCTTCGAGCTGCGCGGTCCTTTGCCCGCCGATACCATGTTCCACGCAGCCGCCCGCACAACCTATGATGCAGCGATCGCCATGTACCACGATCAGGCACTGATCCCGATCAAAACGCTGGATTTCGACAAGGGCGTGAACGTCACCCTCGGCCTGCCCTTCATCCGCACCTCGCCGGACCACGGCACAGCATTCGACATCGCAGGCAAAGGCATCGCCAACCCCACCAGCATGACCGAAGCGATCCTGATGGCCCACCGCATGGCAAACGGGTCATGAGCGGCGCGGACACGCTCCCGCCCTTGCGCCAGGTCATCGACGATCACGGCCTGAAAGCGCGCAAATCACTGGGCCAGAACTTCCTGCTCGACCTGAACCTCACTGCCAAAATCGCGCGCCAGGCGGGCGATCTGGCCCAATGTGACGTGCTCGAGATCGGCCCCGGCCCCGGCGGCCTCACCCGTGGCCTGCTGGCCGAGGGCGCACGCCGCGTGCTCGCCATCGAAAAAGACGCCCGCTGCCTGCCTGCGCTGAACGATATTGCCGCCGCCTACCCCGGACGGCTGGAAATCCTCATCGGCGACGCGCTCGAGGTCGACCCGCTCACCCACCTCGCGCTTCCGATCCGCGTTGCAGCAAACTTACCCTACAACATCGGTACGGAGCTTTTGGTCCGCTGGCTCACCCCGCCGGAGTGGCCCCCCTTTTGGCAAAGCCTCACGCTCATGTTCCAGCGCGAAGTCGCGATGCGCATCGTGGCGCAGCCCGGATCCAAAGCTTACGGCCGCCTCGCCTTGCTGGCCCAATGGCGCGCGGATGCAAAAATCGTCCTCACCCTGCCGCCCGAAGCCTTCACCCCCCCGCCCAAAGTCTCCAGCGCGGTCGTCCACCTCACAGCACTTCCGGCTCCGCGCTTCCCCGCTGACCCCGCGATCCTGTCGCGCACCATCGCCGCTGCCTTCAACCAGCGCCGCAAAATGCTGCGCGCCGCCCTCAAAGGCACCGCACCTGACATCGAAGATCGCCTGCACGCCGCAGGCATCAAACCCACCGACCGCGCGGAGCAAATCCCCCTAGAGGCCTTCTGCGCTCTGGCCCGCGAAATCGCAAAACCCTAACCCTTATTTTTATTGGCCAAAAATACTCCGGGGGAGTCTTGGGCATCGCCCATGGACGGGGGCTGGCCCCCATCGACCACTCACACGAAAACCACACCCCTCAAACGCAAAAGGCCCCGCATCCGCGAGGCCTCCTCCGTCGTCTTCAAAAATTGCTACTCCGCCGCTTCGGGCTGATCACCGCCGTCGGACTTGGTGCTGTCACCGCCCGTTTCCTTCGGCTTGGGCTTGCGCCGGGGCGCGCGGCGGGTTTTGGGCTTGGCTTCAGGCGTCTCCACCAGATCGCTTTGACCGTCCAGCAGGGAGCCTTGCGCGCCGTCGGACGCGCCCTCCTCGGGTGCGGATTTCTCCGACTGTGCTTCGGGCTGCTGCTGTACCTCGCGCTCCTGACGCTCGTTGCGCTCACGGTCGCGCTCGGCCTGGCGCTCCCGATTCTGGCGCTCCTGCTCGTCGCGCTCGGCCTGGCGCTCGCGATTCTGGCGCTCTTGCTCTTCGCGCTTGGCGTCCGCCTCCTTCTGGGCTTCACCCAGCAGGCGCAGGTAGTGCTCTGCGTGTTGCTGGAAGTTCTCCATCGCCACGCGATCATTGCTCAGCTGCGCATCACGCGCCAGCTGATTGTACTTCTCGATCACCTGACTGGGCGTGCCACGCACTTTTCCCTCGGGACCCGAGCTGTCGAACACACGGTTGACGACATTGCCGCCCTGATTGCCGCCACCACGGTTACGGTTCTTATTGTTACGCGAACGCGATCTTTGAGGTTTCATAGAGGAAGTCAGCCTTTTGGTGCTGTTGTTCGGTCAGACCGTCGGCGCGCGATGCGCTGCCTGTCGGCACGTGATGATGTTGGGCATGACGCCGCGCGGGACCGCCAATGGCCGTCACCCCTGCAACATCTCCTTCATACCCTTCTCTGCCCCCAAGGGGCAAGTGCCAACTGAGCGAAAATCCGAAATTCACCGCTCAAGCGGGGTTTTCGGCGCGTAAAATACGGTCACGACCGTCCAGATCGGGCAAAATCGCCACATCTGCCCATCCCGCCGCCTCGAATATCGCGCGCACCTGCGGCCCCTGCCGCCAGCCGATCTCGGCCAGCACGCGGCCCTGCGCGGTCAGGTATCCACTGGCCTGCGCCGCGATCAGGCGGTATACGCTCAACCCGTCCGCCCCGTCCGTCAATGCCATGGCGGGCTCGTGCAGCGCCAGTTCGGGCGCTACATCGCACATTTCGCTTTGCGCCAGATAGGGCGGATTGCACACGATGAGGTCAAACCGACCCTCCACCTGAGCGAACCAGTCCGATTGGCGGATTTCCGCGCGAACGGCCACACCGTGCAGCACCGCATTCGCGCTGGCCTGCAAACACGCCCCCTCCGACAGATCCACTCCAACACCCGTCGCGCCCACACGCTCAGCCAACAGTGTCACGAGGATACAGCCGGAGCCGAGCCCGAGATCCAATACCCGGTCAAACGGCGCCGCCAGCGCCGCCTCGACGAGGCTTTCGGTCTCCGGGCGAGGGTCGAGGACTTCGCGGCTGATCTTGAAGCCGCGCCCGTAAAACGCGCGCTCTCCCACCAGATGCGAGACCGGCACGCGCACGGCCCGCAGCGAGATCAGATGCTCATAACGCTCGGAGATTTCCGGCGCGATTTCCTCTGGCGCAATGAGTGTCACCCGCGCCGCATCGACAGACGCCGCGTAGGCCAAAAGCAACCGCGCATCGCGCGCAGGGTCCGGCACACCCGCCGCGCGCAGTTTCGCCGTCGCAGTGGCCATGGCCACCGCCGCGGTCGTCATTGCCCCATCTCCGCGAGCATCCGCGCCTGCGCATCCGCCGTGAGCGCATCGACGATCTCGTCCAGATCCCCCTGCATCACTGCATCAAGCTTATAGAGCGTAAGGTTAATCCGGTGGTCCGTCATCCGCCCCTGCGGGAAGTTATAGGTCCTGATCCGCTCGCTGCGATCCCCGCTGCCCACTTGGCTGGCACGGCTGTCCGAGCGTTCCGTATCTATCCGCGACCGCTCCGCATCGTAAAGCCGCGCTTTGAGCACCTGCATCGCGATCTCGCGGTTGCGATGCTGGGATTTCTCGCTGCTCGTGACCACGATACCCGTCGGAATATGGGTGATGCGTACGGCGGAATCGGTCGTGTTGACGTGCTGCCCGCCCGCGCCGGAGCTGCGATAGGTGTCGATGCGGATGTCCGTCGTGGCGATCTGGATGTCCACATCCTCCGCCTCCGGCAGTACCGCCACCGTCGCGGCTGAGGTATGCACACGGCCCTGGCTCTCCGTGCTGGGCACCCGCTGCACCCGGTGCACGCCGCTCTCGTATTTCAGCCGGGCAAAGACATTCTCGCCGGTGATATGCGCCACAACTTCCTTGATGCCGCCAAGCTCCGTCGCCTGCTCCTCGATGAGGTCCACCTTCCAGCCGCGCGCCTCGGAATACCGCTGGTACATACGCAGCAAATCAGCCGCAAAGAGCGCTGCCTCATCGCCCCCCGTGCCGGGCCGTATCTCCAGCATCGCGGGCCGCGCATCCGCTTCATCCTTCGGCAGCAAGGCCAGCTGCAAAGATGCCTCCGCCGCGGGCAGCGCGCTCTCGATCTCGTAGATCTCATCGCGCGCCATCGCGGCCATCTCCGCATCGCCCAGCATCCCGCGCGCGCCCTCAAGGTTGTCGAGCAGGACGCGGTAAGCCGCGATCTCCTCCACAACCGGGCGCAAATCGCTGTATTCCTTGGCCAGCTTGGAGATATCGCCGCCGTCGGTGCTCATCGCCGCTTCGAGGTATTCGAAACGAGCGGTAATCTGCGCAAGGCGGTCCATCGGTATCATATCCGACGAAGTGACGGATCAAAACACTTTGGTCAAGGGGGCGCGATATGGTATCCATTTGACATGAAAAAGCTCCTGCTGCCCCTCGCCCTCACCGCTTTGCTCGCTCCCCTCGGGGCTCACGCCGAAAGTGCCGTGACCAAAGCAAAAACAGTCGATTGCTACTGTACCGACAGCGGCGGCGCGCGCGTCGAGCTTGGCGAATCGATCTGCTTGCAGGTCGGCGGCCGCATGTTCACCGCCCAGTGTCAGATGTCGCTCAACGTGCCGATGTGGCGCGAGACCCAGAATGGCTGCATCACATCGGATCTCGGCTCAGGATTCAGCCCGCTTGGCGCGGACACGCTCAAGCAGCCCGTCCAGACGCTTGCGATTGACCCCGAGGTCTGAGCGGCCGAACCGCAGGCGCGCGTAAAGCTTGATATGCTCGCCGTCCTGCTCAATCGTCGTATAATCAGGAAACCCGATCCATTTGGTGCGCGTGATGTACGTCAGCCGCCCCTCACCCACAGCGCCCGCGATCATCTGCGTGCGCGGCAACGCCAGCATCCCCTGATGCAGATCCGACAGCAAACCGGGCGTCGCGGGCACCACGCGCCCTGCCCACCCTTCGCCATCACTGTTTTCGGCTTTACCGATCGGCGTGTGCCAGCGCGCCGCGTCCGTAGGCGCCAGCCGGATAAAGGCCAAGCCACAGACCAGAGCCGCCGCCACCATAATCCAGATCATTCTACGCATCCCCTGTTTCATCCCGCTCCGTCATCTGTATGCAACACCGGGCAGCACACACAACAGCTCATAGAGCAAGTTCGCCGCCGTCAGCGCGGTATTGCCAGACGGATCATAGGGCGGTGAGACCTCCACAAGATCACAGCCCACGATATTGAGACCCCTGAGCCCCCGTATCAGTTCCATCGCCTGCGGCGTCGTCAGCCCGCCGATCTCCGGCGTCCCGGTGCCGGGCGCGTAGGCCGGATCGAGGCTGTCGATATCGTAGGTCACATAAGTGGGCGTTTCGCCGATATCGCGCCGGATCTCTCCCGCCAGTTGATCGAGCTTGCGACCCCATAGCTCCTCCGCGCGCCACTGCTGAAAGCCCCAGTCCGCGGCTTCGGAGAAATCGGTCGCGGCATATCCTGTCCCCCTGATCCCGATTTGATAGGTCTTTTCCGGCCGGATCAACCCCTCCTCGAAGGCGCGGCGGAAAACCGTGCCGTGGGTCTCTTTCTCGCCGAACATCTCGTCGTTCACATCCGCATGAGCATCCACATGGATGAGCGCGACCGGCCCGTGCCGCTTTGCCATCGCGCGCAGGATCGGCAGAGTGATCGAATGATCCCCCCCCATCGCCATGGGCATGGCGTCCGACATCAAGATCGCGTCGTAACTCTCTTTGATGATGGACAAACTATCGCTCAGGCTGAAGGTATTGATCGCCAGATCGCCGATATCCGCCACCTGCAAACTGTCAAACGGTGCCGCCCCCGTGGCAAGGTTGTAAGGCCTCAGCATCGCACTCTCGGCGCGGATCTGCTTGGGTCCAAACCGCGTGCCGGAGCGCCACGAGGTCCCGATGTCCATCGGGATGCCCAGCACGGCCACGTCCAACCCCTTGAGGTCATTGACCGACGGCAGCCGCATAAACGTCCCCGGCCCCGAAAAACGCGCCAGCTCGTTGCCGCCGATCGGTTGGTTTTTTCCGCTCATCTCTTCGCCTGTATTCTCGCCCCGCAGGGGCGGCCCTCATTCTCGCCCCGCAGGGGCGGCTCTCATGCGCGCCCCTAGGAGGCGGCCCTCATTACTTCCCGTCCCCTTTGTGTTGACGCATCCGCGCCCCCAAAAGACAGCAAATTTCCGTCGCCACATGCGCCCCGGCAATCGCCGTAGCGCCACTCGTATCAAACGGCGGTGACACCTCGACTATGTCACCGCCGCGTATGTTAATACCCGCGAGATCGCGCAGCATCGCCGACGCCTGCCAACTGGCCAGCCCGCCCCACACCGGCGTACCGGTTCCGGGCGCGAAGGCAGGGTCCAGCGCATCTATATCAAATGTGAGGTATGTGGGCTTGTTTCCCAAGATATTCTTAATCTTTTCGACCGCCGCCGCCGTGCCACGCTCGTGCACCTCGCGCGCGTCTATGGTGGTCACGCCCATCGTGTCGTCGTTATGCGTCCGGATCCCCACCTGCACGGACGTCGCCGCATCGATATACCCCAACTTGATCGCCTTGTAGAACATCGTCCCATGGTCGATCCGCTCCATGTCGTCGTCTACCCAAGTGTCGGAATGGGCATCGAAATGCAGCAGGCTCATCGGTCCAAACCGTTCCGCATAGGCCCTTAGAATGGGGAAACTGATGTAGTGATCCCCCCCAAGAGCGACCGACGCCGCCCCCGCATCCAAAATCTTGGCGATGTGCGCGGTCAAAGTCGCCGGAAACTCCGCGACCTTGGCATAATCAAACGCCAGATCACCGTAATCCGCGATGGCAAATTCGCTCATCACGTCAAAATCCCAGCCATAGGGCGGGTCGTAGGGTTGCAGCACACTCGCCTCGCGGATCGCCCGCGGCCCGAGCCGTGTGCCCGTCCGGTTCGTCGCCGCCTGGTCAAATGGGACGCCGGTGATGGCAATATCCACACCCGTCAGATCCTTGGTATACCGCCTGCGCAAAAACGACGTAGCGCCACCAAACGCATTCTCGAAACTCGGCCCCTTTAGATCATCGCGCGTAAACGCCTGATCTACCTGGGTCTTGGCATCCTCCAGCCCCATCTTACTGCGCAGCCGGCTGCATCTGCTCAACGAGCTGCACAAAGAACGATGCACCAATCGGCGCAATCTCGTCGTTGAAATTGAACTTCGGATGGTGCAGCCCGGCACCCTCGCCCGCACTCAGGAACAGATACGCCCCCGGCCGCTCCTCCAGCATATAGGCAAAGTCTTCCGAGCCTGCGACCTTGGGAAACGCCGCGTTGACCTGAGCATCGCCCACGACACTGCGCGCAACCTTCGCCGCATAGGCGGTCTCCGCCTCGCTGTTCACCGTCGCGGGATAGCCCTCCTCATACTCCAGCACAGCCTCGACGCCATAGGCCGCCGCCTGCCCCGCAACAATCGCCTGCATCCGCCGCTGGATCAGCGCCTTTGTCTCGGTGTCGAAGGTGCGCACGGTGCCGTTGATCATCGCCGTGTCGGGGATGATATTGCTGGCCGAACCCGTATGGATCTGCGTGACCGAGATCACCTTCTCCGCCGCCGAATGGGTGTTGCGGCTGATGATCGTCTGGATCGCCTGCACCATGCCACAGGCCGCCACCACAGGGTCCGCCGCCTCATGGGGCATCGCCCCATGCCCGCCGCGTCCGTTGATGGTGATTGTGAACATGTCCACCGCAGCCATGATCGGGCCGGGTGTGGTATAAAACCCGCCCGCAGGCACTTGTGCGCCCGGAAAGTTGTGGATGCCGTAGACCTCCGCAATCTCGAACCGGTCCATTATGCCTTCCTGGCACATCACCTCCGCCCCACCGCCATCTTCCTCCGCAGGTTGAAAAATCAGCGCCACACGTCCCGCAAAATTCCGTGTCTCCGCCATATATTTCGCCGCCCCCAGCAGCATCGCCGTATGCCCGTCATGGCCGCAGGCATGCATCATGCCCGGATGGGTGGAGGCGTAGTCCACCCCCGTCTCCTCCGTAATGGGCAGCGCGTCGAAATCCGCGCGCAGGCCCACCGTGCGCCCCGCGCCGCGCCCGTTAATGATCGCCACAATCCCCGTCTGCGCGATCCCCTCATGGATTTCATCTACCCCGATCTCCTCCAACCGCGCCTTGATGAAGGCGGCCGTCTTGGGACACTCAAAGCTCAGCTCGGGAATGGTGTGCAAATGGCGCCGCCAGGCCGTCATCTCTTCGGCAAAATCGGCAATACGGTTGATCACGGGCATGGGTGGACTCCTCATGTGGGTTGTCCTTATCTGACACCAGACGGAGGAGACCCGCAATGCCCGATGACCTTATCCACGACCAAAACGCCGGCATCGAGCGGTTGTTGCAGATCATGCGCCGCCTGCGTGACCCTGACCAGGGATGCCCCTGGGACATCGAGCAGGATTTCGACACCATCGCCCCCTACACCATCGAGGAGGCCTACGAGGTCGCCGACGCCATTGCGCGCCGCGACTGGGCGGAGCTCGAGGGCGAGTTGGGCGATCTGCTGCTGCAATCGGTCTATCACACCGCCATGGGCGAGGAGCGCGGCCTCTTCACCTTCCAGACGGTCGTGCGCACCATTTCGAACAAAATGGTCGCCCGTCATCCCCATGTCTTCGGCGCCGAAAGCCGCGATAAATCCGCCGAACAACAAACCGCCGATTGGGAAGCGATCAAAGCCGCCGAGCGCGCGGGCAAGGCCCAAGGCGGCGCCCTCGACGGTGTCGCTGTGGGCCTGCCTGCGCTCTTGCGCGCCCACAAGCTGCAAAAACGCGCCGCGCGCGTGGGCTTCGACTGGCCCGACACCGCCGATGTCATCGCCAGAATTAGCGAGGAGGCGGCCGAGCTTGTCGAGGCGCGCGATGAGCTGAGCGCAGAGGCACAATTCGAGGAATTCGGCGATCTGATGTTCGTCATGGCCAATCTGGGCCGCCATCTGGGGATCGAGCCCGAAGCCGCCCTGCGGGCCGCCAACGCCAAATTCACCCGCCGCTTTGAGGGCGTCGAGGCCAAATTGCGCGAGATCGGCAAAACCCCCGAAGACAGCGATCTGGCCGAAATGGACGCCCTCTGGGACGCCGTCAAAGCCGACGAGAAAGCGCGCACACCCTAGCGCAGCATCAACACCGCAGGCATCGCCGCGATCTCGTCTATATGCTCCGCATACCGCCCCTGCAAAATCCGCCTCTGGCGTTTGGAAAACTCCGAGATGCCGCGCGATTCCTTGTCGTCACGGTGCGCCGCAATGATCGCCTGCCAATCCGCACGCGCCAGCACCTCACCGCGGCTATACCGCGCCTGCAACTCCACCAGCGCCGCGTCCGTGGCCGAATGGTTCAACCGCCGCGCAGGCTCGCGCAGCGGCACCTGCACCAGTTCCGGCACCAGCATCCGCACCGTATCCACACTGCGTCCGCGCCGCGCATAATCAATCACCACCAACTCCTGAACCTTGAGGTGCCGGAAAATCAGCCGGACAAGATCGGGCCAGCCGCGCTTCATACGCAGCATATTCTGTCTGCCATCAGCAAAAGGCAGTGAATGATTGTCCTCCGCCCGCTTGCGCCAGGCCGAGACGTAAAGCTCCGCATACGCCCGCACCACCAGCACCGCGCGCAGCACAGGCGCACGCGCCGCCGCCGCCAGCGTCTGCAACCGCGCTTCGGCGGCCGGATAGAATTGTCCGTCGGCAAAATGGATCATCCGCCCCGGAATATTCTCCTCCGACAGGATCAATGCATGGCTGTCCGGCGTGGCAAACCGCGCCAGCTCCCGCGTCGCCTGCAGCACGAAATCACTTTCCCACTGCGCCTGATTGCGCGGATGCGGCAGGCGCAGGCGCAAGTCCCCTTGCGGAATATCGTCGCGCCCCGGATAGGCGATGTCATAGCCCTCCCGCGCCAGCAGATCACGGTTCTGCGCCAGCATCATCTGGAACGACGACGTTCCCGTCCGGTGTGCGCCCAGATGCACATAAAGTGGTTTGCCCGTCCTCATGAAAAATCCTTAGCGGCTGAGCGCCCCGCAGCGCAAGCGTACCCTTGCGCTGGACAAGCGCGCGCGCGATTGCGAGGGTGCGGAAAATCTCGAACATACCCCAAGGACGCTACATGCCGCCGCGCAAAATCATCATCGATACCGATCCGGGTCAGGACGACGCCGTCGCGATCCTTCTGGCACTGTCCAGCCCCGAAGACATCGAGGTGCTGGGCCTCACCTGCGTCGCGGGCAACGTGCCGCTGCCGCTCACGACCCGCAATGCCCGCATCGTGTGCGAACTGGCAGGCCGCCCCGATCTGCCAGTCTACGCAGGGTGCGACCGCCCTCTCGGGCGCGACCTGGTCACCGCTGAGCATGTGCACGGCAAAACCGGCCTTGACGGCCCGACCCTGCCGGAGCCCACGATGTCACTCGCCGACGGTCACGCCGTCGATTTCATCATCGACCAGCTGCGCACATTTGCCCCCGGCACGGTCACGCTCTGCCCTCTTGGTCCGCTCACCAACATCGCCACCGCCCTGCAAAAAGCGCCCGACATCGCCTCCCGCATCGCCAAGATCGTGCTCATGGGCGGCGGCTATTTCGAGGGGGGAAACATTACTCCCACGGCGGAATTCAACATCTATGTCGATCCCCAAGCCGCTGATATCGTGTTCAAATGCGGCGCACCGATCGTGGTCATGCCCCTTGATGTCACGCACAAAGCGCTGGTCACGAAACCCCGCAACGATGCCTTCCGCGCGCTCGGCACGCCCACAGGCCTCGCCGTGGCCCAGATGACCGACTTTTTCGAGCGTTTCGACAAGGAAAAATACGGCAGCACAGGCGCGCCAATGCATGATCCTTGCGTGACCGCCTACCTGATCGCGCCTGAGCTCTTCACCGGGCGTCACATCAACGTGGAGATCGAGACACAGTCCGAGCTTACCATGGGCATGACCGTCGCCGACTGGTGGGGCGTGACGGACCGCGCGCCCAACGCCACCTTTATGGGCGCCCTCGACGCCGACGGCTTCTTCACCCTGCTGACGACGCGTCTGGCACGGCTGTGAGCGCCGCCCTCACCCTTGGCCAGCCAGAGCATCTCGACAAGCTCCTGTCACTCGTCGAAGCGTTCCACACCGAGGCAGGCATCAAATCCACCGCCAAGATGCGTCGGGCAGGCATCGCGCCGTTGCTCGACGGCGTGCCCCACGGCTGCGCCTACCTCATAGGCCCGCCGCGCGCACCCATCGGATATATCGTGATCACCTTCGGCTGGTCGGTAGAGTTCGGCGGCCTCGACGGGATCATAGATGAGCTGTTCATCCGCCCCGGCGTGCGCGGACGCGGCATCGCCTCCGAGGCGCTCACCGCTCTGCCGCGCGCGCTGGCCGGTGCAGGTCTGCGCGCCATGCATCTCGAAGTGGACAGGGATAATGCCGCCGCAATCAAACTCTACCGCCGCGCTGGTTTTACACCGCGTGATGCTTACATGTTTATGTCAAAATCCCCTTGAGGAGCGCGCCATGCACATTCCCTTCGACAACAGCTACGCCGCCCTGCCGGAAGCGTTCTATACCAAACTGTCACCAACATCCGTGAAGGCCCCCAAGCTATTGGCGTTCAACGATGATCTTGCAAAGCTGTTGGGGATTGAACCTGCGGAGGACGAGATCCTTGCGGCGGTATTTAGCGGTAACTCTGTACCCCAAAATGCAGAGCCATTGGCCCAACTCTATGCAGGCCACCAGTTCGGCAACTACAATCCGCAGCTGGGCGATGGCCGTGCCATTTTGTTGGGAGAAGTATATGATACCAACGGGATACGCCGCGACGTTCAGCTCAAAGGATCCGGTCGCACCCCCTATTCACGCGGCGGCGACGGGCGCGCGTGGCTCGGTCCCGTCCTGCGCGAATATGTTGTGAGCGAGGCGATGCATGCCCTCGCCATCCCCACCACCCGCGCGCTTGCCGCCGTCGGCACTGGCGAGGAAATCCTGCGCGAGCAAGGCATGCTGCCCGGTGCCGTGATCACCCGCACCGCCGCAAGCCACCTGCGTGTGGGCACGTTTCAGGTCTTTGCCCACCGCGGCCAGCTGGACGATCTGCAAACCCTCACCGACTACGCCATTGCGCGCCATTACCCCGATGCCGCTGGCCCGCTCGACCTGCTCGCCCGTGTCTGCGCCAAACAGGCGGAGCTGGTCGCCGCATGGCTGTCCGTGGGCTTCATCCACGGGGTCATGAACACCGACAATTGCAGCATCGCGGGCGAGACGATCGACTATGGCCCCTGCGCCTTCATGGACGATTTCCACAACGCCCGCGTTTTCTCCAGCATCGACCAACAGGGCCGCTATGCCTACGGCAACCAGCCCAATATGGCCATGTTCAACATGGCGCAACTGGCCACCGCCCTGCTGCAACTCGCTGAGGATAAAGACAAAGCACTGGAGCAAGCCACTTCCATCATACACGCCATGCCCGACCAGATCGAGGCCGCATGGCTTGCCCGTTTCGCCCCCAAAATAGGCATCACCAACCCGCGCGAAGGCGACACGGAGCTGATCCAATCCCTGCTTGACCTGATGCAATCGGACGGCGCGGATTTCACCAACACCTTCCGCGCCCTACCCGACGAGGACGGGGCACAGTCGCAATTTACCAACCGCGAGGCTTTCGCCGCATGGCGCGCTCAGCACCGCACCCGCATCGCGCAGGAGCCGGACCCCACCGCCACCATGAATGCCGCAAACCCAGCCGTGATCCCGCGCAATCACCGGATCGAACAGATGATCGAGGCCGCCACGATCGGCGACATGGCCCCGTTCAAACGCCTCATGGCGGCCTACAAATCGCCCTTCGCACTCACCGATACCGATCTCGCGCGTCCGCCCACACAATCGGAGATCGTCCCCGCCACCTTCTGCGGCACCTAGGCCGCGCGGGGCCGCCGGTTGATCAGGGTGATCCCGACCGCAACCAGCACCAACGCGAGCCAGATCGACGGTGCAATCTGCTCCCCCAGCAGAAACCATCCCATCAGCACCGAGGCCACCGGCGAGATAAAACTGAACGAGGCAACCGAATTGGCCGGATATCGCTTCATCAACCAAAACCACGCTAAAAACCCAAGGCTCGCCACCGCGATGATCTGAAACGCCATGCCGGCAAGGTGGATCGCCTCCACCTCGCGCAAAAGCGGCCCGAACAGCGGCGCCAGCAGCAACAGAATCGGCGCGGAGACGAAGACCTGGCTGATCAGCTGCTGCTCTGGCGGCACATCGGCGAGCGGCGTCACCCGTACCAGCAGCGCGATCCCCGCCCAGGACAGCGCCGAGCACAGCGCCAACAAATCGCCCGCCCAGCTGACCTGCCCCCCGCCGCGATCCGACAGCGCCACAACAACACCCGAAAACGCCAGCGCCAACCCCAGCGTCTTGCGCCGCGTCAACCGCTCATCCGGCAGTAAAACCGTGCTGAAAAGCGCCAGCCACAACGGCATGGAGTAGAAAATCACCGATGAGCGGCTCACTGTCGTGAGATCAAGAGCGTTGTACAAACACATGAACTCAAACGCGAAAAAAAATCCGGACACCACCGCCCAAGGCTGCGCAGCCCGCGGGATGCGCAAAGACACGCCGCGCAGATACATCCACAGCAAAAGCACCAGAACCGCCCCGGCAGAACGGACGCCGGCAGCGAACACCGGGCTGAATCCGCCCGCTGTCACTTTGATCACCACCTGATTGAACGCCAGATGCAGCGCAAACGCGCTGAGCGCCACCGCGCCGAAGGCATCCATATGTAATTTCCGCTCCATCCCGCTACAGACCCCTGTCGCGCGCGGAATGTCAATGTGAACCGCCGCTCTCATTTCTCGCAAACACAGCGACGGAAATATGCCAAGATGTGCCACATGAATCAGCAATCGGAGGGAGTGCATCCATGAGCCTCATGAAGACATTGGCCAAAGTAGCCATCGGCGTGGCAGTCGCAAAAGGCCTGAACGCCATGAACAAGCGCGGCGGACCATCCGAGGCGGGCGGGCTCGGCGGGCTGCTTGGCAATCTCGCCGGGGACGCGGGCACCAGCGGTGCCGGTGGCTTGGGCGGGCTTTTGGGCGGGCTAACCGGCGGCGGCACTGCCTCGGGCGGCAACCTTCAAGATAGGCTGAGCGGTATGCTGGGCGGCGCTGCGGCGGGTGGCGACCTGGACAACGGCGGCCTCGGCGGTCTGCTCGAAAGCCTCGGCGGCGTCCAGAACGTGAGCGGCGGCGGCACGACACAAAGCGGGCTCGGCGGGCTGCTGGGCGGGCTGGCCAGTGCCGCCGGTGCCGGTGGTCTGCTGGGCAGTCTGGGCGGCGCGCTGCAAAAAGCGCCCGCGCAAAACGACGAGAGCTTCGGCGCGGTGCTGAACTCCCAGTTCGACCAGACGCCGGAGCCCGCGATCCAGCCCTCACAGGATCAGGAAGCCGCCGCCGCCCTGATGCTCGCCGCGATGATCCAGGCGGCCAAATCCGATGGCACCTTCGACGAGGAGGAGCAGAAAACGCTGCTGGATCACTTGGGCGATGTTGATACCGAGGAGGCCGCTTTCGTGGAGGCACAGCTCAAGGCGCCCGTGGACATCGACGCGCTGGTGGCCAACACCCCTGCCGGTCTGGGCCAGCAGGTCTATGTCATGAGCGTGATGGCCATCGACCTCGATACCGGCGATGAGGCGCAGTATCTGCACAAGCTGGCGAGTGCCTATGGGATGGAGCCCCAGCAGGTCAACGCGATCCACGAGCAACTGGGCAAACCTTCGCTCTATACCTGATCCGCCCCGTTGCACGTGCAAAAGGCGCCCCCGCAGCGGCGCCTTTCCCAAAACTCAACTCCGGCTGATCAGGCCGCACCACCGCCGCCGCGACGCCTGCGACTGCCACCACCGGGCTTGGCCGCGCCGCCCGGCTTGGCGCCGCCACCGGCCCCCTGTGGCCGTCCACGACCGCCGCCGCCACCGCCGCGTCGCCCGCCACCGCCGCCGCCCCCGCGCCCTTTTTGCTTGGGCTTGTCGGGGATCTCATGGCTTTCCCACACACGGCCCGAGGCCACGGGAATGCGGATGCCCATGGTCTTTTGAATATCGATCAGCTCACCCATCTCGTCGGGTGCGCAAAACGCGATCGCGGCCCCGTCCTTGCCCGCGCGCGCGGTCCGTCCGATGCGGTGCACGTAATTATCGGGCACATTTGGCAGCTCGTAGTTATAGACGTGTTTCACATCGGGAATATCGAGGCCCCGCGCCGCCACATCCGTGGCCACCAGCACCGTGATATCGCCCTTCTTGAACGCCTCGATGGCGCGGTCGCGCTGACCCTGACTTTTGTTGCCGTGGATCGAGGCCGCGTCAAACCCTTCCTTCACCAGATCCTTCATCAGCTTTTCACAACCGTGCTTCGTGCGCCCGAACACCAGCGCGCGTTCGTCTTTATGATTGGCCAAAAGCTCCACCAACAGCGATTTCTTCTCCGCCTTGGCGATAAAATGCACCTCCTGCGTGACCTTATCCGCGGCCTTGCCAGGAGGGGAGACTTCGATCCGGATCGGTGAGTTGAGATAGCTGTTCGCGATCTCGTTCATCAGTTTCGGCATCGTCGCGGAGAACAAGAACGTCTGGCGATCTTTGGGGATCACTTGGGAAATCTTGCGCAGATCATGGATGAACCCCATGTCGAGCATCTGATCCGCCTCGTCGAGCACCAGAAACTTCGCCTCATCGAGGCGCACGGCGCGTCGGTCCATCAGGTCGAGAAGACGGCCCGGCGTCGCGACCAGAATATCCACGCCACCGTGCAGCCGCTTGATCTGCGTGTTGATGTTCTGCCCGCCCACCACCATCGCCACTTTGATCGCCGTGCCTTCGGCAAAGCTGCGCAGGTTCACGCTGATCTGGGTCGCAAGCTCGCGCGTCGGCGCAAGAATGAGGCCGCGCACCGATTTGGGGTTTGGCCGCCCCTCCATTTCCAGCATCCGCGCAATCAGCGGAATGCCAAAGGCCGCCGTCTTGCCCGTGCCCGTCTGCGCGAGGCCCATCACGTCGCGGCCGTTGAGCCCGTGGGGGATCGCCTGTTTCTGGATCGGGGTCGGATCCTTGAGGCCCATCGCCGCCAACCGCTTTACCAGCGTCGCGGGCAGGTCCATCATGTCAAAATCGCTCATCTATATCTCATCTTTCGCGCGGCGGCACGGGGCCACGGCGTCTGCATCGAGGTGCGCAAAGCCCGATCGCAGGAACGGGCCAACTGCCCTGCTCCTGTCGGATTGCGTCTGGCCCCACGCGTGATTTTGGGAACAAGGGACGGCGCTTTACGTTTGCGGATTTCTCCGCCGCCTGCTCACGCGGCAGAAGGCACGCCCTAGCCACGACATGGGGCCTGCGTGCGGATAAGTCAACGGGTATGGCCATCCTGCCTGTGCCATTCTATGCACGGGCGAGCCACCGAAAGGATCCGCCATGCAAGATCGCACGAAACGTGACCGCCCCCTGCTCGCCGTCCTGATCGACGCCGATAACGTGCCGGCCAAACACGCCGCCGACATCATGCGCGAGGTCGCCTCCATCGGGGAGCCTGCCCTGCGCCGCGTCTACGGCGACTGGTCGAACCCGCATATCAAAGCGTGGAAAGAGCCTATTCACACGCTGGGCCTCGTTGCCCATCAGGAAACCTCAAACTCCACCGGCAAAAACGCCAGCGACATCGGGCTGGTAATCGACGCGATGGATATCCTGCACTCCGGCAAATTCGACGCCTTCGTCATTGTCTCGTCCGACAGCGACTTTACCGCGCTCGTCAACCGCCTGCGCGAGGATGGCCGCGACGTGATCGGCATCGGAGAGGCAAAGACAAACGCCGCCCTGCGCAACGTCTACAACCGTTTCATCCTCGTGGAAAACCTGCGCGGCGAAAGCGACGAGGACGAGGCGCCGGAACAATCCCAATCAAAGGCCGACATGAACCAGGCCTACCAGATGGTGCGCAACGCCATGGACCGCTGCGACACGGAGGACGACTGGATATCGCTCGCGGCCATCGGCCTCAATCTGCGCGCCACGCACCCCGATTTCGATCCGCGCACCTACGGCTTCGCCAAGCTCAGCGGCCTGGTCAAAGCTATGCCGCGCCTGCAATTCGCCAACAAGAACAACGACCCGCGCGTGCGCATCAAGGACTAGCACCCGCGCTTGCACTCTGACCCTCAAGAGCGCAGCAGACACCCGAACCCCTGAAGGAACATCACCATGGACAATCTGCGCGGCGCGACCTTCATGGTCCTGTCCATGCTCGGCTTCGCGATCGAGGACAGCATCATCAAGATGATGGGCGACGCGCTCCCCGTGGGGCAAATTCTGATGATGCTCGGCGTTGGCGGCTCCGCGGTCTTCGGCGCGGTCGTGCTGGCGCAAAAACGCGCCCTGTTCGAGCGCGCGATGCTCACAGGGCCCGTCGCGCTGCGCGGCGTCGGCGAGATCATCGGCACGATTTGCTTCGTCTCGGCCGTCGTCTACACCCCGCTCTCCACTGCCTCCGCAATCCTGCAAGCAACGCCGCTGGTCGTGACACTCGGTGCCGCGCTCTTTCTGGGCGAGACGGTCGGCTGGCGCCGCTGGGCCGCGATCGGTGTGGGCTTCATCGGCGTACTGATGATAATCCGTCCGGGCTTGAGCGGCTTCTCGCCCCTGTCGCTCTTTGCCCTCGGCGGTGTCTTCGGCCTCGCCCTACGCGACATCGCAACGCGCAAGGTGCCGCAAACCCTGTCGACGATGCAGCTGAGCTTTCTCGGCTTTCTCGTGATCATCCCCGCGGGTCTCATGCTGCTCGGCATCACCGGCCAATCGCTCGCCCCGCTGGACGCGCGCCTCTGGGTGCTAATCACTGCCTCCATCGCCATCGGTGTATTCGCCTATTATGGCATCGTCGCGGCCATGCGCGTGGGCGAGGTGAGCTTCGTCACCCCGTTCCGCTACTCCCGCCTCATCTTCGCGATGTTCATCGGCATCGTCTTTTTCAACGAGCGTCCGGACACGCTCACGCTGTTGGGCGGGTTCATCATCGTGGCCTCAGGCATCTATACCGTCCTGCGTGAGCGCAAACAGCGCCGCCAAACGGTCGCCAAGCCTTCCAATGTGTGAGAGCGCCCTATAAGACTGGCGCAAATTCATCGCCCTGCCGCCAAGGAAACGCCCCCATGAGCACCATCATCGACATTCACGCCCGCGAAATCCTCGACAGCAGGGGCAATCCCACGGTCGAAGTCGATGTGATCCTGGAGGACGGCACCATGGGCCGCGCCGCCGTGCCCTCCGGCGCCTCCACCGGGGCTCATGAGGCGATGGAAAAACGCGACGGCGACAAATCCCGCTACTTCGGCAAGGGCGTGCTGGAGGCCTGCGCCGCCGTCAACGGGGAGATCGCTGAGGCGCTCGTGGGCATGGACGTGACCGAACAGGTCGACCTCGACGAGGCCATGATCGAGCTCGACGGCACGCCGAACAAATCGCGCTTGGGCGCCAACGCCATCCTCGGCGTCTCGCTCGCCTCCGCCAAAGCGGCCGCCGATTTCTGCACCCAACCGCTCTATCGCTACGTCGGCGGCACCTCCGCCCGCGTCCTGCCCGTGCCCATGATGAACATCATCAACGGGGGGGAGCATGCGGAAAATCCCATCGACATCCAAGAATTCATGATCATGCCGGTGTCAGCTTCCAACATCCGCGAAGCCGTGCGCATGGGCGCCGAAGTCTTCCATACCCTGAAGGGGGAGCTCTCCGCCGCGGGCCTCGCCACCGGCGTGGGCGACGAGGGCGGCTTTGCCCCCAACATTGGCTCCACCCGAGACGCACTTGATTTTATTATGAAGTCCATCGAAAAAGCGGGCTACACACCCGGCGAGGACATCCACCTCGCCCTCGATTGCGCGGCCACGGAATACTACAAGAACGGCGTCTATGTCCTTGATGGTGAAGGTAGAATGCTGACGTCCAGCGAGAATGTCGAATACCTCACAGGACTGGTAACGGATTACCCCATCATTAGCATCGAAGACGGCATGGCGGAAGACGATTGGGACGGCTGGATCGCGCTGACGGCAGCCTTGGGCGACAAGGTACAGCTGGTGGGCGACGATCTTTTCGTCACCAACCCCGCCCGGCTCAAGGACGGCATCACCCGCCGCGCGGGGAATTCGATGCTGGTAAAAGTCAACCAAATCGGAACCTTGACCGAAACACTTCAAGCGGTCGACATGGCCCATCGCGCAGGCTTCACCAATGTGATGTCGCACCGCTCGGGCGAGACGGAGGATGCGACGATCGCCGACCTCGCCGTCGCGACCAACTGCGGCCAAATCAAAACCGGCAGCCTTGCCCGCTCCGACAGGCTGGCCAAATATAACCAGCTGATCCGCATCGAGGAAGCCCTGGGCGAGAGCGCGCAATACGCAGGCCGCTCCATCCTGAAGTGAACCGCCGCGCCTTTACCGAATTGTGCGGCGAGAGCGTGTACCACATCACCGCCGCCACAAACTCCCAGAGCATCGCGCAAACCGGACTGCTGTCCGCCGCCGCCCTTGCGCAGCGCGAGTCGGTGGACCCGCAGACCATTGCCTTGCGTGCAGGGCGGCTCACGCTGTCCAGCGGTGCGGTTCTCAATCACCAGAAGCCACTGCTGATGGGGCGTGGCAAGGATACCGATTTCCTTGACGGTCACACCCTCGAAAGCTGGGCCGCGCAACTGGACCGCCGCATCTACTTTGCACCGCACAAGAAACTTGCCGCCCTCAAAGGCAGTTTCGAGATCGCGACAGAGATCTACGAGATTGATACGGCAGCCCTGTTTGACGCCCTCGGCGCGCATCTGTGGCTCAGTCCGATCAACAGCGGCAGTGCCGACCGCCGCCCGGTTCCGCGCGGTGACTGGCTCTACACCCCCGCGACCGCCCCGGCGGAGAAGTTGCGCACAAACCGACGCGACCGGGGTCTCGTGAAAACCCGCGACACCGTTCGAGAAGTATCGCTGACCTGCTCGATCCCGCCAGATGTCCTGAGCACTCTTTTGAGATGACCGTCATCCGCTCTGCCACCACCCCCACCGATCTCGCCGCCGTGCGCCAGCTGTGCTGGGACTACCGAAGCCACATGAACAGCGCCTCCGAGATCGAGGAACGCATCACCGAGACCTTCTATCCCGTGCCAAAATACACCGCGCTGATGGACCAGCTGCCGACACTGCACGCCCGCCCACGCGGCATCATTCTGTTGGCGGAACATGCAAGCACCCCCGCGGCCTGCGCCATGACCCAGCAGCTCGACGATGATATGGCGGAGATCAAACGTCTCTACGTCACTCCCGCCGCACGCGGCCACGGCATTGCCCGCGCGCTCATCCTCGCCCTGATGGATCAAGCCCGCACAGACGGCTTCACCCGCATCGTGCTCGACACCTCTGTCAACCTCGCCCCCGCCCGCGCGCTCTACACCGCGCTGGGGTTCCGCGAGCGTGGCCCTTACCAACCAATCCCGCCTGACGTGCTCCCCCATCTTTTATTCTTCGAGGCCCCGCTATGACAGCAGATCAAATCATCGCCCATCTGGGCCTCGCGCCACATCCCGAAGGGGGCCACTACCGCCAGACGTGGATCGCTGAAAATGCAGGTCGCCCTATCGGCACCTGCATCTACTTCCTGCTCAAAGCGGGCGAGAGCAGTGCCTGGCACCGCGTGGATGCCACAGAAATCTGGCTCTACCATTCGGGCGCGCCACTTGTCCTCGGCATGGCCCAGACGGCCGCAGGCCCCGCGACAGATCATCTGCTCACCCCCGACCTCGCAAAAGGGGCCCCGCAAATTATCGTCCCGGAGCGCCATTGGCAGCGTGCCCATTCCACCGGCGATTATACCCTCGTGAGCTGTACCGTCTCGCCCGGCTTCACCTTCGAAGGATTCGAACTGGACCCGACGCTGGAAATCCCGACTTAAATCCCGACTTAAAGATCAAGCTTGGCGTTTGCACCTAGGTTCGGGCCGTCGTCGGAAAAATAGGCCCGCGCCAATTCGACCGCCATGTTGGCCTTGCCCTTGTCGTTGTCCCAATACTCGGCCTGGGTCGGCGTCACTTCGATCACCACTACATCTGCGGTCGCCGGATCACTGCCAAAGAACACTTCGCAATATGGCCCCCACATCTTGTGGATCATTGCCCGGTTGCGGATCAGCTTGCCCTTTCCCGATACCGAGGCGAACAGCATTTTATTCGTATCCGCGAACGACAGCGCGATATCGCGGTCGGCCTCCAGCTCGTATATCTTGCCACTCTTCTCGTCGGTGACAAAATGGATGCTGCGCGCCTGCGTGTCGATATAGGGCGCCATGGGGCGCGACCGGATCACACCGCCATCATTTGTCGTGACCATACAGACCCCGACCGTCTCCAGAATTTCCCAAAATCGATTGTGTTCGTCGTTCATGTTACTGCTCCTATGTTCCGGAGCCGAACACACGGGCATCGGGGCCGTTCCCGCTACGCGGTGTCACACCGCCCCTCAGTCCTGCACCGGGACACTGACCGTGCCGCCGCCCACCGCCGCGCGCACGCCCGTGGTGCTGGCACAACTTGTCGGCATCCCCCGCGCCACCCGCACCGCGAGATAGGCAAACGCCTGCGCCTCCAGCATATCCCCGTCGAGGCCCACATCCTCGACCGGCCCCACCGGACAATCAAGCGAGACGCTGAGCATCTGCATCAACACCGGATTATGCCGCCCGCCCCCCGTGACGAGCAGCTTTGACGGCGGGCTCGGACAATGCTGCATCGCCTCCGCCACACCCGCCGCGCACATGGCCGTCAGCGTCGCCGCCGCATCCGCATCCCCCAGCTCACCCACCAGCGCCACCATCTCGGCAAAATCGTTCCGGTCCAGCGACTTGGGCGGCATGCGCGCAAAATAGGGCTCCGCGAGAAACAGCTCCAGCGCGCCTGTCTCAACCGTACCACCCCGCGCCAGCGCACCGTCCTTGTCATAGGGCAAGCCACGCCACGCCTGCATCAGATCGTTCACCGGCGCATTCGCGGGCCCGGTATCAAACGCCAGCAGCGCGCCCTCCTGCTGCGGCTCCGCCACGCGCGGATCAGCCCACGTCAGGTTCCCCACACCACCCAGATTGAGGAAAGCCACAGGTCCATCCGCCCCAATATACCGCGCACACGCATGGTGAAAAAACGGCGCCAGCGGCGCACCCTCCCCGCCAAGGCTCACATCCGCCGTGCGAAAATCCCACACCACCGGTACACCCAAGCGCTCCGCCAGCAGCGCCCCGTCCCCCACCTGCAACGTCCCCTGCAAGCGCGGCGCATGGGCAAGCGTCTGGCCATGAAACCCGATCAGATCCACATCCGCAAAATCTCCCAAGATCTGCAGATGCGCCACATCGACGACACGCGCCGCCGCTTCCACCGCATCTCCAGACCACAGCCCGAATCCCGCCGCGATCACTGCGCGCTCATCTGCGGTATACGCCCGATACGCACTGCGCCCGAACCCCGCAATATCGCGCCCATCCGTGCGCAGCACCGCCACATCCACCCCGTCGAGCGAGGTCCCCGACATCGCCCCCGCCGCCGTCACCACGCCTGTTTTGGAGGTGGCCTTGCTCATTTTCTTGCCTTTTCCTTTGGCCCTGCCCGCCCTATAGATGCCCTGCAATCAAACCCGAGGGCAAGCGCCATGACATACCACCCCAAGTCCGAATTCGTCGCCGTGATGATGGAGCGCGGGTTCCTCGCCGATTGCACTGATTATCAGGGCCTCGACGAGGCACTGCTGAAGGGCGCGCAGCCAGGCTACATCGGCTTTGACGCCACTGCCAAATCTCTGCACGTAGGCTCCCTGATCCAGATCATGATGCTGCGCTGGCTGCAAAAAACCGGCGGCAAACCGATTACCCTGATGGGCGGCGGCACCACCAAAGTGGGCGATCCGAGCTTTCGCGCGGACGAGCGCCCCCTACTGGGCCCGGAGCAGATCGACGAGAACATCGCCGGTATCAAAAAGGTGTTCTCCGCCTACATCGCCTATGGCGACGGCCCGTCAGATGCGATCATGCTCAACAACGCCGAATGGCTCGACGGTCTCAACTACCTCGATTTCCTGCGCGACATCGGGCGCCATTTCAGCATTAACCGCATGCTGGCCTTCGAGAGCGTGAAATCCCGCCTCGACCGCGAGCAGTCGCTCAGCTTCCTCGAATTCAACTACATGATCCTGCAAGCCTATGATTTCATGGAGTTGCACCGCCGCTATGGCTGCATCTTGCAAATGGGCGGCTCGGATCAATGGGGCAATATCGTCAACGGCATCGACCTCACCCGCCGCGTCATCGACGGCGAGGTCTACGGTCTCACCTCGCCCCTGCTCACCACCTCCGACGGCAAGAAGATGGGCAAATCCCAGTCAGGTGCCATCTGGCTCAATCCTGATATGCTGTCCCCCTACGAGTTCTGGCAGTTCTGGCGCAACACCACCGACGCCGATGTGGGCCGCTTCCTCAAGCTCTACACCGAGCTGCCGGTGACGGAGTGCGACCGCCTCGGCGCGCTGGCAGGCTCCGAGATCAACGAGGCGAAGATCACGCTGGCCAACGAGGTCACCAGCCTTCTGCACGGCGCGGAGGCGGCGAAAGCGGCTGAAGCCACCGCGCGCGAGGTCTTCGAAAAAGGCGGAGTGGGCGACGACTTGCCCACGCTCACCCTCTCAACGGCGGACGTCGGCGATGGCATCTCCATCGTGCAGCTCATCGTCAAAGCGGGCCTCGCGACCTCCGGCAAAGAGGCCAAGCGCCTGATCGCGGAGAACGGCGCGCGGCTGAATGATGAACCTTTGACCGATGCGGGCCTGATGATCGACGGTGCCGCTCTGTCCTCGCCCGTGAAGCTCTCGGCAGGCAAAAAGCGTCACGCGCTGGTGCAACTGGGGTGACGCCCCCCTCTTGCGCCATGCGCTGGCCCGTGATTATCTGAACGCCTGTTCAAATATAGGGAGCGCCTCGCATGCAGATGTCCACCACCGCCGCGATCATCACCGGGGGCGCCTCCGGGCTGGGCGAGGCGACAGCCCGCCACTTTGCGTCCCAGGGCGCAAAAGTCACCCTGTTTGACCGCGATGCGGCACGCGGCACGCAAGTCGCCGCCGACATCGGCGGCCATTTCGTGGAGACCGACGTGACCGACGAGGCCTCCGTCACCGCCGCCATCGAGACCGCGCAGGGCCACATGGGCGCGCTCAACGTCGCGGTGAATTGCGCAGGAATCGCGCTGGGCATCAAAACCACCGGCCGCGACGGCGCGCACCCGCTCGCGGCCTTCCAAAAAACCATCGACATCAATCTCACCGGCAGCTTCAACATCGCCCGCCTCGCCGCCACCGCCATGGCGCAAAACACGCCTGAACCCGACGGCGCGCGCGGCGTGATCATCAACACCGCCTCCATCGCCGCCTTCGACGGGCAAAAGGGGCAAGTGGCCTATGCCGCGTCCAAAGGGGGCATCGTCGGCATGACGCTGCCCATGGCCCGCGATCTGGCGCAATCGGGCATCCGCGTGATGACCATCGCGCCCGGCATATTCGGCACCCCGATGCTCAAAGGATTGCCGCAGGAGGTCCAGGACAGCCTTGCCGCCGAAGTGCCAAATCCCGCCCGTTTGGGCGACCCGCATGAATATGCGCGCATGGCCGCCTTCATCGTCGAGATGGGCTATCTCAACGGCGAGGTCATCCGTCTCGACGGAGCGCTGCGCATGAGGTAAGCGCACGAAATTTGCGAAAATTGCGGCCAAATTTTTCGAAAAATTTTGCACCCGCCGCAAATGGCCCGCGCACCTCATATGCACGCCCGGTGTACAGTCGGTGTACACTGTGTGACACCGCTCAGCCGCCCGCTTTTTCTTCAAGCAGAAGCCATTCTTCCTCGGCGTCCGACAGCTTTTCGTGCCGCTGTACCAACGCATCGCTCGCCTTCTGAAACTTGGCGGGTTGCTCCGTAAAAAGCGCCGGATCACCCAACAACTCCTCCAGCTTCGCAATCTCCGCCGTGAGCCGCTCAATCTCCCCCGGCAGCGCTTCAAGCCGGTGTTTCTCGGTAAAGCTCAGGCCGACCTGCGGTTTTGATTTTGACTGTACCTTCGCCCCGGAGGTTTTAGATTTCACGACACTTTCGGAGAAATCCTCCATGCCGCGCTGCGCAAGATAATCACTCCAACCGCCCGCATAAACAGTCGCTTTGCCGTCGCCCTCCATCGCAATGGTGGTCGCGGCCACCCGGTCGAGGAAGTCGCGGTCGTGGCTCACCAGAATGACCGTGCCGTCATAGCTCCCCAGCAATTCCTGCATTAAATCAAGGGTTTCGACGTCGAGATCGTTCGTCGGCTCGTCGAGCACCAGCAGATTGCTCTCCCGGGCCATCAACTTTGCCAGCAAAAGCCGCGCTTTCTCACCGCCCGACAAGGACCGCACAGGCGCCCGCGCTTGCGCCTCGTCGAAGAGAAATTCTTTCAGATATCCAACGACATGCTTGGGATTGCCGCGCACCAAAATCTGGTCCGCCTTGCCTGATACCCGCATCTCGGGATCGCCCGTCAGGCTGTCCCACAGGGTCATATCCCCGTCCAGCTGCGCACGCGCCTGATCAAAGAGCGCCAGAGCCAGATTGGTGCCCAGCTTTACCTCGCCGCTGTCGGGGTCTTCCTTTCCAATCAACATGTTAAGAAGCGTCGTCTTACCCACGCCGTTCGGCCCGACCAGCGCAATCCGGTCCCCGCGGTTCACGGTCAAAGTGAAATCCCGCAGGATCACCTTCTCCCCGTAACCTTTTGAAATACCGATCGCTTCCATAACCTTGCGGCCAGACTTCGGCCCCGCTTCCAGCGCCATGGCCGCGGTGCCCTGCCGCGTGATCTGGCTGCTGCGTTCGGCGCGAAGTTCCTGCAAGGCGCGTACGCGCCCCTGATTGCGTTTGCGCCGCGCGCTGATGCCTTCAACCGCCCACCGTGCCTCCGCCTTGATCTTGCGGTTGAGCTTGTGACGCTGCATGTCCTCTTCTTCCCAGATCGTATCGCGCCAGGCCTCAAACCCTTGAAAACCAATCTCTTGTCGGCGCACGGCACCGCGATCGATCCATAGGGTGGCACGAGTCAGCGCATTGAGAAACGCGCGGTCGTGGGAGATGATGACATAGGCCGCGCGGGTGGATTTCAGCTCATCCTCAAGCCAGGCAATCGCCTCGATATCGAGGTGGTTCGTCGGCTCGTCGAGCAGCATCAGCTCAGGCTCAAGCGCCATCAGCCGCGCCAGCGCAGCGCGCCGCCTCTCTCCGCCGGATGCCGTCGCCACGGGCCGGTCAGGGTCGAACTTAAGACCCTCGCCCGCACGCTCGACCTTGTACAATTCACCCGGCTCAAGCCCGTGTGAGGCAAAGTCACCCAGCGTCTCAAAACCCGTTAAATCAGGATCTTGCTCCATATAGCCGACACTCACACCCGGCCCGGCGGTCACCTCGCCGCTGTCTGCTTCCACCAGTCCCGCCATGACCTTCATCAGCGTCGATTTGCCAGAGCCGTTGCGCCCGACCAACGCCAATCGGTCGCCGTTCTGGACCACTAGACCGAGGTCTTCAAAAACAGGGTCACCGCCGAATGTGAGGGCGATATCGGAGAGCTGGAGAAGGGGTGCGCGTGCCATGGACGTCGCCTACTGCGCCGCCACGAAAACGTCAATCAGACAAGTGCCCGCAGCAGCCTTTTGCGCGCGGGCGGGATCGCCCCGATCTCAAGGCCCGTGAACACATGCAGCGTGCCCATGGCATGGTCGATAACCGCATGGTCGCTGACCCACCCACCCATCATCAGATAGGTGCGCAGCAAGGGCGGCAGGCTTGCGATTGCGGCGCCCACGCCAGGCGCGCCATCAAGCTGTGTCGCATACTCGAACACCTGTGGCGCCTTGATGCGCGGACGCCAGCGCGCAGGCGCCAAGTGCCGCGCCCGCAGCACGGCAAACGCGTCGCGGTAGGGCGCGGGATCGGTTCCCGTAAAGGACGAGCACCCAAAGAGCATTTCGATCCCGATCTCATCGACATAAGCGGTGAGAGCGGCCCAGCCGACGCGGGGTATCTCAGGGTCGCTGTGATCGGGATGGATGCAAAAGCGCCCCAGTTCCAGCATGGGGCCGGGAAACCCGGCGAGCGCGCTCAGGTCATAGAATTGCGCGGCATAGCTCGCGCCGATCGTCGCACCGTCCAAAACGGACATACGAAACCCCGCAACGATCCGACCGGTGTGCGCTTCCTGCACCATAACCTGCGTGCAAATGGCGTCATAGCAGTCGGCTTGTGCCGCTTGCGCCCCGAAACACGTCCCGCGAAGTGCATAGATTTGTGCCATTTGCGCGGGCGTCTGGACCGGTTGGACGGTATAGCGCCCCTTGCGCAGCGGCGTCATTTGAGTTTCCGGAACGGCGTCCCCTGCCAACAAAGCCATATCCACGCGCTCCGCGACGACCCTATCAGATCACCCCGCCAACCCTGCAGGATTGAAGCGGCCGATATTGCCCAAAAGCTGGCGCAGGAAGCTGCTGCTGCCGACGCCTGAGGTGGTCACACGGCGTGCGAGCGGCACGACCTGCCCGCGCTCGAGGCCGAAGCGTTCGATGTTCTGGACTACGCCCGCGCTGTTGAAACTGATGGCGAGCACTTCGCGGTCGATCATTTGAGGTCTGAGCGCGCCAATGGTCCGCTGGCGGCTGCGCACATAGTAATAGCCACTCTCATTCACCACGCCGGACATCACCGGTACGCCAATGTTTTCCTCCACGGAGGCACGCGTGTCGACGCCCACGACGATCCCGTCGAGGTCCTCTTCGGGCGGAATATAGCCATGGTTCGAAAATTGCGCGGCACATCCACTCAACCCGCCTGCCACGGCGGCGACAAGCAGTACACGTCGCAAAACGCCTGTGGTGTCGAAAATACCCATGGTACTGCCCCTTGCCCTCAGCCTGCGTGGCTTTTATCTCGCATATACCAATAACACCCCCCGGTTCAAGAAACGAAAGAGACAAGCACATGGCAGCGACCCCTCCGAGTGATACCAGCCTGCGTGTGGCGGCCCTTTCCCAGAAGGCGCCGACGACCTTTGCCCTGCGCCCCGCCGCGCCTGAGTTGGCGGAACTTGCGACAGCGCTCGAGCTGACGGGTCTGCGCAAGCTGGCGTTTGAGGGTACGCTGGAGCCGCTGGGCGCCCGCGACTGGCACCTCAAGGCGCGGCTGGGGGCCACGGTGGTGCAACCTTGCGTCGTTACCCTGGATCCTGTCTCCACGCGCATCGACATCGACGTGATGCGCACGTTTCTGCGCGACTACACCGACATCGACGCGCCAGAAGTCGAGATGCCTGAAGACGACAGTGTCGAGCCCTTGGGCGCATGGATAGACCCCGCCGTCGTCATGCAGGAAGAACTGGCGCTGGCCCTGCCCGCCTACCCCCGTGCCGCGAACGCCGAAGCGGGCACCATCCGCGTGACCGAGCCGGGCAAAAAGCCGATGAGTGACGAAGAGGCCCGCCCCTTTGCGGGGCTTGCCGCCCTCAAGGAGCAACTGGGCGGCAATGACGACGAACGCTAGGACGTGCAAAACCGGGCTTGCTCTACTGCGGTTTGACCGTATTTTGAGGCGCCGACCTCAATTAGCGTTGGACAAGCGACCAGCACTTGCCTAAGTGCACGACACACCCGCAAGGGCACTGATCCGAAACCCAGGCCTGCCGCAGCCGATCTGCGCACCAAGGCCCCGAATACAAAGGCACCTGATATGGCTGTCCAGCAGAATAAAGTATCCAAATCGCGCCGTAACAATCGCCGCTCCCACGATTCGCTGACTGCCGCGAACCCCAACGAGTGCACGAATTGCGGCGAGCTGAAGCGCCCGCATCACGTCTGCGCGTCCTGTGGTCACTATGCCGACAAGGAAGTCGTGGCACAGGTGGACGAGATTGATCTCGAAGATGACGCAGCGTAAGCTGCACGCGGGAAATAACAAATAAAGGCATTCGCACGCGATGACGGCCCCGACCGATCACACAAACGCGAACGCCCGCACCCTCATATCGGTGGATACGATGGGGGGTGATCTGGGACCGGCAGCCGTGGTTGCCGGTTGCGTCATTTCGGCCAAGGCCAATCGGGAGCTGTACTTCATCCTGCACGGACCGGAGGCGGAGCTTGCCGCGTTGATCGGCAAGCACCCCGAACTCACCGGTCGCACGCAGGTGCGCGGTGCCGTCGGCGTGGTCACAATGGACGACAAACCCAGCCATGTGGTGCGCTCGGGCAAAGATACCTCCATGTGGTCCGCGATCGAATCCGTCCGCACCGGAGAGGCCAGCGTCGCGGTCTCATGCGGCAACACCGGCGCGCTGATGGCGCTGAGCATGATCCGTTTGCGCAAATTGCCCGGTGTGAACCGGCCTGCGATTGCCGTGCTCTACCCCTCTTCCAACGCCCAAGGATTCAACGTGATGCTCGACGTGGGCGCCGACATCAAGGCGGATGCCGACGATCTGCTGCGCTTTGCGCTCATGGGAATGTCCTACGCCCGCAACGGGTTGAACGTGAACCGCCCGCGAATCGGGCTGCTCAATGTCGGCACCGAAGAGCACAAGGGCCGCACGGAGCTGAAAGAGGCCCATGATCTGATTCGCGATCATCAGGACAATGCCGGCTATGAATTTGTTGGCTTCGTGGAGGGCGGCGATATTTCCGGCAACAAGGCCGATGTGATCGTCACGGATGGTTTTACTGGAAACGTCGCGATCAAGACCGGCGAAGGCACCGCGAGCCTCATCGGTGTGCGCCTGCGCGAGGCGTTCAAATATTCCATCCTGTCGCGTCTGGCTTCGCTGCTGGCCTATACCTCGTTGATGCGCCTGCGCAAGAAGATCGATCCGCGCCGCGTCAACGGCGGCGTGTTTCTGGGGCTGAACGGGACGGTGGTGAAATCGCATGGCGCTGCCGATGCGACGGGGATCTCCGCCGCGATCAAACTGGCGGCGCAACTGGCCGAAAACGGCTTCAACGACAAACTCGCCGCGCGCGTTGCCGCCGCCCTGCCGACCGAGGAGCAGATGAGCCAATGACCCTGCGTGCCGTTGTAAAAGGGGTCGGTCACTACCTGCCGAATCGCGTCGTCGAAAATGCAGAATTCGAAGCCTCACTGGACACCAACGACGAATGGATCCGTGCCCGCTCCGGCATCGAGCGGCGCCATTTTGCGGGCGATGGCGAGACGACGTCGAGCATGGCGACCGCCGCCGCCACTGCCGCGCTCGAGATGGCGGGCCTTGGACCGGACGACATCGACGCGGTCATCGTCGCCACGTCCACGGCTGATCTGACCTTCCCGTCAGCGGCAACAATGGTGCAGGCGCAACTGGGCATGAAAAAGGGCTTTGCCTTTGATATTCAAGCAGTTTGCGCGGGCTTCATCTTTGCGCTAAGCAATGCGAACGCCCTGATCCTGTCAGGTCAGGCGCGCCGGGTGATCGTGATCGGGGCGGAGACGTTCAGCCGTATCATGGATTGGACCGACCGCAGCACCTGTGTGCTTTTTGGTGACGGCGCAGGGGCGGTCGTGCTCGAAGCACAGCAAGGAACTGGCACATCGTCCGATCGCGGCATCCTGTCCACCGATCTTAATTCCGACGGCAGCCACCGTGATCTTTTGTACGTCGATGGCGGTGTGTCGACCGGCACCACCGGGTATCTGCGCATGCAGGGTAATCAGGTTTTTCGCCACGCCGTCGAAAAGCTGAGCCAGACGGCAGTGACCGCGATGGCGGACGCCGGAATCACCAGCGAAGATGTCGACTGGATCGTGCCGCATCAGGCAAACATCCGCATCATTCAGGGCACCGCCAAAAAGCTGGGGCTGCCCATGGATAAGGTGGTCGTCACCGTGCAGGATCATGGCAATACTTCCGCTGCCTCGATCCCGCTCGCGCTGTCGGTAGGTGTGGCGCGCGGGCAGATCAAACAGGGTGATTTACTGGTGACAGAGGCCATCGGTGGCGGCCTGGCTTGGGGCGCGGTCGTTCTGCGCTGGTAAGCGGAGCATCGCAGAACTGCACCATTCTGCATGCACCGCTTATTGACTTGATGCGGCAAGCTGGCCAAAGTCACTGAAAGTAATGGGGGAAGCCATGACGACAACGACACTGACGCGGATGGATCTGAGCGAAGCCGTTTTTCGGGAAGTGGGTTTGTCGAGAAACGAGAGTGCGCAACTTGTCGAGACCGTGCTTGAGGAAATGTCCGACGCATTGGTCCGCGGCGAGCAGGTGAAAATATCTTCCTTCGGCACATTTTCGATACGCGATAAATCAGCGCGCATCGGCCGCAATCCCAAGACAGGGGAGGAAGTGCCGATCAATCCGCGCCGGGTGCTGACGTTCCGACCCTCCCATCTGATGAAAGACCGTGTCGCGGACGGGAACAAGCCCTGAGTTTATGCCCAAATCGCCAGACGCTTTCCGCACCATCTCCGAAGTTGCCGATTGGCTGGGCATTGAGGCCCACGTCCTCCGCTTTTGGGAGAGCAAGTTCACGCAGGTGAAACCCATCAAGCGCGCGGGCGGACGGCGGTACTATCGCCCGGGTGATATGATGTTGCTGGGTGGCATCAAAAAGCTGCTGCACGACGACGGGCTGACCATCAAGGGCGTTCAGAAAATCCTGCGCGAGGATGGCATGAACCATGTGGCCTCCATGTCCCCACCACTGGATGAGGCGGATCTGGATATGCAGGTTCTCGCTGATCCGGGCCTCGCGTCTGCGCCGACGCCTGAGCCAGAGCCTCAGGCAGTTGTCCTGCCCTTCGGATCGCCGAAAGAGGCTGTGACAGCGGCGCCGGAGATGCCTGAACCTGTCACAGAGCCCGAGGTCACTGGGGAGCCGGAGCCGGTCGTGGAGCCTGAGGTTGTCGCGGAAGCGGAGCCTGTGTCCGCCGTGGAAAGTGAGCCGAAACAAGCGGCGCAGGTCGGCCAGACACCGGATGGCGTGGAGCAAAGCGAGGCCCCGGCGCCCGAGGCGAAAGACACCGCGCCCGTCCCCGATCGGGCGGAGATGCCAGAGGAGGCCGCAGGTGGCGCATCTCCTGAGAAGGCGCAAGCCACTGGCACGACAGCGGTTGCTGCGACCGAGGACGCACAACCGCATGCAGCAGCCGATCCAACTCCTGCGGCCACGGGAGCTGCGCAAGACGAGCATGCCGCGTCGGTGTCTGATCCAGAAGCTCAGGCACCCGAAAGCGCGGCGCCGGACGCACGCAAAGAGGAGCCGGAAGCGGCGCCTGGTGACCCTGACGGAGAGGACGAAGCACGCGAGACTCTAGGTTCTCCCGCCGCAGCACCTGACGCGGCACCCGAGCAGCGCCCAGAGACGGTCTTGGCGGCCACTCCCGAGGATACCCACGCAGATGAGAAAGAGGAGACCGCAGAGCCGCTGCCTTCCTTCCTGCGCAGACCTCTCGAAGCGTCGGCGCCTGCCACTGTCGAAGCCGCAAACGATCCCGAGCCATCGCCTCCGGCGGCCAAAGCACGCGATATCGGCATGCCGTCCGTGACGCCAGAACATGAAATCCACGCGGAGGCTGCGGCGCTGACATGCGCCTACCGCGCACGCCGTTTTGACCATGATAGCGCCCGAAAAGCACAGCCGCTTTTAGCGCAACTCGCGACCCTGCGCGACCGAATGTCCGAGCGCCACGGCGGCATGCCCCCAAATACCTGAACGACACCCCCCATGCGTGCGATTGCCCCTTGCACCGCAGCGTTTATGCGGTATGAACAGCGCCATGTCGGGCTATGGCGCAGCCTGGTAGCGCGTCCGTCTGGGGGACGGAAGGTCGCAGGTTCGAGTCCTGCTAGCCCGACCACGACATATTCAAAACGCTCGCATCCATCCAGGTGCGGGCGTTTTGTACATCTGAGCAGCCCTTGTCGAGAGGACGATCCATGCCCGGCGTGATCCCCAACCAACAGCTTGAGACGATGATCGCCCAAGGCGTGATCACCGCCGATCCGCCCGTGGACAAGGCCCAGATACAACCTGCCAGCCTCGATCTGCGGCTCGGTCATGTAGCCTACCGTGTGCGTGCATCCTTCCTCGCGGGGCACAGGGCCACCGTGGCCGCGCGTCTGGAGGAGTTCGAGATGCACCGTGTCGATCTGAGCGCCGGTGCAGTGTTGGAGAAAGGTGCGGTATATGTCGTGCCGCTCATGGAGCGGTTGGCCCTGCCCGAGGGCATGAGCGCGGTGGCAAACGCCAAAAGTTCGACCGGGCGTCTAGATCTGCTCACGCGGACGGTGACCGATGGCGGCACCGAATTCGACCGTGTGGGAGCAGGCTACCACGGGCCGCTCTACGCTGAGATATGTCCCCGCTCCTTTTCTGTCCTTGTGCGGCCCGGCATGCGCCTCAACCAGATCAGATTCGGCACCGGCAATGCGGTATTAGATGACGATGCGCTGCGCGCCCTGCACGCGAAAAGCCCGCTGGTGAGTGGCGACGCCGTCATTGATGACGGTCTCGGCTTTTCCGTAGATCTGCGGCTCAGGGACACTACGCTGGTCGGCTACCGCGCCAAGCCTCACACCGGAGTGATCGATCTTGATCGGATCGGGTATTATCCGCCCGGTGAGTATTGGGAAGAGGTCCACAGTGCAACGGGCCAGATCATCCTGGACCCCGGTGCGTTCTATATTCTGGTGAGCCGGGAAGCGGTCACCATCCCGCCCGCCTATGCCGCCGAAATGGCGCCCTACCTCGCGATGGTCGGCGAATTTCGGGTGCATTATGCCGGATTTTTCGACCCCGGTTTTGGCCATGATGCGGCCGGTGGCGCAGGGTCAAGGGGGGTTTTGGAAGTGCGCTGCCACGAGGCGCCCTTTGTGCTGGAGCATGGTCAGATCGTCGGGCGACTGGTCTACGAGCGCATGACTGAGGTTCCGACCCAGCTTTATGGAGCGGGTATTGCGTCGAGCTATCAGGGGCAAGGGTTGAAGCTGTCAAAGCATTTCATGACGCTGTGAGGCCTTTGCTGCGGGCGCACTTGGGGGCGCTGCCCCCCGTCCTTCGGACTCCCCCGGAGTATTTTTCGCCAATAGAAATACGGCTATCCCTGATTGCGGGCCTCGCGTTTGGCGCGCCGGGCAGCGCGGACTTCTTGCTGGGTCGGGCCCGATTTCGCGGGGGCGCCGGAATTTTCGATCGCATGCCGGGAATTCTGGCGTTTGCCGCGCAGTTTGCCAGCACTGTTGAGGCCGGCATCGACGCCTTTACTGACCATTTTACGCATGAGCATGCGCATGATCATATTGATGATCTGGTTCATTTGCTCTCCCCCATGTTTCGATCCGAGAGAGTATAGCAACAAATGCGGCAATTTTAGGATCAGTCCTCGAAAAGTTCGCTCTGGCCTTCGGTCGTCTCGGGCTCATCTTCCCCGTCGCCTAGTAGCGGGCCCAATCCCGTGGGACGACTCTCGAGCAGGCCTGCTGAGCGCAGCTCTTTTAGGCCCGGCAGATCCCGGGCGTTCTCTAGGCCGAAATGATCGAGGAACTCTTCGGTCACGATGAAAGTGACGGGTCGGCCCGGCGTCATTTTTCGGCGACCAAAGCGAATCCATTCCAGCTCCAACAGTTGATCGACGGTGCCGCGGGAGACGGAGACGCCACGGATCTCCTCGATCTCGGCGCGGGTAACGGGCTGGTGGTAGGCGATGATCGCGAGCGTCTCGATGGCCGCACGGCTTAGTTTGCGGGTCTCGATGGTTTCCTTTTGCATGAGGTAGCCAAGATCGGCGGCGGTGCGCAGGGCATAGGCGTCACCGATTTTCATCACCTGCACTCCGCGCCCCTCGTAGCGGCGGCGCAGATGGACCATCGCTTCGGCCGCATCGCAGCCGTGGGGCATGCGGACCTCAAGCTCTTTGACAGTTACCGGCTCGGCGCTGGCAAATAGTACGGCTTCGATCATGCGCTCCTGCTCGGCCATGGGGGGCGCATCAAAAAGGCTTTCTCTTTCTGCATCAATATCTTGTGGCATTTTCTTAATCTTTCTTGCGCAGCTGGATTGGCGCGAATGTGCCGCTTTGACGGATCTCCAGATGGCCCTCTTTGACCAGTTCCAGCGAGGCGGCGAAGGTCGAAGCGGTGGCGGAGCGGCGCCTGGCCGGATCGCTTTCCCAGCCTTCGGGCAGATAGCTCATCAAGTCACCCCATTCGCCCGCGTAACCGATGAGGCCGCGCATCCGCTCCAGCGCTTGCTCCATCGTGAAGACGCTTTCGCGGTCCATCACGAAGGGTCGGAATTCGTCGCGGGTGCGGATGCGGGCGTAGCCCTGCATCAGATCCAGCAGAGTTGCGGTGTAGGTCACGCTGCGGACGCGTTCGACCATCTGCGTTTGCCCGCGGGCAAAGAAATCGCGACCCAACTGGTTGCGCGCCATCAGCCGTGCAGCCACATCGCGCATGGCGGCGAGGCGCTCGAGCTGGAAGGCGAGATGGGCCGCCAGCTCATCCCCGCTTGGTCCTTCGTCGGTCGGATCAGGCGGCAGCAGGAGGCGCGATTTGAGGAAGGCTAGCCAAGCCGCCATGACCAGATAATCTGCGGCGAGTTCCAGCCGCAACGCCTTGGCCCGCTCCACGAAAGCAAGATATTGGCGGGCGAGTTGCAGCACGGAGATTCTGCGCAAATCGACCTTTTGCGTGCGGCTGAGCGTCAGCAACAGATCAAGCGGGCCCTCAAACCCGTCCACATCCACGATCAACGCTTCGGCGGCCAGCCTATCGGCGACCGACGCGCTTTCCTCCTCGAACACGTTGTCAGCCATGGATCCCCTCGCCTACGAGCGCCCGAAGCTGCGCATCGAGGGCGGGAATGTCAATATCGTCGGGGGTCTGGCGATAGCTCAGCGCGCGCAGGGCGCGGCGTTGGGCAGGCTCACTCATCTCGCCTGCGGCATGGGCCACTTCCGCGCGTTCGGCCAAAGTGCCGTTGCAATGCAGGATCACGTCGCAGCCGGCAGCGATGGCATCGCGGCTGAGATCACCGAGCGCGCCGGTGAGCGCCTTCATGGAGATGTCGTCGGTCATGATCAGATTGTCGAAGCCGATATCCTCGCGGATCACCTGGATCATCTTGCGCGACAGGGTAGCGGGGACCGCATCGACCGCGTCATAGACGACGTGGGCAGTCATGCCCATCGGTGTGTCGCGCAGAGCCTGGAAGGGGGCAAAATCCACGCGGTCGAGCTCTTCGCGCGCGGCTGCAACCCGTGGCAGGGCATGGTGGCTGTCGGCGGTGGCACGGCCGTGGCCGGGAATATGTTTGATCACCGGCAGCACGCCGCCCGCCAGCATCCCGTCGTTGGCGGCCTGCCCCATGAGCGCGACCTGCTGTGCATCGAGGCCGTAGCAGCGGTTGTAGAGAAACTCATGCGTGTCGGGGCCGGGCACATCGACCATCGGCGCGCAATTGCTGTCGATGCCAAGGGCGTAGAGCTCATGGGCGATGAGGCGATAGCGGATGTACATCGCCTCGGCTGCATGCGGCCCTGCGGCAGTGACAAAATCCAGTGGTGGCAGCCATTCGCGCCACGTGGGCGCGCGCAGACGCTGCACGCGGCCCCCCTCCTGATCGATGGTGATGGGCGCGTGGCGGCCCACGGCCACGCGGAAGTCATCGCACAGGGCGCGCACCTGATCCGGCGTGTCGATGTTGCGCGCAAACAGGATGAAGCCGAAGGGGTTCGTTTCGGCGAACAGCGCTTTTTCGTCGGCGGTCAGGCGGTGGCCTTGGGCATCGAGGATGGTCGCACCGAAGGGCGCCAGCCCTTTGTTCACCGGGTCACCACGGGGATGCAGTCCACGCTTTCGGCAACGAGCGCGGAGCAGAAACGGCGGGCATCGCCGATGTCGGCGAACCCGTGGGCGCGCAGACGGTAGAAAGTGCGCCCGCCGGATTTCGCCTCCATCACGATCCGCTGTTTCCCCTCCATGAAGGGGGCAAACCGCGCCGCGAGGCCATCCCATTGTGCGCGCGCAATCTCCGGGGTGTCGAAGGCGCCCAGTTGCACCAGACGTGTCCCGGTCGGCAGGGATGCTGACTCCAGATCAAGTCCGGCATTTGCCGCAGCAGGTGTACCGGCGGGCGAGACTGCATGGCCCTGAGGCCGCAGGCTGGGGCGTAGCGAGACGCGCATCCCCTCGCCCGTCAACACCTCGGCCCCGGTTTGCGTCACGACGGACGCGAGCACAGGGGCGCTTTCGCCGGTAAGATTCTCCATCGGCGCGATGCCGTTGGTCATCTGGGCCACCAGATTATCGACATTTCCACTCTCCAAAGCGGCTGCGATATCCTGTGCACCCGGTGCCCCCGGCTTCTGCACCGCCTCCGGCGCGCGATCAGCCGCGGATACCGCTTGCGTGATCTGCGGCATGGGTTGATCCTCGTCGGCCAAATCGACCGGACGCGGCGCGAGGCGCAGCTCTTCCGCGCGCTTCTCGGAAGCGCCCAGCGCCGTGACTGTATTGACCGACAGTCCCTGATGCCGGGCCAATTGGCCGCCCGGCTCCTCGGGGCGCACGCGCATGTCGCCCGCAACGGCGCGGACCACAGGGATGCCGCTCACATCGCGCACGAAAAGCTTGTAGCCCCAAACCGCCACACCGACGACCAACGCGAGCGAGACGAGCGCCCCCGTCAGGTTCGTCAGCCGCGTCACGGAATTGCCGTGCGACGCTGCGTTCTCAGGATGCCAATGCGGCGCATGACCCCTTTGCGGGGTGTCTGTGTAATCTGCCATCGTTGCCTCTCTGCCTGCCCGGTACATTGCCGCGCGGATCTGGTCGTGTGTTGCCTGCTTGCCTGCCGGGGACGCTTAGCGCATCTCCTCCGCAGGGGTGATCCCGAGGATACCCAAGCCTGACGCGATTACAATCGCAACGGCCCGCGCAAGGGCGATTTTCGCCTGCGATGTTGCAGGATCGTCCTCCTGGATGAACCGCAGGTCGGTCTCGGCATTGCCCAGGTTCCACAGCCCGTGCAAATCTCCAGCGATTTCAGAGAGATAGAAGGCGACGCGGTGCGGCTCGTTGGCGCGGGCTGCCGTCTCGACCAATCGCGGCCATTCGGCCACTTTTCTAAGCAGCGCCAGCTCTGCGGCATGGTCAAGCTTGCTCAGATCAGCGGCGCGCAGGGCGGCGTCGCTCACGTCTATGCCTGCCGCCTGCGCTTTGCGCAGCACGCTGGCCACACGCGCGTGGGCATACTGCACGTAGAAAACCGGGTTCTCGCGCGATTGCTCCTTCACCTTCACAAAATCGAAATCGAGCGGTGCATCGTTCTTGCGCGTCAGCATGACGAAGCGGGTCACGTCGCCGCCCACCTTCTCGATGAGATCGCTCAGCAGCACGAAATTGCCCGCGCGTTTGGACATTTTGAACTCTTCGCCGTTCTCAAACAGCTTCACGAGTTGCGTGAGTTTGATGTCGAGCGGGACCCGGCCCCCCGACAGCGCATGAACCGCCGCTTTCATCCGCTTGACGTAGCCACCGTGATCGGCACCGAATACGTTGATCAGCGCGTCATACCCGCGCTCGACCTTGTCGTTGTGATAGGCGATGTCGGGCGCAAAATAGGTCCATGCACCATCGTTTTTCCGGATGGGCCGGTCCTGATCGTCGCCGAATTCGGTGGATTTAAACAAGGTCTGCTCGCGCGCTTCCCAATCCTCGGGCAGCTTGCCCTTGGGCGGGGCCAGCGTGCCGCGATAGATCAGCCCCATCTTGTCGAGCTTGTCGAGGCAGGCCTCGATCTTGCCGGTGTCATACAGGGATTTCTCCGAAAAGAACCGGTCCATCTTGACCCCGAGCAGGGCCAGATCGGCGCGGATGAGGTCCATCATCTCGTCCGTGGCGAAATCGCCGATGGGTCCGAGCCAGACATCTTCCGGCTGGTCGATATATTTGTCACCGACCGTCTCTTTCAGCTTGGCGCCGACGGGCACCAGATAATCGCCGGGATAGGTGCCTTCGGGGAAGGCCACCTCCTTGCCGTACGCCTCGAGATAGCGCAGGTAAACCGACCGGGCGAGCATACCGATCTGGCCGCCGCCGTCGTTGATCACGTACTCGCGCGTCACATCCCAACCGGCAAACGCGAGCAGTGAAGCGAGCGCGTCACCGAACACCGCACCGCGCGTGTGGCCCACATGCAGCGGTCCGGTGGGATTGGCGGAGACGTACTCGACGTTGACAGATTTTCCGGCGCCCAGGGTCGCGCGTCCGAAATCAGTGCCTTGCGCCAGAACCGACGCCGCCACGCCCTGCCAGACGACGGGCGCGAGCCGCAGGTTCAAAAATCCCGGCCCCGCCACTTCGGCGGAGGTGACGCGCGGATCATCTGCCAGAAGCACCGCTAGCTTCTCCGCGATCTCGCGCGGCTTCATGCCCGCGGGTTTGGCCAGCACCATCGCCGCATTCGTCGCCATATCGCCGTGTGTCGCATCGCGCGGCGGCTCCGCCGTGACGTTGTCGGTGATCAGGCCACGCGGCAAATCGCCTGCGGCGACCATCGTGTCGAGCGCGCTCAGGACGAGGGTACGGATGTCGGCAAAGAGGTTCATGTGACTGCTTTCGGGGCTGTTGCGACGCTTCGTTTACCACAGGCGGGGCCTGCGTCAATCAAAGGCGCAGCTCAGACCCCGTCATACCGCCGAGCGACCGCGCAAGCAGCCCTACCACCACCGCACGTGCTGGCGTCACCGTCCCCTCCCCCAAGCTGATCAGGTTGAGCGACAGCCCGTCCCGGCGCAGCGCATGGGCGAACGCCGCCTGTGCCGACACGAGTGCCGGCACCATCGCCCCCGCCGCCACGTCCAGCGGTTGCTGGGGCCGCGCAGCCACCGTGACGATCTGCCCCTGCCGGGCCGACAGCGCGGGCATGAACCCCTGTACGACCCCCCGAAGCACCGCCACATTCATGTCTATCTTTTCAGGATGGCGCAGCGGCATCAGGTTGAGCACATTGTCTAGCCGCGCCTCGCCCCATTTGCGCCCGATGCGGCGCAAGGCCTCTTCCGGTGCGCCCTTGAGCATCAGGGAAATCCCACCGTCGATCTGTGCGAGCGCCTCGGCACTTTCGTCCACCGCGACCACCTGCGCGCCCGCAGCTCCCAGCGCGCGCACCATGGAGCGGCCAAAGCCGCAGCACGCCCCCAGCACAATAATCCGCTGGCCTTGCAGCACCGCTGCCGCGCGTTTGGATTTTGCCGTCTCGCTATCCAACATCCCTCATCTCCTCTGTGCGTTCTGCACGCCTGCGCGCGGTGTCCCGCCAATCAACCGCTCATGCTCTTGCAGGGCAAAACGGTCTGTCATACCGGCGATATAATCCGCCACGATCCGCGCCAGCAGTGTATTGTCATCTCCGGCGCGGGCAACAGGATTTGCCCAGTCCTGCGGCATGAGCGACGGATTTTCCAAAAACAGCGGGAACAGGTCTTCGACTACGCCCGTCACCTCGGCGCGGATTTTCATCACCTCCGGCGCGCGGTACATCCGCGTGAACAAGAAGCGCCGGATTTTGCCGAGATCCTGCCACATCCCGTCCGAAAAACAGATCACCGGACGACCCAGCGCGCGGATATCCTCCACTGCGTGGACCTTCGCCTCCGTCAGCGCCACGCGCGACGTCTCGATCACATCCGAGACCATGACCCCGAACACCCGCCGCAGCGCCTCGTGGCGGCGGCGATAGGGATCAAGCTGCGGATATTTCGCATCGACCTGTGCATAGGCCACCTTGAGCAGGGGCAGTTCCGCAATTTCCTCCTCCTCGAAAAGCCCTGCGCGCAGACCATCGTGAAGATCGTGGTTGTTGTAGGCGATGTCGTCAGACAGCGCCGCGACCTGTGCTTCCGCACTGGCGTGGCTGTGCAGCTCCAGATCGTGCACCGCGTTATACTCCTCCAGCGCGTGCGGCAGATCGCCGGTCACCGGGCCATTGTGCTTGGCCAATCCCTCCAGCGTCTCCCACGTCAGATTGAGCCCGTCGAAATCGGCGTAATGCCGCTCCAGCGAGGTCACGATCTTGATCGCCTGCGCATTGTGGTCGAACCCGCCGAAGGGTTGCATCAGCGCGTGCAGCGCGTCCTCCCCGGTGTGGCCAAAGGGCGGATGGCCCAGATCATGCGCCAGCGCCACCGCCTCCGTCAGCTCGCCATTGAGGTAGAGCGCGCCGGCAATGGTGCGCGCCACCTGTGCCACCTCGATCGAGTGTGTCAGACGCGTGCGGTAATAATCCCCCTCATGCTCCACGAACACTTGGGTCTTATGCTTGAGCCTGCGAAAGGCGGAGGCGTGGATGATCCGGTCGCGGTCGCGCTGAAAACTGGAGCGGAAACTGCTCTCTTCTTCGGGCATCCGTCTGCCGCGGGCGCGCTCGGGGTCGGAGGCGAAAGATGCACGCATCGCGTTCACTCCTTTTGGTGCAGGCGCTTGTGCCGCGCTGTCGGGGTTTCTATATTACTCTTAGGCCCTAATGGAAACACACCCTGGAGTGAGCGACATGAACCTGCCCCCAAAAGTGACCGAGCGCGCCTTTGCCCGCCTCTCGGAGATCGGCGCTGCCACCGATGGCAAGGCCCTGCGCGTGGCGGTAGAGGGAGGCGGATGCTCCGGCTTCCAATATGAAATCGCGCTCGACGCGCCCAAAGAGGACGATCTGCTGCTTCAGGGTGCCGGAGAAACGGTCGTGGTCGATGCGGTCTCTCTGCCGTTTCTGGCGAACGCCGTCATTGACTTTACCGAAGAACTGATCGGAGCGCGGTTTGTGATCGACAATCCTAACGCCTCGTCGTCTTGCGGCTGTGGCACGTCTTTTTCCATGTAAAGAAACAGGGGTGGGCGCCGTTGCACTGTGGCGCGTGCCGGAAGATGATACGGCCATGGTCGGATTTAAATGTGTCTAAGCCGGTCCTCACACCGGTGTGCCACATCCGTCCTTGTCCGCTTTGAATCATCTCCCGGTGTCGCTTTTCCACGTTGGCTAGGTGGCGAAGGCGCGCGTTCGCGTCGCGTGCCTGTTCGAATGCAGTATGGGGCACTCGTACCGCCCATCCTGACGCCGGATACCCGGTAAAGGGTTGGCCTTATCCGGACCAGGCGCCGGTTCCGTTCGCATCACGAGTGAGCGCTGTAGCCTGCACTTTTTCATTACCACAATCACAGGGTGAAAGGAAGCTTTCATTGGGTGCTGGCCCCCGTTACGCCACCTCAGGACGGGATGCTTGCCCTGCCCAGCCGTTTGCGCGATAGCACAGAGGTCCGTGCGAAAGGAGAACAGCCCCATGAAAATCGCCACATTCAACATCAACGGCATCAAGGCGCGCATCAAAGCCTTGCCCGACTGGCTCGATGAGGCACAGCCCGACGTCGTACTGATGCAGGAGATCAAATCCGTCGATGAGGCCTTCCCGCGCGAGATTTTCGAGGATCGCGGCTATAATGTCGAAGTCCACGGGCAAAAATCGTTCAACGGCGTGGGCATCCTGTCAAAGCTGCCGCTGGAAGATGTGACGCGCGGCCTGCCCGGTGATGACGATGACGAACAAGCCCGCTACATCGAGGCGACCGTGGTGGGCGAGCGTGGCGCCGTACGCCTGTGCGGGCTCTACCTGCCCAATGGCAATCCGGTCGAGCTGAAGGACGACGGCACACCCTTGGCGGGCGGCAAATACGCCTACAAGCTGGCGTGGATGGACCGTCTGCGCGCGCGCGCCGAGGCACTGCTGGCTGAAGAGACGCCTTTCCTGATGGCGGGTGATTACAACATCATCCCACAGCCGGAAGATGCCGCGACACCGAAAAGCTGGGAAGGTGATGCGCTGTTTCGTCCCGAAAGCCATGCCAAATGGCGCGCGTTATTGAATCTCGGCCTCACGGAGGCGTTTCGCGCACGCACACCCGGGCCGGGGCACTACAGCTTTTGGGACTATCAGGCCGGTGCGTGGAACCGCAACAACGGCATTCGCATCGATCATTTCCTGCTGTGCCCCTACACGGCCGATCATCTGCGCGACTGCCAGATCGACAAGGACACCCGCGCGCGCGAAAAGCCCAGCGATCATGTGCCCGTCTGGATCAATCTAGACCTCTAGCCACGGGTGGACACCGTGTGCCGATTGTCTATGTTTGAACGACTTTCCGGCTGAAGGCTGCAAATTGACGAGGGTTTGGAAACTATACGCCCCGAAAAACGCGCTTTTTTCATTTTCTCCACCGCGCAACGCAACCCTTTGGTAACAATAGGCGTAACGCTTCTATAAAACCAACGGGAACCTGCCATGTCACTTCAAGCACTTTTTCCGACGATTTCCGCCAGCCTGCCCACCGCGACGCTCGGCGCACTCTCAAGTGCGGAGGATTTCGAGACGCTGGGACTGGCGCTCGACGCCGCCGGATTGACCGGCACGGTCGCGGGGTTGGAGGGCGCCACCATTTTCGCGCCCACCGATGCCGCCTTCGCCAGCCTTGCCACGTCGCTCGGGTTTGAGGGCGATACGGACGATTCGGGTGCGGTGTTCGCGGCGATCGCGGGCGCGCTCGGCGGTCTCGCGCCGGACGGTGATCCGATCCCCCTGCTCACTGACATCCTGCTCTACCACGTCAGCCCCGACCAACAGGACACCGATGCGCTCAACGGTCAGGGCGAAGTCGCCACGCTTTTGGAAGGGACCGCGTTTGAAGTGACGGGCGGTAAGGTGATCGATGCCGACACCGACGCGCTCAATGCCGAAGTCATCTCGACAGACGTGGTGGCAGGCGCCAATACGGTGCAAGTGGTCGATCAGGTGCTGCTGCCGATCGACACGCCGATCGCCAACGCCGACCCGTCCCTGCTGGGCCTGCTCGAGGAAAGCGGCGGCACTTTTGACGACGACGCGACAGACTTTGACCTTCTGCTGAACGCATTACAGGCCACCGGCCTCGACGTGGCGGCGGATGACGAGGACGGCGAGCTGACCGTATTTTTGCCAAACGACGGCGCGTTCGTATCCCTTGCCCAAGGGATCGGCTATGAGGGGGAGGACGAAGGCGAGGCCTTCCAGGCGATTCTCGATGCCTCCGCCGACGCGGACCCGGAAAACCCACTGGCGCTGGTGACGGATATTCTCACCTATCACATCAGCCCCGGCGCGCAGGATGCCGAGGCGGTGCTGGCCGCCGACGAGATCGAGACCCTCAATGGCGCTACCATCGCTGTAGATGGCACCACGCTGGTGGACCTCGACGACAGCTTCGCCGACCCCAACCTGATCGCCACCGATATCGAGGCCAGCAACGGGATCGCGCACGTGTTGGACGGGATCCTGCTGCCTGCTGATCTGGGCGGTGACGACGAAGACACTTCTCTTCCCATGGAAGAGGAGGTCGTGGCGGACGACGATGATGACGGCGGATTCGGCACGCTTTTGCTTGGGCTGGGCCTCATTGGACTTCTCGCCTTCGCAGGTAGCGGCTTCATGTAAGGGTGTTGCGCATTTGGTGACCGGCTCCCCGAGCGCGACGCTCAATGAGCGCGGCAGGCTCTCACCGGCGCAATGCACAACTGCCTAGGCCTGAAGCTCCGCATCCCAATAGAGAAAATCCATCCAGCTGTCGTGCAGGTGGTTGGGCGGAAACTTGCGGCCCAGATTGCGCAGCTCCTCCGCGCCGGGCTGGCGCGGCGGTTTGCGCAACGAAAAGCCTGTCTGGTGCAGCGCCTTCGAGCCCTTGCGCAGATTGCACGGGCTGCACGCTGCTACCACGTTTTGCCAGCTCGTCACACCGCCGCTGGCGCGCGGTACAACATGGTCAAACGTCAGATCACCGCGATTTCCGCAGTATTGGCAGCAGAATTCGTCGCGCAGAAATAAATTAAAGCGCGTGAAGGCCACGCGCTTTTGGGGTTTTACATAGTCTTTAAGGACAACAACGGACGGGATGCGCAGGGTCGTAGTGGGGCTGTGCACACAGTCGTCGTATTCGGCCACGATATCCACCCTGTCGAGATATTTCGCCTTGACCGCCTCCTGCCAGGACCACAGCGAAAGGGGGTAATAACTCAGCGGGCGGTAGTCCGCGTTGAGCACTAAGGCGGGCCTGTGTTTCAGCCCGCCGGGACTTCGTGTAAATTCGGTTCTGAAATCGCCGTCCATGCCGTGCCGCCCTCTACCAAGTTGGCACGACTATATCTCGTGTTCCGAAGCTGGCAAGCCTCTGGGTGGCACAAGATGTCGCAGCGGCGGCGCGCGCCTGCCGCGGCCTAGAGGCTGAGCTTGTCGCGCATGAACGCCAGCGCCACCGACAGCCCGTCGGGCGCGATGCCGTGACCGGTGCCTTTCATGATATGGGCATAGACATCCGTCCAGCCTGCCGCCTCCAGCGCCTCCGCCGCCTCCGGCAGGGATTGCGGCGGCACCACGTCGTCCTGATCGCCATGGATGAGCAGGATCGGCGGACGCGACACGACCTCGTCCTTGAGGGTCTCGGGCGCCAGCAAGCGGCCCGATATGCCCACCACACCGGCCACCTCATCCTCGCGGCGCGCCGCCACGTGCAGGCTCATCATCGTGCCCTGGGAAAAGCCAAACAGCACGACCTGCTCCGGCAGCACGTCCTCATCCACCATCAGCGCATCGAGATAGGCGTTGAGATCGGCCACCGCCTGCGCCATGCCGCCCGCGCTTTCTTCCTCGCTCGAGCCGTCGATCCAAGGGATCGGAAACCACTGAAACCCGTTCGGCATGCCCGCGACGCTTTCGGGCGCATCGGGGGCCACGAACAGCGTGTCGGGCAAATGCTCGCCCAGCGGATCGGCGAGGCCGAGCAGGTCAGCGCCGTTGGCGCCGTAGCCGTGCAGAAACACCACCACCGATCTGGTCTCGCCGGAGACGGGCTCGCGCCGTAATGAGTTGAGGACTCGTGTCATGTCATACCTTCCCGATCTTTTGCCAGACGGTAGTAGGTGAAGAGAAGCCGGGCCGCAACAGCACGCCACGGCGACCAGGCAAGCGCCATGCGCTCAAGCTCCCGCGCCGTCGGACGGGCGGGCAGCTCGAACACCATCCGCACCGCCTCTTGCAGGGCCAGATCACCGGGGGCAAAGACATCCGCCCGCCCCAGATTGAACATCGCATAGACCTGCGCGGTCCAGACCCCGATGCCCGTGACACGCGTGAGGGTGGCGAGGACTTCGGCATCATTGGCCATGCGCAGTGCGTCATAGTCGATTTCCGCCTCGGCCAGCGCGCGCGCGTAATTTATCTTCGGGCGGCTTAGGCCCACGGCCTTGAGGTCATCCTCGCTTGCCGCGCGCACGGCGTCTGCTGTGACCAGCCCCGCCGCCTCGACCCTGCCCCAGATCGCTCGCGCGGACGCGACGGAGACCTGCTGGCTCACGATCTTGTTGAAAAGTGCCGCAAAGCCATCCGGAGCGAGGCGCAGGGGCAGCGGCCCCGTCTGCACCAGTGCGGCCGCAAACCGCGGCTCCGTCAGCGCCAGCCATGCCGTCCCTTCCGCCACATCCGCGTCACAGGTGATGAGACCGCTCACAGCGATCTCACCCAGTCAAGCGCGCTCTGGATCGTCTCGACGGCGTATATCCCGCTCGGCGCGGCAGGCCTTTCGATCAGGATCACCTCCAGATCGAGGTCTGCCGCCGCATCAAGCTTTGGGCGGCTGGCCGCACCGCCCAGATTTCGGCACACGAGCGTATCGACGCGCAGCGTCCCGAACACCGTCCGTTCCCCGGCCACGCTGAATGGCGGATCACCAAAGACCAGCTCGACGAAGTCGCGCGGCGCAGGACGGGAATGCCGCCGCGTCTGGCGCAGCATCAAAACCTCGCCGCGAAAGCCCTCATACTCAGGCAAGCTGTCCCATCCGGTGGCGCAGAACACGCGCGCGCCCGGCTTGATGAGCGCATTGGCCCCCGCGACATCCCGAACGCGCTGCCACTTGGGAGTGTCCTTGATCTCCCACGCCGCCCGCTCCAGCCGCAAAAGCGGCAGGCCAAGCGCCGCACAGGCGCGATAGGCCTGCCGCGTCACACAGCGGTCAAAGCCGTGGCTGGCGTCCAGCACGGCGTGAAAGCCTCCCTGCGCCAGCGCCTCTTGCATCTCATGCGCGCTGTCAAACCGCCGCAGCCGGGGGATCTGCGGCATCACGGCATCGCCACGCGGTGCCTCGGATAACCATGCCTTATAGGACACACCCTGCGCGCTGAGCGCCTCGGCCATGCGCCGCGCCTCGAAACTGCCTGCAAGGAGGAGAAGATCGCTCATGCGGCCAGCTTTAGCGCTGCGCGTACCGGTGACACAAGGGGCACGCGGCAGGGGTTGCCCAACACGGCCTTCAGGAGTAGCGATAGAGCAAGATAAAGGGACCTCACGATGATCGACGACACACGCGCCCGGCGCAACGTTAAGGTATTGGTGGCCGCGCAAGCCATTCTGGGCGCGCAGATGCCGATGATCTTTCTGGTAGGCGGCTTGGCAGGGCAATCGCTTGCCTCCAACATCTGCTTTGCCACGCTGCCCATCTCCATGATCGTTCTGGGCTCGATGCTTTCGGCCACGCCGGTCTCGGCGATCATGCAACGCTACGGGCGGCGCGCGGGCTTCTTCCTGGGGGCTGCGGGCGGTGCGGCGGGCGCGCTCATCGCGGCCTACGGGCTGTTCATCGCGTCCTTTCCAATTTTCCTTGCAGGCTCGTTCCTGACGGGCATCTACATGTCCGCGCAGGGCTTCTACCGCTTCGCCGCCGCCGATACCGCCTCGGAAGAGTACCGCGCCAAGGCGATCTCCTATGTCATGGCGGGTGGGCTCGTCTCCGCGATCATCGGGCCGCAACTGGCATCCGCCACGTCGCTGAGCCTGTCGGCGGTGCCCTTCGTGGGCACCTACGTGGCCGTGGCGGTGCTCAATATCGTGGGCTCGCTTTTGTTCATCTTCATCGACATTCCCAGACCTCCGATCCCCGACGTGGACGCACCCAAAGGGCGCAGCCGGATGGAGCTTTTGCGCACGCCGCGCATCGCGGTAGCTGTGATCTGCGCGATGGTGTCCTACGCGCTCATGAATCTGGTGATGACGTCAACGCCGCTTGCCGTCGTCGGCTGCGGGATCGCGGGCGACACCAGCGTGCCGCCGTTCTTTGCCGATATGTTCTCGGGGCAGGAAACCTCCGCCATGTTCAAGGTCATCGCGGGCTTCGTGGTCACGGCGCATGTGCTGGCGATGTTCGCGCCCTCCTTCTTTACCGGGCATCTCATCAACAAATTCGGGGTCGAGCGGATCGTGGGCAGCGGCCTCATCATTCTGGCCGCCGCCGGTGTGGTGGCCTTGCAAGGAGTCGAGCTTGAGAATTTCTTCATCGCGCTGGTTTTGCTGGGCATCGGTTGGAACTTCGGCTTCATCGGAGCGACGACCATGCTGGCAGGGGCCCATGCCCCGCAGGAACGCGGGCGGATGCAAGGGCTCAACGATCTGTTGGTCTTCGGTGGTGTGACTGTCGCATCACTGGCCTCGGGCGGTCTGATGAACTGCTCCGGTGGCTCGGCGCAGGCGGGCTGGGCGGCGGTGAATTACGCGATGATCCCGTTTTTGTTGCTCGCAGGTGTCGCGCTCATCTGGCTTACCCTGCAGGAGCGGCGCGTCGCGGCCTGAGACCCTTACCAGCGCCCCAATGCGCTGCGCAGGGTGAAACTGAGGCCCGGCTCAGGCAGTGCGCCGTCGACCACCGCCTGCGGGTTTGCGCGGGCGGTGCGCAACGCAGGCTCCGCCGCCGTCGCAGGCAGTACCGCAGGCGCACAGGCACGCGGCACGCGCGCGCGCCGCGCGTCGCCCAGCGCATCGAGCCCTTTCTGCGCGAGCTGAACCACACCGTCCGGCGTTCCGTCCAGCAGCGGCACACGGCCTGCGGCCTCCAGCGCGGGGATTGCGCGCAGCCACGCGCCGATGCCCGCCGCATGTCCCGCCAGCCGCACGGGATGCTCGGTCGCATCACCCAAAAGGCTGGCGGCAACCCACATCAAATGCCCCGCCGTCTCGTCGATATAGCGGTCGAGATGCGCGTGATCCTCGAATGGCTCGCGGTAGATGTCCCAGCGCCGTGCGGCGATGAGTGTATCGAGCAGCCGCGCCTGTTCCGGCGTGATGACCTGTGCCAAAGGCGTTGCGACCTCATGGCGGCGCACAGCCCGCCCCTCGGCAATCTCCTCCAGCACATCGCGCCACCATTGCAGGCGCATCTCCGCGATCATCGCCTCTTGCGTGACCCACGGCGCGCGGCTTACCTCGACGTTGAAAGCATAAAGCGCAAACAGCGCGCCGCGCCGGGCCACCGGCGCCAGCATCGCCGTGCGAAACCGCAGGGGGTCTCCCCGCTCCACAATCGCGGCACAGGCGTTGAGATCATCGGACCAGATCATGCAGGCACCACCACGCTGACGACATAGCCGAAGGCGTCCCGGTGCGCGCGCCAGCAGGCAATCTCCTCAGCAGCCTCATTCAAAACAGCAGTCAGCGCCTCATCCGCACCGCCTCGCAGCACATCGATGCGCGCCTCCAAGGGTCCGAAATACGCCTCCCACGCCGCATCTTTCAAGCGCCGCTGTCCCAGAACCTTATATCCCGCCGCCTCGATCTGATCCGCGAGCTGCGTCTCGTCCGGCATCGTCGGATACTCCTTTGCCCACAGCGCCCTTGCGCGGTCGGCGCGCTTGTCCGTAAACCAGCACGCCTCGGAAAACGCGATGGCACCGCCGGGCAACAGCGCTTTGCGCCACGCGCGCAAGGCTTTCTCGACCCCCAGAAAATACACCGCCCCCGCGCACCAGATCAGGTCGTACTGGTTCGCGATCACGGCCATATCGGCCTTGAGCACTGTGACGCGCCCGTCCTCGCGCCATTGTCGTCGCGCGGCCTGCGCGAAATGCGCGGTTTTATCGAGCGCGGTGACATGCCCCAACGGGGCGGCGTCCAAAAGTGCGGCCACATCGCCACCCGGCCCACAGGCCACATCCGCAATACTCGCATCCGGTTTCAACCCGACCACTCCTGCGGCCCAAGCCACATCCGCCGCCTCGCCCGGCCCCTCGCGCGGCAAATCACGGTGCAGCTTGAAAAACGCCTCCATCGGCGGATCAGAACTCATCGAGAAAACCTTTCGTTATGGCCTCGACGCGCGGATCGTCAACCAACCCGAGGTGCGTGGCGCCCAGGATCATGTCGTATCGCCCCCTATCGGTCACCGCCCCCATGGTGGGCGCGAATGCCGAAGACACATAAGTCTCATCAGCGCCGCCCACCATGAGCACGAAGCGCGGCAGAGCTGCCACATCCTCAAGGTAGCTTCTGCGCGGCGCGAAGGATTCGTTGAGCCGGTAGGAATATTCAACCGTCGCCAAGTCGCCCAATTGTCCCTCGGGCACCGCGCGCGGGATGTTGAGCTGGATCACCGGCAGATGGTTCAGCGCCGTGATCTGGAACGTGTTGAGAATGCTCAGCCCGATGTTCCGCCGCGTGAGCACTGGGGTCCAGCCGCCCGCATCTTCGCGCACGGTGGGCGCGTTGTGTTTCAGAAACGGTGCGAGCAGCAGCGCACCGTCGAGCATATCCCCATGCGCGCCGCCCGCAAAACGGATCACCAGACCGCCGCCCGAACTGTGGCCGCCCATGATGACGGGCTGCCCCGGTTTGGCGACGGAGACGATCAGATCGGCCAGATCATCCTCAAGCTGCCCAATATAGTCCACATCTCCGCGCCGCCCCGGCGCGGCCCCGTGACCGCGCAAGTCAGGCACGACCACATCAGCAACGTCTTCCAAGCTACTCGCAAGGTTATCGAATTGCAGGCCGTGCCACCCCGACCCATGTACCAGAACCAACAGCGGCACATCATCCGCACCGCCGTATCTGCGCACCTTGAGCGCGTAGCCATCGCGCATCGGCACCTCCAGCAGCGGCGCGGCCACGGCACGCCCGCTCTCCAACTGGCGCGACAAATCAAGGCCGTCCGCACCCGCGAAAGGTTTGGGATTCTGCGTGAAGATCAGCACGAGTGCGACCAGCAAAACAATCGCGATCGACAAAGCGATACGTTTCAAAAGACCGATCAGCATGCCAATGCCCCTTCGTCGCGGATGAGCTTCCAACGGATCGCATCCAGCAGTGCTTCGAACGAGGCATCGACTATGTTCGCGGAGACGCCGACGGTGGACCATCGCTGCCCCTGCCCGTCCTCGCTGTCGATGATCACGCGGGTGACCGCTTCGGTGCCCCCTTGTGTGATGCGCACCTTGAAATCCACCAGCCGCCAATCCTCCAAAAGCTCCGAATAGCGGCCCAAATCCTTCACCAGCGCCCGGCTCAGCGCATTGACAGGCCCACGGTCACTGCCGGTCTCGTCCATGCTCTCGGAGACCGACAGACGCTTCTCCCCATCCACCTTCACGACCACCACCGCCTCCGACAGGCTGATCATCTGGTCGTATTTATTTTTCCGCCGCTCAACGGTCACGCGGTAGCGCTTGACCTCGAAGATCGTCGGCATCCGCCCCAGAACCTTTCGCGCCAGCAGCTCGAAACTCGCCTGTGCCGTATCATAGCTATAGCCTTCGGCCTCGCGCGCCTTGACCTCATCGAGGATCACCGCGAGCGCTGCGTCCCCCTTGGCCACCACCAACCCCGCCTCTCCCAACCGGCGGCGCAGGTTCGATTGCCCGGCCTGATTGGACATCGGGATCACGCGCGCATTGCCGACCAGAGCGGGATCGATATGCTCATATGTGCTTGGGTCTTTCAGGATCGCACTGGCATGCAGCCCCGCTTTATGCGCGAACGCGGAGGCGCCGACAAACCCCGCCTGCCGCAAGGGCACGCGGTTGAGGATCTCATCCAGCATCCGCGATGTCCGCGTGAGCCCTTGCAGCGCCGCATCGCTCACCCCTGTCTCATAGCGGCTGGCATAGGGCTCCTTGAGCTTGAGGATGGGGATAAGCGTGGTGAGGTTTGCGTTCCCGCACCGCTCCCCCAGTCCATTCAGCGTGCCTTGGATCTGACGCGCGCCAGCATCAATCGCCGCCAATGTACACGCAACCGCATTGCCGGTGTCGTCATGGGTGTGGATGCCCAGGCGCTCTGCGTCGATACCCGCCGCAATCACTTCGGCAACAATACGCCCGATTTGTGCGGGTAAAGTGCCGCCATTGGTATCACACAACACGATCCAGCGCGCACCGGCTTCATACGCCGTGCGCACGGCCTCCAGCGCATAGGCGCGATTGGCGCAGTAGCCATCAAAGAAATGCTCGGCATCAAAGAGCACCTCGCGCCCCTGTGCCACCAGATGAGCGATCGATTTGGCGATATTGTCCGTATTCTCATCCAACGTGATGCCCAGTGCCGTCTGCACATGAAAATCATGCGTCTTGCCCACCAAACACACGACGTCCGTTCCTGCATTCATGACCGCCGCCAAAACATCATCGTTCTGCGCCGACATGCCGTTGCGCTTTGTCATGCCAAAGGCCGTCATGCGCGCCCGCGTCGGTGGCAGCGCCTCAAAGAACGCGCTATCGGTCGGGTTCGCACCGGGCCACCCCCCCTCAATGTAATCCACCCCAAGTGCGTCGAGCGATACCGCAATCGCCTGCTTCTCCTCGGTGGAAAACTGCACGCCCTGCGTCTGCTGCCCGTCGCGCAAGGTAGTGTCATACAGAGAAAGCCGGATCTTACCCACGCCCCGGCCCCTTCTTCATGTTGCCCTTCAAACTCCGGGGAGTGTGAGGGGCTGGCCCCTCTTTCCGATAGCCGCCCCGCGCGCACACTTTCGAGACACAGCACGTCACTGCAGCACATCCAACTTATCCGCGTCAAACTCCGGCGTAGCGGTCAACACCACACCGTCCTTGCTCATTTTCACCTGCACACCGGCCTGCGTCAGCATTGCCTTGATCCGGTCCACGGTGGTGAAATCCTTGCTCTCCATCGCCGTGACGCGCGCGTCGCTCAGAAATGCCTCGTAGTCTGTCAAATCGAACGCGGCCTGCGCCGCCCAAGCCGGGATCAGCCCGTCCAGCAGCCCCAGAAGCTCGAGCCCCGCGCGCAGCGGCCCCGCCTCCCCCGCGCCCGCCAGCTTATGCAAATGGGCGATGGCGCCCGCGGTATTGAGGTCATCCCCCAAAAGCCCCAGAAACAGATCATCAGGCGCCTCAGCCTCCGCAGCGGCGGCGATGGCGTACCATTTGCGCAAGGTCCGCTCCGCCTCCTCGCGCTTGGCTTGGGTCCAGTCCATCGGCTTGCGGTAATGCGTGCTCAGCATCACAAAGCGGATCACCTCTCCCGGCACACCTTCCTCCAGCAGATCGCGCACAGTAAAAAAGTTGCCGAGGCTTTTGGACATCTTCTTGCCCTCGACCTGCAACATCTCATTATGCAGCCAGATATTGGCGAATTCGTGCCCGGCACAGGCGCTCTGGGCCAACTCGTTTTCATGATGCGGAAACATCAGATCATTCCCGCCGCCGTGGATATCGAAATGTGCGCCCAACAGGTCATGCGCCATGGCGGAGCATTCGATGTGCCACCCGGGGCGCCCGCGTCCAAGGCTCTCGCCGTCCACGACCGGTCCCGCCCAGCCCGGCAAATCATCGGGCGAGGGTTTCCACAGCACGAAATCCATCGGATTGCGCTTATACGGCGCCACTTCGACCCGCGCGCCCGCGAGCATATCATCGACCGTCCGTCCCGACAGTTTACCGTATTGCGCAAAGCTCTCGACCGCGAAAAGCGCGTGGCCTTCGGCGGCATAGGCATGCCCGCTGGCGATCAGATCCTCGATCATCGTAATCATTTGCGCGATGTAGCCTGTGGCGCGCGGCTCGTGATCGGGTCTGAGCGCGCCCAGCGCGTCCATGTCATCGTGGTACCATTCGATCGTCTCATCCGCCCGTGTCGAGATCAGCTCTTCGAGAGAGCCTTTCGCCCCTGCCGCCTTACGCTTTTGCGCGGTCTCGTTGATACGGTCGTCGACATCGGTAAAATTGCGCACATAAGTGACGTGATCTTTGCCATAGAGATGGCGCAGCAATCGGTAGAGCACGTCAAAGACCAGTACTGGCCGCGCATTGCCCAGATGCGCGCGATCGTACACCGTAGGGCCACACACATACATCCGCACATCCTTCTCATCAATCGGCGCAAATTCCTCGCGCTTTCGCGTCTTGGTGTTATGCAGCTTGAGTGTCGTCATGGCATGGGTCCTATCAGCGCGGGATGCGCGGGGCATGGCACAGTTTCAGGGAAAGTAAAACAACGTGAACAAGGCCCGCGAGAGGTATCTCAGCAGGTAATTTCAAAGCAAATGGTGCGGTCCAGCATTGTCATGGCATCTGCCTAGCGCAGACAGGCGCGCGCGGTCAAGGCGGATTGACAAAGCGTGTCCCCTCTGAGACCCCTGCGCGCGAGAGAATTGGGACGGAGGCATCGATCATGCAGGCATCACAGCGGATCAAGGGGGTCCTCGGTGGCGGCTCGGACGGGTGGGAAGTCTTCACCCGCGCGCGTCAGATGATCTCGGCAGGCACCGCCGTGACGGAGCTGACCATCGGCGAGCACGACATCGGCACCGCAGCGCCCATTCTCCAAGATATGCACCGTGCGGCCATGGGCGGGCACACGGGCTATGCCGCTGTCCCCGGCACGCACGCCCTGCGCGACGCGGTAGCCGCGCGATTCACGGCACATACCGGCGTGGCCACGCGACGCGAAAACGTGATGATCACGCCAGGCGGGCAATCCGCCCTTTTCGCCGCTCATACCGCCGTGCTCGATCCCGGCGATACCGCTTTGTACATTGACCCTTATTATGCCACGTACCCCGGTACGCTGCGCGGCGTGAGCGCGACCCCGGTCGCGGTGAAGGCGCAAGCTGCTGACGCGTTCCAGCCGCGCGCCAGTGACATCGCGGCCAAGGCGGTCGGCGCGAAATCACTGCTGATCAACTCCCCAAACAATCCCACCGGCGTCGTCTACAGCCGTGAGACATTGGAAGGGATCGCAAGCGTTTGCCGGGATCACGATCTTTGGCTCATCTCCGACGAAGTCTACGACACGCAAATTTGGGAAGGCGCGCACATCTCACCGCGTGCGCTGGAAGGGATGGCGGAGCGTACGCTGGTGGTGGGCTCCATGTCCAAAAGCCACGCCATGACCGGCTCGCGCATCGGCTGGATCGTTGCACCGGAACATATTATCGAGCACCTGATCAACTTGACCACGCATACGACCTACGGGGTTGCGGGTTTCATCCAGGACGCGGCATTATTTGCCTTGCAGCAGGGTGCAGCATTTGAGGCGGAAATTGCGGAGCCGTTTCGTCGCCGCCGTGAACTGGCATTTGGCGTTTTGGCCAAGCAGAACGTGGTGCGCGCCGTGCCCAATGGCGGGGCGATGTACATGATGTTGGATATCTCGGCGACGGGCCTCAGCGGCGAAGCCTTTGCAAATGCCCTTCTGGACGAACACCACATCGCGGTCATGCCCGGAGAAAGCTTTGGCGATGCGGCGATAGGACATCTGCGTGTCGCAATGACCATCGAAGATCGCGCGTTCGAGCAAGCCCTTCAGACGCTTTGCGCCTTCGCTGCGCGTCTGGCGTGAAGAGTGCAGGCGCGCCCCGAGGGAGGCACGCCTGCGTATTTCTTAGAAGCGGAACGATCCGCGCACGTTGAACGTGGTTGCGTCGGCGTCTACGCCGGTCCCTCCGATATCGTCGAAGCGGTGCTCCAATAGCTCACCACCGACGGTGAAGCGATCCGACACCTGATAGGCCACGCCCACTCCGATAAACTCGCCCGTATCGTCGCCGATACTCGTCTGCAATCGCGCGGCACCCGCCGTCGCGTAAATCAGCGTGCGACCCAGATCATAGCCGCCCCGCAGCTTGAGGCGTGTCACGCTATCAGCATTGGCCGCACCGGCCAGATCAATGTCGATCTCGTCGTACTCAAGCTCGCCACCAAGCACCCACGTGCCGAAGTCGTAGTCATACCCCACGTGCAAACCGTATGTAGTGTCGTCACCGTCTGCCGCGCCCGTGCCATCAACGTCGCCGTAGCCTAGGTTGAGACCCGCGTATCCGCCGGTCCAGTCTGCTCCGACGGGTGCGGGCACGAACACCGGCGCCTCGACCGTTTCCACGACAGGATCGCTCAGATTGCCCGCAATCGCAGCAGTGCCCGTCATAGCCATTGCAAATCCTGCCAGGGCCGTAAAATTCCTCAGATATGTCATGATTTTCCTTCTCATCAAACTAATCGAGATGGTTTGTCCACCTACGTAATTACTCAACGCTATGTTGGGCAAAGAGGTTCCGGCGACGTGCACGGGTGTATGCGCAGCGGCCAAAGATTGCCGAAACACTCCGTCTTGAGCGGTAGGATGCCGAAAAAGCGACCCTTCTGAGGCAAAAGCATCGTCGCAAACAGGACAGATTTGGTCGCTCTTCCTATCCAATCTGGACGTATCGGGAGGCACATGATGCAGCACGGCATTTGCGCGGCACTTTTGGTCACCAGGACGATCGGCGCAGCCCGTGGGTGTGCGGCGCGCGGTGCACCGGGGACGCGGATGATCGCCGCTTCTCCTCCCTCTCGCTGAAAGACAACTGAATGAACGTACAAACTTCTTCACGCTCCGGTGGCCGCGCGGCACGCCGTGCGGAGCGCTCGGCTGCCCTGCCCGACAATCTGCGCCCCGTGCGCGCAGGACTGGAAGGTGGTCAATACAACCCGCTGGCGCAAGCCGATGTGCTTAAAATCCACCACGCAGCTTTGGATGCGCTCGAAACTATTGGTCTTGCTGATGCGCCCCCCTCCGGCGTGGCCTATCTGACCGGTGCGGGTGCCGAGCAGGGCGATGATGGCCGCATGCGCTTTCCCCGCGCGCTGGTCGAGGATGCGCTGGCGCGCGCCAATCGTGGCATCACCCTGCACAGCCGCGACGGCCTCAACGATCTGGACTTGTCCGGCAGCCGGGTTCACTACGGCACCGCCGGCGCGGCGGTCCACCTGGTCGATGTGGACGGGCGGCACTACCGCGATTGCGGTGTACAGGATCTCCACGACGCCGCAAAAATCGTCAACACCCTCGACAATGTGCACTTCTGCCAGCGTCCGATGGTGTGCCGCGACATTCCCGACAACCTAGAAATGGATTACAACTCCATCTTTGCCTGCGTCACGGGCACGACCAAACACGTGGGCACCTCGTTTACAGATCCCGCCTTCGTCGCGCCCGCCATCGAGATGCTGCACATGATCGCGGGCGGTGAGGACAAATGGCGTGAACGCCCCTTCGTGAGCAACTCAAACTGCTTTGTCGTGCCGCCGATGAAATTCGCAACCGAATCCTGCCTGGTGATGGAAGAATGCATCAAGCACGGCATGCCCGTGCTATTGCTCTCCGCCGGTATGGCGGGCGCCACCGCCCCCTCCACTGTCGCGGGCGCCATCGTCCAGGCGGTGGCGGAGTGCCTCGCCGGGTTGGTCTATATCACCGCCGTGAAGCCGGGCCATCCGGTGATCTTCGGCACATGGCCCTTCGGCCTCGATCTGCGCACGGGGGCGATGACAGGCGGCTCGGGCGAGCAGGCATTGCTCAGCGCCGGGTGTGCGCAAATGCACCGCTTCTATGACTTGCCGGGGGGGGCCGCCGCCGGCATCACCGACAGTAAGCTGCCCGATATGCAGGCCGGCTGGGAGACCATGTGCTCCAACGTCATGGCGGGTCTGTCGGGCTGCAACATGATCTATGAGGCCGCCGGCATGCACGCCTCACTTCTGGGATTTTGCCACGAAAGCCTGATCCTGGGCGATGACGTCATCGGACAGGCCCTGCGCTGCGTGCGCGGCATCGAGGTCAACGACGAGACGCTGGCCCTCGACCAGATGGCGCAGGTCTGCATCGGCGGGCCAGGCCACTATCTCGGCACCGGCGGCACGCTCAGCCGAATGCAGAGCGATCATTGCTATCCCACCTACGGCAACCGCATGTCGCCCAAGGAATGGGTGGAAAAGGACAAGCCCGATCTCATCGCGACAGCAACCGCGCGCAAGGAGGCGATCCTGAGCGCCCCCACCGCCGCCGCCCTCGACCCCGTCGTCGACCGCGCCGTGCGCGCCAAATTCAACATCCACCTCGCAGGATGACCGAAAAAAGATGACGGAAACAAGATGACGGAAACAAGACATGGCCCCGGATGATTTGACTCTCCCCTCTCTTTTTTGGTCATCAATACTCAAAACACGACCCCCGCATCACCGCGCGAGGGTCGTGTTCCTTAACCGTTCAACTCCCACAGCCCCGCCCACTTGGGGCGCACGGGACCGCGATGTATCGCGCGCGCACTGCTACCACAGGCGGGCGATTGGGTTCTCCGGTTATCCCGCAGGCATCAGGCCTGCTTCCTGCGCAGCCTGCACTTCTGCATCCTCAAGCATGCCGTCGCCGTTCAGATCCGCGCTGGCGAACTGGTCCGATGTCATATCGGGATAGGCCGCCTGCACCTCTTCGAGACTGAGCATACCGTCTTCGTTCGCATCAGCCTGAACCGCGCTTTGCCCCATTGCAAAGGCCGGAAGGCACAGCGCGGTGGTCGCGATGGTGGCGAAGGTTTTGATGTAGGTCATTGGTTTCTCCATTCTGATTATTGTCACGAGTGGGGTACCGATCGGCGCCCTCACAATATCAGATGCGCCAGCGCCGCTTTGCGTCCGGCAACCGCTGCCGCACGCGGCGCGTCGCCGATCGGCCAGGCGGCGATGCGCGCCGCACCGCCCAAAAACCCCCGGCCCTCTCCATCGGCGGAAATTCCCCCTCTGGTTGTGCTGCGGTAAAACGCCAAGATGCCTGCACCTATGTCCACGCAGGAGACCGAGATGACCACACTCACAGGCAGCACGGCGGAACTGACGGCGCTTCTCACCCGGCTCAGACGGCGGGCCGTTCGCCTCGGCGCCAGCGCCAGTGACGCCGAAGACATGGCGCAGGATGCCCTCCTCAGGCTGATGCAGCGGATGACCAATGCCGCAGTCGAACGGCCGGAGCATTACGCCATGACCATTCTGCATAACATCGCGCGGGCGCGCTGGCGGGGCCGGATCGAGCTGACCGAGCTGGAGGACGACAGCGCCAGCACTCTGCCCGTCGGCACCAGCAGGCTTGTCCTGGCCGCGCTGTGCGATAACATCGCCGCCCTGCCGCCAGAGCAAAGCCAGATCATGCAACTGGTCCTCAACGGGGAGTTCAGCCCAAACGCCATTGCGGCCCAGCTGGACCTGCCGCTTGGCACGGTTATGTCGCGCCTTGCCCGCGCGCGCGCGCGCCTGCGCGCCCAATCCGGCCTCGACCCACGCGCGCCGGTCACGGAGCTGTTGTAACGCGCGTCTTCAAACTCCTTGCCACGCACGCTGCAGTCACTCATATTCCAAAGGAGGAATTTATGAGGGAGGTGCATCGCCATGACACAGACAAGGCGCGGATTTCTGGCGGGCAGCACGGCATGTGCCGCCGGAGCGACGCTCGGGCTGGTGCCAAGGCAGGCACATGCGCAGACAACGCTAGGCGCCATGACGCTCGATGTGGTCAGTGACGGCTCCCTCACGTTGCCCAGCAGTTTCATATTCGATACGATGGATCCCGCCGCCGTCGCCCCGATCATGGAGGCTTTCGCACTGTCGCCCGACACGCTTACCCCGCCGTGCAACGTCACGCTTTTGCGGTATGGCGCGCGTACCGTGCTCTTCGATGTGGGGTCCGGTTCGGGGTTCATGCCCGATGCAGGCACGCTCGTGGCGTCGCTCGACGCACTCAGCGTCGCACCCGATGACATTACCGACGTGATTTTCACCCACGGCCACCCCGACCATCTTTGGGGGCTGCTGGACGACTTCGACGATCCCCTCTTCACCCAGGCCAGCTACCAGATGGGCCAAACGGAATTCGACTATTGGATGAACCCAAATACCGTGTCTCAGATCGGCGAGGCGCGCGCGTCTTTCGCCGTGGGAGCCCAGCGGCGTCTCGAGATTTTCGCCGACACGATGACTTTTATCAACGATGGTGACGAGGTCCTGCCCGGCGTCGCCGCGCGGGCCACCTTCGGACACACACCGGGGCATATGGCGTTCGAGGTGCGCGACGGCTCCGAAGCCGTGATGATTCTGGGCGACAGCATCAGCAACCACCACGTGGCCTTCGCGCAGCCTGCATGGATCGCAGGGTCGGATCAGGACGGGGAAATGGCCGCGCAGACGCGGCTTTCGCTGCTCGATCAACTCTCCGCCGAGAAAACCCGCGTCATCGGCTTTCACCTGCCAGACGGCGGCGTGGGATATGTGGAGCGCAGCGGCGACAGCTACCGCTTTGTGGCGGAGGAATGAGTATGAAATATCTTGTAGCCATGTGTATTCTGACCGCTCTGCCCGCTCTCGCATCGGAAGATATCGCCGATCAATACCCCGCCTCGCTGCTTTATTCCAAGCCGGTGGAGGTGATCCCGCATGTCTTTTCCGCCATCGGCGCCACGGCCCCGCCGACATATGAGAACGCAGGGCACAACAACAATCTGAGCTTCATCATAACTGGCGACGGTGTGGTCGTGGTCAATGCCGGTGCGTCCTACCTGCTGGCCCAAGCGCTCCACGATGAGATCAAGGCCCTGACCGACCAGCCCGTGAAGCTGGTGTTCAACGAGAACGGACAGGGCCATGCCATGCTCGGTAATACCTATTGGGTCGAACAGGGGGTCGAGATTGTGGCCCATGTGGACGCGGCGACGGAGTTCGAGAACTATGGCCCCGGCTCCCTGCGCGCAGCCCAAGAGCAGGTGAAGGAGCGTGCTGACAAAACCGACGTAACACCCCCAACAACGACGTTTCAGGACGCGTACGTGGTCGAGATGGGCGGCATGACCATTGAGGCGCGCCATCTCGGCCCCGCCCACAGCCCCGGTGACATCATCGTCTGGTTGCCGGAGCAGAGCATGGTGATATCGGGCGACATGGCCTTTCACGAGCGGATGTTGCCGATCTTCGACCACACCATCGCGCTGGACTGGATCGAGACATGGGAGACCGCGTTCGAGCCGTTGGGCGCCACATACGTCATCCCCGGCCACGGTCATCCGACCAATATGGCGCAGGTGCGCCGCTATACTCATGATTATCTAGTCAATCTACGCGCGGTCATCGGTGCCCATATCGACGCGGGTGGCGGCCTGGCGGAGGCCTATTACGTCGATCAAAGCGCCTACACTCATCTGGACACCTTCGAGGAATTGGCCACCAAGAATGCGGGCCGCGTGTATGAGCAGATGGAATTCGAGTGATGCTGCGCGTGTTTCAATTGGTCTCGGTGCTGTGGTTCGCGCTTGTCTCCGTCGCTATGGCCCAAACGCAGACGCAGGTGATGTCCGCGCCCGATGCCTTCGCGGCGGCTGAGGCAGACGACATCATCCTGATCGACATTCGCAGCCCGGAGGAGTGGCGCGAGACGGGAGTGGCGCAAGGGGCGCTGGCCGTGACGATGCATGCGGCTGATTTTGGCGCCAACCTGGCGAGGATCATGGCGGGCAATCCGGGCACGCCCCTCGCCCTCATCTGTGCCACCGGCGGGCGCAGCAATTACGTGGCCACCGCATTGGCACAAAACGGAATCACGGGCGTGCGCGATGTGTCGGAGGGCATGTTCGGCAATGGCCGCGCGCCCGGCTGGATCGCGCGCGACCTTCCCATTGTCGATGCAGCCGTCGCATTCGAGGCCGGGCGACAGGAGCTGCAATAATCCTTAAAGGGTGACTTAGTCGCCCACAGCCTCGCGGGCAATCTCGTCCAGCAACGCTTGCACTTCCTGCATCGCGCCTTCGGGATAGGTGCGATATCCTATCATCACCTCGCCCGCACGCTCGGCCACGAAGACGCCATAGGGGCAATGCGCGATGTTCATCGGGTCCGCCTCCATCACACTGCGCGATATGACGGCGGAGCAGAATATGAAGATATCCGCCGCCTCGAACAGCTTGACCTCACTGCCCACATCGCCTGCGGTGCGGTTGAGCATCTCGCCCGTGTGGCTGACGTAATCGATCACCAGCCCCTTTCCGACGATGGCACTCTCCACGCTGAACGTCGCATCGTCGAAACTGCCCTCGAAGGGATAGACGACGGAGGTATCTTGCGCAGACGCCGCGCCGAATGATACGCAAACGAAGGCTGTCCCCAGTAATATCGACCGTATCATACGCCTCTCCCTTGATTGAATTTCATGCTGGTTGAACTTCACATTGGCATACGAGACGTGCCGGACCCTTGATCTAGATCAGGCTCCGGCAGTTTTTTAGTATGTCCCGCAAGGGCCGATCAGGCGCCGAACATGTCCGTGGTGATGCCGGTGTACCAGCCCTCGGATTCCTCATAGGTCGCCCGGCGCAGCTCCGCCGTCTCGCCCACTTGCGAGATGAACCCGTCAACCTGCGCTATCTTCTCGTCCGTCGCCTCATAGGTCGCGCCCACTTTAACGCCATCGTTGGCGTCTATGAGCGACCAGCAGGTGTTGGAGAACTTGGCCGGGAACACACGGGAGCCGGTGAGCGCGCCGCGCACGGCGTTGGCGCAGACCTTCGCCTGAGAGTTGGCCGAATAGCCCGATTTGGGCATATCGCCCTGCTCTGAGGCATCGCCCAGCACATAGATATCCGCATCCACCTTGGACGACATATCGGCGGCGTTCACCGGTGCCCAATTTCCATCGGTCACACCGGCGACTTCAGCGATGTGCCCTGCCTTCATCGCGGGGATCACGTTGCAGACGTCGACATTCGTCACCTCACCGTCGATGGTGATCGTCATGGCGTTGGGATCGACAGAGACGTTACCGCCTCCGAAATCCTCACCGATATAGTCGATCATCCCGGCGTAGTGTTTGTTCCAGCCTTCCTCGAACAGGCCCTGCTTGGAGAACTTGGGCTTGGGATCGGCCACGAGGATCTTGGCGGTGGGATTATTGGCCTTGAGATAATGCGCGACCATGGAGACCCGCTCATAAGGGCCGGGCGGGCAGCGATAGGGGTTCGGCGGCGCGACCATGGCAAAGGTACCGCCCTGCGGCATCGCCACGAGCTGCGCCTTGAGAAGCTCCGTCTGGCTGCCGCCCTTGTAGGCGTGGGGCATGGCGTTTTGCGCCATCTGGTCCCATCCCTCTACCGCGCCGTCGACAAAATCGATGCCCGGCGACAGGATCAGCTTGTCGTAGGGCACGGAGCCGCCACCGGCCAGCGCCACGGTTTTGGCATCCCGGTCCACGCCGGTGGCCCAGTCATGCAGCACATTTATGCCATTCGCCGCCAAGGTGCCGTAAGAATGGCCCAGCTCGTCCATCTGCTTGAACCCGCCGATATAGAGGTTCGAGAAAAAGCAGGTGTAATATTCGCGGGACGGCTCGATCAGCGTGACGGCGACATCGCCATTGCTGTCCTTGGCGATGTAGCGCGCGGCCGTGGCCCCGCCTGCCCCGCCGCCCACAACCACCACATGCGGCTTGCCGTGGCTTGCGGCAAATACCATCGGTGCTGCAAGCGCTGCGGTCGCCGCCGCACCGCTGCCCAAGAAAATACGTCTGTTCAATGTCATCGTTTTCTCCTCCCAGAGTTCGGCCTCGTTTTAATCGAGGTCCCTAAAATACGCAGCCAGCGCTGCGATCTCTTCATCATTGAGCCGCCCCGCCATCATCTGCATGACGGGATTGGACCGCAGCTTGCGTTTGTAGGCGTGCATCGCCACGACGAAATCCTCATCGGGCCAACCAGTTATGCCGGGGATACCGTCATCCATGCCGCTGGCCTGATGGCAGGTCTTGCACTCGCTTGCCAGATATTCACCGTATTCCGGATCTCCCTGCAAAGCTAGGATTTCCGGATCAAGGTCATGATCGGTGCCGGTCGCGGTCGGCTCCGCCCCGGGAAAGTCGGCGGGGTTATCCGAATAGACGCGCAGAAAGGCCATGACATCCGAGCGGTCCCGCGCGTCATCGATTCCGCGAAAGCTCATCCGCGTTTTGGAGACCAGCGCGCGGGGGTTCTCTAGATAGGCGTCGAGCGTCTCTTCGGTCCAGATCAGACCCTCAACGCCCATGCGGGTCATGCTTTTGGAATAGCGCACCCCGTCAACCGCGCCTGCCGGTCGGCCAAATACCCCGTTGAGATGCGGGCCCACGCCATTGCGCGCGCCCTCGCCGACCTCATGGCAGGCCGTGCATAGTCTGAATACCTCCGCCCCCCTCTCCGCATCGCCCAAGCCTTCGGCAGCCGATGCGCCCGCGGCCAGAACTGATGCGAGGTACAGCGCAGATCTCGACAGCCCCCGCATCCGCTTACTCCGCAAATGATTTGAGGTATTCGATCACCGCGGCCTTGTCCTGCGCATCACTCAGACCGGCAAAGGCCATTTTGGTGCCGCTCATGTAGTCTTTCGGCCCCTCCAGAAACGCGGTGAGTTCGGCCTCGGACCAGATCAGACCGTTCGCGCCCGCCTCGCCCATGGGTTTGGAATAGCGAAAGCCGTCGACCATACCAGCCGCCTTGCCAACGATACCGTTGAGCATGGGGCCGGAACGGTTTTTGGCCCCGTCGCCCACCTGATGGCAGGCTTTGCACTTGCGAAACACCTTCTCGCCCTCGGCGGCGAGGTCGGCGTCAAACGCGGCGGCGATCACGACGGGGTCCGGCTCGGCCACAGCCTCGACTTCTGCTTCGGCCTCCTCCTCCTGCGGCGTCACGTCGAGCACCATGGCGCGCATCGTGACTTCCACGGGCTCGTCCTTGCAATCGGTCATGCAAGGTTCCCCGGACCAGATCGCGTATTCCGTCTCCGCACGGTCATCCACGAAGAACCCGTCGGCGTTGGGCATCTCAACGTCCAGAAACGTCTCGCGCGACAGCACGAAGTCATCATCGATCAGGTCATTGGAATAGAGGATGTAGGCCAGCATCGCATAGGTCTCATCGTCGCTCAGGGTGCCCGCGTTGCCGTAGGGCATGGAGCGTTGAATGTAATCAAACGCCGTGGACAGATAAGGCCAGTAGGAGCCCACGGTCTTGAGCGGGTCCTCCCGGTCGAGCGTGCCGCGGCCACCCGCCAGCTTCGGCCAATTGCCGATGCCTTCGGCAAAATCGCCGTGGCACGCGGCGCATTGCACGGCAAAAATCTGCTCTCCGATAAGCGCATCGCCAGACCCTTCGGGCAGGCCGGTGCCGTCGGGATGGATGTCCCCGTCCCATGCCGCGATCTCTTCGGGGAGGGCAGCGCGCCCAAGGCCCAGCTTTTCGGCCATAACGGGCGATGCCATCAGGCCGAACGCGGTGATGAGTGCCGTTGATTTAAGAAACTTCGACATTTTCCGCCTCCCCGTTGGCGCGTACCAGCCATGTCTGGATACAGTTATTGTGGTAGATAGAGTTCAGGCCGCGCACCTCGCGCAACTGCGTCTTGGTGGGCTGGACATATCCCGTATCGTCCATCGCACGGCTTTGCAGCATCATCTCCGAGCCGTCCCAATCGGTGTCTAGGTAGAAGCGCGTGAGGGCTTTCTGCTCACCGGGTTTGGCCAGCCGCGCCGTCTCCCATGTCATGCCACCGTCCTTGGACACATCCACACGGGTGATCGCGCCGTTGCCCGACCATGCCAGCCCGGAAATCACCAGCGGCCCGGTGCCGTGGGTGATCGGGGCCTGAGGGCTGGGGCTGGTGACGACGGATTTGGCATCCATCGCCCAAGTCCACTTGCGGCTCGTGCCGTCTTCCATCGTATCGGTGTATTTCGACGTCTCTTCACGGCTCTCGACCGCGCTGTCCGTCACCTCGATCCGGCGGATCCATTTGACCCACATGTTGCCCTCCCAGCCCGGCACCACGAGGCGCACGGGATAGCCGTGCTCTTTTCGAAGCGCCTCGCCGTTGGCCTTGAACGCCACCAGCACATCGTCGAGCGCCTTTTCCATCGGGATGGAGCGGCCATTCGACGAGGCATCGGCCCCTTCCACGAACACCCATTTGTCCGACAGATCGCCGACAGTATCGAGACCCGCTTCCTCCAGCAGTGCACGCAGCGGCACGCCGGTGTATTCCATGTTGTGGATCATGCCGTGGGTGAACTGAGCGCCGTTGAGCTGCGCGCCCGCCCATTCCATGCCGGTGTTGGCGGCACATTCGCAGAAATAGACGTGGTTCTCCCGTGGGAACCGCTCCAGATCGGCATAGGAAAAGACCAGCGGTGTGTCCACCAGGCCGTTGATCATCAGCCGGTAGTCTTGTTTGCGCAGGTCGATGGCGCCCGAATGATGCCGCTCGAACGCGCAGCCCTGCGGCGTGATGGTCCCATCGAGCGCGTGGATCGGCGTGAAGTTGATCGAGCTGATCGTATCGGCGGTGAGCCATTCGACGTTGCGCCGGATCACATCGTCCTCATACTCGATCGGCATGCCGTAGGGCGTCTCGTCCACACCGTCGCCGAACCCCTGCACCCAGGGCTGGATCTCGGTAATGAGCGGATCGGGCGTGCCCGCGCGCGCGGCGGTGGCGCTCAGCGCGCCTGCCCCCGCCGCAGCGGCGCCGCGCAGAAACGCGCGCCGTGAGGGAACTTTCGGTGTGTCGTGGTCTGACATGGGTTTACACTCCTTTGTTGGTGTGGACCGGGCTTACGTGCCGACGACGTTCACACTCGTGTTTGGATCAAGCGAAATAGTGCCCTGCCGCGCGATGTAATTCTCCACCAAGTCCCAGATGGGCGGCCCTTCGGTGCCTTCGTTAACGGAGGCCCAGCCGGCCACCTGATAGGTCTTGCCCGGATCGATCAGCGCGCCGGTTTTGAGCAGCGTCATTTCGGTGATGCGGTCGCCCTGCGGCTTTGTCACGTCGATGCGGTAGCCGATGCCGCCCGTACGCACCATATCGCCGCCCTGCTGGTAATAGGGATCGGGATTGAACAGGTTGTCGGCTACGTCCTCCAGCACCACATGCAGGAATTCTCCCGTCATTTCAGTGCGGTAGGCCTCGCCATAGCTCATGGAGGTGACGTTCCAGATGTCCTCGCGGGTGATGTCCTGATCGGGCAGGATCGACGGCCCCCAGCGCACGCCGGGGCTGAGCGCGATATCGGCGTCACGCTCCGCCATCAGCGCGTCGCAAATCAGATCATCCCAGGTGCCGTTGAAATTGCCACGCCGGTAGAGCGTTTGCTCAGGCCCCGTACGGCCAATGACTTCAGCCAGCTTGTCCGCGTAGGGCGCGCGCTGCGCATCGATGAGCTGTGTCACCTCCGCATCGGGCGTGATGACGTCCGCAAATATCGGGATCAGCTTGTGCCGGAACCCCATCATCCGCCCGTCGCGCACGTCCAGATCGACACGGCTCACGAACTTCCCGTTGGAGCCGGAGGCGACTATGATCGTCTCGCCCACCAGCACCGGCTCGGGAAGCGCATCATGGGTGTGGCCCGACAGGATCACGTCGATGCCGCTCACGATGCCCGCCATCTGCTTGTCCACGTCAAAGCCGTTGTGGCTGAGGCAGACGACAAGCTCGGCACCTTCGGCACGGACCTGATCGACCATTTCCTGCATGTTCTCGTCGCGGATGCCGAAGGAGTATTCGGGGAACATCCAGCCGGGATTGGCGATCGGCATATAGGGAAACGCCTGCCCGATGACGGCGATCTTGACGCCGCCGCGCTCGAAAAACTGGTAGGGCGGGAAGAGCTCGGCCGGCTCGTCCCACTCCGCATCGAAGATGTTCTGGCCAAGGGCGGCGAAGGGCAATCCATCGACGATTTCCTGCACCCGCTCGGAGCCCAGCGTGAACTCCCAATGGAATGTCATCGCGTCGGGCTTGAGCGCGTTCATGACGTTGACCATGTCCTGGCCCTGCGTGTGGTGGCAGGTGTAGCTGCCGTGCCAGGTGTCACCCCCGTCAAGGAGCAGCGCATCGGGGCGCGCAGCACGGATCGCGTTGATCACTGTGGCCACCCGGTCAAGGCCGCCGACACGTCCATACCCCTGCGCCAGCGCGCTGAAATCATCGTGGGTGAGCGCATAGGCCGACGGGCTGCCATCGTCGATGCCGTAGAGCTTGCGAAACTCCGCGCCGGTGATATGCGGCACAGCACCTTTGTTGTCGCCCACCCCGATGTTCACCGCAGGCTCGCGGAAATAGATCGGCTTGAGCTGGGCGTGGATGTCGGTAACGTGGATGAGCGAGACATTCCCGAAGGTTTCGAACTCCAACAGCATGTCTTGTGTGAGCGCCTGCTGCGCCGCAAGCCGCCCCCAATTGCCAAAGCCTGAACCACCGTACAACGCGGCAGCTGCCATGCCGGTCTGCAAAAAGTCACGACGAGAAATCATCAGATGCTCCTCAGGCACAAACATATGCGCGATATTGAATGGGTAAGTGAGAAAAAACCCCGCGCCGATCTCTCGGGCGGGGTTAAAATCGCTTAGTTACGGATGGAGGGGCCTTCGACGCTCAGACCGTTGCCGCGCGAGGCCACATAAAGCTCAAGGGCGACAAATTCCGGGCTGCCGGCGCTGTACGTTTCGGCGCGGGTATCGCGAATGCAGCCTTTGAACCGCGAATGCGAACCGTTCAGCTTGGTATTCTTGAGACGGTACACGGGAAAGCCGTTGATCTGGCCCTGGCTGAGATGATCCGCACGGATCATCATGCCGTAGTTGTCCTCATGGCAGTTGGCGCAGGACAACTCAAGCTGACCGGTGCGCGTGTAATAGAGCTCCTTGCCCAATTCCCACGCCGACTGCGCAGGCCCGTCAATGGCAACGTTCACCGGCATCCCGCGCGAAACGGATGCGAGTGCCGCTTCCATGTTGATCGCAACGCCGCTGTCATATTTCCACGCCTCTGCGCCCATCCGCTCTGTGCGGCAGTCGTTGACCTGCATCTGCAAGGTGCGTACTTCGCCCGCCGCCTCGTTCCATTTGGGATAGGTCGCCTTTACGCCCGCCATGCTGTCCATGTCGTTATGGCATGATGCGCATGACTTGCCTTCGGTGCCATCCGCGACGTTCCAGACTTCCTGCGCCTGCTCGACAAAGATCATGCCGGGGTTATCGAAATCATCCGACTGCATCGCACGGGTCTCGGTTCCGCGGAACAGCCAGCCCGACATGACCTCGTCCATCACCTCCGACAGATGCTCGGGCGCCGCGGTGCGCATGACCATTTCTGTCTCCTCATTCAGGATCAATGTGTCATCCACCGGCTCGGCAAATGCGCCGGTCGTCGTGATCAGCGTGGCCATTAAGGCGCTTGTAATTCTCCGCATACTATCCCTCCCGAGGATTGCTCCGCTCACCCGATGGTGATTGTTTTTGTTTCTTCGTAGACAGATCCATCGTCATCGTACCATGTGAATTTAAACTCACCTGCCTCCGGCACGGTCGCCTCAAATTCGAAAAACGGATTGGTCGAAATCGCCGGCTCCATCTTGACGTCCAAGACGTTCTCGCCGTTGAAATCACAGGTGAAGCGGTTGATAATCGAGCGGGGTATCGTGTTGCCGTCTTTGTCCTTGCGCTGCCCGGACTCCATAGGGTGGCTGATCAGCGTTTTGATCGTGACTGCCTCGCCGACAGCGGCCGTCTTTGGTACTTTGACGCGGGGTTTTACACCAGATGCCATTGTTATATCTCCCTAAATTCTTTAGCCGCCGCAGCCGCCGATTGTGACTTTGACAGTGTTCGAGGCTTGCACGAACGATCCATCCTCAAGCTTGGCGATGGCAACGACGTCCTGCGTGCCCGCCAGGCGGATGCGCGTGGATGCGGCGCGCGAGGCGGCCAGCGTGCCGAACTCGAAATTCGCCACACCGGGCGTCGGATTGCCCATGGCCAGTACCATAATCGCGACCGCGTTATCCGAAGAGACCTCAATCGGCACGGTGTTGCCGTTCTCCGCAATCTCGGGCGTGGTCAGGGTGATGTCACCCTCGCCGATCGCGGCACCGCCGGTGAATTCCGCGATCATCCCCTCCGCCGCGGCCGAAGCACGCATCGGAAGGCCTGAAATCAGAACTGCGCAAGCGCCGGTCGCCATGGCAGTGCGTCGTGTCATTTCCATCTTCATATCTCCTCCAGTCCCCATGTGGGTAAATCAGTCTTTCAAGGTCACCAGATAAGCGACAACATCCTCGATCTGCTGGCCCGTCAGCAGCGGACCGAACGTGTCGTCAGCCGCCTTGCCTGTGTAAGCGTTGCCGGGCCGGGTGAACCCTTCGGTTTTGTAGAAGGCCGGCATCATACTGTCTTCGAACATGATCTTGGCGTTGGCAACGATGCCGCGCAATTGCGCCTCGGACCACCGCTCACCCGCGCCGTCGAGCATCGGGCCAATCTCACCGTGCCACGGCACATCGGCCAGATCGGAAATCATATGGCAGGCCACGCAATTGCCCTGCCCCTTGTCGCCGACGATGATCCGGCCATTTGAAGCATCGCCCGCAACGCCCGACAAGGATTGTTCTACAGCGCCGTCGTCAAAGCTTACGGACGTAGGCGTGACCTCTTGCGCAAATGCGACCGTGGCTATGCCGCCCGCCGCAATGGCTGTGATGACAGATAATTTCATAAGTCCTCCCTCAGACTATCTTGATGTCATGTTAGCGCACAAAATTTAAATCACGCAACATCAAATTCAGTTTTTTGAATTATAGTGCTTGAATCGATCTCAAAGCACCTTAATTAATTTGAATCGCAAATTTCCGGGCGTGATAGCGCTGAAACGACTCGTCCCCGTCGTAGCCTTCCTCGACCACCCAATTGAGCATATTAAAGGTGGTGTAGCGCCCAAACGCGCCCGGCATCGTGGCGACCGCAACCTGTGACGCATCCGCCGCAGCGTCAGCGCTCTGCGGCATGAACAGGATCATCGGCGTAAAAAGCGCGCCCCATTTTTTAACCATGTCCTTCTCCGGCAACGTCTCACCGTCAAAATCGGTCACCTCGATATCGCCGAACATGTTGATCTGCACGACAAAGAAAGTCTCGGTGATGTAGTCGGCGATTTCAGGCAGCACGAAGACCTCCTCGTGCATCTTCTTGCAGTAAATGCAGCCCCGCTGTTCAATCAGGATCATCAGACGCTTGCCCTCGGCACTCGCCTCCTCCAGATCCTCACTGAGATCTTTGAACGTGTCGCGCATCCAGGGCGCCTTGTGCAACCCGTCGTCGCCCAGCTCCGCCGCCTGTGCCCAAAAGGCGGTGCTCAGCACCAAGGCCATTGCCGTTACAAATCGTTTCATATCCGTCTCCTCGGGTTAAAGCAGCAGCCACAGATCAGGGGCCGCCGTCAGCATCCATTGCGCAATGATATTCATCGAATTAGTCGCGATCAGCAGGCCGAAGACGATCAGCATCACGCCCATGATTTTCTCAATCAGGCCAAGGTGTTTGCGAAACCTCTGCATCCACCGCATGAAGGGCCCGATGAAGAAGGCCGCGAGGATGAAAGGCAGTGTCATGCCCAGCCCGTAGACAAACAAGAGGGCCGCCCCCGCGCCCGACGTCTCGGCCCCCGCCGCCGTGAACAGGATCGCGGCCAGGACGGGGCCGACGCAAGGCGACCAACCGAACGCAAAGGCCAGACCGATCACGTAAGCGCCCGCAAAGCTCACGTTGGCGGTATCGCCCGCATCCGCGCGCAGCTGGCGGTAGAGGATGCCGATGCGCACCACGCCAAGGAAATGCAGGCCCATCGCGATGACGATCGCCGCCGCGATCCAGCGCAACACGTCAAAATATTCTCGCACGACCTGCCCGAACGCCGTGGCGGCAGCCCCCAGCCCCATGAAGATGGTAATGACGCCGGCGGCGAAACAACACGCAGCAATCACCGCGCGGCGGCGTGTGTGCGCGTCGATCTGTGCGTCTGCGTTGATCTGGTTCATGCCCACACCGGCAAGATAGCTCAGATAAAACGGCACGATCGGCAGGATGCACGGCGACAGAAAGGACAGCAAACCCGCAATCGCGGCCCCCACAAAGGTGATCTCCATCATGGCCCTGCTCCACCCTTGTGTCATTCACATATTCAGATTAGTTTATTTTGAAGCCTGAGGTCAAATTGGCATGTCACCGCGCAACTTTTTTTTCCCCCTCGCCGTCTCACTGATTGTCCTTTTGGGCAGTACGCTCGCCACCCTGGCGCAACCCCAATTGGTGATGATCGAAGAAGACGGGTGTATCTGGTGCGCCCGGTGGGATGCGGAGATATCGTCGATTTATCCCAAGACCCCGGAGGGTCAGGCAGCACCCTTGCGGCGCATCGACTTGCGCGCGCCGCGCCCCGATGACCTCACGTTCACCCGTTCCCTTACCTTCACGCCGACCTTCGTGCTCATGGTCGACGGGGTCGAGACTTCCCGCATCGAAGGATATCCGGGCGAGGATTTCTTCTGGGGGCTGCTGGGACAGATGCTGAGCCGCGCCGAGGTGGAGATCACGCGATGAGATTACACGCCTTGGATCATTTTGCAGAGTGCCTGTCTCGTCATGGATAAAACGAACTCCCCGGATACGGCGCGCGCCGCGCCTGAGGACACCGCTGCGACGTCTTCCTTCGACGCAAAGCTGCGCTCTGGTGACACCGACAGGATGGCGGCGAATGCGGTCATCGCCGCCAACTTTCTCAAGGCGATCAGTCACGAAGGGCGTTTGATGATCCTGTGCCATCTGGCCGCGGGAGAAAAGTCGGTCACAGAATTGGAGAACCTGCTCTCGGCGCGTCAGGCGGCGGTGTCCCAACAGCTGTCGCGCCTGCGCCTCGAAGGGCTCGTCACCCCGCGCCGTGAGGGTAAGACCATCTATTACAGCCTCTCGGACGACCGCGCCAAGCGGGTTATGGAAGTAATCTACGATCTGTTTTGCCGCGATCAGTAAGATATGCGGCGGCCCCGTTGCGTGACCTGACCGTCGGGACAGCACGCGACGCGCGCCGCTCTAGGTCCAGTTCAAAACAATAGCAGCAAGCACCAGGTACCTCGTGCCCTTGGCGAGGGTCACCAGCACCAAAAACGGCAGCAGCGGCACACGCATCATGCCCGCGACCAAGGTCAGTGGGTCGCCCACGATCGGCAGCCAGCTGCCCAGCAGCGACCAGCGGCCATAGCGGCCATACCACGCTTGGGCGCGCGCCAACTGAGGCTCGGAGAACGGAAACCACCGCGCCTGTCTGAACCGCAGCAAGAAGCGCCCCAGCACCCAGTTCACCACGGAACCCAGGACGTTGCCGCTCGTCGCCACGATGAGCAACATCGCCACCGGCTGTTCACCAAGGATCAGAAGCCCGGCAAGCACCGCCTCCGATTGCATCGGCAGCAGCGTGGCTGCGATCAGCGCACTGCTGAAAAGCGCGACAAAGGCCCACATGATCTCACCCCATCCATTCGCACCGCCAAAAAAATGGGGTGCCACAAGGGCACCCCGAGGTTCGCATGGCCATGCTCATTAGTTTACCGCTCGTTTTGTTTTATGCCTGCGGCGTGGCCTGCGTCAGGGGCAAGCGCACCTGCCCCTTGTCCGTAAGGGCGGGAGCATAGACGCACTCCCACCCGATCTCTTGTGGCGCAGGCAGAGTTTCACCGAAACTCGGTGCACAAACCCTCGACCGAGGGTTTGGCCGCGCTCAGCTGCAGCCCGAGGTGCCGCCGCAAGTGTTGCACTTCATGCAGGTGCCGTTGCGCACCAGCGTGTAGTTGCCGCATTCGCCGCAGGCCTCGCCCTCATAGCCCTGCATCTTGGCTTTGGTGCGCGCGTCAAGTGACACCGCCCCCGAGGTGAGTGCCGCCCCGCTCGTGGCGGGCGCCGTGGCCACCGCCAGATCGCCTGTGGGCAACGCCGCGGCCATCACATCCAACGCCGCCGACTGGCCGCCTTGCAACACCGTGAGGTTTTGCGGCACCCGGTTGCGCAGGTAGCCCGGCGAGGTGATCTGCTTGAGCACTTCGAGCGACCGCGCCGCGGCCAGCTCGCTCAGCTCGGAGACGTTCGGCGCGCCCATTTCCTCGCCCCGGCCCAGTGTGTCGAAGGTGGCCCCTTCGGGCTGCACGTGCGCCAAATCGGTCCGGTCAAGATAGCTCACCGCCAGCTCGCGGAAGATGTAATCCAGGATCGAGGTCGCCTGCTTGATGCTGTCATTGCCCTGCACCATGCCCGCAGGCTCGAATTTGGTGAAGGTGAATGCGTCCACGAACTCCTCCAGCGGCACACCGTATTGCAGGCCCACGGACACGGCGATGGCGAAGTTGTTCATCATCGCACGGAACCCCGCACCTTCCTTGTGCATGTCGATGAAGATCTCGCCAAGGGAGCCGTCCTGATATTCACCCGTGCGCAGGTACACTTTGTGCCCACCCACGTTGGCCTTTTGGGTGTAGCCTTTGCGGCGCTGCGGCATCTTCTCGCGGTGCGATTTGATGATCTCCTTGACGATCACCTTCTCCACGATCTTCTCCGCAAGCACTACCGCCTTCTCGTGCAGCGATCCGCTCTCGAACACTTCGGCCGCCTCATCGTCGTCCTCAACCAGCGACGCCGCCAGCGGTTGGCTCAGCTTGGAGCCGTCACGGTAGAGCGCGTTGGCTTTCACCCCCAGCGACCATGAAAGCTCATAGGCTTTCTGACAGTCTTCGATCGTCGCATCGTTGGGCATGTTGATGGTTTTGGAGATCGCCCCCGAGATGAACGACTGCGCCGCAGCCATCATGTAGATGTGGCTGTTGACGGACAAATAGCGCTTGCCCTTCTTGCCACAGGGGTTGGCGCAGTCGAAGATAGCGTAGTGCTCTTCGCGCAGGTGCGGCGCACCCTCAAGCGTCATGGTCCCGCAGACGTGATCGTTGGCCGCGTCCACATCCTTTTTGGAGAACCCCAGCGATTTCAGCAGATCGAACGTCGGATCGTTCAGCTTTTCACGCGGGATGCCGAGGACCTGCGTGCAGAACTCCTCGCCCAAGGTCCATTGGTTGAACACGAACCGGATGTCGAAGGCGGAGCCGAGCGCCGCATCGACCTTGGCAAGCTCATTGGGGCCAAAACCGTGACCCATCAGTGTGGTATGGTTGATGCCCGGGGCATTGCCGATGGTGCCGTGACCTACCGCATAGCCCACGATTTCTTCGATGTGGGCAGAGTCATAGCCCAACTTCTCAAGTGCTGCGGGCACCGATTGGTTGATGATCTTGAAGTACCCGCCACCGGCAAGCTTTTTGAACTTTACCAGCGCAAAGTCGGGCTCGATCCCCGTGGTGTCACAATCCATCACCAGACCGATCGTGCCCGTGGGCGCGATGACGGAAGTCTGCGCATTGCGATAGCCGTGCTTTTCACCCAGCTTCAACGCTTCGTCCCAGGTGGACATCGCCACATCGACCAGACCCGCCTGAGGGCAATTGACGTGGTCCAGCGGCACGGGCTTGACCGCCAGCGACTCGTAGCCATCGGCCTCGCCGTATGCGGCGTTGCGGTGGTTGCGGATGACGCGCAGCATGTGATCCGCGTTGCGTTTATAGCCCGGGAATGCGCCCAGCTCCGACGCCATCTCGGCGGAAGTGGCATAGCTCACGCCCGTCATGATCGCGGTAAGTGCGCCGCACATGGCACGCCCTTCGTCGCTGTCGTAGGAGTAGCCCATGTTCATCAGCAAGCCGCCGATGTTCGCATAGCCCAGCCCCAGCGTGCGGAAATCATAGGACCGCTGCGCGATCTCCTTGGAGGGGAACTGCGCCATCATCACGGAGATTTCCAGCGTGACCGTCCAGAGGCGCGAGGCGTGCATATAGTCCTCGACCTGAAACACACCTTCCTTGAGGAAGGTCAGCAGGTTCATGGAGGCAAGATTACAGGCCGTGTCGTCGAGGAACATGTACTCCGAGCACGGGTTCGAGCCGCGAATGGCACCATCTTCGGGGCAGGTGTGCCAGTCGTTGACGGTATCGTGGTATTGGATGCCCGGATCGGCACAGGCCCATGCGGCGTGGCCGACCTGATCCCAGAGATCGCGCGCGCGGATGGTCTTGGCGACTTGGCCCGTGGTGCGGTCGGTCAGCTCCCAGTCGGCATCTTTCTCGACTGCCGTCAGGAAGGCGTTGGTCACGCGGATGGAGTTATTCGAGTTCTGGCCGGAGACGGAGTTATAGGCCTCGGAATCCCAGTCGGTGTCGTAGGTGGGAAATTCGATGGATGTGTGGCCCTGCCTGGCGTAATCCAGCACCCGCTTGACGTATGTCTCAGGGATCGCGACCTTTTTGGCCGCGCGAATGGCGTCCTTGAGCTGCTCGTTCTTGGTGGGATCATAGGCATCAACCTCCAGCCCGTCCCAGCCCGCAATGGCTTTGAAGATCAGGTTGAGCTTTTGCTCGTGCATCTTGGAGCCCGCGACGATGCTGGCGACCTTCTGCTCTTCGAGCACCTTCCAGTTGATGAAATCCTCGATATCCGGGTGGTCGGCGTCGACGATGACCATCTTGGCCGCCCGCCGCGTGGTGCCGCCCGATTTGATCGCCCCCGCAGCACGGTCGCCGATCTTGAGGAACCCCATCAGGCCGGAGGACTTACCACCCCCCGAGAGCTTCTCGCCCGCGCCGCGGAGCGAGGAGAAGTTGGTGCCCGTGCCGGAGCCATATTTGAACAGACGCGCCTCACGTACCCAAAGGTCCATGATGCCGCCATCGCCCACCAGATCATCGGCGACGGATTGGATGAAACAGGCGTGCGGCTGCGGATGCTCGTAGGACGAGGTAGATCGGGTCAGCTTGCCCGACTTGTAATCCACGTAGTAATGACCCTGCGCGGGACCGTCGATGCCGTAGGCCCAATGCAAACCGGTGTTGAACCACTGGGGCGAGTTTGGTGCCGCACGTTGGGAAGCCAGCATATGGCGCATCTCGTCATAGTAGGTGCGCGCGTCCTCCTCGGTGGTGAAATAGCCACCTTTCCAACCCCAATAGGCCCAGGCACCCGCCAGACGGTCGAATACCTGCTTGGACGACGTCTCGCCGCCCATCTCCGTGCCCTCGACGGGAACGGAGCGCCACAGGAACTCGGGCACGCCCTTTTCCTTCACACGCTTTGACTGCGCGGGAACACCGGCTTTGCGGAAATACTTCTGTGCGATGACATCGGACGCCACCTGGCTCCATGACTTCGGCACCTCGACATCGTCGAGGTGAAAAACAATAGAGCCATCAGGATTTCGGATCTCGGAGACCGTGCTCACGAAATCCAAATCGGCGTAGGCGTCCTGCCCCTGAGTGGTGAATTTACGTTCAATTTTCATCGCGCTGCCCCATGATTCCAGCTTTCCTATTTACGGACGCCCTCAAGCCGCCCACCTCATTGCTGTGCCGCAAAGACAAGCGCCATGCGCACCTGGTGACCGAAGCCACGTGGCACACACCACAAAAACCGCCAAACTTCTGACCGTTGCCTGCTCCTTGCTGCGCGGCCCGCCGTGGAGCGTTTAACCACTACATGTTGTGGCGATGCCGTCAGCCCGCACAAACTGACGTAGAATGCCCTATCGGGTCAACGTATTTTTTAGCAATGTATTCACGTGTTCTGACTTGACGCGTGCTTCTTGAACCATGCCGGTTCACGGCGGCGTGATTCATCCACAGGCGCGCGGGCGACCGTTAACTTTTGTGGGCCGTGAAAAAGGCTGCAAAACCGCATGAGTAGTGGGCCTGCGCGCCGCGCGACGGCCGAAAGCGCCACATATGGTGCAGCACCGCGCGCGATTCCGGCAATGGCGATGCGACCGCCCAGTTTCGTTATGTGCTGCGGAAGATGTCCGGAAATTAAACACGTCAGCGGCGGAAAGTAGTGGGGCCATACCTACCGGTTGTGGCATTTGCGCATCTGTGCACAAAAACCACACAACATATGGGGCCATACGCTGCGCTATCGTGACTTTTCGGTGAAACGATTCTGCGACCTGCGGTGCGCGCGCGCGCCCAAAAGTCACCCCGCGAAAACACTTGTGGCCCGCATGCGATCTGCATGAGGGCCACAAAGTTGGGATTTTTCTCAGTGGTCGGGGCGAGATGATTCGAACATCCGACCCCCTGTACCCAAAACAGGTGCGCTACCAGGCTGCGCCACGCCCCGACTATCGCTTCTTTAGCGAAGCCTGTTCAGATTGAAAAGCCGAAATACGCGGTGGAGGCCGATCATTTCCGTTCAGTCGCACACCCAAGGTTCCGTGCGACTGACAAAGCGCGGATGGCGCAACACATCGCCCACCTGCACGCCCAACCGCGCCGCGAGACCGCCGTTGATTTCCAGCGCGCCGGTCAACAGCATGTCACCGGGGCTGATTGGCGTCTCGTCGAGCGGCTGCGCACGGTGATGGATGTGGCGGATCTCCCCGAACGCATCCACAAAAATCATATCCAGTTCGATGAGCGTATTGCGCATCCAGAAGCTCATCCGCTGGGGGCGGTCGTAGACAAACAACATACCCCGGCTCATCGGCAGGCGTTCTACATGCATCAGCCCCTGGGCGCGGCTGGCGTCATCGTCAGCCACGTCAACCGTGAACACTGCCTTGCCGAACGCGCCGTCGATCGTGACGCGGTCTGCCGGGCACCCCGCTGCCGTCTGGCCCGCAGCTCTATGCGCAAACGCGCCTAGCCCGACGAGGGCCGCTACCCCTGCGAGGGTGCCGCGCCGTCCAATTGTACCGTTTCCCATGCCCTAACCTCCGCCGCCATGCGCCCCCGCTTGCCTTCGATCACGCGCAGCGCAATCGCCTCGCCGGGCGCAAGGTCGGATAGCCCAGATTGGCGCAAAATATCCACATGCACAAACACATCGTCACTGCTGCCGAAAACATTTGCAAAACCGAAGCCCTTGGCCTTGTCGAACCACTTGATCCGCGCCGCGACCACGGGCGCATTGACGATCTCCGACAGATCGAGCCCGGCGATGTCCGGCAGTTTGGTCTGCGCCCCTTCTGGCGGCACCACGGTCAGGACCTCGCTCGCCTGTACCCCGCGATCGGTGTTCTGCACTCTCAGCTCGACCCGCGACCCATCCGCGATAGAGCTTTGTCCATAGTTTCTCAGGACGTTCACGTGCAATAAAATATCCGCACCCTCTTCCTCGGATACGACAAATCCAAATCCTTTCACGGGATCGAACCACTTTACCGTACCCACAACGCTTCTCGGAGCGGTCTCAAGCCCGTAAGTCTGTGTCATTTCAAAGTTACCGTTTCTGAATCAAATACACCGTCTAAAAAAGTCGTCGTCGGGGGCCTCTACACCCCCCGGCCGCGCCCGCACGTCCACGTCAGCGCCCGCGAAAGGTTCCGTTCAGGGGTTAAGCCGCGTAATGCCCCAAGGCGCTTCAACGGATGCACGCTGCCACTGAAATCGATTATGCAGACGCGCGTCGCCGTCCGCCCAAAATTCGATCTCCAAAGGCGTCAAACGAAAGCCGCCCCAAAACGGTGGGCGCGCGGGGTCATCCCCGTGCTGTGCAACCGCCTCGTCCAACGCGCGCTCCAATGTGGCGCGGTCGTCGAGGGGTTGAGATTGATCGGATGCCCATGCGCCCTGACGGCTTTTGAGCGAACGCGATGCATAATAAGCATCTGCCTTCGCACCGTCTTCGCGGGTGATGAGCCCGCGTGCGCGCACCTGGCGCCGCAAGGATTTCCAATGCATGACAAAGGCCCCTTTGCCGGCCTGATCAAGCTCTTGCGCCTTTGCACTGCCGTAATTTGTATAAAAGACGAATGCGCCGTCTTCCACGTCTTTGAGCAGAACGACACGCGCGTTGGGCATGCCGCCCGCATCGACGGTGCTGAGCGCCATCGCACTTGGATCGTTTATCTCACTCTCACTCGCCTCGGCGAGCCAATCGCGCACAATGGCAAAAGGATCATCGCCTGCAAATATGCCGTCCCGGTCCGCCATTGGTTTCCCCTTCCTTGTACACTCAACGGGCATGCACCCTTTGACTGCGCCGTATCATGCGAAGGCCAAGCGGTAGGATGCCGCTCGGCGCCGCAAGCTATTCACAATGCCTGCAATTTTACTAACCGACTGGTGAGTGCAAGGCAAGCGGGCAGCGCAGGATGCCATCTGTTCACACTCACTTGATGGTGGCCCCCCGATCGCGTAGACCCAGCGCAACGTGAATTTTCGGAGACTACCGCAATGTCGAATACCCTGATGGCAGGCAAGCGAGGGCTGATCATGGGATTGGCCAATGACAAATCAATCGCCTGGGGTATCGCCAAGCAGCTCGCGGACGCCGGGGCGCAGTTGGCCTTTTCCTATCAGGGCGAGGCGTTGAGAAAGCGGGTCGATCCACTCGCCGCATCGCTGGGATCGGACATTGTCCTACCCTGTGACGTGGGTGACGAGGCGTCGATCGACGCGCTCTTCGAGGGGCTCGCCGCGCAGTGGGACAGTCTCGATTTCATCGTGCACGCCATCGGTTTCTCCGACAAGAACGAGTTGCGCGGGCGCTACGTCGATACCAGCCGGGCCAACTTCACCCTGTCGATGGATATCTCCGTCTATTCCTTCACCGCCGTGGTCCTGCGCGCGGAAAAGATGATGACGAATGGCGGCTCTTGCCTCACGCTCACCTACTACGGCGCCGAAAAAGTGATGCCGCACTACAACGTCATGGGCGTGGCCAAAGCCGCGCTGGAGGCCTCGGTCAAGTACCTTGCCGAGGATCTGGGCAAGGACGGCATCCGCGTCAACGCCATCTCCGCAGGCCCCATCAAAACACTGGCGGCCTCCGGCATCGGTGATTTCCGCTACATCATGAAATGGAACGAGTACAACTCACCCCTGCGCCGCAATGTGACCATCGATGAAGTAGGCAAATCCGCGCTCTTCCTGCTCTCTGATCTGGGCTCCGGCACCACGGGCGAGAACCTGCATGTGGACGCGGGCTACCACGTGGTCGGGATGAAGGCGGTGGACGCCCCCGACATGAGCAAGGACTAGGGAGGCTACGGTGGCAGACCTGACGATCGCGCAACTCGTCGCCTTCAATCTCACGCTGCTGGCCGCCATGGCCTCCCCTGGTCCCGCCTTCCTCTTGGTGCTGCGCAACAGCATCGCCGACGGGCGGCGCGCGGGTATCGTGACGGGCCTGGGCTTGGGTCTTGTCGCCGGACTCTGGACCGCAGCCGCCCTGATGGGGCTTGCGGCCCTTTTCGAGTGGGTTCCATGGCTCTATGGCGCCATGAAAATGGCAGGCGCGCTATATCTTCTCTATCTCGCTATCGGCATGTGGCGCGGGGCGCATGCCCCCCTCAGCGCGCAGACGAAAGCCAACGGCACGGCCGCCTTTCGCTCAGGTCTCATCGTCAATCTCGCAAACCCCAAATCGGTCCTGTTCGCCAGTGCGGTGATCGTCGTGATCTTCCCCGCAGGCCTCGGTTGGGCGGGCGGCGCGCTCATCGTCGTCAACCATCTCGCCGTCGAGATAATCGTGTACACCGCCATGGCGCTGGGTCTGTCCACCGCCCCTGCCCGCGCCGCCTATCTTCGGATAAAACCTCACGCCGACCGCACCGCCGCCGTCCTGATGGCCGGTTTGGGCCTGCGCCTACTACTCAACCGCTAAAGCACCCAACTGAGACACTTGGTCATCCAGCGTTGAGCGTGCTGTGTGCCGACATGCTTGCGTGCGTTCTCATCCGGCCTTCCCTCGCCCGGCCAATCGGGGTATTCCAGCGCCATTGAGACGAAAGGACGACCATGGACAACCGCCTTCCCCACGAAAAAGGATTCCACATCAGCTGGGACCAGATTCACCGTGACAGCCGCGCACTCGCTTGGCGGCTCGATGGCAAAGGGCCTGACGCGGGCGCGTGGCGCGCCGTCGTGGCGATCACGCGCGGCGGGATGGCGCCTGCGATGATCGTCGCACGAGAGCTCGACATTCGCACCGTCGATACGATCTCGGTCGTGTCTTACCACTCCGGTGGAGGAAAGGCGGACGAGCGGCGCGAGGCGAAGGTGCTCAAATCCCCCCAACCCGACATCATGGGCGACGGCACCGGCATCCTCATCATCGACGATCTCGTCGACAGCGGCAAAACGCTTGAGCTGGTCCGCAAGCTCTATCCCAACGCGCATTTCGCGACGGTCTATGCCAAACCCGCAGGCGAGCCCATGGTCGACACCTTCATCACCGGCGTCTCCCAGGACACCTGGATATTCTTCCCGTGGGATATGGCCTTGCAATACGTCGAGCCTTACCGCGGCAAGGACTGAACGCCTCCTTCATTTTGCCTTTTAAACTCAAATCCCATCCCCAGAGCCCAGAGGGACGCACGCCATGACAGCCCCCCGCACCGCAACAACGTTCCCGCCGCCCGTGATGGAAGCGCGCCGCTGGCTCGACGGCGTGACCTTCCCGACCGACCGCCCCCTGATCAACGTGAGCCAGGCCGCCCCGGTTGAGCCGCCCCATGCGGACATGCGCCAGGCCATGGCCGATACGGTGCTCAACAACGATGAGGCGCATCTTTACGGCCCCGTGCTGGGCCTTCCCGCTTTGCGCGACGCATTGGCCGCGCGCACGGCGCGGATCTACGGCGGCGAGGTGCGCGCCGATCAAACCGCGATCACCTCAGGCTGCAATCAGGCCTTCGCCGCCGCCATCGCCACGCTGTGTGCCGAAGGCGACGAGGTCATTGTGCCGGTGCCATGGTATTTCAACCACAAGATGTGGCTCGACATGGCCGGTGCTACCGCCGTGCCGCTGCGCTGCGAGGGCGACATGATGCCCGATCCGTGGGACGCCGCCAAACTGATCACGGCGCGCACCCGCGCGATCGTGCTCGTGACGCCCAACAATCCCACCGGTATCGAATATCCCGATGATCTGATCACCGCCTTCTACGACATCGCCAAATCACGCGGAATCGCGCTGATCGTCGACGAAACCTACCGGGATTTTCACGCAATCAACGGCGTGCCGCACAGTCTGTTCCAGCGGCCCGACTGGGACCAGACGCTGATCCACCTCTATTCTTTCTCCAAGGCCTACAGGCTCACCGGTCACCGGGTCGGCGCGATCCTCGCCGCGCCCACACGGCTCGCGGAGGTGGAGAAATTCCTCGATACCGTCGCCATCTGCCCCAATCAGGTGGCTCAGCATGCCGCACTCTGGGGCATGCTGCACCTCGACCAATGGCTGGCCGGAGAGCGCGACGAGATCCTGCACCGACGCGCGGCCATCACCACGCACATGCCTTCGCTTGACGCCAAAGGATGGTCGCTCAAGGGTCTGGGCGGATATTTCGCCTATCTGCACCACCCTTTCGCGATGAGCAGTGCTGAGCTCGCCCCGCACATGGTGCGCGATGCAGGCATCCTGTGCCTGCCCGGCACCATGTTTTATCCGACCGGGAATCCTGGGGGCGACGCAGAGCTGCGCATCGCTTTCGCCAATCTCGACGCGCCCGGCATCGCCACGCTTTTCGAGCGCCTCGCCGCCCTTGATCTGGCGCGCAGATAGCATCCGCTTGCCCCTGCGCGGCCTTGCCCTTAGACAGTTCCAAACACATCGGGAGAGGACCTGACATGGCCAAAAAATCAGGCATCGGCAAAACGGCAATGTGGATCCTCATGGGTCTGCTCTTCGTCGCCCTTGGCGGCTTTGGCGCGGCCAACATGAGCGGCGACATCCGTACCCTCGGCACGGTCGGCGACAAGACGATCGCCGTCGACACCTACGCCCGGCAGGTCCAGCAGGAGCTGCGCGCCATCAGCCAGCAGACCGGCAGCCCGATGAGCTTTGCGCAGGCCCAGCAATTGGGCCTCGACCGGGCGGTCTTGCAACGCCTGCTGCGCGAGCGTGCGCTGGATCATGAGACCACCCAGATGGGGCTGAGCATCGGCGACGCGTTGCTCCGCGAGCGGATCCTCCAGATCAGCGCGTTTCAAGGCATCAACGGTGAATTCGACCGCGACGGCTATGCCCAGGCGCTGCGCAGCGCGGGTCTCAACGAGGCGGAGTTCGAGACCAACCTGCGCGAGGAAAGCGCAAGGCAGCTCTTGCAGGGTGCCGTGCTGAGCGGCGTCGAAATGCCCGCCGCTTTCGCACAAACGCTTGTCGCCTATGTGGGCGAAACGCGTGCCTTCACTTGGGCTTTGCTGGACGAGACCGCTTTGGAAGCGCCCATCTCACCAGCGGACACGGCGACGTTGCAGGCCTATTTCGAGGCCAATGCCGATACCTTTGTGCTGCCCGCCACCAAAAAAATCACCTACGCGTGGCTCAACCCCACCGACATCATCGATCAGGTAGAGATCCCGGAGGCGGAATTACGCGCCGAATATGACGCCCGCAGTGCGCAGTACAATCAGCCGGAGCGGCGATTGGTGGAGCGCTTGGTCTTTGCCGATCAACAAAGCGCCGATCAGGCCGCTGCCGCGCTCGACGTGAACGGCACCACTTTCGAGGCTCTTGTACGCGAGCGCGGACTGGCCCTGTCGGATGTAGATATGGGCGATGTGGGTCGCGACAGTCTGGGCGCCGCCGCCGATGCCGTGTTCGGCGGCGACGTGGGCAGCGTCGTAGGGCCTGCCCCCAGCAATCTGGGGCCCGCCTTGTTCCGCATCAACGCGGTGCTGCCGGAACAAATCATCCCCTTCGACGAGGCTGAGCCGCAATTGCGTGATGCGCTCGCGACCGACCGGGCGATCCGCATCGTCGAAGCGCAGGCCGAAGATTTCGACGACCGCCTCGCAGGGGGAGCCACGTTGGAGCAATTGGCCGAGCAGACGGATATGGTGCTCGGTCAGGTAGATTGGACCGTCGACAGCAGTGAAGGCATCGCCGCCTACGCTGGTTTCCGCGAAGCCGCAGCGACGGTGAACGCCGGCGATTTCCCCCAGATCGAGCAGCTTGAGGATGGCGGCATTTTCGCCCTGCGCCTCGATGAGGCTCTGCCGGAGCGGCCCGCGCTGTTTGCCGACGTGAGCCAGGACGTGGCGGAGCGCTGGCGTGCTGACGCGATTGTAGACGCGCTGCGCACCCGCGCAGCCGACGCCAAAGCGGCAGTGGAGGGCGGTGTGACCCTGCCAGAGCAGGGATTGACCGCTCAGGTCGAGACAGACCAAACCCGCAACGCCTTCATCGCAACGGCCCCTGCCGGTTTCATGAATGAGGTGTTCGAGATGCAAGTCGGCGACGTCAGGGTCATCGAGGGGGAGGAGACGGTCGCGCTGGCCCGTCTTGATGCCATAAATCCGGCAGAAGACAGCCCGGAGGCTCAGGCGCTCGCCGCGCAACTGCGCAATCAGCAAAACGAGGCGCTGGCGCGAGAGTTGTTCGAGATTTTCGCCAACGATACGTTGCTGCGCGCGGGCCAAAGCATCGACCCCCGCGCCGTCAACGCCGTCAACGTGAACTTCCAGTAAAATGGCGCTCACCCCGGACTTCGACGCATTCGCCGCGCGCTACGCCGCGGGCGAGCATCAGGTGGTCTATACCCGTCTGGCCGCCGATCTCGACACGCCTGTATCGCTCATGCTCAAGCTGGGCGGCGCGGCGGAGAATTCCTTCATGCTCGAATCCGTCACGGGCGGCGAAGTGCGCGGACGCTACAGCATCATCGGGATGAAGCCCGACCTGATCTGGCGCTGTCGCGGCACCACCTCAGAGGTAAACCGCGCCGCACGCTACGACCCGGACGCCTACACCGCGCTGGACGGCGATCCGCTGGCCGCGTTGCGCGGTCTGATCGCCGAAAGCAAAATCGCACTGCCGCAGGACATGCCACAGGCCGCGGCGGGCCTCTTCGGTTATCTGGGCTATGACATGATCCGTCTGGTAGAGCGGCTCCCGCACGTGAACCCCGATCCGCTCGGCCTGCCGGATGCGGTGATGTTGCGTCCCTCCGTCGTGGCCGTGCTCGACAGGGTCAAAGGCGAGGTCACTGTCGTCTCCCCCGCATGGGTCACCGACGGGCAGACGGCACGCGCGGCCTACGCACAGGCCGCCGAGCGCGTGATGGACGCCGTGCGCGATCTCGAGCGCGCGCCCGCAGGCACGTCGCGCAGTCTTGGCGATGCGACCGTGGCGCCCGACCCTGTAAGCAATTTCACGAAAGAGACCTACAAGGAGGCGATCCTCAAGGCCAAGGACTATGTCAAAGCAGGCGATATCTTTCAGGTGGTGCCGAGCCAGCGGTGGGCGCAGCCCTTCCCGCAGCCGCCCTTCGCGCTCTACCGCTCATTGCGCCGCACCAATCCCTCGCCGTTCATGTTCTACTTCAACTTCGGCGGCTTCCATGTGGTGGGTGCGAGCCCCGAAATCCTCGTGCGCGTGTTTGGCCGAGAGATTACGATCCGTCCCATCGCAGGCACGCGCCCGCGTGGCAAGACCCCCGAGGAAGACCGCGCGCTGGAAGCGGATCTGATGGCCGACCCAAAAGAGCTGGCCGAGCATCTGATGCTCTTCGATCTGGGCCGCAATGACGTGGGCCGCGTGGCGCGCATCGGTACCGTGCGCCCGACAGAAGAGTTCATCGTTGAGCGGTATTCACACGTCATGCACATCGTCTCCAACGTAGTAGGAGAGCTGCGCGAGGATTGCGACGCACTCGATGCTTTCTTTGCCGGTATGCCCGCAGGCACGGTCTCAGGCGCGCCAAAGGTCCGCGCGATGGAAATCATAGATGAACTGGAGCCGGAAAAGCGCGGCGTCTACGGCGGCGGCGTCGGCTACTTCAGTGCGGGCGGCGACATGGACATGTGCATCGCCCTGCGCACGGCGGTGATCAAGGACGAGACCCTCTATATTCAGGCCGGCGGCGGCGTGGTCTATGACAGCGATCCCCAGGCCGAATATATGGAGACTGTGCATAAGTCCGGTGCAATCCGGCGCGCAGCGGAGGATGCCGCGCGCTTTGACGGTGGCGGGAACCGCTAGGCGACGCGGGGTTGGACCTCCACCTAGCGAGAATTTGACGAGCTTTCTGAGCTATCATCGGACCTCCAACGCGCAGCGGATGCCCGCACGACCACAGGCCATCGCGATCTTCAACTCCCGGACCAGATGCCTCTTCTCGACCACTCACCGTGCGGTTTCATAAGCCGACCCAGCATCAAACACCGAAGGCAAGAGTATGAGCGGTGCGGAGATGCCGCCGCGCTGATGATGAAGTGCCGTGCTCGTCGTCTAGGGCCTTAGAAGCCTTTCAAGCGGCCTCTCACGTTCTAAGCGAGGCGTAGCATCGAGTAGCTCCCTGCGCATCGCGGAAAACGGATATGATTTCTCCGGCTAGAACTATTTCGACGGTGGGCGCCCATCGGTAATCGTAGCTGAAAGAATGATGCCACCCGTCAATTGTGCGAGCAGTGGAAAAATGTTCTCCTCGGCGAGTGTTCGCGGCTCATCGGCGGTGCCTGTCGCAAAACCCGGCCTTTTTTCCACGGCGTCCTGCCTTTTCAGACCAGACCGGAACGTTCCGATTTCGAATTTCTCGTGCCCGGTCTTAATGATTGAAAATCCTCTGCCAGCCCCTGTCGCATTGCCCGGAGCAACCTGCACGGCACTCACACCGACCCATTTCAAAATTTCCCCGTGCCCCCCATTAGCGGGCAGAGGACCACGCTTTTCCGTGCTCACGACGCTCCAATATTTCTGGTCGATCTTGGAGCCGTCGCGATCTTGCACCAGGCTTAAATGGACATCTCCATTAGCGAGTTCCACACCAAAGAGGGCGTGGCCACTATCAGCTCTTTTGAAATTCTCGATGGATTCTTCCGTAATCGGCATTTCAGTAATCTTATGAGACTAAATAGTGTGGGTTCGAGCATACAGGTAACTTGACGGGGTTGAGAATTATTTTTTCAACCACCGGTGGCCTAATGGATCACTTGCACGTTCACACCATTGCACGGCAGTGGACTTCCGGAGCCGGTTCGGCGTCAGCAAAATACCGGAAGTTGATCAACACAAGCGCCCTCACCGATAGGGGCCGGTACACAAGCTTTCAACGGTGCAAACGTTGTGCCACAAGCCATTCCCGCAGCCGCAGTGCATTCGTGGCAGGAAGCCTACTGCGCCAGCAACAGCGCCGAGACCGGGGCCAGCGCAACTGTCCCCGCCCTGTCGGCCAGTCCCCAGACCAAAAGGGCCTCAATCGTCTCGGGGCGCAGACGGCCCAGCATGATCACGCCGCCTTCCTGCCCCGCCTTGAACGCTGCTTGATCGAGAAACCGCCGGATGACCCGAGCGCCCTGATCCTCACTGTCGAAATCACGAAACACCGGCGCGGCAGGCACGCCTTCCTTAACAGCCAAGTTCGGCATCGAATTGAGCCCGCGGCTCTGGGCGACCAGCCCATGACCGCTCGCCTTGAGAATGTTCGTGACCTGATCGGCAACCTCGCGGGAGCCTTGCAGGCCCTCGCCCGTCCCCTCCAGAACGCCGATGATTTCGGGCAAGGCGTCGAGTGCCACGCTCATCGATACTTCGGCATCCGTAGGCCGAGCGCCGCCGGGCAAATCAACGATCGCCAGCACATCGAAGCCTTCGCGCCGATACCGCTCCATCCGCTCGAACGCATCGGGCAGGCTGGCGTCCACCGCAAAGCTCACCGGGTAGGGAAAGCTCGTCAATGCGGGCAAGCCGATTGCTGCGGCGTCCAGATCGGCGCCCGTGTCCATGAGCACGATGCTCATCAGCGGCTTATCATCAGGGTTCTCGAAGGGCTGGGCGTACCGCTCGATCGGGCGAGTGTCCTGACTCTCCGCAGGCTGGGACGCGACAGGCTCGATCGCGTCCTCTTCGCTGCGGTTGATCAGAGTGCTCGCCGGTGTGCCGATGCGCGGCCGCGCATCGGGGGCCAGAGCGGCTGTCTCACCGCCGGGCGCGGGTAGGACGCGCGGTCTGGGTGCCAGTGCTTGCTCTTGTTCGGGGGCTTGCTCTTGTTCAGGGGCTTGCTCTTGCTCAGGTGCCTGCTGTTGCACTTGCGCCTGACGCAATGCGGATGCTGGTGTCCCGGTTTGTTCTTGCGCCTGCTCCTGCGTCGCATCAGTCTCGACATTGCCCGGCGCTACTGGCGCGACAGGCCCTTGCCCCGCCGGCTCAGGCACCACGACCGCACTTGCGCTCTCCTGCGCCACATCGCTATCCGCGCTATCATCCGGCATCATCGGTGCAAGGGCCTGCGGGTTGGGCAGTACGGGCGCATCCTCATCCAAACGCGCCCTCACCCCTTCAGGCAGCGGGCGCGGGGTGGCCACCTCCGCCGCTGTCCCGGTTTGCGGTGGCGGTGGCGGCGGTGAGGGCAGTTGCGGCGCGGCTTCGGCCACCTGCTCCTCGCTCGAAGGCGGCAGATCCGGCGTTTGGGCCCCTGTCTGCGTCGGCTCGGGCTGCGGCGTGGGCACGGGCGTGGTTGCAACGTCGGCCGCTTGCTGCGCGCCGTCTAAATCGGTGACGACGTCGGGCGCGCGCGCAGTGGGGTCAGGCTCTCTCGGCAGGTCCTCGCCCGCGGGCGTGCGCAGGGTAACCTGCGGCTGCACGACGGGCGTTTCGTCGCTTTCGGCGACGGTCGCCGCATTTTGTTCAGGGGCCACAGCCGGGGGCGCGACCGTCTCCGCACTTCCAAGCTGGGGCGCGGGCTGCGGCTGGATCGGGACAAGGACGGAGATAGCGCCCGCGACCCCCAGACTAAACACCGCACCAAGGCCGATCCCGCCCAATAATCCTCGTGCCATAGCTATTGCACCCTTGTCCTCTTCCCCCGCGCCGTCGGCATCCCGGATATTAAGCTCCGGTTCCACCTTGGGGCGGCGGCCTGCCCCTTGACGATTGCGCCCAAGACTGACCATCTACTCGAATTCTTTATACACCCTGACGCGGTCCATTCTCTAGTCCTAATGCGAAGTTTGCCCAAGATGCTCCTGTTGATCGATAACTACGACAGCTTTACCTACAATCTCGTACACTATCTGGGCAGTCTCGGCGCACAGGTGGAGATCCGGCGCAATGATACGCTCAGTGTGCAAGAGGCCATGGCGATGCGGCCTTCGGGCATAGTGCTGTCGCCCGGTCCATGTGATCCCGCACAAGCGGGCATCTGTCTGGCGCTGACCCTGGCGGCGGCGCAGGCACGGGTGCCTTTGCTCGGCGTGTGTCTGGGGCATCAGACGATCGGAGAGGCATTTGGCGGGCGCGTGGTGCGCGCAGGCGACATCGTGCACGGCAAACTGGGCCAGATGCAACACGGCGGAAAGGGCCTGTTCGCGGGCCTGCCCTCGCCCTTTGCCGCGACGCGCTATCATTCGCTGATCGTGGAGCGCGAGAGCCTGCCCGACTGTCTCGAAATCACCGCCGATCTGGAAGACGGCACTATTATGGGCCTGCAACACCGCAGCTTACCCATTCATGGCGTACAGTTTCATCCCGAATCGATCCGCTCGGAGCACGGTCATGCGCTGCTCGACAACTTCCTCAAGGAGGTCAGGGAACCCGCATGAGTGACCAGCTCAAACCCCTCATCGACGCGGCAGCCAACGGCCCGCTGACCCGCGCGCAGGCCGAAGAGGCGTTTGCGATCCTGTTCGAGGGCGAGGCCACGCCAAGCCAGATCGGCGGATTGCTCATGGCCCTGCGGACGCGCGGCGAGACGGTGGATGAATACGCCGCCGCCGCCGCCGTGATGCGCGGCAAATGTAACAAAGTGCGCGCGCCTGATGGGGCGATGGACATCGTCGGCACCGGCGGCGACGGCAAGGGCACACTCAATATCTCAACAGCGACCGCCTTCGTGGTGGCAGGCGCGGGCGTGATCGTAGCCAAACACGGCAACCGCAACCTCAGCTCCAAATCCGGCGCGGCGGATGCGCTGACCCAGATGGGCCTCAAAACCATGGTGGGCGCCCCGGTGGTCGAAAAGGCGCTGAGCGAGGCTGGCATCGGCTTCATGATGGCGCCCATGCACCATCCGGCGATTGCCCATGTGATGCCCACCCGCTCCGAGCTTGGCACACGCACGATCTTCAACATCCTCGGGCCGCTGACCAATCCCGCAGGGGTCAAGCGCCAGTTGACCGGCGCCTATACGCGTGAGCTGATCCGCCCGATGGCCGAAGTGCTCAAAGTTCTGGGCTCGGAGGCGGCATGGCTCGTGCATGGCTCGGACGGGACCGACGAGCTGACGATCACCGGCGTCAGCTGGGTCAGCGCGCTCAAAAACGGTGAGATCAGCGAAATGGAAGTATACCCGGAGGACGCAGGTCTGCCCGAGCATCCCTTCGAGGCGATCGTCGGCGGCACGCCGGAGGAGAACGCGGTGGCCTTCAACGCCCTGCTCGATGGCGCGCCGTCGGCCTACCGCGACGCGGTCTTGCTCAACGCTGCCGCAGCACTCGTGATCGCAGACGCGGCGCCGGACCTCAAATCAGGCGTTGAGATGGCACGCACCAGCATCGATTCCGGCGCCGCACGTCAGAAGATCACCGCCGTGGCGCGTATCACCCACGCTGGCTGATGTTTGATCTGGACCGTCTCGGCGCCTGGCGCGACTTGCCCTTCTTTGGCCATACCCTGCCCGTGATAGAAGACCAGCTGCGCGGCGAGACACGCGCCATCCTACCCCCCGTCGGGATGGTTTTCAACGCGCTCGAGCGTGTTCGCCCGGATGATGTGCGCGTGGTAATCCTGGGCCAGGACCCGTACCACACGCCGGGCAAAGCGGACGGGCTCGCTTTTTCCATCACAGACAACTTCGGCGGCAAGCTGGACAGTTTGGGAAACATCTTCAAGGAGTTGCAGACCGATCTGGGTGTAGATCGCTCGCGCACACAGCTGGACGATTGGGCCGATCAGGGGGTCTTGCTGCTCAACACAGTGCTCACCGTGCCGCAGGGGATGCCGAAAGGGCATACGACGCTGGGCTGGCAGCTGTTGACGGAGCAGATCCTCGGGCGGCTTGCGGAGCAGCCGCGCGCCTATCTTCTGTGGGGGGCGCCTGCGCATAAGGCGGCACGCCGCGTCGATCCTGCGCACAATCTCAAGATCCAATCAGCACATCCGTCGCCCCTGTCCGCCTATCGCGGTTTCTTCGGCAGCCGCCCGTTCAGCCAGACCAATGCATGGTTGCGCGCGCGCGGCCTTGCGTCCATAAACTGGGGCAATCCGGAGGGGCCATGACACAGACAATTCTAGACAAAATCAAAGCCTACAAACTTGAGGAAATCGCGGCGGATAAAGCGGCCATGCCCTTGGCCGAGATTGAGGCAAAAGCCGCCGCCGCATCCCCCGTGCGCCCCTTTGCCGAAGCTTTGCACAACGCGTCCATCGAAAACTACGGCCTGATCGCCGAGATCAAAAAGGCAAGCCCGTCCAAGGGCCTCATCCGCGCGGATTTCGAGCCCGCCGCATTGGCGCAGGCCTATGCCGAGGGAGGGGCGACGTGCCTGTCGGTGCTCACCGATACGCCCAGTTTTCAGGGGGCCAAGGACTTCCTCGTGCAGGCGCGCGAGGCATGCGCACTGCCGGTCCTGCGCAAAGATTTCATGTATGACACCTATCAGGTGGCCGAAGCACGCAGCATGGGCGCCGATTGCATCTTGATCATCATGGCCAGCGTCACGGACGCACAAGCGCTGGAGCTGGAAGACGCCGCGACGCACTACGGCATGGACGCGCTGATTGAGACGCACAACGCCTTGGAGCTGGAGCGCACCTTGCAACTCAAGTCACGCATGATCGGTATAAATAATCGTAATCTCAACACCTTCGAGACCTCTCTTGATGTGACACGCACGCTCTGCAAACATATCCCCGGTGAGCGAATGATCGTCTGTGAAAGCGGGCTGAACACCTCACAAGACCTCGCCGATATGGCGCAGTTCGGCGCACGCTGTTTTCTGATCGGGGAGAGCCTGATGCGGCAGGACGATGTCGTCGGTGCCACCCGCGCCATGCTGGCCAACCCCCTCAGGCCCGGAGGACGCATGTAATGGCACTCACCCATTTTGACGCGCAAGGCCATGCGCATATGGTCGATGTATCGGAGAAAGCTGTTACTGCGCGCATTGCCACTGCCGAAAACTACATTAAAATGCAGCCGGAAACCTTTGATATCATTTCCCAAGGACGCGCCAAGAAGGGTGATGTCCTCGGCGTCGCCCGGCTTGCCGGGATCATGGCGGCGAAAAAGACTGCTGATCTCATTCCGCTATGTCACCCTCTGCCCATCACTTCAGTCGCGGTCGATCTGGTGCCCGACGCCGAATTGCCGGGCATCCGCATCACCGCGACCGTGAAAACCACAGGACCAACCGGTGTCGAGATGGAGGCGCTCACCGCTGCATCCGTCGCCGCACTCACCGTCTATGACATGAGCAAGGCCGTGGATAAAACGATGGAGATCAGCGGCTTGCGCGTGACGCTCAAAGACGGCGGCAAATCAGGCCGTCACAGCGCGCCGTGATCACCACCAGCGAGGCGCTTGCGCTTTTGTTCGCGCTCACCGCGCCAATGCCCGTCGAGGAGATCCTGCTGCGCCATGCAAACGGCCGCGTGCTCGCCCGCGACGTGAGCGCAGAGCGCACGCAACCACCCTTCGCAGCCTCGTCCATGGACGGCTATGCCGTGCGACGTGCCGAGGTTGAGCCCGATGCCATGTTCAAGGTCATCGGCGAGGCGGCGGCGGGACACCGCTTTGAAGGCGCTTTGCGCGCAGGGCAAGCGGTGCGCATCTTCACTGGCGCGCCGGTGCCCGACGGCGCTGATTTCGTCGTCATCCAAGAGGATACCACACGCCGCGGTGACCTCATCACCTTGGGCCACAGCATTCGCGAAAAGAACAACATCCGCCCCGCCGGTGGCGACTTTACCGTCGGCGACAGCCTCAGCGCGCCTCGCCGCTTGGTGCCCGCCGATATTGCCCTTCTCGCCGCCATGAACATCGCCCGCGTCCCGGTCTACCGCCGCCCTCTCGTGGCGATCCTGGCAACTGGCGACGAACTGGTCCAGCCGGGCGAGGCGCCAGGGCCGGATCAGATCATCGCCTCAAATACCTATGGCCTTGCCGCGATGCTCGAGGATCTCGGCGCGCAGCCGCGACTGATGCCCATCGCCCGTGACACCGAGGCGTCCCTGCGCAGGAGTTTCGAGCTGGCGCGCGGGGCAGATCTGATCATCACCATCGGCGGCGCATCGGTCGGGGATCATGACCTCGTCGGACCCGTGGCCGCCGCCATGGGCATGGAACAGGCGTTCTACAAAGTGGCGATGCGCCCCGGCAAGCCGCTAATGGCGGGGCGGCTGGAGGGGGCGGCGATGGTCGGCTTGCCCGGCAATCCCGTCTCGGCGATGGTCTGCGGCGTGATCTTCGTTGCGCCCATGATCCGCGCGATGCTGGGTTTGGGCCAGCACGCCGCCCCGCGACGCCGCCTGCCACTGGCTGCAGATATTCCTGCGAACGGCCCGCGAGAGCATTACATGCGCGCCGTGGTCGAAGATGGAAGTGTGACCGCAGAGACCCGCCAAGACAGCGCCCTGCTGAGCGTTTTGGCGCGCGCCAATGCGCTGCTGATCCGCCCGCCGAATGACCCGGTGCAGGCCGCAGGGTCCATGGTCGAGATTACCGACCTTTGAGTCAGTTGACACAAAACGGGAACACCTTTAGAACAAATCAAGATATAATTGGATGAGGGCAAAGCAGTGCTGACCAAAAAACAACTCGATCTCCTTGCGTTCATCCACAAGCGGGTGCAGCGAGACGGCGTGCCACCCAGCTTTGACGAGATGAAGGAAGCGCTTGATCTGCGGTCTAAATCTGGCATTCACCGCCTCATCACAGCGCTGGAGGAGCGTGGGTTCATCCGTCGTCTCGCGCACCGTGCACGCGCGATCGAAGTTGTAAAACTGCCCGACAGCATGGGCGGCGGCTTTTCGCCACGCGTGATAGACGGTGATCTGCCGGACACCTCGGCGCCTGCGAATGCCCTACCCGTTACGACCGTCGAGGCCACAGAGCTGCCCGTAATGGGCAAGATCGCCGCCGGTGTCCCGATCGAGGCGATCAACCAGCGCTCCCACGGGGTCACGGTCCCTAATGCGATGCTGTCCGGTGCCGGGGCGCATTACGCGCTCGAGGTCAAAGGGGATTCGATGATCGAAGCGGGCATCAACGACGGCGACGTCGTCGTCATCCGCGAGACATCGACGGCGGATGACGGCGATATCGTCGTGGCTTTGGTCGAGGATCATGAAGCGACGCTCAAGCGGTTCAAGCGCAACGGCAACGCAATCGCGCTCGAAGCTGCCAATCCCGCCTACGAGACCCGCGTGTTCCCCGCCGATCAGGTGAAGGTGCAAGGGCGTCTCGTTGGGCTGATCCGCTCTTACTGACGCTAGCGGTTGATTTTCATCGCCTGTTTGCGCGTGTCGTCTTCCGTTTCCTGTGGCCAAAGGGTCCAAAGACGTTCTCCAGCTATGCCGCGCGCGGTGTAGGAGAGCGACAACCCGTCTGGCGTTAGCATATAGGCAAGGGCGCCCGTGCGGCGCAGACTGTCCGGATCGTGAACGGTGCAGGGTAATCCGCCGCGTGCGAGCGGCACCGAACTCACGACGATCTGCCCCTTGGTACAGCCCCCGAACGCCGCAGCCGCCCTTTTGCCCGACAAATGGATCACGCCCTCTTGCACGCCCCATCGGCCTGCGGCGATAGTTTGGTCCTGCCCGTCGCCGTCATTCTCAAGCCAGTTGCGCGCGACAAAGCCCGCGCCGCGCTCTTTACTGAGGGCGCGGCCTTCGGGCGTCATCACACCCACCAGCGTGCCAGTGTCGGAGATCAGCACATCCGGCCGCTGCGTCCCGGACCACAGCACGAAAGCGACAGCCATGGCCACTGCACCGCCCCAGCGTAGCCTGCCGCGCCATAGCAGAAGCGTCAAAAATCCTAGCGCGAGAAGTGGCAGCACGAGCGTACCCGGCCCCACCACATATGTGCGCGCCTGCGGAAGCTCCGCCACGAAATGCGCCACGAAGAGGATCCAATTCACGCCAAGGCTCATCACCCAAAGCCCCACCACCTCAAGCCCGATGGGCGCAAGAACGGCGGCGACCACCGCTGCAGGGATCACCAGCACCCCCATGAGCGGGACCGAAGAGAGGTTCGCCAATAATCCGTATTGCGCGATCGCATTAAAATGGGCCGCAGCGATCGGAGCCGTCGCAAACCCTGCTACGGCGGAGGAAATGATCACCGCGATGATGGGCTGCATCCAGCGCGGGCCGCGCGGCAAAGCCCCATCGCGCAGCCACCCGAACACCGCGACCAGCGCCGTCGTCGCCGCAAACGACATCTGGAACCCCGGTCCCATCAATGCTTCGGGCCGCAGGCACAACACGATGGTCGCGGCGATCGCCACGCCGCGCAAACTGATCGCGCGGCGCCCCAGCATAAGTGCCACCAGCGCCACCGCCACCATCACGAACGCGCGCTGTGTCGCTACGTTGCCGCCCGACAGCGCGAGATAGAATGAGGCCGCCGCCAGCGCCCCTGCCGCCGCGATGCTGCGCGCGGGCACCCGCAGCACCAAAGGCGGGATTAGCGCGAGGGCGATCCGCAGAGACGCGAAAACGACACCGGACATAAGCCCCATGTGCAGGCCGGAAATCGCCAGAAGATGCGCGAGGTTGCTCGCCCTAAGATCATCGAGGGCGTCCTGGCTGATGGCGGATCGATCGCCGGTGGTGATGGCGGCGGCAAACCCACCTGGGTCGCCGGGCAGAACCTCCTGTATGCGCTCGGACATCGCCATGCGTATTTGAAACACCCACATATCCCCTGCAGCCTCCGCTGCCCCCATGAGCGGCGTTCGGGCGTATCCGACCGCGCCCAGGCGTGCGAACCAGGCATGACGCTGGAAATCGAAGCCGCCCGGCTCGACCGGGCCGGAGGGCGGCGACAGGTGCCCTGTCACCATCACGCGCAGCCCCGGCGCAGGTGCGATGTCAAAGCGTCGCTCCCCGTGCAGCGAGATGCGCACGCGTTGCGGCGTGCGCGCGGGCGTGACACGGTCGAGCTTGACCCGGTCGAGAGTGAGGCGCACCGCGTCAGACTGGCTCCGGTCGATGGCGACGATCCTGCCCTCGATCGCGCCGTAATAGCGAAACTCAAGGACCGGGCCCGCCACGCTGTGCGCCCGCCCCGCCGCCAGTAGACAACCAAGACACACGAGCATGGCGGCCATGGCAAAGGGTCCCAGCGCCTCCGGCAAGGCCCGCGCAAGTGCGGCACAGATCAGCGCCGCGACGCCAATGCGTCCTAACACCAGCATCGACGGCTCCCAATTGAGCTGAAAATACGTGCCGATCCCGATGGCGAGGCACACAGGCACCCAACCGAACAGCGCACCCCGCTGGGCGCGCATCATGTCGCTGAATTCGGATGCGACACCCATTGCTTGCCCCCGTTCGCTGCACTGGATAGACAGTCCTAAACCTTAGGCGCGATGTGGTTACCAATTGGTAAACATGACCGAATTGTTAAAATACGCCGCGCCCGAAACTGCCCCAGAAAGGACTACCCATGTGCTCTGATGTCGTCACCCGTTTCGCCCCATCGCCTACGGGTTTCCTGCACATCGGGGGCGCCCGCACGGCACTTTTCAATTGGCTGTATGCACGCGGGCGCGGCGGTAAGTTCTTGCTGCGGATCGAGGACACTGACCGCGCACGCGGCACGCCAGAGGCCACGCAGGCGATCCTCGACGGCATGGCGTGGCTCGGCCTCGACCATGATGGCGACGTGATCAGCCAGCACGAGATGGCACCGCGCCATATAGAAGTGGCCCATGCACTGCTGGAAAAAGGGGCGGCGTTCAAATGCTTTGCCACGCAGGAGGAGATCGAAGCCTTTCGTGAGGCCGCGCGCGTCGAAGGGCGCAGCACGCTCTATCGCTCCCCCTGGCGCGATGCGGACCCCGCAACGCACCCCGACGCACCCTATGTGATCCGGATCAAGGCGCCGAGTGCGGGGGAAACCGTGATCCGCGACAAGGTGCAAGGTGACGTGACGATCGACAACGCGCAGCTGGACGACATGATCCTGCTGCGCTCCGACGGCTCGCCGGTCTATATGCTGGCGGTCGTCGTGGACGATCACGACATGGGCGTCACCCACGTCATTCGCGGCGATGACCACCTCAACAACGCCGCGCGCCAGATGATGATCTATCACGGCATGGGCTGGGACGTGCCGGTCTGGTCGCACATCCCGCTCATCCACGGGCCCGACGGCAAAAAGCTGAGCAAGCGGCATGGCGCGTTGGGCGCGCAGGAATATCAGGTGATGGGCTATCCCGCGGCGGGCATGCGCAACTACCTCGCGCGGCTGGGATGGAGCCACGGGGATGACGAGTTTTTCACCGACGCCCAGGCGCGGGAGTGGTTCGACATCGACGGTATCCGAAAAAGCCCTGCGCAATTCGATACGAAAAAGCTCGAGAATATCTGTGGCCAGCATATCGCCGTGGCCGAGGATGCCGCGTTGCGGCACGAATGCGAGGCTTATCTGTCGGCGGCCGGTCTGCCCGCGCTGAGTGACGCCCAGGCAGATGGATTTGAGCGCGCGCTCTACTGCCTCAAGGAGCGGGCCAAGACGTTGCCAGAACTCCTTGAAAAAGGGCACTTTATCCTAACATCTCGGCCAATTTCCGCAGATGAGAAAGCGTTGAAACATCTCGACACGGTATCTCGTGGCATGCTGGGAGAATTGACGCCGCACCTGCAAGATGCTAGCTGGAAACGGGAAAAGCTCGAAGACGTCCTGAACAGCTTTGCGGCTGCACGGGAAACCAAGTTCGGCAAATTGGCAGGGCCGCTGCGCGCAGCGCTCGCCGGGCGTGCCGTAACCCCTTCGGTCTTTGACATGATGCTGGTGCTGGGCCGCGACGAAACCAAGGCCCGCCTGAACGACGCGGCACTTTAGGACAGTCATTTATCTGTCGTTAAGGGTGTTATAGATAACAAGATCAAGGTTGCGCGGGCGCCCGCCCGACGCAGATCGGGGGCCTCGAGCACCTACAGCCAACCTAGAAGGGGACACGCATGGCGGAAAGTACGAAATCAGCGACGCTGACGATCGGAGACAAGACTATCGAGCTGCCGATGTTCACGCCAACTGCCGGTCCTGACGTTATCGACATCCGCAAGCTTTACAGTCAGGCCGGTGTTTTCACATATGATCCGGGTTTCACCTCAACGGCTTCCTGCGACAGCACGATCACGTTTATCGACGGTGATGAGGGCGTTCTGACCCACCGCGGCTACGCCATCGGCGATCTGGCGGAAAAATCCCACTATCTCGAAGTCTGCTATCTGTTGCTCTACGGTGAATTGCCGTCCGCCGCGAAACTGGAAGAATTCGAGAGCCTCGTGACCAATCACACGATGTTGCACGAGCAAATGATGAATTTCTTCCGCGGGTTCCGCCGCGATGCGCACCCCATGGCCGTCATGGTCGGTGTGGTGGGCGCGATGAGTGCCTTCTACCACGACAGCACCGACATCAACGATCCACACCAGCGTGAGGTCGCTTCATTCCGCCTGATCGCGAAGATGCCAACGATTGCCGCGATGGCGTATAAGTACACGATCGGCCAGCCGTTCATCTATCCGCGCAACGATCTGGACTACGCGTCCAACTTCCTGCGCATGTGCTTTGCCGTACCGGCCGAAGACTATGTCGTCGATCCGATCCTGAGCCGCGCGATGGACCGCATTTTCACCTTACATGCCGATCATGAGCAGAACGCCTCGACCTCAACGGTTCGCCTTGCCTCCTCCTCCGGTGCAAATCCGTTCGCCTGCATCGCGGCGGGCATCGCCTGCCTTTGGGGGCCTGCGCACGGTGGTGCGAACCAGGCCTGTCTTGAGATGCTCAAGGAGATCGGCACGCCCGACCGCATCCCCGAATTCATCGCGCGCGCCAAGGATAAGAACGACCCCTTCCGCCTGATGGGCTTCGGCCACCGCGTCTACAAAAACTTCGATCCGCGCGCCACGGTGATGAAACAGTCGGCGGATGAGGTGCTCGAATTGATGGGCGTCGAGAACAACCCGATCCTGCAAGTCGCCAAAGAACTTGAGAAAGCGGCGCTGGAAGATCCCTATTTCGCGGAGAAGAAGCTCTTCCCGAATGTCGATTTCTACTCCGGCATCATTCTTGAAGCGATGGGTTTCCCCACCTCGATGTTTACGCCCATTTTCGCGCTCGCGCGGACGGTGGGTTGGATTTCCCAGTGGAAAGAGCAGCTCACCGATCCGCAACTCAAGATCGGCCGTCCCCGCCAGCTATATCAGGGCGAAAATATCCGGTCTTACGTCGATATCGAAAAGCGCTAGGTCAGAGGCACCGGCGAGTGATCCCATACCCTCGGGCGCATCCGTGTCCGGGGGTTTTCACGCGATTTTTTCTGCGCCGATTGAGGCAGGAATGTGGCGGGAATAAGACTCCGGATCGTACGCGCGCTGCATCGACCCATCCGAATCAATCTGTTTGCGTCGTTGCAGATTTTGCACTAAACGGCACAAAAACCCTGCATTATAGGCGATAAGCACATCATTCGGTGGACTTGCTCAAACGTAGAGCCGCCAGCGAGCTGGAATAATCCAGCGGATATCAGCCGATTGATCCATATCAAAAGACCACAATCGAAACAGAAATCGGGAAAAAGGGGCATAAATAAGGCATTGTTTCGGTCCGGTAGACAATGGTTAACGTGCGCTTGACCGGTCGCGGTAAGCCTGAGTAGTCATAGTGGAGAACCACGCTCGAGGGATTATTGCTATGTTGATGTTACTTGCACTTGCGGCGCCGCTCGCCCTCTTCGGTCTCATCGATAACGATGATGACGAAGAAAGCACGGTGGAACAAATCGGAGACGCAGCCGACAATGAGATAAGCGGCGGCATCGGCGATGATTTCATCGATGGTCTCGCGGGCGACGACGTGATGAACGGCCGCGCGGGCGACGACACGATTTTCGGGCGCGAGGGCAATGACGTTCTTGAAGGCGCGGACGGCAACGACATGCTGTGCTCCGGCGAAGGTGAAGACGTGGTCACCGGCAATCGCGGTGACGATCTGATCGAAGGTCAGGGCGGCGACGATTGGGTGTCCGGCGACTATGGCTGGGACACGGTGCGCGGCGATGAGGGGAACGATACGGTCCTCGGTGGTCGTGGCGGCGACAACGTCGGCGGTGGTGAGGGCGACGATCTGGTGTTCGGCGGCATCCTTCAAGGTGTTCCGCTCAACCTTCAGGAACTCACGGAGCTGCGCGACGGCGGCTCACTCGAAGAGATTAACGGTCGGATCGAAATGCGCGACGATAGCCTCGGCAACACCGTTCTGGGCGGCGAAGGCGACGACGATCTCATTCTCGGATCCAACGATATCTCCAATGGCAACGAAGGAAACGACACCTTCCACCTGATGTCCGAGCGCGTGGGCATGGACATGGGTGCCACAATTAACGGTTTTGATGCAGACGAAGACGCCATCACCATCATCGTCGACGATGTGACAGCCGAAATCGTCATTACCGTGACCGACGAAGACAACGACGCCGTCATTCGCTCAGGTGATCAAATCCTCGCGCGTCTGACCGACCGCGCCGGTGCGATCACTGCGGCCGATATCACGCTCATCGCCGAAAGCACGGTGGAATCGCTTTTTGATCCCAACGGTGCTGCCGCCTGATTTTGACGAATGGGTGTGGGCGAGGAGTGCCTCGCCCACTGCGCCCGATCAGTGTTCGATAAACAATATGTCAGCCCGATAGGAGCTCCCCCCAATGGCCCCCTCCTCCCACAACTCACAAGCGCAATACGAATGGTCCCAAGCAAAAGGCCTTTTGCCCGCGACGTCCTACTGCGAAAAAGGCCCGACCGGTGCCTTGGTCCCCGACAGCAGAGGCGAAGCAGACCACATCGCAGTCGTGTACGACGAGGGCGATGCACCTCCTGAGATCACGATCAAGCAGGTGTCAGGAACGGTGCATACCGTCTTGGCAAATGGTGTCGCGGTCGCCATCGTTGCGCGGACCACAGGAAAAGCCCCCCGGGTCTCGGATGTCTTGCTGGTCGAACGCCGCATTCACTCCTGAGGCCACTCCCGAGAGAAAGAGCGCACGAAAGGCCACCGCATCCCAATTGAGGCGGCCTTTTGCGTCATGAAGTGTCGGCTATATCAGCGCCCTTCGAAAGCTGCAGGCCGCTTTTCGGTGAAGGCCAGCACACCTTCTTTGAAATCACGCGATTTACCGCATTTGCCCTGCTCTTTCGCTTCGAGCGTGAGCTGATCTTCGAACGTGTTGTTCCAGCTCTCCCGCATGACCTGCTTGACGGCCGCATAGGCCGCTGTCGGACCCGCCGCCAAATGCGCGGCTTTAGCGCGCCAATGCGCGTTGAATTTGTGATCCTCCACGGCCTCCCAGATCATCCCCCAATCGTCGGCCTGACGGGCGCTTATCTTATCCGCGAACAGTGCCGCTCCCATGGCTTTGGCCATACCCATCTGGCGCGGCAGCGTATAGGTGCCACCGGCGTCCGGGATCAAACCAATGCGTGTAAAGGCCTGAAGGAAATAAGCGCTCTCCGAGGCGAAAACCACATCGGCGGCAAGGGCGAGGTTCGCGCCAGCACCCGCTGCGGGCCCGTTCACGGCGGCGATCGTGGGCACGGGGCATTGGCTGATCGCGCGCAGCATGGGCGCATATTCATCGCGCAGCGTCCGCTCCAGATCGATCGAGGTGGCATTGGCGCGGTCGCCCAGATCCTGACCGGAGCAAAACGCCTTACCTGCTCCCGTGATCACGACAACACGCGCTTCACGTCCGCCGGTGGCAAAGGCGTGCTGGATCTCGGCGCGCATCTGCGAGGTGAGCGCATTGTACTTTTCCGCGCGGTTCATGGTGACGAGGGCCATGCCATCGCTCAACTCATAGGTGATCGTCTGATAGTCCATGGCACCCTCATTTGCTTCGCTATTGAGGGGGATAGTACCACACGAACTTCCGCTGGCCACCCAAACGAAGCGTTACTTTCTCAGGATGTCCTTGAGACGCGCCGCCTCTTCACTGCTTAAGGCGTCGTCTTGCGGCGCAGTCGCGCTGCTGCGGCGCCGCAGATAGCTCAGACCAACAAGGCTCGCCAAGATGAGCATCAGCGGCCCCGCCGCCCACAAGATCCAATTGGCACCGCCGAACGTCGGCTTGAGAAGGACAAACTCACCATAACGCGCGACGATGTAGTCTAGCGCCTGTCGATCGCTGTCCCCCGCCACCAACCTCTCGCGCACCAACAGTCGCAAGTCTTTGGAAATGGGCGCATTACTCTCGTCGATGCTTTCACTTTGGCAGACTGGGCATCGCAGCCCTTTTGACAGCTCAAGCGCGCGGCTCTCCAAAACAGGATCGGCCAAGACCTCATCAGGTTCGACCGCAGCCAGAGGGCTCGCCAACAGAGCAAAGATCAAAAGGAGCCGCTTCATTCCGCAGGCACCGGTTTGGCCTGTGGTTTACGAGCGCCCGCCGCGACGCGAAAACGACGGTCAAGCAGGCTGAACAATCCACCTATCGACATCAGCGCACAGCCCACCCAGATCCAGCTGGTCATCACCTTGATGTAGGTGCGCACCGCCCAGCCTCCGTTGGCCTGCTCATCCCCGATCACGAGGTAGAGATCGCGCCACCAATTCTGGTCAATCGCCGCCTCGGTGGTGGGCATCTGCGCCACGGGGTAGAATCGCTTTTCAGGTGCGAGCGTCGCGATGAATTGCCCCTCCTGCACCACGTCGATCACGGCGCGGGTCGCGACGTAATTTGGCCCGTTTATGTTGTCCACGCTGCGCAGGGTCATTTCATAACCGTGCACCTCAAAGGGTACGTTGATCTGGGCGACCCGAATGTCCTCGACGGTCCAGGCATAGATACCGGCCACACCCAGCATTGTCACGCCAAGGCCCGCGTGCGCCGTCGCCTTGCCCCAATCAGCCCCCGGCAAACGGAACAGACGCCGCAAGCGGTTCGGTCCACGCCCGGTGCGCTGCGCCAGATCGATCACAACGCCCATCAGCACCCAAGCGCCGAGGAACATGCCCACCGGCCCGATCAAACTGCGGCCCGTCTGCATGGCCCACACCAGCCCCCCGATGGCGACCGCCGCAATGAAAGCATACCGCAGCGGATACAGCGCACGCGACATGTGCGCCCGCTTCCATGGCATCGAGGACCCGATGGGCAGCGCGAGGCCGAGCAATATCATGAAGGGCGTGAAGGCCGCGTCAAAGAACGGCGGGCCCACGCTGAGCTTACGGTCAAAGAACATCTCCGCCAACAGCGGCCACATCGTACCTACGAAAACGACGAAACACGAAACGGCGAGGAGCAGGTTGTTCACCACCAGCGCGCTCTCGCGCGAGGCCAGACCGAACACGCCCTTTGCCTCCATCGCGCCCGCGCGCAGGGTAAACAGGATCAGCGCGCCGCCCATAAAGAACGCCATGATCATCAGAATAAACACGCCACGATCCGGATCATTGGCAAAGGCATGCACGGAGGTCAGCAGGCCGGAGCGCACGATGAATGTCCCGATAAGCGAGAAGCCGAAGGCGAGGATCGCGAGCAGGATCGTCCAGCTTTTCAACGCTTCGCGCTTTTCCACCACGATGGCGGAGTGCAGCAGGGCGGCGGCCAGCAGCCACGGCATGAAGCTCGCGTTCTCGACCGGATCCCAGAACCAAAAACCGCCCCAGCCAAGCTCGTAATACGCCCACCAGGAGCCCAGAGCGATCCCGATCGTCAGGAACACCCAAGCGGCGAGCGTCCAAGGTCTGACCCAGCGCCCCCACGCAGCATCCACGCGCCCTTCAATGAGCGCGGCTACGGCAAAGCTGAACGCCATGCTGAGACCAACGTAACCAAGATATAAAAACGGTGGGTGAAACGCCAAACCGGGGTCTTGCAACAGCGGATTGAGATCCTGCCCGTCGAAGGGCGGCACGGCAAGGCGTGCGAACGGGTTTGACGTCAGCAAAATGAACGCGATGAACGCCACGCCGATGGACGCCTGCACAGCGAGGACGCGCGCGCGCAGGGAATTCGGAAGTTGCCCACCAAACCACGCCGCCATTGCGCCAAACAGCGCCACGATCAACACCCACAACAGCATCGAGCCTTCATGATTGCCCCATGTTCCGCTAATCTTATAGATCATCGGCTTGAGAGAATGGCTATTGGCCACCACAACGGACAAGCTGAAATCAGACGTGACAAACGCCCACGTGAGCGCACCGAAAGAGGCCGCGACGAGTAGAAACTGCACAGTCGCCGCAGGCTCCGCCACGGCCATCCAGCCCGGCCAGCCTTTGTGCGCCCCTACGAGCGGCACGACGGTTTGAATGACAGCCACGCCGAAGGCGAGCAAAAGGGCGAAATGTCCGAGTTCTGTAATCATGCACTCTATATATAGGGAGTGCCCACCCGTTCAATCATAATCGGATGGGCAAACGGACGCAGGCGCTACCTCTCGGCACGCCACGCGGTCAGTGCCGGGTTTTCATCCGCTGTGAGCGCTTGCGCACTCAGCCGCACGTCCGGTCCGGGATCGGCAGCGCCCACGGCATCCGCACGCATCCTGCCGATTGCCGCGATATTCTCGACGACTTTGGGCACATGATGGATCGTGTCCACGATATTGCGCTGAAATTCCTGACTTTTGACCTGATGACGCGCCCCGAAATAGAACGAGACGATCACCCCAAGCAACCACCACAGCGGCTCCGGCACCAAGGCGATGCCCTGCATCCGCTGAGCGAACCACAACGGCGCCACCATCGCCGAGACGAACAGTCCCAGTGTGCCAAGCGCCAGTGCAGGACGCGGCAGGCGGTTCACCCCGTCCATGAACCGGTCAAAACCGCCTTTGACCGGGGCCGAAAACTCCGCACCATATTGATCCATCGCCTGCCCTTGAACGAAGGCGCCGCGCGCAGCTCCCTGCTCGGCGTTCTCGCGGAACACTTCGACAGTGTCACGCACCACATTACGGTCACCGCCGAAAACCAGGCCCAGCACCCGTTCGATCAACCCCATTGTTCAGTCCTCGCTTTGAATTGCGCCTCAGAGAGATGGTATCGCGACGCGATGAACTCCTCCGCGCGGATGATCCAGCCGCCTTTGCCCCCCGCCCGCGTCCGGGCGTATTTGCGGCTCGCCACACGCCGGTCGGCGAGGCGGAAATAGTAGTTGCGCCGTGCGATGCCGTACGCATCTACGAGGTGATCGGGAGCCGCGCCCGAGGCCGCGCGCGCGGCGGCGAGGCTTTGCGGTCCAAGAGCGCCATCCACGGTCACGCTATATCCCATTTCGACCAACAACCGCTGCAATATCTTGACCGCGTTACCGCCCGCGTTGACGTACATGTCAAAGATCGAAGGGTGCAAACCCGTCGGCAGTTCCGCCAGGCGCGGCCGCTCAAAGTAATGCTCAATGAAAATATCAATCGCCTGCGCCCGGGTCAGGCGGCGCACATCCGCTGGCGTTACATCACCGTCCCGGTCGAGATCAAGGCCAAGGCGGCGCATGGTATGGATCGTCACGCCAAAATTGGTGGCCCCGCCCGGATCATCCGGATCGTCCACATATCCACCCTCACGGGCGACAATCTCTGTCGCAATTTGCCGAACATTGTACATCTCTGCTCCCCTCGAAAGTTGGGGGGATCAGGCATCAAAAAGGTTAACAGCCACTCACTTGAGCGTGCGGTCTCAAGTATCAGGGTCTTGATATATGCCTTGCGCCTCAAGGGCGTCCACGACCTCTTTTGGCATGTAGGTCTCATCGTGTCTGGCAAGGATTTCATCGGCCTCGAAGACGCCGTTCACCAAACGCCCCGTGCCCACCATCCCCTCGTTCTCGCCGAAAAGATCGGGCAGCACACCGGTATAGACTACCGGCACACTCGCTCCCCCATCGGTCACGGAAAAGCTGATCTGCTCCCCCTGATCCCGTTTGAGCGTGCCTTCCTCGACCAGCCCACCGATTCGAAACACTTCACTCTCCGAAGGCGGCGCCGCCATCACCTGTGCGGGCGCCCGGAAGAAATTGATCCCGTCGCGCATCCCGTAGCCGATGAGAGCAGTGGAGCCGATGAGAGCCACGACCGCCACGGCAATCAGCTGGATACGGCGCTGTTTTTTTAGGCTTTTCATCGCAGTGTCACCTCAGGTCAGGGGAACAGAGGTGACATCATAAGCCCCTCCGTCTCTTCTATATTTAGCATCAGGTTGGCATTTTGCAACGCTTGACCGGACGATCCCTTGGTCAGGTTATCAAGGGCCGCGACCACGATCGCCTTGCCCGAGATACGATCTCCACTCACCCCGATATGGCAAAAGTTCGAGCCACGGATATGCCGGGTCGAGGGAGCCTCGCCAAAAGGTAGCACCTCGATGAACGGCTCTTCAGCATAGGCGGAAACCAAAGCAGTATGAATGGCTTGCGGGTCACCCTTCACGTAGACCGTAGCCAGTATACCCCTATTCGCAGGCACCAGATGCGGCGTGAACTGCACCCGTAGGGGCCGCCCCGCAAGCAGGGAAAACTCCTGATCGAACTCGCCTAAATGCCGGTGCGTGCCGCCCAGCGCATAGGCGTGATACCCTTCAGACAATTCCGCATGCAACAGATTTTCCTTGAGCGCGCGGCCCGCACCAGACACCGCACACTTCAGATCAAGAATGATATCGTCGAGGTCGATCAACCCCGCAGAAATCAGGGGCCGCAACGCAAACTGCCCGGTCGCGGCGTTGCATCCCGTGCCTGCGACCAGCCGCGCCGCTCTGATTTCCTCGCGGTAGAACTCCGTCAGCCCGTAAACCGCCTCCGCCTGCTGCTCCATCGCTGCGTGCGGATTGCCGTACCAGCGCTGATACTCCTCCGGATCACGCAGCCTGAAATCCGCCGATAAATCGACGATCTTAAGGTCCTTGGGCAGCTGTGCGATCACCTCCTGAGACGTTTTGTGCGGCAGCGCGCAAAAGCACAGGTCGATATTGGAAAAATCGATCTGCTCCATGGTCACCAGATCAGGCAGGTCGAGATGGCGCAGATGCGGGAAGACCGAGGCCATACCCTGCCCCGCTTTCGAGTTTCCGCCCAACGCTTTGATCGTCATGGAAGAATGTCCGGCAATCAGCCGTATCAGTTCTGCCCCGGTATAGCCCGAGGCGCCGAGAATTGCGATATTATGGGTCATGTAGCTGGTCCGTATATGTGAGATTTCCGCGAAACGCCTTGGCCCTCAGGCCGCCTTAAACGAAATCCGTCGTCGCAAAAACTGCGTGGCACGGTCGCTCACGCGTCTGGGATCGCCCGTCGTCAGGAACGCCGCCTCCCCCGAACCTGCCTTGTCAGGGTGGCGCAGGAGGTAATCGGCAAGGCTTTCCGCCACCAGATCGGCCTGACTGAACACGTCTACATCCGGACCAAGCGCGTCCTGAAACGTATCCTTCATCAAAGGGTAGTGGGTGCAGCCCAAAATGGCCGCATCGGGCTGCGGCATCTTGCGCTTGAGCGCGTCCACATGGCTGCGCACCAGCGCCTCGGCAAGGATCATATCGCCCTCCTCGATCGCATCGACGACACCTCCACAGGCCTGCGCCTCCACGTCCACCCCAATCGCGCGAAAGGCCAGTTCCCGCTGGAATGCGCGCGTGGCGACAGTCGCAGGTGTGGCGAACAATGCCACATGCTTGACACGCACCTCGCGCGGGGGGGAGTTGTCGCCCCACTGCCGCTCCGTCAGCGCCTCGATCAGCGGTACGAAAACGCCCAGCACACGCTTGTCGGCAGGCACCCAAGCCTCCTGCATCCGGCGCAGCGCGGCGGCGGAGGCGGTGTTGCAGGCCAGCACAACCAAATCACACCCTGCCGCGAACAGCCTCTCGGTCGCGGCAACCGTCAGCTCATAAATGTCATCGGGCGTGCGCACACCGTATGGCGCATGTGCGCTGTCGGCGAGATAGACGAATTCCTGGCCAGGGAGCCGCGTCTGCACCGCGTCCCATATCGTGAGTCCGCCCAACCCGCTGTCGAAAATACCTACCGCCATGCACGCCTTACCAGCTCCGATGCCGGTCCTCGAATTCATACCCCGCATCAAAGGATTCGAGCGGCTCTGTCATAAGCTCTTACGTCGATTTGCGTAGGAAATCCATCATCGCTTTGACAATGCCACTCAGCGGTGCCGGCACGACACGTCACCGCACCGGGGAGTATTCGGACAAGCAGCGCCGGCCTTTTGGCATTGCATGCGCAGGAGCCTCGGAAATTTGGCGCATCAGCGGGATGATGCCACTCCTCCGCCCTTGATCTGAGTTGCAATGCGACATCATTCGGCGGCTTTCGCCAGCGGCGCCCCGCCCGCACGGATCACGCTGAGCAATTCCTCACGCCGCTTGGCCGCCTTGGTCTCGTTCGCCTCTTTCACCGGACCGAATCCTCGAATGTCGAGCGGCAGGGCAGCCAGCGCCACGATCGCGTCGCGCGTGCTCTCGTCGATCTTGGGCAGAACCGCCGCCATATCCGCCTCGTATTGCGAGATCAGCGCGCGCTCCATGCGACGCTCGGCGGTATAGCCGAAGACATCAAGCGGCGTGCCGCGCAAACGCTTGAGCTTGGCCATAATGCGCAGGGGTCGCTCCAGCCACGGACCAAACTCGCGCTTCATCGGCCGCCCGTTCGGCCCCGTTTTGGAGAGCATGGGCGGGGCGAGGTTGAACGACATCTTGAAATCACCCTCGAACTCGCCCCGTGCCTTGTCCCGACTGCTCAAAAGCAGGCGTGCGACCTCGTATTCGTCTTTGTAGGACAACAGCTTGTGATAGCCCTCCGCCACCGCCGCCTTTACCCCCGCGTCGCCGATCCCGTCGAGCATCTTGGCGTAGCGTTTCGCCAGCCGCCTACCCTGATAGGCGATCAGGTGCTCTTTGCGGAAGGCGATTTTCTCGTCCAGCGACTTGGGCATCGCGACCACATTGGGCGTCAGGACCGCCTGCGCATCCGCCGGGTAAAGGACCGCCCAGCGCCCCAGCTCGAAGGCACGCAAATTGCGTTCGACCGCCGCACCGTTCAGGCGGATCGCCTCCAGCACCGCTTCCAGCGTCAGCGGGATCAGGCCCCGCTGCCACGCGCCGCCAAAGATCATCATATTTGAATAGATCGAATCGCCAAGGGTCGCCTTGGCCAGATCGGACGCATCGAACATCGACAGATCGTCCTTGAGCCGCGCCTCCAGCGCCAGTTCCAGCTGGTCGAACGGCATCTTGAACTCCGTGTCGCGGGTGAAATCACCGGTAATGATCTGGTGGCTGTTGACCACCGCCCCCGTACGCCCCGTCGAGGTCAGGCCGAGCGTCTTGTTGCCACCCGACGTCACCAGATCACCCCCGATGAGCGCGTCACATTCGCCCGTGGCGACCCGGATCGCTGAAATATCCTCCGGCCGCTCGGCCAGTCGGCAGTGGATGTTCACGGCTCCACCCTTCTGCGCAAGCCCCGCCATTTCCATCATGCCGGCCCCTTTACCGTCAATCTGCGCTGCCTGTGCCAATACTGCGCCGATGGTCACCACGCCCGTGCCGCCCACTCCCGTGATTACGACATTATAAGTGCCCTTGATCGCGGGCAGCTCCGGCATCGGCAGATCGGGTATCTTCACCTCCGTCGTTGGGTCCTTGCGGACCTTGGCTCCTTCGAGCGTGATGAACGACGGGCAAAACCCGTTCACGCAGGAGAAATCCTTGTTGCACGATGACTGATCGATCGCCCGCTTGCGGCCCAATTCCGTCTCCACCGGCACCAATGACACGCAATTGGACTGCACACCGCAATCGCCGCAGCCTTCGCAGACGTCCGTGTTGATGAACATCCGCTTGTCGGGATCGGGGAACAGACCGCGCTTGCGGCGGCGGCGTTTCTCGGCAGCACAGGTCTGAACGTAGACGATGGCGCTGACACCCTCGACTTTCGCCAGCCGCTTTTGCACGTTCTGAAATTCCGCGCGCTCGAACGTCTCGACTCCCTTGAAGGCCGCGACATCAATGTCCTCCTTCTCGTCGTAGACGACGACGAGGTCCTTGATCCCCATCGCGCGCAGCTCCGCCACGATGCGGGGCGCGTCGAGATCGCCCTCGTTGTGCTGCCCGCCGGTCATGGCGACGGCATCGTTGTAGAGGATCTTGTAGGTGATGTTGGTCTTGGCGGCGATGGCCGCGCGGATCGCCATGATCCCGGAGTGATTGTAGGTGCCGTCGCCGATATTCTGGAACACATGCGGCGTCGTGGAGAACGGCGCCTCCCCGATCCAGTTGGCCCCCTCGCCCCCCATATGGGTAAATCCGAGCGTCTCGCGGTCCATCCACTGCACCATGAAGTGGCAGCCGATGCCCGCATAGGCGCGGCTGCCCTCGGGCACTTTGGTGGAGGAATTGTGCGGACAGCCCGAGCAGAAATAGGGCAGACGCCCCGCCAACTCCTCCGCATTGTCGGCGCGGCGCGCATCGGCCAGATCGGCAAGGCCTGCGCGGATGCCCTCGGTGCCGCGGCCCTCCTCGCAGAGCACATTTCCCAGCTTTTCGGCGATGTCGAGCGGGTCGAGCGCCCAGCGCGCGGAGAAAAACTCCGCCCCGTTCTTGCGCCCGCCATACACACGGTGTCGCATGTCGTCGTCAAACAGCGCCTCCTTGATCTGCACTTCGAGCAGTTTGCGCTTCTCCTCGACCACCACGATCAGATCGAGGTCTTCAGCCCAGTCGTGGAACCCTTTCATATTGAGCGGCCAGACCTGCCCGACCTTGTAGATCGTCAGGCCCAAGCGCTCCGCTTCCTCCGCGTCGATGTTCAGGAGAGACATGGCGTGCACGAGATCGAGGTAGTTCTTCCCAGCCGCGACAAATCCGATCTTGGCGCCCGGCTTGCCCCAGACGCGCTTGTCGATGCCGTTGGCGTGCGCAAACGCCTCCGCCGCATAGCGCTTGTAATCGATGAGGCGCGCCTCCTGCGCGATGCGCTCGTCCACCAGACGAATGTTCAATCCGCCCTCGGGCATGTCGAATTCGGGTTTGACGAATTGCATCCGGTGCGGATCACCGTCCACCACCGATGTCACCTCCACCGTATCCTTCATCGTCTTGAGGCCAACCCAAAGCCCGGAGAATCGCGACAGCGCCCAGCCGTAAAGGCTGTAGTCCAGAATTTCCTGTACGCCCGCAGGGGACAGCACCGGCATATAAGCATCAACCATGGCAAAATCGGACTGGTGCAGCACCGTCGAGGATTCGCCCGTATGGTCGTCCCCCATGGCCATGATCACCCCGCCATGCGTCGAGCTGCCCGCCATATTGGCGTGCCGCATGACATCGCCTGAGCGGTCCACCCCCGGCCCCTTGCCGTACCACATGCCGAACACACCGTCGTATTTGCCCTCGCCGCGCAGCTCCGCCTGCTGGGCACCCCACAGCGCTGTGGCGGCCAGATCCTCGTTCAGCCCCGCCTGAAACGTCACGCGAGCTTGCGTCAACTGCTTTTGCGCCCGGCTCATCTGCATGTCCACAGCGCCCAGCGGTGAACCACGATAGCCCGTTACAAGCCCTGCGGTGTTCAGCCCCTCCGCGCGGTCGCGCGCGGCCTGCATCATCATCACCCGCACCAGCGCCTGCGTGCCATTCAGCAGGACCGGGCTTTTCTCGAGATCGAAACGGTCGTTCAGTGAAATCTTTTGCGTCGTCATGGTGTCCCTCCCAAGATACCAATGGGCGTTTCCGCTCATCTCAACATGCATGGTTTGGCAGCACAATAGGTCACACTCGCTGACCTGCATAGCCTCTGTATGTACTTTCGATCATTTTCCCCGTCGGTAAGGGGTGTGTCGCACAGTGCTTATCCGGTACACCCACGATAACCGAAGGGGCGGATCATGGATTGGGATAAGCTTAGAATATTTCACGCGGTAGCTGACGCGGGATCGCTGACCCATGCGGGCGACAAGTTGAACCTGTCCCAATCCGCCGTCAGCCGTCAGGTGCGCAGTCTTGAAGAACAGCTTAACACGAATCTTTTCCACCGTCATGCCCGTGGTCTGATCCTCACGGAACAGGGGGAGCTTTTGTTCGACGCCACCCGGGCGATGTCCAAACGCCTCGATGCCGCCGCCGCGCGCATCCGCGACAGCGAGGAGGAAGTGTTCGGCGAATTGCGCGTGACCACCACAACCGGCTTCGGCACCCTCTGGCTGGCCCCTCGCCTGTCCAAGCTTTATGACAAATACCCCGACCTCAAGGTCGATCTGATGCTCGAGGAACGCGTCCTCGACCTGCCCATGCGCGAGGCCGACGTCGCCATCCGCTTCAAGGAGCCATCGCAGGCCGATCTGGTGCGCAAGCGTCTGATGACCGTGAACATGGCGCTCTATGCCTCCCGCGCCTATCTCGACCTCAACGGCACACCCGACCAGATCGAGGACATCAGCGACTACCGCCTGATCTGTCAAAGCACCGCAAGCAGTCAGGTGGGCGCAGGTCTCAGCCTCATCCAGCAATTGCTGATGTATGACATCAAATCCCTGCTGACCGTGAACAATTATTTCGGCGTGCTGCAAGGGGTGGTCAACAACCTCGGCATCGGTGTGCTGCCGGACTATCTGATCAACGATTTCCCCGACCTCGTGCGTGTCTTGCCGGATGTGGAATCAGCAGGCGTGCCGGTCTTCCTCGCCTACCCCGAAGAGCTGCGGCAATCCAAACGCGTGGCCGCCTTCCGCGACTTTGTGCAGGACGAAATCATCACCTACCGCAAACAGCTCAAGCAGCAATAACGCCACGCGCGCCAAGCCATGCAAAATACGCATATCGGCCATGCTTGGCCGAGTACAGAATCTGCCTTGATTGTGAACAGGGTGCATCTTAATTCAACTTCATAAGGATTGCGGCACCTCGCGGTGTCCACCTTATACCTCCCTGTTGGACTTGGCCGGGCCTTCGTGCCCGGTCTTTTTTTGTCCAAGCGCGCCGGAGTGCCTTGTCCAAACCAAACAGCCCTTCCCCCCCGCACCCACCTGCAATAAGACGTGGCTCAAGTTGACCACCTCCGGGGAGCGCCACCATGTCAGAGCCAGCCATCACCCAAGAGATCATTTCCGCCCACGGGCTGAGTGACAGCGAATACCAGACCATTCTGGACCTGATCGGCCGCACACCCACCTTCACCGAACTGGGCATTTTCTCCGCCATGTGGAACGAGCATTGCTCGTATAAATCCTCCAAGAAATGGCTGCGCACCCTGCCCACAACCGGCCCACAAGTCATCTGCGGCCCCGGCGAGAACGCGGGCGTGGTCGATATCGGTGACGGCCAAGCTGTGGTGTTCAAGATGGAGAGCCACAACCACCCCTCCTACATCGAGCCGTATCAGGGCGCCGCCACCGGTGTCGGCGGCATCCTGCGCGACGTCTTCACCATGGGCGCGCGCCCCATAGCGGCCATGAATTCGCTCAGCTTTGGTGAGCCCGCGCACCACAAAACCAAGCAACTCGTGCACGGCGTCGTCGCTGGCGTGGGCGGCTACGGCAATTGCTTCGGCGTGCCCTGCGTCGGTGGCGAGGTCCGCTTCGACAAGGCCTACAACGGCAACTGCCTCGTGAACGCCTTCGCCGCAGGCCTCGCGGACGCCGATAAAATATTCTACTCCGCCGCCTCCGGCGTCGGCATGCCCGTGGTCTACCTCGGCGCCAAGACGGGCCGCGACGGCGTCGGCGGCGCCACAATGGCAAGCGCGGAATTCGACGACACCATCGAGGAAAAACGCCCCACCGTGCAGGTCGGTGATCCCTTCACTGAGAAACGCCTGATGGAAGCTACGCTGGAGCTGATGGCCACCGGCGCCGTGATCTCTATTCAGGACATGGGTGCGGCGGGCCTCACCTGCTCAGCGGTCGAGATGGGCGACAAAGGCAACCTCGGCGTCATTCTCGACCTGGAAAAAGTCCCGGTGCGCGAGACAAACATGACCGCCTACGAGATGATGCTCAGCGAGTCGCAGGAACGCATGCTCATGGTGCTGCGCCCCGAGCTGGAAGCGCAAGCCAAAGCCGTCTTCGACAAATGGGACCTCGATTTCGCAATCGTCGGCGAGACGATTGCCGAAGACCGCTTCGTCATTCGGCTCAATGGAGAGATCAAGGCCGACTTGCCGCTCAAGGCCCTTTCCGGCACCGCTCCCGAATACGACCGCCCCTGGGTGGAAACGCCCAAAGCGGCTCCTTTCACCGATATCCCAACCATTGACCCCATCGACGGCCTCAAGGCCCTGCTCGCCTCCCCCAACTACGCCAGTAAGGCATGGGTCTACGAGCAGTATGATACCATGGTCATGGCCGACACCGCCCGCGTGCCGGGCTGGGGTGCCGGCATCATCCGCGTGCACGGCACCGACAAGGCACTGGCCTTCACCTCCGATGTGACACCGCGCTACGTGCACGCCAATCCCTACGAGGGCGGCAAACAGGCCGTGGCCGAGGCCTACCGCAACCTCACCGCCGTCGGTGCCACGCCGCTGGCCACAACCGACAACCTCAATTTCGGCAACCCTGAAAAGCCCGAAATCATGGGCCAGTTCGTCGGCGCAGTCAAAGGCATCGGGGAAGCCGTGGCCGCTCTGAACATGCCGATCGTCTCCGGCAACGTGTCGCTCTACAACGAGACCGACGGCTCCGCAATCCTGCCCACCCCCACCATCGGCGCCGTGGGGCTGCTGAAACACACCGACCACATCATCGGCTTCGACATCCAGCCCGGACATCTCGCACTCCTGCTTGGCACCACAAATGGCCATATGGGCCAGACTGCCGTTCTGGCCGAGCTCCTCAGCTGCGCTGAGGGCGACGCGCCGCCGGTCGATCTGAACGCCGAGGCCGCGATGGGCGATTTCATCCGCGCCAACCATACCCGAATCTCCGCCTGCACGGACCTCTCTGACGGTGGTCTCGCCCTCGCGGCTTTTGAGATGGCTACCCACGCGACCCTCGGCCTGACACTCGATACGGACGACACCGCCCACCTCTTCGCCGAGGATCAAGCCCGCTACCTGCTCGCCGCCACCCCTGTACAGGCGAAAACCCTCGCACAGGCTGCCACCGCCGCAGGCCTCCCCCTCACCCAGATCGGCACCTTTGGCGGCGACGCCCTCAGCTTCGGCACCCGCAACGCGAAGCTATCGGACCTCGCGGCGCTCCACTCCGCGAGCTTCGCCAGATCGGTCGCCTGACCCCCTCTTCATTTTGCATTTAAACTCCGGGGGCTGTGCTGCGCACGGCGGGGGCAGAGCCCCCTACCCGCCCTCCATCATGCGCAACAGTCGGGCCTTTTCACCCACATCATCGGGCTTCGAGATCGCCGCCGCCAAAGCCTCCAGCGATGCGATGGAATGACCAGCGCGAAAACTGTCCACGTGGGGCAGCATCGCTCGAATGCCCGCCGCTTTGGGGGCAAATCCATCCCAGCGCAGCAAGGGGTTCAACCAGATCACCCGCCGCGCCGACAAATGTAAACGCTTCATCTGGGAGGCAAGCGCGGCCGGGTCGTCGCGGTCGAGCCCGTCCGTAATCAACAACACCACCGCGCCCTGCCCCAACACCCGACGCGACCAGTCGCGGTTGAAGGCGGCAAGGCTTTGGCCAATGCGCGTGCCGCCTTCCCAATCCTGCGCCTGCCCTCCGGCGGCCTTGAGGGCGGCGTCGACATCGCGAGTGCGCAGGTGGCGCGTGATATTGGTCAGCTGTGTGCCGAAAGTGAAGGCATGCACCTGAGCCCAGCCGGCACCCCGCTCGTTCGCCACTGCGTGCAGAAAATGCAGGATAATCCGGCTGTATTGGCTCATGGAGCCAGAAATGTCGCAGAGCACCACAAGATTCGGCCAGCGCGGTTTCGGCTTTTTGAATGCCAGCGCGTCCATCTCGCCGCCGCGGCGCAGGGCTGTGCGCAATGCGCGCGCGGCATCGATGCGACCCTGGCCGAAACTCGGCGCAGACCGGCGCGAGGGCAGTGGGCGGATCGGCAGGGACAGGCGCGCGAGCATGCGCTTCGCCTCTGCGACCTCCGCAAGGCTCATCAGCTCGAAATCCAGCGTCTTGAGCCGCTCGGTGGTCGACATGGTCAGCGAGGCGTCCACTTCGATGAGCGCGTCCTCCTCGGGCGGCTCCGCCGCTTCCTCGCGCGGCGGCGCTTCCGCACCGTCCAAGAGCGCCTCGGCGGCGCGTTTCTCGGCAGCCTGTGCAGGCCGCTCTTCCTGCACGCCACGGATCGCGGGGAGCATGGCCGCCATCATATGTTCCAGATATCGCGGATCGCGCCAATAGAGCCGGAAAAGCTGCGCGAAGATGCGCGCGTGCTCCGGCCGGTTCACAAAACATGCATGCAGCGTCCAAAAGAAATCCCGCTTCTCCGAGAAACCTACCGTTTGCACTGCGCGGATCGCATCAATCACGCGGCCCGGCCCGATGGGAAGTCCCGCGCGGCGCAAGGCGCGGGCGAAATGCGTGATGTTGCCCACCAAGCGCGGGTTTTCCGGCAACTCGAGAGGGGCATATTCAACCATCGTCAGACGACCGTGCAGGGTGAGGCGGCAGGATTGAGTTTAAAGGCAAAATGAAGAGGGGCGTCATGCGTCCAGGCTTGCCCTTGCCTCATCGAGGATCCGCTTGGCCTCGCTGCCTTGGAGTTTCGCGATGTCGTCCTGGTATTTGAGCACGGCACCCAGCGTGTCGGCGATGACTTCGGGGCTGAGCGTGAGCGCATCGAGGGCCAGCAGGCATTTGGCCCAGTCGATTGTCTCCGCTACCCCCGGCTTTTTGAACAGATCTTCGGTCCGCAGGCGCTGCACGAATGCAACTACTTCGCGGCTCAGCGCCTCTTCGGCCTCGGGCGCGCGCGCGCGCAGGATGTCCATCTCACGCTCGAAATCGGGATAGTCCACCCAGTGATACAGGCATCGCCGTTTGAGCGCGTCATGCACTTCACGCGTCCGGTTGGAGGTCAGGATAACAATGGGCGGCGCCGGTGCCTTTATGGTACCCATTTCAGGAATGGTGACTTGAAACTCGCTCAGCGCCTCGAGCAGAAATGCCTCGAAAGGGGCATCGGTGCGGTCAAGCTCATCGATGAGAAGCACCGGCGGGCCGTTCTCATCGGGGCGCAGCGCCTGAAGCAGGGGGCGCTCGATCAGAAATTCGTCGCTGAACAGCTCCGCGTTGAGGGCGGCCCGGTCCGTGACACCTGACGCTTCGGCGGTGCGGATCGCCACCATCTGGGCCGCAAAATTCCACTCGTAGACTGCGGATGACGCATCGAGCCCTTCGTAGCATTGCAACCGGATCAGCCGCCGCCCCAGCGCTGTGGCAAGCGCTTTTGCGATTTCGGTTTTGCCGACGCCCGCTTCCCCTTCGAGCAACAGGGGCCGGCCCAGCGACAGGCTCAAAAACACCACCGTAGCGAGCGGCCGGGCACATACATACCCTTGTTCCGCCAGTGTTTTCTGTACGGCATCGATGGACGAACAGTCGGACATAACTCTCTCGCTCCCTCACGTTGTCGGCCCACAAGGCCACCGCCTGCCCCAAGGGTCAAGTCACCAATGATAGATATGTCACGAAGACGTGGCGGTGCATGCCACGAAGATTGACGCGATTCGGGCAAAATGGCATCGTATAACGAATTAGAAAGAGGTCGCGGGCTAGCCTTGGCACTGTGGCCCGGCAATGAGGCAGACATGTTGAGACCTTATACCACGCCGACAGTTGTGGAGGGCGCCTGGGATGGCCGCTGACCTGCGCGTCACGGCGGTAACGTGCGTCAAGAACGAAGGGCCGTTCTTGCTGGAATGGATCGCCTTTCACCAAATCATCGGCGTGACGGGCTTCCTGTTCTATACCAACGATTGCGATGACGGGACCGATACCCTCCTCGACGCGCTCGCGGACCTGGGGCACGTCGTGCACCTGCCCAATCCTGCACAGGGGCGCTCCTACCAAATGGAAGCACTCAAAGACGCCAAGGAGCAGCCCGTGGTGCGCGCCGCCGAATGGGTCTGGGTGGCGGATGTGGACGAATTCCCCAATATTCATGTGGGCGATCACAGTTTTGCCGCATTGATCGAAGCCTGCGACAACCCGCAGGCGATCAGCCTCAATTTTCAGTTTTTCGCCAACGACGATATCGAGCGGTTCGAGGACCGGCCTGTGATCGCGCAATTTACCCGCTCCCACAACCCGGATTTGTGGTGCGGGGAAGCTGCGATCGAGGTGAAGACATTGGTGCGGAATGATTTTCCGTTACAGTACTACGGCGCACACCGCCCGTTTTTCAAACCCAAGGTGAAGAAAAAGCAGCGCCCCGTCTGGACCGATGGCGCGGGCCGTCCCGTGCCGCACCGATTTTTGGTCGCCGCCAACCTGCGCCGCATCCGGCGGTTTCCGGCAGCGGGCGCTCGGACTTTTGCGACCCTCAATCACTACGCGCTGCGCAGTCTGGACAGCTATCTGGTCAAGAACGACCGCGGCGATGTGAACCGCGAGAACCGCGCGTTCGACGATACCTATTGGCGCGAACGCAACGACCCCGCGTGGGAGGACACGTCGATCCACCGCTACCTGCCCGCTGTGAATAAGCAGATGGATGCGCTCAAGGCGCGAGGCAACATCGGCGCGCTGCATGACGCCTGCGTGGCCGCGCACCGTGCGCGCCGCGATGCGCTGCTAGAGCGAAAGGAATACAGCGAGATGCAAGCGCAGCTGCGCGCCGCCTCCAAGCTGCCGCCACAAGAGGAGGCAATGTTACGCGATCTGGGCCTGCTTGAGGAGGACGCGTGAGCAAGCTGCAAATCGTGAACCTCGGCCTGCCAAAGACGGGCACGACCTCGCTTGCGCGGGCGCTCAAAATGGCTGGGTTTCGGGTCGCCGATCACCGCATTCGGCCACGCCAGACGGATACGGACGCGCTCAAGGACGCGTTTGTGGCCGACCTGCTCTATCGCGGGTACTTCCAAAGCGGTGATCCCGCCGAGTTTTTCGAGGATTTTACGGCACTGACGGAGCTGAGTTGCTTGCGCAAAGGCAAATCACTTTGGCCACAGATGGATTTCGCGCTCATCGACGCGATCCGCAGACATCACCCGCAGGTGCGTTTCCTCGCCTCGCGGCGCGACAGCTGGGACGTCTCGCAATCCATGCTGGCGTGGTCCGATCTGGGCACCGACCGGCTGCCCGCCTCCGACATCCCCGGCCTGCCCGAAGGGTACGGCGAGACTTCGCGCGAGCGCATCCAATGGATCGACGGGCATTACACCCATCTGCGCGCGATCTTTGGAGGTGATCCGGCGTTTCTGGAATACGACGTGACCGAAGCGGGCGCACAGGCCGCCGTGGCGCAGCATATCGGCGTCGACCTGCCCTGGTGGGGCCGGGTCAACGCGAACGCCACGACCGAGCATAGGGCCAGCTGATGCGCATCTACCTGCATATCGGGCCCGAAGAGATCAGCGCAGGGCGCATCCAATCAGTTCTGGCCGAGAAGCGCGAACGATTGCTGCGCCACCGCGTGCTCTACCCGCGCAGTCCGGGCAGCAAAAACCACACGCGGCTGTTCATGGCCGCGACGGATGCGGGCAACGTGGACCCGCTGCGCTTCAACCGCGGCTATATCACTTCGCAAAAGCAGGCGGTCTTGCGAGATGCCGTCGTGCAGGACCTCACCGCCGAGGTGGCCCAGCATGAGCCCGATGTTCTGATCCTGTCGTGCACACAGCTCGGCGGCGGTTTGCGCAACGTCTCGGAGCTTGCGCGCCTGCGAGACATGCTCATACCTTTGTCCGACGACATCCATATCATTACCCATGTGGACCTGCCTGCGCGCATGTTGGCACGGGCCTACGCCGCGCAAATCCTCGAAGGGCGCGGCCTGTCGTTGCAGGCCGAGCTTGATTTGGCGGCCAGCGACAGCTGGTGGCACAGCGCACTCGCGGCCTGCCCCCGGATCGATCCGGCCGCCGGTGTTTTCGCGCAAACGCAAGGTCCCGTACATTGGGTCGATCTGCCCGCTCTTTCGGCGTTTTGGGAAGGGGCATTTGGCACAGGCCATGTCCAGCTTCACAGCTATGATGAGCCCCTTTTCGCCGCTCCGAGCGTTGCTGACACCGTTTGCGCCACGTTCGGCCTCGACCTCTCCATCGGGAAGGTCGACCCAAGCGTCCCGCCGCCGCCCGCGCCCGAGGCATCGCTGAGCCGGGGGCGCCAGCTCAACGCGCTTATCCTGCGCGTGCTGGCAAGCCGACAGCGTATTTTGCCTCGCCAGCTTTGGCGCAGCTTTGTGCAGGATGTGGCCGTGGCGGAGGGACCCCCGCTTGATCTGGCGCAACTGCACCCGATCACACGCCATTTCGCGCCTGGTCTGAAAAATCTGCTCAAGGAGCATCCCGGCCTGCACGCCGACACCTTCAAAGCGACCCGCGCCGAGGGCAACTGGGCGGAGGCGGATCCGATGTATGGGTTTCGCGCTTCACAATACCTGCTGGGCTTCATGTGGCGGATCGACAAGGCCACCCGCGAGGAGCAGCAAAAGCGCAACAACGACCTCGCGCGGCTGGCCGGGACGGTCGCCGCCACGCCGCAGGTGCCCCCGCTCGATGCCGACCCTCTCCCAGACAGTGACCCGCCCGACGGGCTGAGTGCTGCCGCGCGCGGGCTCATGCCGCCGCTGGCCTTGCAAAACTTCGAGAAGCTGCGGACATCCACTTTTTTACCGCACAACAAGTTGGGCTCGGTCGACGAAGAACACCTCGGCGCCGCCTATACCCCGATCACACCGCGCACCCTGCCAGAGGGGAACAGCGGCACTGTCATCGTCGGCTGCATGAAAAACGAGGCCCCCTATATCGTCGAATGGGTCGCCTATCACCGCGCCATGGGGATCGACAATTTCCTGATCTATACAAACGGCTGCGAGGATGGGACGAGTGAGATACTCGACCGCCTACAACAGATGGGCCTGCTGGAGCACCGCAAGAACGACGACTGGAGCGGCAACTCCCCCCAGCAACACGCCCTGAAACAGGCGCTCAAGGAGACGCTGATCAGAAATGCCGAATGGATCATCCACATCGACGTGGACGAGTTCATGAATGTGCGCTGCGGCAATGGCACGGTGCAGGATTTCCTCGATGCAGTGCCGGGCGCCACCAACATCGCAATGACGTGGCGTCTGTTTGGCCATAACGGCGTCACCCGGCTCAGCGATGAATTTGTGATCAATCAGTTTGACTTCTGCGCGCCCAAATACTGTCCCAAGCCGCATACGGTCTGGGGCTTCAAGACGATGTTCAAGAACATTGGCGCCTACGAAAAAATGTCATGCCACCGCCCCAACAAGCTGGCGCCGCAGTTTGCCGACAAGGTGAAATGGGTCAACGGATCGGGCCGGGACATGACCCGCGACGCGGCTCAGAGTGGTTGGCGCTCGTCCAAGAAAAATATTGGCTATGACCTTTTACAGCTTAACCACTACGCCCTGCGCTCGGCTGAAAGTTTCCTGATCAAGCGCCAGCGGGGACGCGCCCTGCATGTGGACCGATCCATCGGGATCAATTACTGGATTCGCATGGATTGGTCCGATGTCCGCGACATCACGATCAAACGCAATCTGCCGCGCCTGCGGGCCGAATACGACCGCCTGATGGAGGATGACATCTTGCGCGGTTGGCACCGAAAAGGCATCGCGTGGCATAGGGCCAAGGCCGCAGAGCTGCATCTCAACCCCGAGTTCGCCGACCTCTACCGCGACGCTTTGGCCATGAAACTCACCGAGACAGAGCGCGTGGCCTATGCCCTTGCGCTGGATATGGAGAGCTAGATGAACGAAGAGGCTCCGGACCGCGACCCGTTTGTGATGTCCAAGGGGATGAAGTTTCCCAAGGACGGGCATTTCATCACTGGAAAGCTGCGCGCGGCCCTGCGCGAGAACCGCTATGAAGCAAAGGAGGCGCAATGCATCCTGCGCCTCGTGCGCGACGGGGATACGGTGATCGAGCTGGGGGCAGGCATCGGCTTTATGTCCACGCTCATAGCGAGCAGGCGCGAGATCAAAGACCTCTTCGCATACGAAGCGAATCCGTTCCTCATCCCGTACATCAAATCGGTGCATGCCGCCAACGGGCTAGAAAACGCTCATGTCACCCATGCCATTCTAGGCGAACGCGCAGGCAGCACCGACTTCTACGTGCGCACCAATCTGCTGTCCTCATCGATGGCGCCACTGGAGGGTGACACCGCGGAAAACACCCGGAAGATCAGAGTTGACGTGCTCGATGCCGCAAAGGTGTTCCAAGAAATTCAACCGTCCATCCTCGTCGCCGACATCGAGGGCGCGGAGGCGACCCTGCTGCCGCAATTAGACCTCAGCGGCCTGCGCGGCGCCATGATCGAGCTGCATCCCCAACATATCGGCCCCGAAGGCGTCATTGCCGTGTTCAGCGCGATGATGGACGCAGGGCTCGCCTATTATGCGCGCGGCTCCACCCATAAGGTCGTTTGCTTCAGGCGCGCCTGGTAGGATGGGACATCTCGCCATTCTATGCGTGCGAAACGAGGGCGCGTTCCTGCTCGAATGGCTGGCCCATCACCGTGCCGTGGGTTTTGACGAATTCCTGATCTTCTCCAATGATTGTCAGGACGGCACCGACGCCATGCTCGACCGGCTCGAGGCGATGGGCGAAATCACCCACATCCGCAACACCGGCCCCTACGACAAGGGTGGCATCCAGTTCACCGCGTTGAAAGCCGCGGCGAAACACAAGCTGGTCAGGCAAGCTGATTGGATACTACCCCTCGACGTCGATGAATTCGTCAACATCCACTGCGGCGACCAAACGCTCACCGCGCTGCACGCCGCCATCCCCGACGCGAGCGCCATCACCCTTACATGGCGGCTTTTCGGCTCCAACGGCCAGATCCGCTATACCGACGCGCCCGTGCTGGAGACATTTACCGCTGCGGCCCCCGCGGCGATGCACTGGCCCTGGCGCGCAGCCATGTTCAAAACCCTCTACCGCAACGACGGCACCTACCGAAAGCCCGGCGTGCACCGCCCCCGTGATGCTGACACAGCCAAACTGACCACGTCCCGCTGGTTTGACGGCAACGGCGCCCCCCTGCCCGAACCCTTCACCGAAAAACGCATCTTTTCCAATTTCGGTAAGGACAACTACGGCCTCGCGCAGCTCAACCATTACCCTCTCGGCGCGCTCGAGAGTTTTGTCCTCAAGGCCGATCGCGGACGCGCCGTGCACAGCGATCACATGCTGGGCCTCGACTATTGGGTGGAGCGTAATTTCAACACCGACGCAGACACCAGCATCGCCGCGCTGGCGCCCGCGCGCGGGGCCCTGCACGACGCGTTGACGGCCGATCCGATCCTCGCACATCTCCACGCGCAAGCCGTCGCATGGCGCCACGCACGCTTCAACGTGCTGATGCAACAAGAGCCCTTTCGCGCATTGTTCGGACGGCTGTTGATGACGCCGCCGTCCAGGCCGGTATCGCGCAAAGCCGCGCTGTTCATGGTGCGCTATGCGAATTTGGGCCGTGCAGCGAAGGGCGACACGCCGTGAGATCGCGTATATTTTCCGTAATTTTGCCCCAATGCTTTGCTAAGCCACCGATTGAACCTCAGGCATCCCGCGCCATGAGGGCCAGATGAGGACGTGCACATGACCGATGAAAGCCTGACATTCGAGACATCGCTCGCGGGGATGAAGAAGGCCGACTGGCTCGCAGCCGTTGAACAGCTGTGTGATGCAGACGGCTACTTCGAAGAGCTTGGCACGCGCCACTATGCCGCCTTCATCGAGAAATCCAGCACGCTTTTGGTGACCTTCGAGACGTTGCAGGGCATTCCCGCTCTGTCCTCGCTTGCACAGCCGCTGGGCTGGGAGCTGGCGGTGGCGCACAGCTGGTCCAACCTGTGCATCGCCTCCAACGGCGATACATGGTTCCGCGATGTCACGGTTTACGCCTATTTCGACCGCCTCATCGATGACGGTTTCTTCGACGAGTTCGACCGGGTGATCTTTTATGGCGCTGGCCCTTGCGGCTATGCCGCCGCAGCCTATTCCGTCGCCGCACCCGGTGCCTTCGTGCTGGCCGTGCAACCTCAGGCGACCCTCGATCCGCGTGTGGCCGAATGGGACGACCGCTTTACCGATATGCGTCGCACCGATTTTACGTCGCGGTATGGATACGCGCCCGATATGCTCGACGGCGCGACGGCGGCCTATGTCGTCTATGACCCGCGGCAGCAATTGGATGCGATGCATGCAGCCCTTTTTACCCGGCCAAATGCCACCAAATTGCGCACGCGCTACATGGGCGACGCGGTCCAGACCGATCTGCTGGAAATGGAGCAGTTGAATCCGCTGTTGCACGCGATCGCCGAAGGCACCCTCGACGATAGCGGTTTCGCGCGCATGATGCGGGCGCGGCGCGCCCACCCGCCCTACCTGCGCAATCTGCTCGCGGCGCTTGACGCGGCAGGGCGTGACACGCTGGCCCTCGCGCTGGCGCGCAATGTGACCAGCCGCATGCACGCACCACGGTTCGCCCGCCGCCTTGCCGCCGCGGCCAAGCAGTCTTACACAGAGACGGATAAACCGGACGCGCCCTAAATCGCTATAGCGCCGCTGACCCTTGCGTGCTAGCACGCTGGCCATGACACAGACCCTCACGATCCGTCGTCCCGACGACTGGCACCTGCATCTGCGCGACGGCGATATGCTGCGCGCCGTATTGCCCCATACCTCCGCGCATTTTGCCCGCGCGATCATCATGCCCAATCTGGTGCCGCCCGTCGTCACAGCCGCCGATGCGCGCGCCTACCGCGACCGCATCCGGGCTGCGATACCGCAGGGCCACGACTTCACGCCACTCATGACCCTTTATCTGACGGAGGAGACGGACCCCGACGATATGGCCGCCGCCCACGCCGAAGGGCTCATCACCGCCGTCAAACTCTACCCTGCAGGCGCGACGACCAACTCCGCGTCCGGCGTGAGCAATTTCGCAAATGTCGCGAAGGTATTGGAGCGCATGGCCGAAATAGGCCTGCCGCTGTGCACCCACGGCGAAGTTACCGACCACGATGTGGATATCTTTGACCGCGAGGCCGTGTTCATCGATCGCATCCTCGATCCTATCCGCCGCGATCATCCCGCCCTACGCGTCGTGATGGAGCATATCACCACCTGCAACGCCGTCGATTACGTCCAAGCCAACGCCACAAACCTCGGCGCGACGATCACCACGCACCATCTGGTGATCAACCGCAATCACATCCTCGCCGGCGGCATCAAACCGCATTACTACTGCCTGCCCGTGGCCAAGCGCGAAGAGCACCGCCTCGCCCTGCGCAAAGCGGCCACCTCCGGCGATCCGCGCTTCTTTCTCGGCACGGATTCCGCGCCCCACACCGACGCCAACAAACTGTTGCCCTGCGGCTGCGCCGGCTGCTTTACCGCGCCCAACACTCTCTCGATCCTCGCTCAAGTGTTCGAGCAGGAGGCAGCACTCGACCGCCTTGAGGCCTTCACATCGCTCAACGGCCCAGCCTTCTACGGCCTGCCCGCAAATGAGCGGACCATGACCCTCATCCGTACGCCCTCCCACTTCCCCGCCCAGATCGAGACCACCGAAGGCCCGGTCACACTCTTCGACCCGCAGATGACGCTGGATTGGACGGCCTGAGCCTTCGCCAGCTCACCTTCATTTTACCTATAAACTCAAATCCGTCACCTCCTACCAAGGACGCCCCAAGATGATCACCACGACCTATCCCGACGCGTCCGAAATCGCCCGCCTGACGGCGCGCATGCTACTGGAAATAGGGGCCGTGAACTTCAACACCGACACGCCCTACACGCTGGCCTCTGGCCTGCCCTCGCCCAGCTATATCGATTGCCGCAAGCTCATCAGCTATCCTCGCATCCGCAGCACGCTGATGGATTTTCTCACCGTCACCGTAATGCGCAACGCGGGCTTCGAGGCGTTTGACAACATCGCGGGCGGCGAGACGGCGGGCATCCCCTTCGCCGCGTTGGTGGCAGAGCGGATGGCCCTGCCCATGACATATGTGCGCAAAAAGCCCAAAGGATACGGCAAAAACGCCCGGATCGAGGGCGATATGGGCGAGGGTCAGCGCGTCCTGCTCGTGGAGGATCTAACCACCGACGGCGGCTCCAAGCTCAGCTTCGTCGATGCCATCCGTGAGACGGGCGCCACCTGCGGACATACCGCCGTGATCTTCTACTATGATATCTTCCCGGAGACGGAAAAGACGCTCGGGGATCATGGCGTGGCCCTGCATCATCTGTGCACCTGGTGGGATGTTCTGGCAGAGGCGAAGGCCCAGGGCGCTTTTGCCGACACAACTCTCGATGAGGTGGAAACTTTCCTCAAATCTCCCCGCGCCTGGCAGGATGCGCGCAAAGCCTGACACCATCTGTTGACGAACAGGCTCCATCCGTCGCAAGATATAGCGGCGGCGTGCCGCTCATTCGGTTATCCACAAAAACATACAATTTGCGCAGCAGCCGCCCCTTCGCTATCACGGCGACGGGGTCAAAAAGAGGTCGATCATGAATGAAATCTCATCCGTAAACACAACCGGCATCAGCGTGCAGGCAGCGGAGACGATGCCCCACTCCATCGAGGCGGAGCAGCAGCTTTTGGGTGCGATTCTCACCAACAATGACATCTACGACCGCGTGGCCTCCATCATTGGCCCCAAGCATTTCTACGACCCCGTGCATGCCCGCATTTTCGACATCGCCGCCGCGCGCATCGCCAAGAACAACCTGGCAAGTCCCGTCACCCTCAAGGCGTTCATGGAAGATGACGAGGGCCTGCAAGAACTGGGCGGCCCCGCCTATCTCGCGCGCCTGGCCGGTGCCGCGATCTCCGCCTTTGCCGTGCGCGACTACGCGCAGATGATCTATGATCTGGCCGTACGCCGCGATCTCATCGGGCTGGGCCGCGACATCGCCGCCAAGGCCGCCAGCGTCGACGTCGCCAACGAGCCCCGCGAACAGATCGTCGAAGCCGAACAGGCGCTCTACAAACTGGCCGAGCAAGGTCAAACCGAAAGCGGATTTCAAAGCTTTCTCAAAGCGGTAACGGATGCTGTTAATGTCGCCAACGCGGCCTACCAACGCGATGGCGGACTGTCCGGTGTCTCCACCGGCCTCATCGACATGGACAAGAAACTGGGCGGCCTGCACCGCTCTGACCTCCTGATCCTCGCGGGCCGGCCATCAATGGGAAAAACATCGCTCGCCACGAATATCGCTTTCAACGTGGCCAAAGCCTACAAGCGCGGACAGCTTCCCGACGGAAGCGAAGGCGCCACCGACGGTGGCGTCGTTGGCTTCTACTCGCTCGAGATGAGCGCCGAACAACTCGCCGCGCGGATCTTGTCGGAAGCCTCAGAGATCCCCTCCCAACAGATCCGCTCCGGCGACATGACCGAAGCCGAATTTCGCCGCTTCGTCGATGCAGCCAAAGCGCTGGAAGCCTGCCCGCTCTATATCGACGATACGCCCGCCCTGCCCATCAGCCAGCTTGCAGCCCGCGCGCGCCGCCTGAAACGGACCCACGGCCTTGATGTGCTGATCATCGACTACCTGCAACTCGTGCGCGGCACCGGCAAAAACGAGAACCGCGTGAACGAGATTTCCGAGATCACTATGGGCCTCAAAGCCATCGCCAAGGAGCTGGACATCCCCGTCATCGCCCTGTCCCAGCTGTCACGGCAAGTGGAAAACCGGGAGGACAAACGCCCCCAGCTGAGCGATCTGCGCGAATCAGGCTCTATCGAGCAGGACGCCGATGTGGTGATGTTCGTCTTCCGCGAAGAATACTACAAAGAGCGCGAGAAGCCCGGCGACCACGAACTCGACAAGATGGCCGTCTGGCAGGACGAGATGGAGCGCCTGCACGGTCGCGCGGAAGTCGTGATCGGTAAGCAGCGCCACGGCCCCATCGGCACGGTCGAGCTGAGTTTTGAGGGGCGTTTCACCCGCTTTGGCAATCTGGTGAAACCCTGGCAGCAAAATAAGGACGATCAGGCGTTTTAGTCCGGTGGATAACCCTGGGTAGAACTGCCCAAGGTTTTCACTTTGCCAAATAAATTCATATCACTACGTACCACACCTCATGTGCATGGTAGTTGCGTGCAAAGGGCCGCATCCAAGACCCGGCCCTTTGCGATCAACTGCTATTCGGGCGCTTTGACCTCATACACCAACCCCTTGGCCGTACCTTGCGCAAAGCCCTTCCAATGGGTGTGGTCTTCCTTCTCTGTCCCGTCCTCATTCATCGACCAGACGCCCGCATTGCTGTCCTCTACCAGCTCGAGGTAGCTGGCCGCCTCCGCATCTCCCTTGAGACGCTGATCGAGCCATGCAGTCACGAAATGCTGGGCAATGTTGTTCATCCGCGCCGTGTCCCAAACCGGATCGGCGTAGTGCTCCGAGATATTGAAACCCTTGTCTTCGCTAAAGTAATAGCTTTCCGCGGGGGCGGGCATGGGCGCGCCTGCGTTGTGACCGCCGTTGGTATAGGTCAATAGGGCGGTCTCCACGCTCGAGGTATTCTCCCACATGGCGCGAATACCGTTATCATAAAGCGACGTGTCGTCCTGCGAGCCCGCGATGTAGAAGACCGGGATTTGCACACCAGCCAGCCCCGCGGCATCCCAAAACCCTGTGTTCATGCCCCAGGGGCCGAATGCAACGGCGGTTTTGATCCGTGGATCCGGTAACGCGTTATGTGTGTCGGAGCCTGCCTGGTGGATGCCCAGCGTGCCGTGCGGCCCGCCCCAGCTATAGTCGACGGAGGCCTCCGTCACGCCGCCCCCTGCGGTGATCACAGCACCGTAACCGCCCATGGAATAGCCGATGATGCCGGTGTTGCCCGCATCGAACAGCCCCGCAAACTCACCTCCCTCAGCCGCTTTACCCGCCATTTCCTCCAGCACGAAGAGCTGGTCGAGCGAGCGGTTCACCAAAGTCGAGCCGAATGCCGCCTGCGTGCGATACGTGCTGTCGGTATGGTCGATGGAGGCCACCACATAGCCCTTGGAGGCCAGGTTTTCGGCCAGATGGCTCAGCAAAAAGCGGTTGCCGGGATAGCCGTGGCTGATGATCACCAGCGGATAGGGCGTATCGGTCGCCGCCGGTGCTGCGTCGCGCATGGCCTTTCCGGTCAGCGTGACTTCGGTCGTGCCATCGCGCAGATAGGCCCGCAGCTCGGTGCTGCCCTCGGCGCCATCGGCGGCAGGATACCACATCTCTACCGTGAGCGGTCGGTCGTAGCGCGGAAATTCCGCCGGTTTCTCAGCGGCTGGATCAATCGCCAGAATGTCGATCTGATCGGGATTGATCATCTCGAGCTGGCGCACCCCCACGGGCAACGCGCCGTAAGCCGCGAGGGCCGGCGCATTCGGCAGCTGTGTGTCGATCGGGTTGGCGCCTGCCGCACCGGCGGCCAGCAAGGCCAGCGGCACAAGCGTCTTTGCGGTGATATCCATCATCATCTCCTCCTTCTATGTGCGATCAGTTTAGGGACCTCGCCCCCTCCCACAAGCCCAAGTTGTAGTGACGCTGCGCAATTTTTCCGCGCAAAAATGCACGCAGCGACATTTCGTGATTGGACACAGTGGCGGCGCGGCGCCATCATTCGATCATGCGTTATTTGATCTTGTCTCTATGGCTCACCCTTATCCCCAGCCTTTCGCAGGCGTACGAAGTCGATGTCGAGCTGGTTCTCGCCGTCGACGTCTCCCGCTCCATGTCCCCGGCGGAACTTGAGCTGCAACGCCGCGGATATGCCGAAGCGCTGGGGTCCGCCGAAGTGATCAAGGCCATCGAGAGCGGCCTTTTGGGCCGCATCGCCATCACCTATGTGGAGTGGGCGGGTGCCGGCCGCCAGCGGGTGATCGTCCCCTGGACAGAAATCTCCACCGCTGCGCAGGCACAGGCCGTGGCGGACCTCATCAGCGCTTATTTCGACGAAAGCCTCCGCCGCACCTCGATCAGCGGCGCATTGCGCTATGCCGCCGATAGCATTGAGACGAACGGGTTCGAAGGATTGCGCCGGGTGATCGACATCTCGGGCGACGGCGCCAACAACTCAGGCATTCCCGTGCAGGCCGCACGCGACGAGGTGACCGCGCGCGGCATCACCATCAACGGTTCGCCCCTGATGACGACCGACGCGATGAGCGAGATGTGGGGCATCCCCGATCTCGACGTCTATTACACCCGCTGCGTGATCGGCGGTCCGGGCGCGTTTGTGGTGCCCGTACTCAGCTGGGACGACTTTCCGGCGGCGGTAAAGCGCAAGATGGTGCTTGAAATCGCCAGCGACATGCCCCCGGTCCGCGCAAGGGTCATCCGCGCGCAGGCAAACGCGCCTTACGACTGCATGGTCGGAGAAAAGCTGTGGGAGCGAAATCGGCACATTTGGGCGCTGCCCTGAGCTCCCGCATCTTGACGCCGCGCGACAGCCTGTCAAAAACGCGGGCATGAGCACAGCAACCCTTACAATCGACCTTGACGCCATCGCCGCCAACTGGCGCGCACTTGGGAAAATCACCCGCGTGGAGACCGCCGCCGTGGTAAAGGCGGACGCCTATGGCCTGAACGCCGCGCGAGTGGCCACGCATCTTGCCGCCCACGGCGCGCGCCACTTCTTCGTCGCCGTGGCGCAGGAAGGCGCGCAATTGCGCAGCGCCCTAGGACCAGGGCCGGAAATTTCGGTATTTTCGGGCCATATGGCCGGTGACGCCGAGGCGATAGAAAGCGCGAAACTCACCCCGATGATCAACTCCCTCGATCAGCTTGTGCGCCATGTGGAGGCCCTGCCGGATCATCCGTTCGGTCTGCAACTCGACACCGGCATGAACCGCCTCGGCATGGAGCCGTCGGAATGGTCCGCCGTGCGCGATATCGCATTGGCCCAGAACCCTACGCTCATAATGTCCCATCTGGCCTGTGCGGATACCCCCGATCACCCCATGAACGACGCCCAGCGCGTGCAGTTCGATGAGATGACCCAAGGGATCGACGTGCCGCGCTCGCTTGCCGCGACGGGCGGCACGCTCATGGGCGCGGCGTATCACTATGATTTGGTGCGTCCGGGCATTGGCGTTTATGGCGGTCTGCCTTTCACACAGGCGCGCCCTGTCGTCACGCTCGACATCCCGGTGATACAGATCCGCGATGTCGCGGCGGGCGAGACAGTTGGCTATGGCAATGCGTGGCGCGCCGCACGTCACAGCAGAATAGCCACGATTTCAGCGGGCTACGCCGATGGGCTCATCCGCGCGATGGGCGCGCGCGCGGTGCTCTACGCAGGCGATGTGGCGGTGCCGGTGGTGGGCCGTGTCTCGATGGATTTGATCACAGTGGATGTCACGGACCTGCCCGCCTCCCCCGACAGCCTGCGACTGATCGGGCAGCATCAGACCGTCGATGCGGTCGCCGCATATGCGGGCACGATCGGCTATGAGATACTGACCTCGCTGGGCTCGCGCTACGCCCGCAAATGGTCCGCATGACGCTGTTGCGGGCGGCGAACCTGTCGCTGCTGGTGCTCTATCCCGTCGCATGGTTCGCCCCCTTGATGAACGCAGGGCTCTTGCCGCTCTTCGGTCTGAGCGAAATATCGGTGATGACCGGTCTGCAATCGCTCTGGGCCACCGATATCTTTTTGGCGCTGGTGGTCATTATCTTCGCGCTTTTCGCGCCCTACCTCAAAACCATCGGTCTGGCGTTGCTGCATTTCGGCCTGCTCAGCCCGCGCATGCAAACACCGTTGGAGGTATTGGGCAAACTTGCGATGGCGGATATTTTTCTCATCGCCCTCTACATCACCCTCACCAAGGGAATCGGCATCGGCCGGATCGAAGCGGCTTGGGGCCTCTATCTTTTTACGTTTTGCATCCTCGCATCCCTCCTAATCAGCTGGAAAACAGGACAATCCCTCTCAAAAGCGGCAGATTGATCACAGGTGCGGCACCAATCTACCTAAGTGTGATGCGATCTTCGTTAACTTTTCCTTTGCAAGCCCTTCCACGGCTCTTACTTTGGAATTGCGGGGAATTGAGCGGATATTTGCCAAGCTCCTGGTCTGAGGATGATTGATGCAACAGATGAAAACGATCGGCTTTTTCTTTCAATATGTGATGCAACGCGCGGCATCGGTGTTTTTCGCCGCCTGCGCCGCGGCGCTCACGACGGCCTCGGTCATGGCGGCGCTTGGACATTGGTCATGGATCGAACTTCAACTGGTCTATGACGGCGCCCCTGTTGAGAACGCGGGCATGTATCTGCAAATATTCATGACCGTGCTTGCCGCCGCGATTTGTTTCTTTCTGCCCGCAAACGCACGCATCATGTTGCTCGAGAATTCGCACCGCCGCTTTACCGTATCGATGGATGATGTCGCGCGTGCCTACGGCGCCGTCCATGCCGCCGACCGTGGCCGTAGCTTTCAGCTCAGCTCGGAATTCGACGCCGTGCGCGAGCGGCTGGCCTATTTGCGCGATCACCCCGATCTGAGCACGCTGGAGCCCGCCCTGCTCGAGACAGCCGCACAGATGAGCCATATCAGCCGCGAGTTGGCCGAAGTTTATTCCGACGAGAAGATCGGCCGCGCCCGCGACTTCCTCAAGCAACGTCAGGAGGAAGTCGCATCATTCAACAGCCGTCTCGATCAGGCAAAGGCGATCTCCACGGAGATGAAAAACTGGCTGCATGAGGTCGAGTTGGAGGAAAGCGTGGCCGCCGCGCAGCTGGCGCGCCTGTCCGAGGAAATGAACGAAATCCTGCCGCAGCTCGGGCGTGAGACGATCTTGCGGGAGCGAAAGCCCACCGAGGACGCGCCCCTCGACAGCACCGCCCTCGACAACAGCGTCTACGAGCTGCCCAAAGCGGCAGAGTAGGCCGCGCGCCTTCGCGCACGCTTTGCCATTGATCCCGGCCACGGCCCAAGGCACATACGGCGCATGGCAAAACAATCCCAGACTTTCACCTGCACAAAATGTGCCGCGACCTACCCAAAATGGTCCGGGCGCTGCGACAATTGCGGCGAATGGAACTCCATTCAGGAGGACAAAGGCATCAGCGCCGGGCCACCGTCCAAATCGCTCGGCGCGCGGCGTGGATCCGCGATGCAGCTTATGGACCTCGCCACCCAAGAAGCGCCGCCGCCGCGCACCATGTCGGGACTGGGGGAGTTGGACCGCGTACTTGGCGGTGGGCTGGTGGCCGCATCGGCCATCTTGGTAGGCGGTGACCCCGGCATCGGGAAATCGACGCTCCTTTTGCAAGCCGCTGCCGCCTTCGCGAACAAAGGCCTCAAGGTCGTCTATATCTCCGGTGAGGAGGCCTCCGCACAGGTGCGGATGCGCGCGCAGCGCCTCGGCCTCTCGGAGGCATCCGTGAGGCTGGGCGCGGAGACGAACCTGCGCGACATCCTGACCACGCTGGATAAAGAGCGCCCGCATCTGGCAGTGATCGATTCGATCCAGACCATGTGGGCCGACAATGTGGAAAGCGCGCCGGGCTCGGTCAGCCAAGTGCGCGCCGCAAGCCATGAGCTAACCAGTTTTGCCAAACGCACCGGCACCTCCGTCGTGCTGGTCGGCCACGTCACGAAGGAAGGCCAGATCGCAGGCCCCCGCGTGGTCGAGCATATGGTCGACACCGTCCTTTATTTCGAGGGAGAGCGCGGCCATCCCTTCCGCATCCTGCGCTCGGTCAAGAACCGCTTTGGCCCCGCCGATGAAATCGGCGTGTTCGAGATGACGGGGCGCGGCCTGTCGGAGGTCACCAACCCTTCCGCCTTGTTCCTGTCGGAGCGCGGCGCGCCTTCCGCAGGATCGGTCGTCTTTGCGGGCATCGAGGGCACACGCCCCGTATTGGTCGAGATCCAGGCACTCGTCGCCCCCTCCCCGCATTCACAGGCACGCCGCACGGTGGTGGGCTGGGACGGCGGGCGTCTCGCGATGATCCTCGCCGTGCTGGAGGCGCGCTGCGGGATTCCCTTTGCGGGGCTCGACGTCTACCTCAATGTTGCCGGCGGCATGAAGATCAGCGAGCCTGCCGCCGATCTCGCCGTAGCCTGCGCGCTTTTGAGCGCACGCGAGGACACGGCCTTGCCGGCAGAAACCGTGGTTTTCGGGGAACTTAGCCTGTCAGGCGCGCTGCGCCCCGCGACCCAGACCGAAAACAGGTTGAAAGAAGCACAAAAACTTGGTTTTACCTCCGCAATTGCACCTAAAGGTGGCAAAGCAGTGGTGGTGGCCGGGATCGCAATGCGTCCCATGACCGATCTGACGGCCTTTGTGGGCGAAATATTCGGCGCGGGATAATGCGCCCCTGAACAAAAGGCGAGACGAGCATGGAAGGTTTTACCATCATTGACGGCGTGGTGGCGCTGATCATCGTGATGTCGGCACTGCTCGCCTATGGCCGCGGCCTTGTGCGCGAATTGATGGCGATTGCCGGCTGGGTCGCCGCTGCCGTACTCGCCTATCTCTTCGCGCCCCAGGTCGAGCCACTGGTGCGCGAAATCCCCGTGGTGGGCGAATTTCTCGCCGATAGCTGCGAGCTGTCGATCATCGGGGCCTTCACGCTGGTTCTTGCGATCACGCTTGTGATCGTCTCGCTCTTCACGCCGCTCTTTTCCTCGCTGGTGCAGCGCTCCATTCTGGGCGGCTTCGATCAGGCGATGGGCTTCATCTTCGGTGTGGCGCGCGGCATCCTTCTCGTCGTGATCGGCTTTTTCGTCTATTCCACGGTCATCACCGGACAGCAGGTCACCATCGTGGACGACAGCCGCTCCGCGCTGGTCTTCGGCCGCTTCACCGACGACATCCAGAACTCCGACCCCGATCAGGCGCTCGGCTGGATAACCACCCGCTATGAGGAGCTGGTCTCGAACTGCTCGGCAAGTTGAGACCGCGCGCCGCGTGGCTGGCGCGACGTGACGAGAAATAGCGGATTCACGGCGTGACTCTGTTTGCGGAGTTTCGTACACGTGCGGTATCCTTTGCCAGCCACAGGAGCAATCCCTTGTCCCCACCCCTGCCCAAGACGATGCCCCCCGCACATCCGTTCGATACAAGCTACCTGTCGGATGTTGGCGACGACGATAAACTAAAGGAAGAGTGTGGGATATTCGGGGTGGTCGGCGTGGCCGACGCATCGAATTTCGTGGCCCTCGGCCTGCATGCGCTCCAACACCGAGGCCAGGAAGCCGGCGGCATCGTCACTTACGACCCGGAAGCGGGCTTTCAGTCTGCCCGCCGTTTCGGCTATGTCCGCGACAATTTCACCTCGCAAAAAGTGATGGAGACGCTGCCGGGCTCCTTGGGCATCGGGCACGTACGCTACTCCACCGCGGGCTCCAAGGGGCAGACGGCCATCCGCGACGTGCAGCCGTTCTTCGGCGAATTTGCCATGGGCGGCGCTGCCATCGCGCACAACGGCAACATCACCAACGCCAATGCGCTACGCCGTGAGCTGATCGAGCGCGGCTCGATCTTCCAATCCTCCAGCGACAGCGAATGCATCATCCACCTCATGGCGCGCTCGCTCCAGCGCAACATCCCCGAGCGGATGGAAGATGCGCTGCGCCGCGTCGAGGGGGCCTTTTCCATCGTCGCCATGACGCGCACCAAACTCATCGGTGTGCGCGACCCCTTGGGTGTGCGCCCGCTGGTGCTGGGAAAGTTGGGGGACGGCTTCGCGCTCAGCTCCGAGACCTGCGCGCTCGACATCATCGGCGCGGAGTTTGTGCGCGAGATAGAGCCGGGCGAGATGGTCGTCATCACTGAGGCTGGCGTGCAGAGCCATTTTCCGTTCCGCCGCCAGCCGTCCAAGTTCTGCATTTTCGAGCATGTCTATTTTTCCCGCCCCGACAGCATCCTCGGCGGGCGCTCCGTATACGAGACGCGCGAGGCGATTGGCCGCGAGTTGGCGAAAGAAGCGCCGGTGGACGCAGATATGGTCTGCCCGGTGCCCGATTCCGGCACCCCTGCGGCCATCGGCTACAGCCTCGCAAGCGGCATCCCCTACGCCATGGGCATCATCCGCAATCAATATATGGGCCGGACCTTCATCGAGCCAACAGAGCAGATCCGCAACATGGGCGTGCGTCTCAAACTCAACGTGAACCGCGCGCTGGTGCGTGGAAAGCGGATCATTCTGGTGGACGACAGCGTGGTGCGCGGCACAACGAGCCGTAAGATCAAGGAGATGATCCTCGATGCCGGCGCCGCCGAAGTGCACTTCCGCATCGCAAGCCCACCCACCGCATGGCCCTGTTTCTACGGCGTGGACACGCCAGAGCGCGATAAGCTTTTGGCCGCGAACATGTCCGAGGACGAGATGTGCGAACATCTTGGCGTCGATAGCCTCAAATTCATCTCTCTCGACGGTCTATACCGCGCGGTGGGCGAAGCGGAGGGGCGCAATAAATCCTGCCCACAGTATTGCGATGCATGTTTTTCCGGCGACTACCCCGTGGTGCCCTCCGACAGGGTCGAAAGCGGCTTCGTCATGAAGTCGGCGGCGGAATAATCGTACTGGACAGCGCGGCAGTCGCACTTAAGTTTGAAGCATGAAGATATTCACGCTCGTACTGCTGCTGCTGTCCACCCCCGCATTTGCCAATGACTGGGGCGCCCTGCGGACCCCTGGCGCGATGGCGATCATGCGTCATGCCTTGGCCCCGGGCGGGGGCGATCCGTCCAACCACACCATCGACGATTGCACCACCCAGCGGAACCTGAGCGAGGCCGGTCGCGCACAGGCGCGTGCCATCGGCGAAGCGCTGCGCAGTCGGGACATCACCTTCGACCACGTCTTTACCAGCCAATGGTGCCGCACGCGCGATACGGCGGCCCTGCTCGACCTCGGCGCGCCCCAAGACGCCCCTTCCCTGAACTCTTTTTTCACCAGCCGTGAACGTGCCCCCGAGCAGACCCGCGATTTGCGCGCGCTTTTGCAAGCGCTGGAGGGGCGCGCCATGCTCGTCACCCATCAGGTCAACATATCCGCCCTCACAGGCACGTTCACCCGCTCGGGGGAGATCATCGTCTTTCGCCTTACGCCGGACGGCACAGAGGTTTTGGGCCGGATCCTGATCGATCCTTAAATACTTTCCGTCGTGCCGATACCCCTGTGCAAGCCTCTCAGAATGACAAACGTATTTGCCGACACCTCCGCCCGGTGGCCAACCCAAGCGTAAGGTAAATTCAACACAATCCGCGCGCTGATTCTCACCTCGGTCCAAGACGCCCGTGCCGGTGCGATGGAGGAGAGCGTGAAGTGGGGCTACCAGCCCCTATGGCGGCCCAGACACGCCCTACAGGGCAGCACATTGCGGCTCAACTGGGGTCGGACGAGTTGCTGCGGAACTTAACGCTTTTCGTTGATTGCAAATCAACAATCTCAGCCACGATGCAAGACCTTTATCACGCTGATTTCAGGTACAAAAAAAACCGTGCACTGCATATGCAACTCGACAGCAGCATCCCGGAGGACGCAGTCGTGCACACTGGCCCATCTCACCTTCACGTACCAGCGGAAACCCTAACCGGCGCCCTTTCGCCACCTCGGTGGCAAAGGCCTGCCGACGCCCACCAACACCCCTTACCGTGCATTTCAATCCCGCATAGCTCCGCGGCTCAGCCAACGCCAAGGAGCCCTCATGGCCAGTACAGACACCGGAACACCGACACCGCCAAAAGTCGAAAGACTCGCCACCGAAACGGCGCACCTCCCGCGCACCGCACTCATCGGAATATTCGGCCAGCCAAGCGCCCCCAGCGCACTGGTCCTTCTGCCAAATGGCGAAACACAGACCGTGACCATCGGCGCGCGCCTGTCCGGCGGCACTGTGGAGGCCATTGGCGACGATCTATTGGTGATCGCGAAACGTGGCGGCACATCCGTTCTGCGCATGCCGCGCGGCTAGGCCTCTTGACGGCGCAGCTGCCCCCGCGCATATCCCTCATATGACACAGAAAACCGCATTGATCACAGGCGCCTCGCGCGGCCTGGGCGCCGCCCTCGCAGAGGCGCTCGCGCCCACCCACCACATCATTGCCGTGGGCCGTACCACTGGCGCGCTCGAAGAGCTTGACGACCGGATCAAAGCCAAAGGCGGCAGCGCTACGCTGGCGCCCATGAACATCACCGATTCCGGCGCCATGCAGACCCTGTGCCGCGGCATCCACGACCGCTGGGGCAGCCTCGACATCTGGCTGCACACCGCCATCCATGCCGCGCCTTTGGCCCCCTGCCACCACATCGACGCAAAAGACCTCGCCAAATCGGTCGAGGGCAACATCACCGCCACCTCAATGCTCATCTCCTATGTGGCCCCCTTGCTGGGCGCGGCTGGCGAGGCAGTGTTCTTTGACGATCCTGTAGCGGGAGATAAACTCTTCGGCAGCTACGGCGCTACAAAAGCCGCGCAAATAGCCCTCGCCCGCAGCTGGCAGGCGGAGGGCGCGCGCATCGGCCCCAAAGTGCACATCGTGACGCCAAAGCCGATGCCAACCGCAACCCGCGCGCGCTTTTACCCTGGGGAGGACCGCGCCGCCCTCAACGATATCCACGCCGAGGCCGCGCGCCTCTGGGCAACACTCCAGAAATAAACGCAGGCTTGCTTGCCCGTTCCCCCAGCGTCGCTTATCAAGGCGAAAAGGGGCTTTTACATGCGCATTCTCATCACCAATGACGACGGCATAAATGCCCCCGGCCTGCACGTTCTCGAAGGGATCGCCGCCACGCTGGCAGGTCCCGACGGTGAGCTTTGGACAGTGGCGCCCGCGTTCGAGCAATCAGGCGTAGGCCATTGCATCAATTACACAAAACCAACACTCATCACCGAGCTGGCCCCCCGCCGCTATATGATCGAGGGCAGCCCCGCCGATTGCATCCTCTGCGCGCTCTATGATCCGATGAAGGACGCACGCCCCGATCTGATCCTGTCAGGCGTCAATCGCGGCAACAACGCGGCTGAGAACACGCTCTATTCCGGCACCATCGGTGCCGCCATCGAAGGCGCGTTGCAAGGTGTCCCCTCCATCGCACTGTCGCAATTCTACGGCCCCGCCAACCGCGATCTCGACGATCCGTTTGAGGCGGCGGTTCAGCATGGCGCAGACGTGTGCCGCCGCATTCTCGACCAGCAAAGCGCCGACGCAAACGGCTATAGCGTCTTTTGGAACGTGAATTTCCCGCCCGTCGCCGCAGCCGACGTCAAAGGCATCCGCCTCGCCCCCCAAGGGCGCCGTCCGGGCGTGAACTTCTCCACCGTGCCCTTCGATGCGCCCAACGGCCGCCGCTTTTTGTGGATCACCGGCGGGAACCAGCAAATCCCGCCTGCCACAGGCTCCGACGCCGCCGTCAATCTGGAGGGCTACATCTCCGTGACGCCCATGCGCGCGGACCTCACCGCCCACGACACGTTCGGCGATCTGGCAGGCTTCGACACATGAACGAAGAGCCGCCCGAAGAGGACAGCGAAGCCCAGCGCAAGATGCAATTTCTCTATGCCCTGCGCTCCAAAGGGGTGACCGACAAACATGTGCTGGGCGCCATGGAGGCGGTGGATCGCGGCCCCTTCATCCGGGGCCTCTTCGCCTCGCGCGCATATGAAGACATGCCTTTGCCCATCGCCTGCGGCCAGACCATCAGCCAGCCGTCGGTCGTTGGCCTCATGACGCAGGCCCTCGAAGTCACCCCGCGCGACAAGGTGCTCGAGATCGGCACTGGCTCCGGCTATCAGGCCGCGATCCTGAGCAAGCTTGCCCGCCGCGTCTATACCATCGACCGTCACCGCCGCCTCGTGCACGAGGCGCGCGTGGTCTTCGACGCGCTTGATCTCACCAACATTACCGCCATCACAGCCGACGGCAGTTACGGCCTGCCCGAACAGGCCCCGTTCGACCGCATCATCGTAACGGCGGCTGCCGAAGACCCTCCAGGCCCGTTGCTCGCCCAGCTCAAAGAGGGGGGCATCATGGTCCTGCCCGTGGGCCAATCTGACGCGGTACAACACCTGATCCGTGTGCGAAAAACCGCCGACGGGCTGGAATACGACGAAATGCGCGCCGTTCGCTTCGTTCCGCTCCTCGAAGGGTTGGGCAAAGACACCTAATCTGGTATACGATGCCAAAGTCTCGGGCACACGGGATGGGCAGTGACAAGGACACCCTCGATGACACACTCCACAGCGCGCAATCCTCTGCGAATTTCGCTTCTCGCGGGCGCGGCCTGCGTGACACTTGCCGCTTGCAACCAACCGCTCGATCTCGACATGCGCGGGCTGAGCGGGGGCTTTACCACTGCAAACGCCGCCCAAACTCCACTGGCCCCACGCCCCGCCCCCGACGAACGAGGGGTGATTTCATATTCCAACTATCAGGTGGCCGTGGCCCGCCGCGGCGATACGCTGGGCGATGTGGCGACCCGCATCGGCATCGACGCCGCCACACTGGCCAGCTTCAACGGGATTGACCCGGACGTGCCCCTGCGCCGCGACGAAATCATCGCCCTGCCGACCCGCGTCGCGGAGCCGTCGCCCGCCACCGGTGCCATCACCACGGGCCCCATCCAACCCGTCGACATCTCGGCCGTCGCCACCGGGGCGATCGACCGCTCCGCCGCAACGCCGGGCGTCCAGACAACCGCACTGCCTTCCTCCACACCTGCCGTCGCCACCCAAACAGGGCGCGAGCCGATCCGCCACAAGGTCGAGCGCGGGGAGACCGCGTTCACTGTTGCGCGTCTGTATTCCGTCCCGGTCAGGGATTTGGCCGAATGGAACGGCCTCGGTGCCGACTTCGCGATCCGTGAAGGGCAGTTTCTGCTGATCCCTGTCCCGTCCCAAAACCCGCCCAGACCAGCGCCTGCGCCCACCGCGACCGCCGCCACGACCCTACCAGGCGTAGGGTCCAGCACCCCGACACCCCCTTCGGCGACACGCCCGCTTCCGGATGAGCAGGTCGCCCCTGCCGCCGTCGCTGCAACCGCCACGACGCAGACCGCCGCCGCCGCCGCCGCACCCCCGAAACCCGTCGCCGACGTCGGCCAAACCACAACGCCCGCGCGCACGGGACGCCTGGTGCGCCCCGTGAACGGCACGATCATCCGGGAATACGCCAAAGGCAAAAACGAAGGCATCAACATCAAGGCCGCCCCCGGCACACCGGTACAAGCCGCCGACACAGGCACCGTCGCCGCCATCACGAAAAGCGCTGACGGCATTCCAATCGTCGTGGTCCGGCACACCGGCAACCTGCTTACCGTCTACGCAAACGTCACGGATGTTTCAGTGGCAAAAGGCGACAGCGTCTCGCGCGGTCAAAGCATTGCAAAATTGCGCAGCGGCGCCGATTCCTTCGTGCATTTCGAAGTCCGCGAAGGCTTCGACAGCGTCGATCCCAATCCCTTTTTGAACTGAGCCTATTTTTTTGGCCAAAAAATGTCGGGCTTTATGTATCAAACGCACCGAGCAGTTTGCGGAGATGATGGGGTGCATCCCTTCAGTATATGTGTCTCTAGACACCGGAACGGGGGGCGTGAGATGAAAAGCATATGGAAGGGCATCAGCATGGTGCAGCATTCCCATGATCTTGACTGCCAGTACAAGACAGCCGTCGTGCTGGCTCACAAGCAGCATGAGGCGATTATTGCGCGTGAGGTTCAGGCGGGCGAAGTTTTGAAACGCCATGTCGAGATTGACGGCGCATATTTTGGCGGTCTTAACCGTCCGCCCGCAAGAAGACCAAGCGCGTAGACCGCGGCCTAATGAGCACCAGACAGCAACACGCCGCGGTGTAGCCGCCAAGCGTAAGCGTACAGGCCGCACACTGCCTCACGTTGCTATGATAGAGGGTGATGGCGTGGCATTGGCGAAATAGAACGTATCATGCATGGCAACCATGTCAGCGGATGAAGCAAGTCACTAGGACGTTCCGCAAATGGGCTATGCCGTACACCGCGTGAACCACTCCCAGATTTACAGCGACCACGGCAAGCACACAAATATGGTTGAGAGCGTCTTTTCACGCCTGTGCAGCATGTTCCAAGGCCAGCACCACGACGCAAACCACGCCGAATGGCTGGAACACAACCGACGCACGGATAAGGCCACTCTGGCTCATTTCGTTGTGTCTAACGCGATGGAAGCGCCCGTGAGCCGGAATTGGAAAGGGTATTGGCAGCGGGCGGCTTGAGTTAAAAAATCATTGGAGACGAATTATGGGGAATCTTTTTCAAAAACGTTATGGTTAATTGGGGTGGATATGCACTTGAGGAAGCAGAAAAGTCACTTGCAGTAGGGCCTAATGAAAACTTCGAGGGCGTCCAGCGTTTCCGTGACAACATCCGACATTTTCACAAGCGTTGGGACAATAAGCTGGTCCTCGAACACTGCTCCCTTCGGGAAGGATACTTCAACGGTCGCTTTGAAATCGTCCTCTATATAGAAGCCTTTGTAAGGGGCGCAGATAAGTGTTTGTGGCTTGTTCGCGTCCCCGCTTGCGGCCAACTCCCCTATGTTTACGCTGCCTATCTGGATATTCTTGCCTTTGATTTGAGAGAGCCCGACCACGGGGATGAAGTCATTATGTTTGTTGGCATTGCACAAACTAGTGGCAGCCCAAAGATAGAGATTCGTGTTCCTGCATGGTTCTATTTTTTTCGATATGAAGTCCGCAGCGTCGGGGAAGGCCTTCTCTACATTTCTGAAGTTTCCGGAGGCTTCGAGGTTTTGCCGTTCTTCAGAAAACGGAAAATGAAGCTTTTTGACGGGTCCGACGCACCGGACTGCGGTGTTGATCCAGACATCCATGCTTTCCCTCAGATTGTTCACAACATCGCCAGCGATTGCGCCAAAATGCTTCGAGATCGATTGTTTGGGGATGTAGGTAACCAGATCACAATCGGGCTCTCTCAGAAGTGCTACACTCCGATGCGTCACCCCAAGATCATAAAGACGCATGGGAAGGGCGGATTGATCTGCGTTGATCTCGTCAATGTGGCGATTGGCCCGGCTAACCTTCAAGCGGGCTGATTCCATTACTTCCTGAACCTTCATCTCTTAAGCTCAGAGATGGTGGCAAAGATGCCTAGACTTAAAGACACAGCTAAAAAACCTCTTTGTAATGAAACAGAGCGACCAAATTTGGACTCTGTTTCATCAAAGAGTCAACCGGACGATAGTCTGACAGAAGCTTAGGCAGCACGCCACAGACACCCATCTGGCACGAAGTTTCGCACCACATCCCACCCTATCCGCTTGGTGTTACCAACTAGTCCGCGCCGCTTCATCTTGCCCAACGCCCGCACAGTCCGCCCGTAAGCGAACCCAGAGTGCAGTTCAGTAAGCCTAGCCGCCCAAATGCGCCAAGATCTGACGTAGCTGAAGCGGCCCGTCTCTCAGCGCTTCTAGAGTAATCGCGGACATATAATGCCACATCCTTAAGCTTTGCAGGCATGCGAACGCCGCGCAGGGCCAACAACGCCTCAACATGTGGCGGCCCGGCCGACTTCTCGCGTATAATCTACTTGTCTAGGGCCAGCAGCGCCTCGTGTATGGTCTTTTCATGCATGGCGCATTTATAGCGTAGGTTATTCACAATTTTTGGTACGTTCGATACATAAGGTCAAAAATACTACGAGGAGTCTGCCCCGAAAGGGGCGGAGTGGGCAGCGCACGTTCTTTATCCGACTTTCACACCCCGTCGCCCGGCCAGATCGGTGAAATACTGCCAGGCCACGCGCCCGGATCTACTTCCACGCGTCGCCTGCCATTCGATCGCTTCCGCCCGCAACGCCGTGTCGTCGATCTCCACACCATGCGCGTCGCAATAACCGCGGATCATCGCCAGATACTGGTCCTGATCGCAGGCATGGAACCCCAACCACAAACCGAACCGATCGGAGAGCGATACTTTTTCTTCCACGGCTTCCGCCGGATTGATCGCCGATCCACGCTCGTTTTCGATCATATCGCGCGGCATCAGATGGCGGCGGTTCGACGTGGCATAGAGCACGACGTTCTCTGGCCGCCCCTCAATCCCGCCATCCAGCACCGCCTTGAGCGATTTATAATGCGCGTCGTCGTGGCCGAAACTCAGATCATCGCAAAACAGGATAAACCGCTGGGACGCGGTCTTGCGGAGCAGGTTGAGCAGACGGCCTACCGACGGCAGGTCCTCACGCTGTAGCTCGACCATCTTCAACTCTGCGTATTCCCCCTGAACAGCGCTGTGCACCGCTTTGACAAGGCTGGATTTTCCCATCCCCCGCGCGCCCCACAACAAGGCGTTGTTGGCTGGCAAACCAGCCGCGAATTGTCGCGTGTTGGCCAGCAGCGTATCGCGCGACCGATCAACCCCCAGCAACAGGTCGATGTCCACCCGGCTCACGTGCGGCACAGGCTCCAGACGCTCAGGCCCTGTGTGCCAGACAAAAGCGGTCGCCGCGTCGAAATCGGGCGCCGAAAGCGGCGCCGGAGACATCCTTTCCAGCGCCGCCGCGATCCTGTCCATCGGATCGTCGATCACTTGCTCTTATCCTGCGCATCCTCGACGATCGGATCATCGCGGTCCATCTCGTCGACCATCGCTTCGAAATCATCCTCATCGTCGTCGTAATAGCCTTCCGCACGCAGGCGCCGCTCACGCTTGGCATCCACACGGCTCACCAGAAAGATCGAAATCTCGTAGAGGCCGTAGACCACCACAAACAAGATCAGCTGTGTGACCACATCCGGTGGCGTCACCAAGGCGGCCAGCAGCAAGATGCCCACCAGCGCATATTTACGCACGCGCCGCAGGCCAGCCGCATCCACGAGCCCGGCCTTGCCCATCAGTGTGAGCAGCACCGGAAGCTGAAAGCATAGCCCGAAGGCGACAATCATTTTCAACGTGATATCAAGGCTCTCGTTCACCTTACCGTTGAACACGATATCGATGCCGGAGGTTTTCACCTCCCCTTCCGCGATCATCGCGGACAGATAGCTCGCCGCGTCCGAGAAGCCGAGGAAGAACTGCATCGCCAGTGGCACGACCACATAATGCGCAAACGCCGCCCCCGTCAGGAACAGCACCGGCGAGGCGATCAGGAACGGCAAAAATGCGTTCTTCTCGTTCTTGTACAGCCCCGGCGCCACAAACCGCCACAGCTGGTGCGCGATCACCGGAAAGCTTATGGCAAGGCCACCGACCATGGAGATACGGATAAGGGTAAAGAAATATTCCTGCGGCGCCGTATATTGCATTACGGGGTTCGGATTGCCGAGGTTTCGCATCGTATTTTCGATGGGTACCAACAGGAAGTCGAGGATCATACTGCCGAAGGAAAAGCAGATGATCATCCCTACCACGAACGCCATGCCGGCGCGCATGAGCCGCGTGCGCAGCTCCGCCAGATGCTCGATCAGCGGTGCTGCGCTGTCGTCGATATCGTTATCGGTGGCGCTCATGTATCTGCCTTCTTGGCCGCGAGGCTCTCTTGCAGGCTCGCTTCAAGTTCTTCCGCCTTGACCATCGCCTCTTGTGCTTCGCGCGCCTTGCGCTCCGCGGCCGCGCGCGCGGTGCCCGCCTGAATACGCTTCACGTCCTCGGCGCGTTTGGCCGCCATTTTTCCCGTCTCCGACTCGGGGTCCAGATCGGTGAGCGGCGACGTTGCCTGCTTTGCCGCGTCCTTGACCCCATCCATGGCCGTGCTGACGGGGTTCGTCGCGGCCTTCAATGATTTGTTAAGCCCCGCCGACACCTCACGTACGCCGGAGCTGTCCGCCGCTTCGTTCATCGCGGAGGAAAACTCCCGTGCCATGCCCTTGGCCTTGCCGACGAACTGACCCACACGGCGAAACATCACCGGCAGGTCCTTGGGGCCGACGACGATCAATGCGACCGCGCCCACAACCATCATTTCCGTCATGCCAAGATCGAACATGAAATTTTATACCTTATCTTTGGCAGTCTTCACGTCGGTCTTGGGGTCGGCACCCATATCGGTGTGCTTGGGCAGGTCCTTATCTTCGATTTCGGCCACATCCACCTGGTCTTTCTCGCCCTCGCTGATGCCCTTCTTGAAGCTGGTGATGCCCTTGCCGACTTCACCCATGAGCGACGAGATCTTGCCGCGCCCGAACAGCACCAGTACAACCACCGCAATCAGCAAAAGGCCCGGCAATCCAATATTGTTCAACATGTCATTTCTCCCGTGAAAGATCATTCGCCCCCTATCCGGAGGACGGTTGATCTTACTCATAGCAAACCTGCGCCGCATCAAAACCGTAAAGCACGCAAACACCGGCATCCGGCATGCTCACGCTTGCGTGTTTTGCGCCTTGCCCGAGCCTCCTGACAGGTTTATGTCAGGATCATGCCCCGTTCCGATCGTCTCTTCGATATTCTGACCACATTGCGCGACGGCGAGACGCACACCGCGCAGGCACTCGCCGCGCGCACGGGCGTCAGCGTGCGCACCCTCTACCGCGATATGGAAACGCTGGCCGCTTCCGGCGTCCCCGTGCAGGGCACGCGCGGCACGGGATATCTCTTGAGCGCGCAGATCACCCTACCACCGCTCACCCTATCGGCCTCAGAGCTTGAAGTGCTCAACCTCGGCCTCGCCATCGCAGCGCAGGTGGCCGACGCCGATCTCAAGGCCGCCGCCGATACACTCACCGAAAAGTTCGACGCGGTGCTCCCGCAGACGGCCACCGCAGAGAAAGACGCCTGGAAATTCGCCACCAGCCCCTTTGCGGACGCCGCACGCGGCTTTGCCCTCATGCCCATGCTGCGCGCCGCGATCAAAGCGCGCCAAAAGCTGCGCCTTACCTATACCGCCCGAGACGGCGCCGTGACGTCGCGCGTCATCCGCCCGCTCAAGATGGAATACTGGACCCGCATCTGGACGCTGACCGCATGGTGCGAGCTGCGACAGGCGCACCGTGTGTTCCGGCTCGACCTGATGAGCAGTGCAGACGCGCTGCCGGAACTCTTCACCGACGAGCCGGGCAAGACGCTGGCCGATTATGCGCCCTGAGCTTTGATCCGCCAGCCGGTCTGCACCGGCAAAAACGCCTCGACGCTGGCTTGCGCGATCACGATCGTCTCCTCCCCCGACACCACGTTCAGCCCGCCATGCACCGCACGCACCTGCGCACGCCCCCGTGGCAAAATCGCGCTCAACGCATCGAGATCGAGCCCATCCGGCTCTTGCACGGCCACCGTCACCTGCACCCGCATCGCGTCGTGCGGCAGCTTGAGCGCGCCGAAGATCGGCAAGGATGAATGGCGCAACGCATCCTCGATCGCGCGTTTGGCAGCCTTGGTATAGTCCATGCCGTGCAGGTCATTGCCCATGCCCATCTCGATGATCAATCGCTGCTCATCCATCGAATCTCTCCATATCAAATCCTACCGACAGCGCTACATTCGCCATGACAGTCGGATTGCCCTCCCCCTCGGGCCGCGCGATATCGAGACCGCCACGCGAGACGTTCACCGTCACGTGCCCGTAGGGGAACACCGCGCGCAGCACCTCCGCATCCACCAATTCGGGCTTTTGCACGCCCACATCCAGCGTGATCACCATGTCGGATTTATCAAACCCGAACAGCTCCGCGAGATTGATCGAATTGTGCCACAGCGCGTCCCTGACTGCGCGCTCCGCCGCCTGGGTATAGTCACCCCGCCGCAGGGATGTCCCCATCCCGAATTCCACCAATAGCTTTTGCATCACCCCTCCTTACGGTCCGCCCGAAACACGAAGCATTTGTCGCGTCTTATTGTCAGCCACATCACCGTGCCCGCCGAGGGCATGAAAACGTTGGGCACTGTCGCACGCAGCACCGTACCGTCGTGATCCATGCGAAACTCGACGAGGCTTTCGTTGCCCATGAATCGGGCCCGCTCCACCACCGCGCGTGCGGGCGTGCCGTCCGCGGCGGTGGGCAGCGGCCCCTTGCCCGCGCGATCAAAATCGATGCGCACATGCTGGGGCCTGAACACGATATCGACTGCTGTGCCATCGGGAAAGCCGGGCGCCAGAAACCGCCCGAACGCCGTATGCGCCAGCGCGCCCGACACCTCCGCACGCACCACATTTGCGTCCGAGAAAAACGCGACCGAGGCGCGGTCGATGGGCCTTGTGTAGACGTTGTAGGGTGCGCCCTGCTGAACGATCTGGCCGTCGCGCATCAGGGCGATCTCATCGGCCATGCGCATCGCCTCATCGGGCTCATGGGTGACAAGCAACACGGCCGTGTCCTCCTCCTTGAGAATGCTCAAGGTCTCGTCGCGGATGCCGTCACGCAGGCGGTTATCGAGGCCGCTGAACGGTTCGTCCATAAGCATGATACGCGGACGCGGCGCCAGCGCGCGCGCCAATGCCACACGCTGCTGCTCGCCCCCCGACAGCTGGTGCGGGTAGCCGTCGATGAACCGCCCAAGATCCACCCGCGCCAGCAGCTCCTCGACGCGCGCACGCTTCTCGCCCTTGCTGCCCCGCAAACCGTAAGCGACGTTACCCGCCACGCTCAGATGTGGAAACAGCGCAAAATCTTGAAACATCAGGCCAATCTCGCGCCGCTCCGGCGGCACGCGAAACACGGTATCGCAAATGAGCTTACCGTCCACGTGGATCGTCCCGCTATCCTGCATCTCCACCCCCGCGATCATGCGCAGCGTCGTCGATTTGCCACAGCCCGAGGGGCCAAGCAGGCAGGTCACCTGACCGGGCATGATCTTGAGGCTCACGTCATCCACCACCGCGCGGCCTTCGAAGCTGCGGCGCAGATTCCGGATTTCCAGACGCGGTGTCTCAGCAGGCATGGGGCGGATGTCCGATCATTTCTGTCGGATACCAGCTATCAGCGCCGCCTCCCCCCTGCAAGCACCGCAGCACCCCTTGTGACAACCGCGCAATGCTCACGCCGTCAGCTCAAACACCGCCTGCGCCACATCGCGCCCGTTGACCTGCACCGTGATGTCATGCGCGCCGGGGTGAAGGGTGAATGTCGTGGCGCCGCCTTTGAATTTGTGGGACTTCTCCAGCAGCAACGGTGTGCCGGAGGTGAGCTTGCCCGCTTTCAGCTTGAACACCTTTTGCGCCCGCTTGCCGCCCGGGCGGGCAAAACCGATGCGGTAGTCGACCAACACCGGCAGATCCACGTCACTGGTGAGGGTGACCTCGAACGCAAGTGCACCGCCGATCTCGACATCGCCCGATGCGAGCGCAAGCCTTGCCCCCATCGCGGCATCAGCCTTGAAGCCCAGCGCCTCCATCGCGCCTGCGTGCCCTTGCTTGATCAGTGTGCGCAGGGCGTGCCGCTTGATCCACGCCACTTCCGCCCCCGTCTGCTTGCCCTCCCGCTCCCACTGCGCGAGGCGCGCCAGCACTGCCTTCGGCGCCGTCTTGCTCAGATCGTTGAGGTGGTTGGCCACCGAACGCGTAACATAGCGCGCCTTATCCGCATGAAGAATATCGAGGAGCGGCAAAGTCTGCTCCGGGGCCAGTCCCACCGCCTTGGCCCACGGCAGCTTGGGCCGGGTGCCTTCGCTCACCAAGCGGCGCACGTGATAGTTGGGGTCCAGCGCCCATTTGGCCAGCTGCGCAAGGGTCTCGTCCGGCCAACGGATCAGAAACGCGCGCAGGTAGAATTCCATCGAAAAGCGCCGTGTCGCCTCATAGATCAGAGCCATCGCCCGCTTCCGGTGATGCGCCACGCCGTGACGCGTGGCCAGAATACCGGGCATGCAATGGATGAACTGGTCAAAGTCGTCATCGATCAATTCAGGGCTGAGCCGCGCGGGCATCGCCGCCTCAAGCTGTTCCGCCATGGTCGGAAAATCCCGCGCCAGCTGCCGCTCTAGACAGTCGGCCATCCACTCCATCCGCGCCATTAACTCACGCGTCGCAAAGCCGCCCAGGGCCTGCGCGGCAAAACGCTCGGCGTCGAACCCCGGCAGGGCGGCGGCGAATTCCGCCGCCAGCTGCCCCACGCTTTGCGCATTGAACAGCCGGTCTTTCAACAGCGCCGCCATGGCTCACATCGTGATGTTCGTGGCCCCACCGTCGAGCAGGATCGACTGCCCCACGATGAACCCCGCATGCTGCGAGCACAGGAACGCACAGGCGGCCCCAAACTCATCCCGCGTGCCATAGCGGCCTGCGGGGATAGTGGCGCTGCGCTCCTCTCGGGCCTGCTCGATCGAGATGTTGCGCTTGGCCACGATCGCCCCGTCGAGCGCATCGGCGCGGTCGGTCGCGTGGATGCCGGGCAGCAGATTGTTGATCGTCACCCCCTTGCCCGCCACCTGGCGGCTGGTGCCCGCCACATAGCCCGTCAGCCCCGTGCGCGCCGAATTGCTCAAACCCAGCACGCCGATGGGCGCACGCACCGATTGGGAGGTGATGTTGACCACCCTGCCCCATCCGCGCTCCATCATGCCCGGCACCAGCGCTTTGATCAGCGCGATGGGGGCGAGCATATTGGCATCGAGTGCCTTGATGAAATCCTCACGGTCCCAATCGGTCCACATGCCCGGCGGCGGACCGCCTGCGTTGTTGACCAGAATGTCGACGCCACGCGCCGCCTCGATTACCGCTGCCTGCCCGTCCTGGGTGGCCACATCGGCGGCGACCGTCACGACATCCACGCCATACGCCTCACGCAGGCGCGCAGCAGACGCCTCCAGCGCCTCCTCCCCGCGCGCGTTCATCACAAGATCGACACCCGCCGCCGCCAAATGCTCGGCACAGCCAAGGCCAAGCCCCTTGGAAGACGCACATACCAGCGCGCGTTTTCCCTTAATCCCCAGATCCATCCGCTCTCTCCTTGCTAAATCCCGTCCGTGCTATCCCAGCGCGGGCGGCTGCGCCAGCAAAACACCCCTTCATTGACCGCAGCCTGCCACAATTCTAGGCTAGTGATGCATCAAAATGATTCGCAAAAGGCCCGCTCATGTCCACAGGCTTCCCCACATCGCAAAGCGTTCCGGTCTATGTGGCCAGCCAGATCCGCGCCACCGATGGGGCAAATATGGGCGATGTGATCTCCTTCGCACGCGAGCTGATCCTCGACGACGTCTATCAGGTTGATTATGGCGCGGAGCCTGTGCGCCTATCGCTGGTCGCGCGCGCGGACGCCACATTTTGCGTGGCTAAGGACACCAAGGTCGGCACGCCGTCGGCGGTCATCCATCTCGACTGCGCGATCACTTTCATGTCGCCGGACGGCGCGATGGTCGATGCCCTGTTGCTGGTGGAAGTGGATGACGAGGGCGATGTCGTGGAGGTGTACGTCCTGCCGTTCAACACCCTCATCTCCGACACCGAATACCGCCTCGTTGGCATCGACCACGAAACGGCGCTGATCAAATTTGCCCAGGTCGCCTGCGTCAGCTTTACCCGAGGCACCCATATCACCCTCGCCTCCGGCGCACAGCGCACGGTGGAGGAGCTTGTGGTGGGCGACCGTATACTGACGCGCGACGACGGCGTGCAGACCCTGCGCTGGATCGGCACCTCGACCACCCGCGCCCTGGGTGAATTCGCACCCATCCGCATCACCGCTGGCACGCTCAACAACACCGCCGACCTGCTCGTCAGTCCCGACCACCGCCTGTTCATCTACCAACGCGCGGACGAGTTGGGGGCGGGCCGGGCGGAAGTGTTGGTCAAGGCGCGCCATCTGGTCAACGGCATAAGCGTGACCGTGTCCGAGGGCGGGTTTGTCGATTATTTCCAGCTGCTCTTCGACAGTCACCAGATCATCTATGCCGAAGGCATTGCGGCTGAGAGCATGTTGATCGACAGCCGCACGCGCGCGGTCCTGCCCACCGATTTATCGCAGACCCTCGGCGCCTATGTCCGCGGGCACTCCGATCTGCCCCACGCCGGGCTTGATCTGAACGAGGGCCTGCTGGGCCCGGATGCGGCGGCGCGGTTGAAAAAGGCATCCGCGCGCTGAGGCTTGCCTCTGGGCCTGTGTAGGATATGACTAAGCCCAGCGCGCATGGCGGCAATCTCCCGCTGTGCTTTGCCCTTAATCACATCAGGACCGGCCCATAACATGCTCGACACAAATACAAATCGCCCTGATCTGCCGCCGGAAATCGCGCGCCGCCGCACCTTCGCGATCATCAGCCACCCGGATGCGGGCAAGACCACGCTGACGGAGAAATTCCTGCTGTTCGGGGGGGCGATCCAGATGGCCGGACAGGTCCGGGCCAAGGGTGAGGCACGGCGGACGCGCTCCGACTTCATGGCAATGGAAAAGGATCGCGGCATTTCCGTCTCCGCCTCGGCCATGTCGTTCGACTATCAGGGCCGCGATATCAATTACCGCTTCAATCTGGTGGACACGCCCGGCCACTCCGATTTCTCCGAGGACACCTACCGCACGCTGACCGCCGTTGACGCCGCCGTGATGGTCATCGACGGCGCCAAAGGGGTGGAAAGCCAGACCCAAAAGCTGTTTGAGGTCTGTCGCATGCGCGACCTGCCGATCCTCACCTTCTGTAACAAAATGGACCGCGAGAGCCGCGATGTGTTCGAGATCATCGACGAAATCCAGCAAAACCTTGCCATCGACGTGACCCCGGCCAGCTGGCCCATTGGCGTGGGCCGCGATTTTGTCGGCTGCTACGATATCCTGCGCGACCGGCTGGAACTCATGGACCGCGCGGACCGCAACAAGGTCGCGGAAAGCATCAAGATCGAGGGCCTCGACGATCCCAAACTGGCTGAACACGTGCCTGAGGGTCTGCTCGACAAACTGCGCGAAGACCTTGAAATGGTCCGCGAGCTGATGCCGCCCCTCGATGCAGCCCTCATGGCCGAAGGGTCGCTGACACCGATATGGTTCGGTTCCGCCATCAACAGCTTCGGCGTCAAGGAACTGATGGACGGCATCGCCATGTTCGGGCCAGAGCCGCAGATCCAGAAGGCGCAACCGCGAGAAATCCTGCCGGAAGAGACCAAAGTCGCCGGTTTCGTCTTCAAAGTGCAGGCCAATATGGACCCAAAGCACCGCGATCGCGTGGCCTTCGTGCGCCTCGCTTCAGGACATTTCGAGCGGGGCATGAAACTCACCCATGTGCGCTCCAAGAAAGTCATGACCATCGCGAGCCCCGTCATGTTCCTCGCCGCCGACCGTGAGTTGGCGGAGGAAGCATGGGCCGGCGACATTATCGGCATCCCCAACCACGGCCAGTTGCGCATCGGCGATACGCTGACCGAGGGCGAGGCGATCCGCGTGACCGGCATCCCCTCCTTCGCGCCCGAATTGCTGCAAGGCGTGCGCGCGGGTGATCCGCTGAAATCCAAGCACCTCGAAAAAGCGCTCATGCAATTTGCGGAAGAAGGGGCGGCGAAAGTCTTCAAACCCTCCATCGGCTCCGGCTTTGTCGTGGGCGTGGTGGGACAGCTGCAATTCGAAGTGCTCGCCAGCCGGATCGAGCTTGAATACGGCCTCCCCGTGCGCTTCGAGCCGTCGCAGTTCACCTCCGCGCGCTGGGTCGCGGGGCCAAAGGCTGCGGTGGACAAATTCACGGAAGCCAACAAGCAACACATCGCCCACGATCACGACGGCGATATCGTCTACCTCACCCGCCTGCAATGGGACATCGACCGCGTCGACCGCGATTATCCGGAGGTGAAACTGACCGCGACGAAAGAGATGATGGTGTGATCCCAACCTGGAGCATCGTTTCCACGATCAAAGCCGAGGCGTCCGACATCCTGCGCTTTGTCGCCTACCATCTCGATCTGGGTGCGCACCGCATCTACATCTATCTCGATGCAGACTGTCCGGACGCCGCCGCCGCCCTGCGCACGCATCCCAAATGCCGCGTGATGCTCTGCGATAATGCCTATTGGGAAAAGCGTAACGGCGCCCGCCCGCCAATGCACCAGCCGCGCCAGACCTTCAACGCCACCCGCGCCTACCGCCGCGCCGACGATGTCGATTGGCTAGTCCACATGGATGTGGACGAGTTCCTAGTGCCGGAGGGGCGCGTCGAGGCCCAGCTTGCCACCCTGCCCCCTGAGATCCAATGCGCACGTACGCGGCCCATGGAGCTTCTCGCCGGGGGCGATCCCGAAACCGGCGCTGCCTTCAAAAAGTTTATCCCCTCCGGCAAAGCACGCGAGCGCACCGTAGCCGTGCTCTATCCCACCTATGGCCCACACCTCAAAGGCGGGTTTCTGAGCCATATCGCTGGCAAAGTGTTCGTCCGCACCGGCATCAAGGGGCTCAAATTCCGCATTCACAACGTCTTTGTCGACGGCGAAACAAACCCCAACCACATCGAAATGCCCCAACTGCATCTAGCACATTTCCACGCCCGCGATTGGGAGAGCTGGCATGCGCATTTCGCCTACCGCCACCGGGAAGGGTCCTACCGGCCTGATCTGGGCCCTGCCCGCGCCCGCGACCGGGGCGGCATCACCATGCACGAGCTGTTCACTCTCATTCACGAGGACGGGGGCGAGGATGGCCTGCGCGCCTTTTTCGCGGAAGTCTGCGCCGACACACCCGACTTGCGCGCGCGGTTGCAGGCACAAGGATATCTGCGCGAGGCGACCTTCCCATTTACCACAGCCCTCGCGAAACATTTCCCGGACTTCGCAACTATTTGACCCTTCCGCCGCAACTTGCTATGCGCAATGAATATATGTCGCGGCAGGGGCCGCCCCTTGGGCCATGCGGGCCGACGTAAGAGCTGCCGCGGGCCGAGATGTGTCCGCAACCTACGGATACACATGACAAAATTTACCGATCTCAACCTGAACCCCAAGATCCTCAAAGCCATCGAGGAAGCGGGATACGACACGCCCACCCCCATTCAGGCGGGTGCAATCCCTGCCGCCCTTGAAGGGCGCGACGTTTTGGGCATCGCCCAGACCGGCACGGGCAAGACCGCCGCATTCACCATGCCGATGATCACCATGCTCGCACGGGGCCGTGCGCGCGCGCGGATGCCCCGCAGCCTGGTGCTCTGCCCCACCCGCGAACTTGCCGCGCAGGTGGCGGAGAACTTCGACACCTATTCAAAATACCTCAAGCTGACCAAGGCGTTGCTCATCGGTGGTGTCTCGTTCAAGGAACAGGACAAGCTGATCGACAAGGGCGTCGATGTTCTGATCGCTACGCCGGGTCGACTGCTCGACCACCACGAGCGCGGCAAGCTGATCCTGACGGATGTCAAGGTCATGGTGGTGGACGAGGCCGACCGCATGCTCGACATGGGGTTCATCCCCGACATCGAGCGTATCTTCGGCCTCACGCCCTTCACCCGCCAGACGCTCTTTTTCTCCGCAACTATGGCGCCGGAGATCGAGCGGATCACCAATACCTTCCTCAGCAATCCATTCCGCGTCGAGATGGCCCGTCAGGCAACCGCCTCCGAGAATATCGACCAAGGTGTTGTCATGTTCCGCGCCACGCGCAAAGACCGTGAAGCGACCGAAAAGCGCAAGCTTCTGCGCCTGCTCATCGATGCTGAGGGCGAGAAATGCACAAATGCGATCATCTTCTGCAACCGCAAGACAGACGTGGATGCCGTCGCCAAATCACTCAAGAAATACGGCTATGACGCCGCCCCGATCCACGGTGATCTAGATCAAAGCCAGCGCACCAAAACCCTCGACGGATTCCGCGCGGGCGATCTGCGGTTCCTCATCGCCTCGGATGTGGCCGCGCGTGGCCTCGATGTGCCCGCCGTGAGCCATGTGTTCAACTTCGACGTGCCCAGCCACGCGGAGGATTACGTACACCGCATCGGGCGCACGGGCCGTGCGGGCCGCGACGGCAAGGCGATCATGATCTGCACCACCCGCGATGAGAAGAACATGGAAGACGTGGAGCGTCTGGTTCAGAAGGCTATTCCGCGCATGGAGAGCCCGCTGGGCACGCCCGCCGCAGAGGACCCACCCAAAGCGAAAGAGCCAGCGCGCAAACCCCGAGAGGAGGAGGCGAAGCTGAACGAGGAGCGCGCGGACGACAAACCAAAACGCAGTCGCTCGCGCAGCCGCAAGTCAACCGATGCGCCCAAGGCCGTCGAAGCCGAAGCCCCCGTCAAAGAGGCAGTGGCGGAGACGTCGGCACCAGCGGAGAAATCCGACGCGCCTGAACCACAACCTCCGAAAGAGGCCCCCGAGGAGCGCCGCACTCCGCGCAGCCGTGGTGGCAAAAACCGGGGCAATGATCGGGGCAACAACGACCGGCGCGACGACAATCGCGGTGGCGGCAATAAGGTCGTCGGCCTGGGCGATCACACGCCAACCTTTATCGAGTTGAGCTTTGCCGAGCGCCCGAAAGACTAGACCAAAGCAACCGGCATAAATTTAAAAAGCCCCGCAGCGATGCGGGGCTTTTTTTGCGTACAGGGCAGAGGCAGAGCCTCAGCTGAGGCGGCTCACAACCACAGTAACCTCAGGTTTTTTGCCGATCTCGTTCTGTGACGACTGACGCGCAACCTTGCGCAGCCCCTCGTCCAGCGCCTTGTCGTCGCGCAGCGTTTTCGCACCCGCACGGCCCAACCACTGGCTCAGGTCCTGCTCGACCACATCCACCAGCGATGCCTCGCTGATGCCCATTTCCGGCAGGCCCATGGTATCGACCCACGGATCGCCCAGCGGCTCATCCTGCTCATCCATCAGCACGGTGATCGTCATGTGACCGTTCAACGCCATGCGAATCCGGTCGCGCACCACACCGTCGAGCGCGCCAACCTGCACGGAGCCGTCGATGTATGTTCGGCCCGTCTCGACATATTCCGCCACTTTTGGCTGATTGCCCGACAGGTCGATCATCATGCCGTTCACGGCCAGCACCCCTTTGATGCCCTTGGCAGCCGCGATCTTGACGTGCTCGCGCAGGTGGCGGTGCTCCCCGTGCATGGGGATCAACACTTGTGGTTTCAACACATCGTGCAGCGTTTCCAGATCGGGCCGGTTCGCATGCCCCGACACGTGATATTTGCCGGAGCTGTCGTCAACCACGTCCACGCCCATCTCGGAAAACTGGTTGATGATGCTGATCACGCCCTTTTCGTTGCCCGGAATGGTCTTGGACGAAAAGAGGAACATGTCCCCCTCCTGCATCGTCAGCCCCATGTATTTGCCACGGGCCAGTTGCGCGCTCGCCGCACGGCGCTCCCCCTGCGATCCAGTCACCAACAGCAACAGATTCTCACGCGGTACATCCCGCGCCTGCTCCGGGCTGATCGTCGGCGGGAAATCCTTGAGCACGCCGGCCTCGACCGAGGCTTCCACCATCCGCTTCATTGCACGGCCCAGCAGCACGACGGAACGTCCCGCCTTTTGCCCCGCCACGGCCAGCGTTTTAACCCGCGCCACATTGGACGCAAACGTTGTCGCCACGACCATCCCCTGCGCGCCCGAAACAAGCTCGATGATCGCTTCGGGCAAGCTCGCTTCGGAGCGGCCCGGCTCCGGGCTGAACACATTCGTGCTGTCGCAAACCAGCGCCTTGATCCCGTCCTTGGCAATCGCCTCGAAGGCAGCAGGGTCAAACGGCTCGCCGACACCGGGCGTCAGGTCCACCTTGAAGTCACCCGAATGCACAACGCGCCCCGCAGGTGTGTCGATGATCAGAGCAGAGCTTTCGGGGATGGAGTGCGAGATCGGCTGAAAGCCCACCTTGAACGGTCCCACTTCGACCTGATGCGGGAAAATGCCTACGACCGTCACCGCATCGTCGGGGTGGCTGTATTCCGCCATCTTGCGACGTGCGATGTTGGCGGTGAACTTGCGCGCGTAGATCGGCGCTTGCAGGCGGTCGTAGGTATGCGCAACCCCGCCCACGTGGTCCTCATGGGCATGCGTCACAAAAATCGCCTCGATGCGATCTTTGCGCTGCACCAGCCAATCAATGTCGGCGATGATCAGATCAACGCCGGGCGAGGTGTCCATATCGGGAAAGGCCACGCCCAGATCCACGACAATCAGCCGCTCTTTATTGGGTTTGCCATAGCCGTACACATAGGCATTCATGCCAATTTCGCCCGCCCCACCGAGGGGAAGGTAGATCAATCTTTCAGTGCTCATTCGCTCACTAATTCCTTGTTATACTTATGGATCACGGTCAGGCCGTGCATCGTCAGATCATCATGATATTCGTCAAAGAGGGCTTCTGCCTGCTGGAACAGCGGCGCAAGCCCGCCGGTGGAAACGACGCGCATCTCGCGCCCCCGCTCCGCCTTTATCCGCGCACATATCTCACGCACGAGGCCGATGTAACCCCAGAAGACGCCCGATTGCATACAAGCCACAGTATTGGTGCCAATCACGTGGGGCGGCTGGCTGATGTCGATATGCGGCAGGGCGGCGGCGGCATTGTGCAGCGCCTCGAGGCTAAGGTTCACGCCGGGTGAGATCACCCCGCCGATATAGGCCCCGTCGGTGTCGGAGACGTCAAACGTTGTGGCGGTGCCGAAATCCACGATGATCAGATCACCACCGTGCAGATCGAACCCCGCTACCGTGTTCACCAATCGGTCCGGCCCCACCGCAACGCCTGCATCCACCCGAACATCCACAGGCAATGCGCACTCCGGCTTGCCCACGACCATGGGCCGCGTGTTAAAATACCGATCAGACAGGACCCGCAGGTTCCAAACCACCCGCGGCACGGTGGAGGAGATGATCACATCCGTGATATCAGCCTCGATCCCACGCAGCTTCATCAGCGTGCTGAGCCAGACATAGTATTGATCCGCCGTGCGCTGCCATTCCGTCGAGGTGCGCCATGTCGCGATGAACGCGCTTCCGTCCCAGATGGAGAACACAGTGTTCGTGTTGCCGCAATCAATCGCCAAGAGCATCCGCTGGCCCTCCCAAGTCTCAGAAATAAACATCCGCCGCCGTGATCGCCACGCGGCCCTTTGACGTGTTCAGAACCAGACTACCCTGCCCGTCCACATCTTCAAAGACGCCAACCGTCTCGTCGCGCATGGTGCGCGCCGTCACAAACTCGCCGATGCGCGCGGCATGGCCAAGCCATGCGGTACGGATCGGGGCGAACCCATAGGTGGTGAACTGCGCCTCAAGCCGCGCATAAGAGGCGGCGAGTGCATCGAGGAAATCCTCCGGTTGCACGGTCACATCCAAAACGCCCCGCACGCTTACAGGCGTGACTGCGCCCGCCTCCACCTGATCGGGGGTGGGCGCATGGGCGAGGTTCACACCAATCCCAATCACCAGATGATCGCCCTGCGTCTCCAGCAAGATCCCCGCAACCTTGCCTCCGTTCAACAGCACATCATTGGGCCATTTCAGCGCAAAAGCGTCGGACTGTCCGGTGAGTGATACAAACGCCTCGCGCAAGGCGAGGCTCGCGACGAAACTGCGCAATGCCGCGTCCGTGGCGGTGCCCGTGCGCCGCATGATCAACGTAGCAGCAAAATTACCGCGCGGAGTGGACCACGCCCGCCCCCGGCGCCCCCGCGCCGCTGTCTGCTCAAGGGCGAGGATCCACGCCGGACCCGCGAGTGCCGACGCCATCCGGGCCGCCTCGCTCAAGGTCGAATCGAGCACGTCGAAGACATGCCGCGTGTAGCCCGCAGGCCAGTCAGCCATGATCGTGGCTACTGAACAAGTGTGGCCGCCGCCGCCGCCGCGATGCCCTCGATCCCGAACATGTTGATGATCCCCACCAGCATGATGATCGCGGATGCAAAGACAAAACCACCCAAAATGCCGCCCCGGTTCTGGTCGAGCGCCGTAGTGTCTTCAGACCCGAACATCATGAAAAACACGATCCGCAGATAGTAATACGCCCCAATCACGGAAGCGATCACACCGGCGATGGCAAGCCACGCCAACCCGCCCTCATAGGCCGCGCGCAGCACGTAAAGCTTACCGAAAAAGCCCAGGAAAGGCGGCACACCTGCCAGGCTGAACATCAGCGCGCCGAGCGCGTAGGCGCGCGCAGGATGCGTCTTGACGTACATGTTAAGCGCGCCGATTTCCACCACCGGCTGGCCTTCCTTCTCCATGAGCAGGATGAAGGCGAAGACGCCGATGTTCATCGTCACATAGATCGCCATATAGATCAGCATCGCCTGTACACCAAACGCCGTGCCCGCAGCCAACCCCATCAATGCATAACCCATATGCGCAATCGACGAGAATGCCATCAGGCGTTTGATGTTGGTCTGCCCAATCGCCGCAACCGCGCCGAGGAACATCGATAGTACCGACAACAGTGCGATGATCTGCTGCCAATCGCTCACAGCGTTGCCAAAGGCATCGTGCAGTACACGGGCAAACAGACCCATCGCCGCCACTTTGGGGGCCGTGGCGAAAAACGCCGTGATCGGCGTAGGCGCGCCCTCGTAGACGTCCGGCGTCCACATGTGAAACGGCACCGCCGAGACTTTGAACGCCATGCCCGAAATCACGAACACAAGGCCGAACAAAAGGCCGAGCGATGTCTCCCCCCCCTGCGCGGTGGTGATGATGCCGGAGAATAGCGTTGTACCCGCGTATCCATAAACCAGCGAGGCGCCATAGAGCAGCAGGCCGGAGCTGAGCGCGCCCAGCACGAAATACTTCAGGCCCGCTTCGGTCGATTTGATGCTGTCGCGGCGCAGCGAGGCGATCACATAAAGCGCCAGCGATTGCAGCTCCAACCCCATGTAAAGCGCCATCAGATCACCGGCAGAAACCATCATCATCATGCCGACGACGCTCAGCGCGATCAAAATCGGATACTCGAACCGCAGCAATCCGCGCGTCTTCATATACCCTTCGGACATGATCAGAACACAGGCCGCCGAGACCAATATCACCACTTTGGCGAAACGCGCGAACCCGTCATTGATGAACATACCACCGAATGCCTGCGTCGTCTCTCCTGCGGACAGCGCCACCATCGCGGCCAGCACGATCAACACAGCCGACGTAGCCCACAATATCGGCTGCGCGATCTTGTCCTGCCCGCCATACGCACCCGCCATCAGCGCCAGAATGGCGAAGCCGGCAAGGAGAATCTCAGGCAGGATCTGCATGATGTCTTGGGTCATCGGTAAGTCCACTCAGTTCGAGGAAGCGGCGGTTTGCAGCGCAGCGTCGGCTGCGGCAACCGCCGTATCATAGTTTTCGACCAGCGCCGCCACCGACGGCCCGATCACATCCAGTATCAGCGCAGGATAGACCCCCAGCAGCAGCGTCATCACCACCAGCGGCGCGAATATCCATTTCTCACGCGCGTTCATGTCCTTGATCGCCTTAAGGCTTTCCTTGATCAGATCGCCCATCACCACGCGGCGGTAGAGCCAGAGCGCATAGGCCGCGCTAAAGATCACACCCGTCGTCGCGACCAAAGCGACCCAGGTGTTCACCTGGAACACCGCCACCAGCGTCAGGAATTCACCCACAAACCCGGAGGTGCCCGGCAGGCCCACATTGGCCATTGTGAAGAGCAAAAAGATCATCGCGTAGATCGGCATCCGGTTCACCAGACCGCCGTAGGCGTCGATCTCGCGCGTGTGCATCCGGTCGTATATCACACCGACCGCGAGGAACAGCGCGCCGGAGATAAACCCGTGACTGATCATCTGGAAAATCGCACCATCCAGACCCTGCTGGTTGGCCGAAAAGATGCCCATGGTCACAAACCCCATATGCGCAACGGATGAATAGGCGATCAGCTTTTTCATATCGTCCTGGACCAGCGCCACCAGCGAGGTATAGACGATCGCAATCGCCGACATCCACAGGATCAGCGGCCCGATCACTTCGGACCCCACCGGGAACATCGGCAGCGAGAAGCGCAGGAAACCGTAACCGCCCATCTTGAGCAGGATCGCCGCCAGCACGACCGATCCCGCCGTGGGCGCCTGTACGTGCGCGTCCGGAAGCCATGTATGCACGGGCCACATGGGCATCTTCACCGCGAAGCTGGCAAAGAACGCAAGGAACATCAGCGTCTGCATACCGCCCACGATCTGGAAGCCCATAAGGCTAAACGTCTCCGACCCGAACTCATGCGTGAGCAGACTTATGGTGCAGCCGCCGATGCACGTCGTGCCCGCATCCGCAAACATCGCCACCATCGCGATCAGCATCAGAACGGAGCCGAAGAAGGTATAGAGAAAGAACTTAAAGCTCGCATAGATGCGGTTCGCCCCGCCCCAGATGCCGATGATCAGGAACATCGGAATGAGGCTCGCCTCGAAGAACAGGTAGAACAGGATTAGATCGAGCGAGACGAACACGCCGATCATCAGCGTCTCCAGCACCAGAAACGCCATCATATACTCTTTGACGCGCGTTTTGACGTCCCACGACGCCGCGATCACAAGAGGCATCATGAAGGTCGTGAGCATCAAGAACAGGATCGAGATGCCATCGACGCCAAGGCGGTAGTTCAGGCCCAACAGCCATTCGCCTTCATCCACCATCTGAAATCCCGTGTTGGCGGGGTCGAACTCGAAATACACAAACATCGAGACGAAGAACGTGACCGAGGTCGCAAACAGCGCGAGCCATTTGGCATTCCGCTGCGCCGCTTCATCCTCCCCACGCAGAAATACAGCGAGGATCAGCGCCGCGAACGCAGGCATGAAGGTGACAATGGACAGGAGGTTATTTTCCATCAGTTCGCTCCTCCGCTCATCGTCATCCATGTGACCAGAACGGCAATGCCGATTACCATGGCAAAGGCATAGGTAAAGATATAGCCGGACTGCGCGCGCCCTGCGAGACGGGTGAAGAACGGGATGATCCCCATGGCCAGACCGTTCAGGCCGCCGTCGATCACATCACCGTCGCCCCGCTTCCACAGAAACCGTCCGATCATCTTGGCCGGCTGCACGAACACTGCGGTATAAAGCTCATCGAAGTACCATTTGTTCAGCAGAAACTGGTAGATGTATTTCTGGTTCGCGGCCAAACGACCGGGAAGCGACGGCTTCTTGATGTAGAACAGCCACGCGAAAGCAAAGCCGATGAGCATCGCCGCGAAAGGCGAGGTCTTGACCCAATACGGCACGTTATGCGCGTCATCGAGCAGGGTGTTGTCGGGCGCGATATAAAGCGCGCCCTCACCGGGCTGGCCCGCGAACACATAGCGATGCTCACCCTCACCCCCGTGGTCCGCGGCCGCGCCGTGATCTTCTTCCGCTCCCTCGACCGTATCCTGGCCATCCGCCGCCGCCTCCGCATAGGGGATGCCGTAGAAATCCGCGACCTTGTCGGTATGCCCGAAGAAGGAGTTGTACCAGACCATACCGGCCAGCGCCGCACCCAGAGCCAGCACGCCCAGCGGCAGCAACATCACAAGCGGGCTCTCATGCGCATGCTCGTGCGTATGCTTGTTGCCGCGCGCCTCGCCATAAAAGGTGAGGAACATCAGACGCCAGCTGTAAAAGCTCGTGAACAGCGCCGCGATCACCAGCAGCCAGAACCCGTACATGGACCCCGCCGCAAAGGCGCTCTCGACAATCGCGTCCTTGGACTGGAACCCCGCAAAGCCGATCGGGATCTCGCCCAGGGTCACGATCCACACCGGGATGCCGACGCCGGTGATGGCCAGCGTGCCGATCATCATCGCCCAGAACGTATAGGGGATTTTCTTGCGCAGCGCGCCGTAGTTCCGCATATCCTGCTCGTGGTGCATCGCATGAATGACCGAGCCTGCACCGAGAAACAGCATCGCCTTGAAAAACGCATGCGTGAACAGGTGGAACATCGCCGCCGAATACATGCCCACGCCTGCGGCCACGAACATATAGCCCAGCTGCGACATGGTCGAATAGGCGATCACGCGCTTGATGTCCGTCTGCACCAGACCGATCGTCGCCGCGACAAAAGCCGTCGTCGCCCCCAGTACGGTCACGAAAACCATCGCATTCGGCGCAAATTCCATGATCGGAGACATGCGGCAGACCAAAAACACACCTGCCGTCACCATCGTGGCGGCATGGATGAGTGCGGAGACTGGCGTCGGCCCCTCCATCGCGTCGGGCAACCACGTGTGCAACAACAGCTGCGCCGATTTGCCCATCGCACCGATGAAAAGCAAAAAGGCGATAATCTCGAGCGCAGGCCACTCACGCCACAGGAAGGTCAGCGTCCGGTCCGCCTGCGCGGGCACATCGGCAAAGATCACGCTGAATTCGACACTATCGAACATCAGGTAAATCGCAAAAATCCCCAGCGCAAACCCAAAATCGCCCACCCGGTTAACCACGAAGGCCTTGATCGCCGCCGCATTGGCCGACGGTTTTTTGTAGTAGAACCCGATGAGCAGATACGACGCGACGCCCACCCCTTCCCAGCCAAAGAACATCTGGATCAGGTTGTCGGACGTCACCAGCATCAACATGGCGAAGGTGAAGAACGACAGATAGGCAAAGAAGCGCGGCTTATAGCTCACGCCTTCGCCGAAATTCTCGTCATGCGCCATGTAGCCGAAGGAATAAAGATGCACGAGGCTCGACACGGTCGTGATGACGATCAGCATGATCGCGGTCAGACGGTCCATGCGAATGGACCAATCCGTGCTCAGCGTCCCGCTTTCGATAAAGCGGAAGATCGACACCGTCTCTGTGACACCGTCGAACGTCAGGAAAACGATCCAGCTTAGGAGAGCCGAAAGGAAAAGGCCGCCCGTCGCGATCCAGCATGCGGCGTTCTCGCCCACGATCTTCCAGCCGAAGCCACACAAAAGCGCACCGATCAGCGGGGCGAAAAGGAGTGTAAGTTCCATGTCCTCAGCCCTTCATCACGTTGACGTCTTCCACGGCGATGCTGCCACGGTTCCGGAAGAAACAGACCAGAATGGCCAAACCGATCGCCGCCTCCGCCGCCGCGACCGTGAGCACGAACAGCGTGAACACCTGCCCCACCATGTCACCGAGAAAGCTGGAGAAGGCCACCAGATTGATGTTTACTGCCAGCAGCATCAATTCGATGCTCATCAGCAGGATGATGATGTTCTTTCGGTTGAGAAAGAGCCCGAAGATGCCAATGACGAAGAGCGTCGCCGCCACCGTCAGATAATGTTCCAGTCCGATCATCTCTCAACCTCTTTAGGGCATGGGGCCCCGCATTGAATTCCACCGCCTGCGGGAGCGTCCCGCTTGAGCCCTCTGCAGGCCCGTATTTCTCTTACAGATCCTCGAGCACGAAGGCCTGCTTGTCCCCGCGCAACTGCGGATAATAGGCCGCACACGCACAGGTCTCCCTTGTCTCCATCGCCAGCCGCACGTCCCGCGCCACAGGCTCCAACGTCGCCGCCATTCGCGCGAGCGTGGCAAAGGCGCGCGCAGCGGTCAGTTCACGGGCGATCAGCGCCAGCACCGCGTCGGTGCGGTCGAAACTCGTGCGCACGTTCATATTGTTTTCCTGCGCCCGCAGGCGCAGCGCCTCTCCGGTGTCGCAGAGCACGATCGCAAAATCGGTCGCACTGCCCTCCTGAGACCACCAATCGCGCCACATCACACGGCCCTCGCCCAGATCTGCGTGATCCGCCTGCCCACCGTGGCTCACATGGGTGACGCGCGCACACTCCGCCGCGACAAGCGCCGCCACAGAACCCGTAAAGCCAAGCATGATTGCACCAGCGGCCAGCATGAGGATGGAATGACGTGCGTTCATGGTGTCCTCGACTTCTTTCCCACCCGCGTGGCGTTCTCTTCAAATCGCGGGGCTTGGCCTGCCGCGCATGTAGTCCATTTACCAAGCGGACCCAAGCCCGCTTTTGGGTCCTTCGCTCTCCGCCGGGATCGTTCTCTTTCAAAGAAACCGGACGGAGTTTTTCAGGAGTTTCGCCCAGTTGCGCGCATTTTTCCTTGGCCTACAGCCCCTGTCCGGGCTTCACGTCTTTCAGCTCCATCGCTTTGGCCGGATCGCGCATCATCTGCGCCACTACATCCTGACGCTTCACATCGCCCCGATGCCGGAGGGTCAACACAATCGCGCCGATCATCGCCACCAGCAGGATCAGACCGGACAGTTGGAACAGCAGAATATATTCGTCATACATGATTAACCCCAGCGCGGCCGTGTTCATCACGGCCTCGTCTGTCACCTGCAAGCGTAGGCCGGCGGCCGCCGCATTTGCATCCCACGCGCCAAAGGCGATCACGAATTGCATCAGGATGACCACCCCGATGAGCAGCGCCAGCGGCATGTATTTCGCCATTTCCGCCTTCAGCTCGGCGAAATCAACGTCGAGCATCATGACCACGAACAGGAACAAAACCGCCACAGCGCCCACATAGACGATGATCAAAAGCATCGCGACAAACTCAGCGCCCAGCAGGACGAACAACCCCGCCGCAGATAGAAACGACAGGATGAGCCACAGCACCGAATGCACGGGATTGCGGCTGATCACGGTGAACAGGCCGCCCGCGATCACGCAAACCGCAAACAGATAAAATGCAAAAACGCTCATGCGTCACCTTCCTTGTCGGTCTTCTTGGCTGCTGCCTCGTCGAGCACGGGCTGCGCGATTTCCATCGCGCGGTGCATCGCCGGGATGCCCGCAAACAGCGCCATCTGGCCAATCGTCTCGATGATCTGCTGTTTATGCGCGCCTGCCTCCAACGCGTGCCGCACGGTCTGGCGCAGCGCCACATCATTTTGCGCACCCTGCATGGTCAACCCCGAAAGGGTGAGCAAAAGACGCGTCTTGGCATCCAATCCATCAGGATTGAGCTTGTTGCCGAAAAACATCTCCATCATGTCCTTCGGCATCATGCCCATCATCGCCTCGAACCCCTTGGGCGAGAAGGCATCCATTGCCGGAAAGGACTTCGCCATTTCCTGCGCTTGCCGCATCATCTCTTCCCAGGGGTTTTTATCGGTCATCGGTAGGGCGCATCCATCTCGAGGTTGCGCGCAATCTCCGCTTCCCAACGGTCACCGTTCTCCAACAGCTTGTTCTTGTCGTAATAAAGCTCTTCGCGCGTCTCGGTGGAGAACTCAAAATTCGGGCCCTCGACGATGGCATCGACCGGGCAAGCCTCCTGACAGAAACCGCAGTAGATGCATTTGGTCATGTCGATGTCATACCGCGTGGTACGGCGCGATCCGTCCTCGCGCGGCTCCGCATCAATCGTGATCGCCTGCGCGGGGCACACGGCCTCGCAGAGTTTGCAGGCAATGCACCGCTCTTCCCCGTTTGCATAGCGCCGCAACGCATGCTCACCGCGAAACCGAGGGCTCAGCGGCCCCTTTTCATGCGGGTAGTTCAATGTCGCCTTCGGCTTGAACATATATTTGATGCCCAGCTTCATGCCTTGATAGAAATCCTGCAACAGGAAGTACTTGGCGTGACGTGTGTAGTCGGTCATATCAACCTCCAGCGCCCCAGCGTGCATAAACACCCCAGAACCATTCAAATTTTGCCGCAAACGCGACGAACACGACCCAGAAGAGCGAGAACGGCAGGAACACTTTCCAGCCCAGACGCATCAGCTGGTCATAACGGTAGCGCGGCGTGATCGCCTTGATCAACGAGAAGAAGAAGAACACCAGCCCCATCTTTGCGACCATCCAGAAGATGCCATCGGGCACGCCCGGGATCGGAGACAGCCAGCCGCCGAAGAACATCAACGAGATCAGCGCGCACATCAGCACGACGGCCACCAGTTCACCGATCATAAAGAGCAGGAACGGCGTCGAGGAATATTCCACCTGATACCCCGCCACCAGCTCACTCTCCGCCTCCGGCAGGTCGAACGGTGGGCGGTTGGTCTCCGCCAGCGCAGAGATGAAGAACAGGATCAGCATCGGGAAATGCGGCAACCAGTACCAATTCAGCAGGCCGTAATCACCATCCTGCGCCGCCACGATCCCGCTGAAGTTCATGGAACCGGTCGAGATGATTATTCCGATGATGATGAGTCCGATCGAGACTTCATAGGAAATCATCTGAGCCGCAGAGCGCAGCGAGCCCAGAAACGGGTATTTGGAGTTCGACGCCCAGCCGCCCATAATCACGCCGTAAACCTCCAGCGAGGAGACGGCAAAGACGAACAGGATCGCCACGTTGATGTCCGACAATACCCAGCCATCGTTGAACGGGATCACCGCCCAGGCCACCAGCGACATCACCAGCGTCACCATCGGCGCCATGAAGAACACGGGCCGGTCTGCCCCCGCAGGCACCACGATTTCCTTGACGATGTATTTGCCGAAATCCGCAAACGATTGCAACAGGCCGAAGACCCCCACCACGTTCGGGCCGCGCCGCAGCTGCACTGAGGCCCAAATCTTGCGATCCACATACATGAGGAACGCGAGCGCCACCAACAGCGGCACGACCACCAGTAAAATCTGACCGACGATCAGCAGGATCGTCCCCAGCGTGGTGTCGAAAAAGAAATCAGCCATAGGTCCTCACACCGTCGGAATGCCCATCTCGCGGCAGTTTGCAGTCACCACCTCGGCATCAATAGTCTTGAAGCCTGAAGGCAGGCTCGGCGAGATCGTGTAAACAGCATCAGCCCGCCAAATGCCACCCTCAATTGCCACATTTGTCCTTACGTGACGCGCGAATCCGTACCCACGAATAAGCGTATACTGCGCCGCAGCACATTCCGCATAGGCCGCGACATTTTCGGACGCCCGGGCCTTTGTCATAGCAACATTAAACTGCACCAGATCACCATCGAGCAGGACAGTCTCCACCCCTTTGTATTCAGGAATAAAATCCTCCGCCGTCGGGGTGGCGGGCTCACAGGCGGCGAGCGCCATAAGCCCTATCAGCCCTGCCCGCTTCACTCCGCCGCCAACGCCTCCGTGCGGCGGGCCTTTGCGTTAGCCGACAGCTCCGCCATGAGGCTCGACGCCCGTGCAATCGGATTGGTCAGGTAGAAATCAGCGATCGCTGAGGTAAAGGGCCCGTCCGACAGATCGCCCATCGGCTCCGCCTGCCATTCGTTCTGCGCCACTTCGTCGACGCGGCCCAGATGCGGGTGCGCTTTGACCAACACCTGACGCAGGGCTACAAGCGAATCAAACGGCAACGTCGCGTCCAACTCGGCGCTGAGCGCGCGCAGTATGGCCCAGTTCTCCTTGGCCTGACCGGGAGCAAAGCTCGCACGCTGCGCCAGCTGTGGCCGCCCTTCGGTGTTGACGAACAATCCACCTTCTTCGGTATAGGCAGCACTTGGCAGGATGATGTCGGCACGGTGTGCGCCGCGGTCGCCATGACTGCCCTGATAGATCACAAAAGGCCCCGCAGGAATGTCGCCCTCGTCCGCGCCAAGGTTATAGATCACCTCCGCGTCCAGCACCTGTTTGATGCCGCCGTCGCAAGTCGCGCCGACGTCCATCGCCCCCACACGGCCCGCCGCCGTGTGAAGCACCAACATCCGGGCGCCGGATTTCTCCGTGATCGCCTGAACTGCCGCCAGAACAGCCGCGCCGTCATCAGCGGCCAATGCACCCTGGCCCACGATGACAATCGCATTTTTGTCGGCCTGATCGCCCATATCGAGGTCAAGGACATGGCCCAACGCCGCGCGGTCCGTGCCCATATGCTCGTATTCATAGGTCAAATCAACGGCTTCACCGACCAGCGTCACATCCGCGCCGCGCGCCCATGCCTTGCGGATGCGCGCATTCAGCACAGGTGCTTCCACCGCCGGGTTCGTGCCCACGAGCAGGATCTTATCCGCCGCATCAATGTCTTCGATCGCAGCCGTGCCCACATAACCGGAGCGGTTACCGGCGGGCAGCTTTGCCCCGTCCGTCCGGCACTCCACAACGCCGCCCTGTCCCTCGATCATCTGCTTGAGCGCAAACGCCGCCTCGGTCGAGGCCAGATCACCGACCAGACCGCCGACGCGTCTGCCCTTCATCGCCGCCGCAGCAGCCGCCAGCGCTTCGGGCCATTCCGCCTTACGCAGCTTGCCGTTCTCACGGATATACGGTGTGTCCAGACGCTGCTTGCGCAGCCCGTCCCAGACGAACCGAGTCTTGTCCGAAATCCATTCCTCATTCACGCCATCGTGGTTGAGCGGCAGGAAACGCATGACTTCACGCCCTTTGGTGTCCACGCGAATGTTGCTTCCCAGCGCGTCCATCACGTCCACACTCTCGGTCTTGGTCAGCTCCCAGGGCCGCGCGGTGAACGCGTAAGGCTTGGACACCAGCGCGCCCACCGGACACAAATCAATGATGTTGCCCTGCAAATTACTGTCGAGCGTCTCGCCCAGATAAGCGGTGATCTCGGCGTCCTCGCCGCGCCCGGTCTGACCCATCTGGGTGATCCCCGCCACCTCGGTGGTGAAGCGCACGCAGCGGGTGCAGGAGATGCACCGCGTCATATGTGTCTCGACCAGTGGCCCCAGATCGAGATCCTCGGTCGCGCGCTTGGGCTCACGGTAGCGTGAGAAATCGACGCCATAGGCCATCGCCTGATCCTGCAAGTCACACTCACCGCCCTGATCACAGATCGGGCAATCCAGCGGGTGGTTGATAAGCAGAAATTCCATCACGCCCTCACGGGCTTTCTTGACCATGGGGCTATTCGTCTTGACCACCGGCGGCTGCCCCTCGGGACCGGGCCGAAGATCACGCACCTGCATCGCACAGGAGGCCGCAGGTTTGGGCGGGCCGCCCACAACTTCCACCAGACACATCCGGCAATTGCCGGCGATGGTCAGCCGCTCGTGATAACAAAACCGCGGCACTTCCACGCCCGCCTGCTCACACGCCTGAATGAGCGTCATCGCCCCTTCGGCTTCCACTTCGTTCCCGTCGATGATGATCTTGCGAATATCGCTCATGATGTCACTTTTCTCTCAACAGAGAGCCGATACGGCTCCCTTTTTGGATCTCCTTGCGCCCAAGCGCGCAATAGCTTTGCGGGTCTGAGGCTACAACCCCATGGGCGCGGAAATACGCCTCTCCCTTGGCCCGCATCCGTGCCTTTTCTTCGTCCGAGTCGCCATATGCGTCGATTTCCTCGTCCGTAAACCCCAGTGAGCGAGCCTGCGCGCGCAACGACTGGTAGAGCGTCAGCGCCTTGAACACCCGCGCTGATATGTCCGGGCACTGCTTGCGAATTCTATCGGCAACCGCCACATCGAACACCGCATCATCCACGGATTTCACGTCCCGCAGCATAGGCTTGGCCGCAACCGCCCCAGCCGACACAGCCAGAATGCAAAGCATCGAAACCAATCTACGCATATGTCCTCTCCTCAGATGCTTCATCGGGGGCCTTACCTCGTGTGGCATGTGGGGCGGCGGTGTCCCATGTTTTGCCGTAACGGCCCAGACCTGGCGAGGATCCAAACCGACGGCTTGCCCTATTTTGCGTCAGGACATTGTCCTTGCAAAGTTAATACATCGTTCGCGATAGGCAAGCTTGCCTGCGGCGTCTGCGGCCCCACGGTCCAGATGATGTCCGAGCTGCCGTAATTATTCACGCAATGCACGATCGCCTCGTATTCACCGGCCTCGACGGCCCCCGTCAGCGACTTCGAAACGGGTCTCACCGTGACCGCAAATACATCGCGCTGCCGCTCGATCCTGCTCAGTTTGGCGTTATAGAATTGACCATCGAAAAAGATCCGGTCCGAAGGCTGCGTGCACCCGAGAAGCAGCCCCGCGCACAGCACCATGCCAGTCCAATGTCTCATGTCCGTCTCCTCCGCACGGGGTCGTGCGGTCCATTACGCATCTTGGCGTCCGTTATTGCGCAAAACCGCCGCCGGGGCCAGCGGTTCTTGACGCACGCCCGCAGGCCTGTGCCCGCCAGCACGGCTGAGGATACACCCCTGCGTCGATTGAAAAACCGCGAACCCATCATCGGCGGCATAAGGTCCGGCAGCCGCGCAGCGCATGCCGATGCGCCCGATTCAGAACGCCGCCAGCAACACCACGACCGCCTGCGCGATCACGCTGAAAAATCCGATCATCCACAACACAGAACGCAGCGGTTTGATTTCGGTGGCGATGTGCACCACCGCCATGGCAAGGCGCGCCACCACGAACACACTGGCAAGCAGATTGACCACAAACGGCGACGCCCCGATCAGCATCGCCGCCAAGGTGACCGCTATGAAGGGGCCGGACGCTTCAATCGCGTTCTTGAACGCGCGATCACGGCGGTAGACGGGGTCGGCGTAATCCTGCTTGGGCTGTCCGCAGGCGCACCGACCCTCGGGCGCGCGCCCTGAGGCCGAAAGCATCGACAATACCAGCATCAAAAGCGCCCAAAGCGCCAGCGCTGCAATCGCATGACTGTAAGGTTCCACGCGCGCTACTCCGCCGCGACCGGCGTGGGCGTACCGCTGCGTTTGTGCGCGATCCGCTCTTCGATCTCACCCCGGAAGTGACGGATCAACCCTTGAATGGGCCAGGCCGCCGCATCCCCGAGGGCACAAATCGTATGGCCCTCGACCTGCTTTGTCACATCGAGCAGCATGTCAATTTCCTCAGGCTCTGCATCACCCTTAACCAGCCGGTCCATGACCCGCATCATCCAGCCCGTCCCCTCACGGCACGGCGTGCACTGGCCGCACGACTCGTGCTTGTAGAACTTCGACAGACGCCAGATCGCTTTGATAATATCGGTTTTTTGATCCATCACGATCACCGCCGCCGTGCCGAGGCCCGATTGCAGGTCATTGCGCAGATAATCGAAATCCATCGTCGCATTGCGCATCGCTTTGCCCGGCACCATCGGCACCGAAGAGCCACCGGGTATCACCGCCTTGAGGTTGTCCCAGCCGCCGCGAATGCCGCCACAATGCTTCTCGATCAGCTCCTCGAAGGAAATGCTCATCGCCTCTTCCACAACGCAGGGATTATTCACATGGCCCGAAATCGCGAACAGCTTGGTACCCGCATTGTTGGGCCTGCCGAACCCGGCGAACCACACTCCGCCCCGGCGCAGGATCGTCGGCACGACGGCGATGGATTCCACATTGTTCACGGTCGTCGGACAGCCATAAAGTCCCGCTCCCGCCGGAAACGGCGGCTTCATGCGCGGCATGCCTTTCTTGCCCTCCAGCGACTCCAAAAGCGCGGTTTCCTCGCCACAAATATAGGCACCCGCCCCGTGCGTGAGGTAAATGTCAAAATCCCAGCCCGACTTGGCGGCGTTCTTGCCCAGCAGACCGGCCTCATATGCCTCGTCAATCGCCGCTTGCAGCGCCTCTTTCTCGCGGATGTATTCCCCGCGGATATAAATGTAGCACGCGTTTGCGTTCATCGCGAAGGACGCAATCAAACACCCTTCGATCAACGTATGCGGATCGTGCCGCAAGATCTCGCGGTCCTTACAGGTGCCCGGCTCACTCTCGTCCGCGTTCACCACCAGATAGCTGGGCCGCCCATCGCTTTCCTTGGGCATGAACGACCACTTGAGCCCCGTGGGAAAGCCCGCGCCACCGCGCCCGCGCAGCCCACTCGCCTTCATCTCATCGATGATCCAGTCGCGACCCTTTTTGATGATCGCCGCCGTGCCGTCCCAATGACCGCGCGCCTGCGCGCCCTTGAGGGTGCGGTCGTGCATGCCATAGATGTTGGTGAAAATCCGGTCTTTGTCCTGAAACATTATGCTTACCCGTCTCTGTCGGACTGGCGCGCGCGCCACATCCGGAATGCTTGTATGAAGACCCAAAGGAACACGGCAGCGATGCCAAGCTCCAACAGGCCCATTGTCTGGTTAGACCATCCATAGATGGCCCCCGCGGCCTCAATGCCGATAAAGGCGAAGGCTCCCGCCACACTTATCAGAGCGAGGCGCCGTCCGTCGCGCGACAGTTTGTCGTCATTGTCGGGCACAAACGGCTCCTCGCTGCGTGTTTCAGGTTTTCTTCTTGCCTTTGGAGAACTCGGTCTCGCCCCCTGCCGCAAGTGTCTTGGCCTGGCTCATCCAATCGTCCCGCTCGATCCGCCCCTTGAACCGCAGGCGCTCGTCGACCCAGGCGATGTCGGCTTTGGTGAATTTGGCGACTTGATCGAAATGGTAGACACCCAGATCGTTGAGCGTCTCCTCCAACTTGGGCCCGACGCCGCCGATGAGCTTGAGATCATCCTTACCGCCCGCGCGCGCAGCACCGAGCAAGACTTTGGGGCGGTCGTCTTCGGTGGCCGCAGGCGCATCCGCCGGAGCCGCCGCTGCCGCTGCAGTCGGTGCAGGTTTCTTATCCGCAGGCGCCAGAGTTGCCGCTGCGCCAGGCGCGGCCGTATGCGCCGCGACACTCGGCGGTGTCGAAGTTTTGGGATTAATCGCCACTTCCGCTGCGTCCGCGCCCAATGTCGTCACGATCCGCGCTTTGCGGCGCTCCTCAGCTTCTCTCGCATAGCGCGCAGCAGGCTTTTCTTCCGACGATAGATCCTCCGCTGCGGTTTGCTGGCCGCAAATCGTCAGGCTCAGGCCAAATCCCAAAACCGCACCGATCAACCCGCCGCTGAAAACTGTCTGGTTGAGATCGAATCCCGCGATCCAGTACAACATCACCATTGCCAGAAAGCCCACAAAGGCGGCAATGCCCCAGCCGGTGATCATGCATTCCGTATTGTCTTGTTTCTTTTCCATGTCGACCTTTTATCCTCTAATTGGATGATGAACCGCGTCTAAGTCTAACGCCCGTCTTTACCGGCCTTTGCGGAGAATTCAGTCTGATCTCCGCGCGCCAGCTTGTCCGCCTGATCAACCCAACCATCGCGCGATGCGCGCCCTTTGAACCCTTCGAGGTTCTGATCGACCCAGGCCAGTTCATCTTGCCCCCATTTTGCGATTTGGTCAAAATGGAAAAAGCCCATGGAATTCAGCAAATTTTCGAGTTTGGGCCCGACACCTTTGATCAGCTTGAGATCATCGGGGCCCGCTTTGCGCGGTTTGCTCATCGTACGCGGCTTTTTGCCCGGCAGCGCAGTGCCCGATTGGGCCTTGGCGACCGTCTTGGGCTCTGGGGCCACGCTGCCACGGGCCGGTTTCGCCTTGGCGGTGGCATCCACCTCGCCCGGCACTTCCGCTACGCCATCCGAGGCCGCGCCGCGTGTGCGCGCGGGTGCGCCTTCAGCTTTGGTCCGACCGCCCTGCGCCCCGTCGGGGCCACCCGGCGGCATCATATCATCGCGGGCAGCCTTGGCAGGCTTTTTGCCCGTATTGGCGGCCTTGCCCTGCCACGGCGCCAGCAATGGCACCTCGGTCCCGTCGATCCGCTTAATCGTGTCGCCGATATCGGTCGCCAAAGTAACGCTGGCGTTAAATTGTGCCTTGCCGCTGTCGTGATCTTGCAGCGACGTCAGCCCGCTCAGGGGCTCGGAGGCAAAGCGCCCGGTCTGCGAACCCGGCGTGGGCACTTTCCCCGCCGCCAGCTCATCCAGCATCTCGGTAAATCGCACCGCGCTCAGATCCTCGTAGTAATCTTTGCCGATCTGCGCCATCGGCGCGTTCGAGCAGGCTCCCAGACACTCGACCTCTTCCCAAGAAAACTTGCCATCCGCGCTCAACTCATGCGGTCGCTTGGCGATCTTCTCTTTGCAAATTCCGATCAGATCTTCCGCCCCGCAGATCATGCAGGAGGTGGTACCGCACACCTGAATATGGGCCACGGATCCAACGGGTTGCAGGTGGAACATGAAGTAGAAAGTCGCCACCTCCAACCCACGAATATACGCAAGCCCCAACATCTCGCTCACATGTTCAATGGCCGGACGGGACAGCCATCCCTCCTGCTCCTGCGCGCGCCACAACAGCGGAATGATCGCAGAGGCCTGACGGCCTTCTGGATACTTGGTGATCTGCGCCTCCGCCCACGCCTGGTTGGCGGAGGTAAAGGCGAAATCGTCGGGCTGGTCGGCGTGCAAACGGCGTAGCATTGATCAGGCTTTCGTAAGTGCGGAGACCGTCAGAGCCTCCGGCGGGAGTGTATTGGCAAAATGAAGAGACGGGACACAATCGAAAACGGCCGCACTGCGTGGCACCGGCCCGGCGTCGGAAATCTTGAAGCGCTTGAACGATCGACCGGCCAATCGACTGGTCGACACGCCTTTCCGCTGGTCCGCCAACTTCGAATGAGCGTCGTTATGTTGGGCGGCGCATATCACCGGTCTACCTCACCGAATACGATATCCATCGTCCCGATGATCGCGGCCACATCCGCGAGCTGATGGCCCTTGGCCAGATAGTCCATGGCTTGCAGGTGCAGATACCCCGGCGCGCGCAGTTTGGCGCGGTACGGCTTGTTGGTCCCGTCCGCCACTAGGTATACCCCAAACTCGCCCTTGGGCGCCTCGACGCAGGCGTAGACTTCACCGGCAGGCACGTGAAATCCTTCGGTGTAGAGCTTAAAGTGGTGGATCAAGCTCTCCATCGAGGTTTTCATATCCGTGCGCGAGGGCGGCGTGATCTTGCCACGGGCGAGGATATCGCCCTTCCCCTCGGGCGCGCGCAGCTTTTCAATGGCTTGCAACATGATGCTGGCCGATTGACGCATCTCTTCCATGCGCACCAGATAGCGGTCATAACAATCGCCGTTTTTACCAACAGGGATCTGGAAATCGAACTCATCGTAGCACTCGTAGGGCTGCGCGCGGCGCAGATCCCATGCAAGGCCGGAGCCGCGGACCATCACACCCGAGAAACCCCAGTCCGAAATGTCCTGCTCCGTCACGACGCCGATATCCACGTTGCGCTGCTTGAAGATCCGGTTTTCCGTCAGCAGCTTGTCGATATCGACCATGAACCCCTTGAGAAACTTATGCGTCCAAGTCTCGATATCGTCGAGCAGCGCATCGGGCAGGTCCTGATGCACACCACCGGGGCGGAAATAGGCCGCGTGCAGGCGTGCGCCGCAGGCACGCTCGTAAAAGATCATCAGATCTTCCCGCTCCTCAAAGCCCCAGAGCGGCGGCGTGAGCGCTCCCACATCCATCGCCTGCGTTGTCACGTTGAGCAGATGGCTCAGGATGCGCCCGATTTCGGAGTAAAGCACGCGGATCAACGAGGCACGGCGCGGCACCTCGACGCCGGTCAATCGTTCGATCGCCAGACACCATGCGTGCTCCTGGTTCATCGGCGCCACATAATCCAACCGGTCGAAATACGGCAGATTCTGCAAATATGTCCGGCTTTCCATGAGCTTTTCGGTGCCACGGTGCAGCAGGCCAATGTGCGGATCGCACCGCTCCACGACCTCGCCGTCCAGCTCCAGCACCAGACGTAAAACCCCGTGCGCCGCAGGGTGTTGCGGGCCGAAGTTGATGTTGAAATTGCGGATTTTCTGTTCACCCGTCAGGGCGTCGTCAAAACCTTTGGTGCCGTCCATCAGATATGCTCCAAATTCATTTTACGTGCTTCACGCACCATACATACCGGCGCTTTCAGCGCCAAAACTGCCAACTTTACCGTCCACAGTACAGCTCTCACTTCGCAGCCTCTTTGGTCTTCTCATCTCCGGGCAGGATATAATCGGCCCCTTCCCACGGTGACATGAAATCAAACTGTCGATATTCCTGCACGAGGCTCACAGGCTCGTACACGACCCGCTTTTCTGCCTCGTCATAGCGCACTTCAGTGTAGCCCGTGGTCGGAAAATCCTTGCGCAGCGGATGGCCGCGAAAACCATAGTCCGTGAGCAAGCGGCGCAAATCGGGGTGACCGCTGAACAGGATACCAAACATGTCAAAGACTTCACGCTCGAACCAATTTGCGCAGGGGTGCACGTCCACAAGTGACGGCACCATATCTTCCTCCCGCACGGCCACCCGGACGCGGATGCGGTGGTTCTGGTACATGCTCAGAAAATGATACACCACATCAAACCGCTTGGCCCGTCCCGTGTAATCCACCGCCGTGATGTCCACTAGCGAGGAAAACCAGCAGGTGGCGTCCGTCTTGAGAAACGTCGCCAGCCCCGCGATATTGGCCAATGTCACATCAAGGTTGAGCTCCCCGTGCGTCACGGTCCAGCCCAACACACAATCGGGGCGCTTGGCTTCGATATACCCGCCCAGTTCCGTCAGTGCATCGCTCATCGTATTTTCCTTCCAAACGCGCGGCCCGCCGCACGCCAAATCATCGTACAATCGTCCCGGTCCGGCGCATCTTGCGTTGTAGCTGCATGATACCATACAGCAGCGCCTCCGCAGTGGGCGGGCAGCCGGGCACGTAGATGTCCACCGGAACGATCCGGTCACACCCGCGCACCACGCTGTAGCTGTAGTGATAGTATCCGCCACCATTCGCGCACGATCCCATGGAGATCACATAGCGCGGCTCGGGCATTTGGTCGTAAACTTTGCGCAGCGCGGGCGCCATCTTGTTGGTGAGCGTCCCCGCAACGATCATCAGGTCCGACTGGCGCGGGCTGGCGCGCGGCGCCGTACCGAACCGCTCCAGATCATAGCGCGGCATGGACGTGTGCATCATTTCTACCGCACAACAGGCCAACCCAAAGGTCATCCAGTGCAGCGAGCCGGTGCGCGCCCAGTTAATAAGGTCCTCCGTCGAGGTCAGCAGAAAACCCTTATCCTGCAAACTCGCGTTGAGGTTCTGTGTGGCCACATCGCGGTCCATTCCCGCCGTAGCCGTGGATGGGTTGGTCGACGTTACTGCCATTCCAGTGCCCCTTTCTTCCATTCATAGGCAAACCCGGCGGTCAGCACCGCCAGAAAAACCATCATAGACCAGAACGCCGCCATGGATATGTCGCCAAATGCCACAGCCCAAGGGAAGAGGAAGGCAATCTCCAAATCAAAGATGATAAAGAGGATCGCCACGAGGAAGAATCGCACATCGAATTTCATCCGCGCGTCGTCAAACGCGTTGAAACCGCACTCATAGGCCGAGACTTTTTCAGGATCGGGCCTGCGGACCGCGATCACGGCCGCCGCAAGCAGGAGGGCTAGCCCCAGCCCGATGGCGACAAACAGAAAAACAAGTATCGGCAGGTATTCCCTAAGCATATCGTCCAAGGGTGGCTCCTTTCTCGGATCACTGCGGCTAACATGGCCGCGCAGGTGCTATGCGAGTGTTTATCTCCACGTGCGCGTGGGGTCAACGGGAGCCAGGGCGTAAAGGTTGCGCATTCATTGCAGTTTCCGGACCTTACGACTGCAGGTGAAGCGGATTTGCCGCACCGAAAAATCCCAAAACACCGATCACCGATCTGCCCCAAGATCTGTAGATTTTCTCCGGCACTCGGACGCTCTTCTCAAGAGTTTGCCCGTAAACATCACACGCGCTTGTCCGTTCAGCCGCGCCAAAAGAGACCTGCAAGAACGGTACTGGCGGCCAAAAAACACCCGCAATGCTAGGCTAAATTACAGCTGCCCGATCCGTGAGAGACACATTAATCGACGGCAACAACCACCGAACAAGGACCAAGGTCAAGCCATTCACCATCCTGACCGGAGATTTTCGACAACGGGATCAAGCCTGTCCTCGGGCTAAACCCTTTCAACAGTGGCAAAAAGCACGCTTTAGCTGAAGGCAAGCCTTGGGCCAACAAAAGCATGGGGATCGGGGAACACCGCAACATCCGAACGCTCCTCACACCACCCAGGCCGCTTTGCGCTTCTCGAAAAACGCGCCGATCCCCTCGGCCGCCTCCTCCGTCTCCCACCGCGCGGCCAATGCCGCAATCGACATCGCCACCGCCTCCTCGCTCGCTGCCCCGCCCAAATCCTGCGCCAGCTTCTTGGCCGCCGCCACCGCCCCCGGCGCGCAGGCCAGATAGGGCACAACCTCGCGCTCCACCGCTGCATCCAGCTCCGCCTCAGGAACGCTACGTGCCAGCAGGCCCAGCGCGACCGCCTCATCCGCCCCGAACACACGCCCCGACATGAACACCCGCCGCGCAGGCCCCTCGCCCATCCGCGCGATGACATAAGGCCCGATGGTGGCGGGAATAATCCCCAGCTTCGTCTCGGTCAGCGCCATCTTGAGACTGTCCACACCAATGGCCACATCGCACACTGCCGCCATCCCCACACCGCCGCCAAAGGCATTGCCCTGCAACCGCCCGATCAGCGGTTTCGGCAACCGGTTAAGCGCGCCCAGCATCGTCGCAAGCTTGCCTGCCTCCTGCGCGCGCGTGGCCGCGTCCATCCCCATCTGCGCACGCATCCAGCCCAGATCACCGCCCGCGCAAAACGAGCGTCCGGCCGCCGCCAGCACCACCACCCGCACCGACGCGTCCGCGCCCAGATCATGCGCCGCCTGGGTCAGCTCCGCCAGCATCAGCGCGGACATGGCGTTATGCTTGTCCGCCCGCGCAAGCGTCAGGGTCGCCACCCCGCGCCCATCCGTATCAACCGTTATCGTCTCAAACATCTCCGCCTCTTCCCGAAATTTTGCAAATTCCGCTCACCCCCGCATCGCCCGCGCCATCTCAGCCGCCTGTGCGATCACGTCCAAATCAAGCCCCGTCTGGTAGCCCAAATGCGCCAGATGCGCCGCCACCGCCTCCGTCGCCACATTGCCCGAAGCGCCCGGCGCATAGGGGCACCCGCCCAAACCGCCCACCGCCGCATCGAACACCCGCACGCCCAACGACAGCGACGCGTCGATATTGTCCATCGCCCGACCGCCGGTGTCATGGTAGTGCCCCGCCAGCCGCCCGACCGGCACCACATCGCGCACCGCCAGCAACATCCGCGCGATGCTGTCGGGCGTTCCCGCCCCGATGGTATCGCCGAGGCTCACCTCATAGCACCCCATCGCAAACAGCCTGTCCGCGACCGCCGCCACCGCCTGCGGCGCCACCGCACCATCATAGGGGCACGCCACCACGCAGGAGACATACCCGCGCACGGGCACGTCCACATGCCGCGCCTGCTCCAAGATCGGTGCAAAGCGCGCAATACTCTCCTCTATCGAAGCGTTGATGTTCTTGTGCGAAAACCCCTCTGACGCGCTTGCGAACACAGCGACCTCATCGGCCCCGGCGGCCACGGCGTCCTCGTAGCCGCGCATGTTAGGCGCGAGCGCGCCGTAACGGGTCCCCTCCGCCCGCCTGATCCCGGCCAGCACCTGCGCGCTGCCCGCCATTTGCGGCACCCACTTGGGCGAGACGAAACTCGCACATTCGATCCGCGCGAACCCCGCCCTGCTCAGCAGATCCACCAGCGCGATCTTCTCCGCCACCGGTATCTCGCGTGCCTCGTTCTGCAAGCCGTCGCGCGGACCCACCTCAAATATCTCGCAGCGTCCCAGATCCATATTGTCCTCCCAGACAGCCTACCGGCACGCCAACCTTGCACTGCTTTGCAGCGCATTGCACGTGTCTCAATCCGGCACGTCCCACGCCGCAAAGAAATCCTGCGCAAAAAGCCTCTCATCCGTAGCAGGCAGCGCGGCCTTGAACCCCGCGCGCGCGGTGACGCGCCCGTACCACGCCGCCACCGCGTCATACCCCTCCAGATGCGCAAAATGCCGCGCCAGATACACCGCCTGCCCCACGCTCACATCCGCCGCCGAGAACCCACCGTCCAGCAGATAGTCGCGCCCCGACAGCCGCGCCTGCAGCGCCGCGTAACACTTCCCAATCCGCGCGGCCTCGAGCTTCATCACGATAGGGCTGCGCATCGCATCCTCGCGCAGCGCCACATGCTGCTGCGTCAGCGCCGCCGCATGCTGGCTGATCGTCTCGGCAAAATGCACCCAGACCAGCCACTGCGCCCGCTCCCCGTGCCCGGCAGGACGCCCCAGTACCTCGGGCGAGAACCGCTCGCAGAGCAACTCGCAGATCGCCCCCGTCTCAAACAGCGCCTCCCCGTCCAGCTCCAGCGCCGGCACCCGCCCCGCAAGGCTCTTTTCCAAAAACGCAGGCGCGCGCAACGACTTGTCGAAGGCATAGGTCACGACCTCGAACGGCACGCCCAATTCGTGCAACAACCACAGGCTGCGCATGGAACGGGTCTGCGGACAATGATGCAGCGTGATCATGCCTCCGCCTCCAGCCGCACCAACGCCGCGCCCGCCTCCACCTGGTCGCCCGCACGGGCTAGCACCTCCGCCACAACACCGTCGCGCGCGGCGAGCAGGCTATGCTCCATCTTCATCGCCTCCAGAATGGCCAGCCGGTCCCCCTGCGCCACGTGCTGCCCGACACTGGCAAACACCTCACGCACTAGCCCCGGCATCGGCGCCTCGATCAGGTTGCCATCCCCCTGCGCGCCGCTTGCCTGCACCAGCGGGTCGATGCGCTCGAACACCATGCCGTAGCCGTCAAATACCGTGACCGTCGCACCCGACACCGCAACCCGCGCCGCAGGCTTACCGCCAATCCGCCACACCCCACCGACACGCAGCGCCTCGACCGTGCGCTCGCCAACCGACCAGCGCTGCGCGCCCGGCCCCAAAACCTCGACCTTCACCACCTGCGCCTCGCCGTCCCAGCCCAGTATCACCTGCTGCACCAGCGGCGCCCAAAGCGTAAAACCCGTCTCAGGGCGGGTTTCCATCAGGCCCATCGCAGCCATGCCAGCCAGCGCCACATGCCGCGCCTCGATCTGCGGCGCCCGCGTCAGGGCTTCGATGTCGCGCGCGATCAGCCCGGTATCGACCTCGCCGCGCCGGAACCCCCCATGCCCCGCCAGCGCCCCCAGGAACGCCAGATTGGTGACAGTGCCCGCAACTTCCGTGCGCGCCAGCGCCTGCCGCAACCGCGCCAGTGCCACATCGCGCGTCGGCCCGTGCACCACCACTTTCGCGATCATCGGATCATAGAACGGGCTGATCGCATCGCCCGCGCGCACCCCGCTGTCCGCACGCACTTCCGGATCAAAGACCAGATGCGTCAAAGTGCCCGTGGCAGGCAAAAAACCAGCCTTCACATCCTCCGCGTACAGACGCGCCTCGAAGGCATGCCCGTCAATCGCCAAATCCGACTGCCCACAGGGCAAAGCCTCCCCCGCCGCCACCCGCAACTGCCACTCTACCAGATCGACACCCGTGATCGCTTCCGTCACCGGGTGCTCCACCTGCAAGCGCGTGTTCATCTCCATAAAGAAAAACCCATCGGCGCGCAGCCCGTCCGACCCATCCACGATGAACTCGACCGTGCCTGCCCCCTTATAGCCGATCGCCTCCGCCGCCTTGACCGCCGCAGCCCCCATTGCGCTGCGCACGTCCTCGGTCATGCCGGGTGCCGGCGCCTCCTCGATCACCTTCTGGTGCCGCCGCTGGAGCGAGCAATCACGCTCGAACAAATGCACCGCACGGGCACCGTCGCCAAACACCTGCACCTCGATGTGGCGCGGCTGGCTCACGAATTTCTCCACCAGCACATCCGCATTGCCGAACGCCGTGCGCGCCTCGGACCGCGCCGAGGCCAGCGCCGCCTCAAATCCCGCCGCCTCCTCGACCAGCCGCATCCCCTTGCCGCCGCCCCCCGCCACAGCCTTGATCAACACCGGATACCCGATCTTGCCCGCCTCAGCCGCCAACAGATCATCCGCCTGATCCGCCCCGTGATAGCCCGGTACCACCGGCACACCGGCCTCGATCATCAAAGCCTTGGCCGCATCCTTGAGCCCCATCGCCCGGATCGCCGAGGCGGACGGCCCGATAAACACGAGCCCCGCCGCCTCCACCGCATCGACAAATTCAGGGTTCTCACTCAAAAACCCATAGCCCGGATGGACCGCCTGCGCGCCCGTCTCGAGGGCCGCCTGAATGATCACATCTGCGCGCAAGTAGCTGTCCGTCGGCGCCGACCCGCCAATATGAACCGCCACATCCGCCATCGCCGCATGCTTGGCCCCCGCATCCGCGTCAGAGTATACCGCAACACAGCGCACGCCCATGGCCTGCGCCGTCTCCATCACACGGCACGCAATCTCGCCCCGGTTCGCAATCAAAATCGTGTCAAACATCACGCACCCCACCAGACAGCGCACAGCGCCCCGCCTTCATTTTGCCAAATAAACTCATTCAACATCACCACCCTCACCACAGCCCGCAAAATCTTCCACAAGCTCGAACCGCTCCACCAGCATCATCACGTCGGGCGCAAACACCCCCGCGCGGCGCAGATACGCGCCATACCCCGCGCGCCAATGCGCCAGATCACGAAACTCCCCCTGCGGCGGGATCAACGCCTCCGTCATCCGGTCAAACGGTACAAACGAGACCTCAACCGTGCGCACGGCCAGCTGCGGCACGCCCGCCCAATCGGTCGCCACATCCACTTTGCCCGCCCCCGGCAGCGCCTCGCCGCGCGTCTCAAAACTGGCCACCGCGTCACAGCTCACCGTTTTGGCCCCGCCGCGCACCAGCGCCACAATCTCCCCATTGAGTGCAGGCCCATCCCCGAACGCAAAAAAATTCGCCCCAGGATAGCGCGCCAAAGCCGCCTCGCGGCTCACCACAGCAAAACATCTCGTATGCACGCCCGGTGCACATTCGGTGTACACTGTGTGACACCCCGAAAATCACATCCTGAACACGCCAAATTTGGTCTCCTCGATCGGCGCATTGAGCGCGGCGCGCAAGCTCAGAAACAACACATCCCGGCTCTTGCGCGGGTCGATAATACCGTCATCCCAAAGCCGTGCGGAGGCATAAAGCGGATGCGACTGCTCCTCGAACATATCAATAGTCGGCTGCTTGAACGCGGCTTCCTCCTCAGCGCTCCAGCTCTCGCCACCGCGCTCAATCGCATCGCGCTTGACCGTGGCCAAAACTCCCGCCGCCTGCGCGCCACCCATCACCGAAATCCGGCTGTTGGGCCAAGTCCACAGGAACCGAGGGCTATACGCCCGCCCCGCCATCCCGTAATTCCCCGCCCCGAACGAGCCACCGACCAGCATCGTGATCTTCGGCACCGATGTACAGGCCACCGCCGTGACCATCTTGGCCCCATGACGGGCAATCCCCTCGTTCTCATATTTCCGCCCCACCATAAATCCGGTGATATTTTGCAGAAATACCAGTGGGATACTCCGCGCCGAGCATAGCTCGACAAAATGCGCACCCTTCTGCGCGGCCTCCGAAAACAGCACACCATTGTTGGCGATAATCCCGACCGGGCAGCCCTTCACATGGGCAAAACCCGTCACCAATGTCTCTCCAAAACGCGGCTTGAACTCGTCAAACCGGCTCCCGTCCACGGTGCGCGCAATCACCTCGCGGATATCATAAGGCGTGCGCAGATCGCCCGGCACCACGCCCAAAATCTCCGCAGGATCATAGGCCGGCTCTTCCACACTTTCCCATTGCACAGTGCTTGGTTTCGCGCGGTTCAAATACCTCACCGCGCGCCGCGCAAGCGCCAGCGCATGGGCATCATCCTCCGCCAGATAATCGGCCACGCCCGACAGCCGCGTGTGCACATCACCCCCGCCCAGATCCTCCGCTGTGACCACCTCACCCGTCGCGGCCTTCACCAAGGGCGGCCCCGCAAGAAAGATAGTCCCCTGTTCTTTCACAATAATAGTCACATCAGACATGGCAGGCACATATGCCCCACCCGCGGTACAAGACCCCATCACCACCGCAATCTGCGGGATGCCCTTCGCGCTCATCCGCGCCTGATTATAGAAAATCCGGCCGAAGTGATCGCGGTCCGGAAACACTTCATCCTGATTGGGCAGGTTCGCGCCGCCACTATCCACCAGATAAATGCATGGCAGGTTGTTTTCTTCCGCAATCTCCTGCGCTCTCAAGTGTTTCTTCACGGTCATGGGGTAATATGTGCCTCCCTTAACCGTTGCATCGTTGCAGATCACCATCACCTCTTGGCCCTGCACGGTGCCCACACCTGCAATCACACCCGCACAAGGCGCCGCCCCGCCATAAAGCCCATGCGCCGCAACCGCACCGACCTCCAGAAACGGGCTACCCGCATCCAACAGATTCGCAACCCGCTCACGCGGTAGCATCTTGCCACGGCTCATATGACGCTCGCGCGATTTATCGCCGCCCCCGAACGCCGCCGCCTGCGCCGCCTCCCGCACGTGGGCCAAAGCGCCGAGGTGGGCGGCAGTGTTGGCTTTGAACGCCTCGGAGGACGGAAGCGCCTGTGATCCAAGTTTCATCAATCTAATCCTCTATCCATACATATGAGCGATACAGCGCCCGCATCCGTGCCGCGATCCCAAGGCCGCAAACCGCTCAAATTACTCGATTTCTTCGGCGCGCGCCCGCTTTGTCCGCCTGTCTCGTCTGAGCGCGGGAAGCGCGTTTTGATCGATCGCATCACCAAGCGTCTCACCCCCTGTATTTTACAAATTCCGGATTTCCGAGGGTTAGCGCGATGCCATCCCCGGCCACCGTATCTCGAGCAAGATCTCCGAGCAGTTGTATGTCCGTCCGCCGAAGTTTGCGCTGCGCTTGCGCCTTGCGCAATGACACCATCTTGCGCGAGGACTTTTCGGTCTGGCCAAAATTCTCGCGTCGATCCTTGCGCAGGCTGAGCGTCTTCTTGTCTTGCGGCGTATGTTTTCTGCCGCTGTCTGTCTCAGTCATGCTTCCACCGCCGCACGGCGCTTCAACTCCCGCCGGATCACCTTGCCTGTTACGGTCATCGGCAGCGCCTCCAGAAACTCAATTTCCCTTGGATACAAGTAGCTTGCGAGCCTCTCCTTAACCCAACTCTGGAGGTCCGCCGCACTTACTTGCGCGCCCTCCCTCACTACAACATAAGCCTTCACAACTTCGGCGCGCAGCGCATCGGGCTTGCCCACAACGCCACACGTCGCAACAGCCGGATGCGTCAGCAAACAGTCCTCGATCTCCGCCGGCCCGATCCGGTAGCCGCTCGACGTAATAACATCATCCTCGCGCCCCACAAAGCGCAGGAAGTCCGCCTCCCAGACACCGCGATCGCCGGTCAGCATCCAGTCGCCCTGAAACTTGGCCGCCGTCTCCTCTGGCCGCTGCCAATAGCCCAGCATCATCGACGCCGCGCCACGCTTCACCGCGATATCACCTTCACCCTGCTCATCCGAATTTAGCACGGCGATATCAAAGCCCTGCAAAGGTTTCCCAATGCATCCCGCCCGCGCCGAAAATGCGGCACCGCAGCTGCTCGCGACCATGTTGCACTCCGTCTGGCCGTAGAACTCGTTGATCTGCACGCCGAGCGCGTCTTGCCCCCAAGCGAGCATCTGCGCGCCCAGCGGCTCACCTCCGCTCGCGACCGAGCGGAGACCCTCAATCCGCGCGTCCGTCGATTTGAGCATCCGCAAAGCTGTGGGAGGGAAAAATACATTACGCACGGAGCCTTGTGCGATAATCCTCACGCATTCATCGCTGTCAAATTTCGCCATCCGCGCCGCAACCACCGGCACACCAAGCGCAAGAGCGGGCATTGCCACGTTGAAAAGCCCGCCAATCCACGCCCAATCCGCAGGTGTCCAAAGGCAATCGCCCTCCTGCCCCAAAAAATCATGGCTCGTGGACACGCCGGGCAAGTGACCCGTCAAAATCCGGTGCCCGTGCAGCGCACCCTTAGGCGTGCCCGTGGTGCCGGAGGTGTAGATCAGCACTGCCGGATCATCGGGGCCAGTTTCCGCAAAAGGCACCTCCGCACCCTCGATGCCGACCTCCGCCGCGATCCAAGCCTCGGCAAGACCGCCGAGCAAAGCTGCTCCCTCAGCATCCGTCAGTACCAAGCCCACACCCGCGTCACCCACACGCGAGGCCAGCGCATCGTGCTTGAAGAGTTTGAACAAAGGCACTGAAATTGCTCCGATTTTCCAGATCGCCAGATGCGCTGCGACGCACCACGGGCTCTGGCTCAGCAATACGCCCACACGGTCCCCCGGCTGCACACGCGTCAGCAGCACACGCGCCAGGCCGTCCACGATCGCAGCCAATGCGCCAACATCCACATCCCGCCGCGCGCCCTGTGTGAGATCAATGACCGCCAGCGTATCGCGCGGATGGCTCAGACATTGCCGCGCCATGTTGAGCCGTGCTGGTATGTCCCAATCGCCTTGGGCCGTCAGTCCGGGAAGACGGTGCTCAATCATGACCAAGATCTTTTTTGATCTGGGCCAATTCGCGGTCGAGGAAGTAGGACGTGATCGAGCGGATCACCACCAGCAGAAGCAGGAACAGCAAATCGGAAAAGCGCAGCGAAAGCGCCGTATGGATCACGTCCGACACAATGAACAATTCCAGCCCGGCCAAATGTAGCGACCCAATTCGATCCGCTCGCGATTGGTCCGCTCGACCCGCTCCGACCCGCGTTTGGCCACTTCCGCCACGTTGACACCGCCGATGAAACGCACCGCCCCGATCCGCAGGAGCAGGATCGCCGCCAAATCGATCAGCGCCGCCAGCGCCTCGAGGATCTCCGTGAGCCAATGCAGCGGGCCGTGCAGCAGACCGCCCTCAAGCTCTAGCCCGAGGATGCCGGACAGCCCGCCGTCCTGTGTCCCCTCGGCGCTCATCCCATCGCCGTCATCATCTCGCGGCCCACCAGCATGCGCCGTATCTCGGACGTCCCCGCCCCGATCTCCATCAGCTTGGCATCCCGGAAAATGCGAGCGACCGGATTGTCACTCAGATAGCCCGCACCGCCCATCGCCTGCACGGCTTGATGCGCCTGGACCATCGCCTGCTCGGAGGCATAGAGACAACACGCCGCCGCGTCCGAGCGGGTCACCTCACCCCGATCACAGGCCTTCGCCACCTCGTACACATAGGCGCGCGCGGAGTTCATCCCCGTGTACATATCCGCCATCTTCCCCTGCATCAGCTGGAAACTGCCCACCGGCTGCCCGAACTGCTTACGCTCGGCCATGTAGGGCATGATCTCATCCAGACAGGCCGCCATGATGCCCAGCCCGATACCGGCCAGCACCACGCGCTCGTAATCGAGGCCGGACATGAGCACAGCAACCCCGCGCCCCTCCTCGCCCAGCACATTCTCGAACGGCACTTCGCAGTCGTCGAAGATCAGCTCGGCAGTGTTGGAGCCACGCATGCCCAGTTTGTCGAAATGCGCACTGGTGGTGAACCCCGTCATGCTCTTTTCGATCAGGAACGCCGTGATACCCTTGGAGCCTGCGTCCTTGTCCGTCTTGGCATAGACCACGAGCGTCTCCGCGTCACAGCCATTGGTAATCCAGTATTTATTGCCGCTCAGCCGGTAGTGATCATTGCGCTTTTCCGCGCTCAGCTTCATGGACACCACGTCCGATCCGGCGGAGGTCTCCGACATCGCGAGCGCGCCCACATGCTCGCCCGAGCATAGCTTGGGCAGGTATTTCGCGCGCTGTTCATCCGTGCCATTGAGGCTGATCTGGTTCACACACAGGTTGGAATGCGCACCATAGGAAAGGGAGACCGAGGCACTCGCACGCGCGATCTCCTCGACCGCGACCGTATGCGCGAGATAGCCCATGCCGGTACCGCCCCATTTTTCGTCCACGGTCATGCCCAACAGGCCAAGCTCTCCCATCTCCCGCCACAAATCGGCAGGAAAGAGGTTTTCGGCATCGATGCTCTTGGCGATTGGGCGCACACGCTCCTGCGCCCAGCGGTGCACGCTCTCGCGCAGCGCGCCGACATCTTCGCCCAGATCAAACTGCATAGTGGCGTTGAACATTGAAACTCTCCCCTGATCCGATTTATTGAACGCTTGTTCATTACTTGCAGAACACAGGCAAGCGGTCAAGCGCCGCGACGTCACACCCCTTACCGATACGCCCTGCTGACTGCGCCGATGATACCGGCGCACTAAAAAAAATGGAATGCGCGTCAGCGCTCGACAGGGTCACGCCGCAGATTGGTAAACTCGCCCGACCTCGTCGCGTATGATGCGCGTGATGAGCGCGCAATCCTCAAGGCTGAAGGTCAGCGGCACGCGCATGTCGATGATCCCGGCCAGCACGAGGTCACTTTCGGGCATGGCGGGAGCATCCACATAGCGCCAGCTGTCGTACCGGCTGGTGAAGCCCACGGGCTCCGCATTGCCGAACCATTTAAGCTCGACCCCGCGCGCCGCGCAGCGCGCAAGCAGGTCCTGCACGGCCGCACTCGCCCAACTCTCCAGCAGGAACTGGATCGACGATCCCACGATCGTCTCCTCCTCCGCCCGCTCGATCACCGTGAGTCCGGGCGTGCCGCGCAGCCCTACCTCCAGCGCGTAATACCGCGCGTTCCAGCGCGCGCATTGGGCACTCAGATCCGCCAGCTGCGGGCGCAGGATCGCCGCGCGCAGGTTGTCCATCCGGCCCGAAATGTTCGGTGTCTCAAAGCGGATGGCCTCGAATGCTTCCTTGGGCGGTCCGGCAAGATGGCGCTCGTACATCATATAGCTGCCTGACAGCAGGATCGCGCGCGCGGCAATTCCTGCGTCATCCGTGACCAGCAACCCGCCCTCGCCCGCGTTCATGTGTTTGTACGTCTGACAAGAGTAACAGCCCACCTTTCCCCATGTGCCGCTGGGCTTGCCCTTCCATGCGGCCCCCATCGTATGCGCGCAATCCTCAATCACGGTGATGCCCGCGCCGTCGCAGATCGCCACCAGCGCCTCCATATCGCACAGATGCCCACGCATATGGCTGAGCAAAAGCACATCCGACTGGTCCGCCTTGGCCGCCAGATCATCGAGGTCCAGCACAAGCTGCCGCGTGACGCCGAGAAACACCGGCACCGCGCCCACCGCCGCAATCGCCCCCGGCACCGGAGCCAGCGTGAACGCATTGGTGAGCACCCGGTCACCCGCTTTCACCCCCACTGCACGCAACGCTGTAGCCATGGCATAGCCGCCGGAGGCCACCGCGAGACAATATTTCGACCCGACACTGTTGGCGAATTCCTGCTCAAGCAGCACCGTCTGCGCCACCTCGTCGCCCGCCGTGTTGTACCGGTGCAGCCGTCCGCTGCGCATCACCGCCACCGCCGCCTCTATCCCCGCTTCGGGGATCGGCTCTTGCTGTGTGAAACTCCCCTCGAACACGTCGTCCATCACTCAGACCTTTCCCAACAAACGCTCCACCATATCGGGCAAATCCGCATACCGCTCCAACAGCGCTTCGGGCGTCAATGCAGCCATATCACCCCCCGCCGGGCCGAATGTCACCAAAATCGACGGCACACCTGCCGCTTTCGACGTGTTGCGGTCCGTATCGCTGTCACCCACCAGCAGACACTGGGCGGGATCGCCCCCGGCGCGACGCACTGTCTCGAACAAATGCTCCGGGTGAGGCTTGCGCACGGGCAGGCTGTCGGCGCCGAGCATCGCGGCGAAACTGTCCAACACGCCAAGCCGTGTAAGCAATTCGCGCGCCAGCGCTTCGGGCTTGTTGGTGCAAATAGCCACGATGAACCCGCGCAGCTTCAACTCCGCCACCGCCGCCATCGCACCGTCATAGAGCCGCGAGTGCGTGTCGATGTCGCGGCCGTAATGATAGAGCAGCGCGTCGTAGTATTCGTCGATCAGCGGGTCGTCGGCGGGTTTGTCCAGCCGCGTCATCCCCAGCCTTAGCATCGCACGCCCCCCGCGCAGCGCGGTGCCCGCGTCCGTCGCCACATCAAGCATATCGCCAGCGCCCATGTCGCGGAAACACGCGTTGGCCGCAGCGATCAAATCGCCGCTCGTGTCGGCGAGCGTCCCGTCTAGGTCGAACACAACTGTCTTCATCATTTCCCCCGCACCCAAGCGAAAAAGCGCTCTTTTCCGGCCTAGCGACCCCACGTGCATGTTGCAAGCCGCAACCCTAAGTGATGATCCGCGACCTTGCGCCGCGCGGCACTTCCGGTAAACAGTGGCAAAACAAAAGAGCAGAACGGACGCCAGATGAAGAACAGCCTGATCATCCTTGCCGCAGGCAAGGGAACCCGCATGAATTCGGAGCTGCCCAAGGTGCTGCACCCCATCGCGGGCGATCCGATGCTGGTCCATGCAATGGCGGCTGGGGCGACGCTTTCGCCTGAGCATACTGTCGTTGTGGCGGGCCACGGGGCCGAAGCTGTGAGCGCCGCCGCCCATGAGCACGACGAGCATGCGCATGTGGTCGTGCAGACGGAGCAGCTGGGCACCGCCCATGCGGTCGATCAGGCCAAGTCGGCGCTCGCAGCGTTCTCCGGCACCGCTATCGTTCTCTACGGCGACACGCCCTTCGTCTCGCCCGAGACGCTGGAAGATATGATGGGTGCCGCCGAGGGCGCCGATGTGGTGGTCCTGGGATTTGAGGCGGCCGATCCGGGTCGCTACGGGCGGCTGATCATGGATGGGCACACGCTGGAGCGGATCGTCGAATTCAAGGACGCCACCGACGCCGAGCGCGCCGTGACCCTGTGTAACAGTGGCGTGATCGCCTGCAAATCCGATCTGCTGTTTGATCTCATCGCGCAGGTCGGCAACGACAATGCCTCACAGGAATATTATCTCACCGACATTATCGCCATCGCCCGTGCGCGCGGTTTGACCGCTACTGCCGTCACCTGCGACGAGGCGGAAACCCTCGGCGTCAATTCCCGCGCCCAGCTGGCCCAGGCCGAAGCCGCGTTTCAGGCCCGCGCGCGTTCCATCCTGCTGGAAAGCGGCGTGACCTTGCAGGCGCCCCATACGGTGTTTCTGGCCCGCGATACCGTCATCGGGCGCGACACACTGATCGAGCCACACGTCGTGTTCGGCCCCGGCGTCACGGTGGAAAGCGGCGCGCGAATCCGCGCATTTTCCCACCTCGAAGGCTGCCATGTATCCCGCGGCGCGGTCGTCGGCCCCTACGCGCGGCTGCGCCCCGGCGCAGAGCTGCAAGAGAACACACGCGTTGGCAATTTCGTCGAGATCAAGAATGCCACGCTGGCCGAAGGGGCCAAGGTCAATCACCTCAGCTATGTGGGAGACGCTTTCGTGGGGGCGGGCGCCAACATCGGGGCGGGCACGATCACTTGCAACTACGACGGTGTAATGAAGCATCACACGCATATCGGTGCGCGCGCCTTCATCGGGTCCAACACGATGCTGGTGGCGCCCGTACACATCGGCGACGGGGCCATGACCGGCTCCGGCTCCGTGATCACCTCCGACGTGGAGCCGGACGCATTGGCCCTCGCCCGTGCGCCGCAGGTGGAAAAACCCGGTATGGCCCGCAAGATGTTGGAAATACTAAAGGCCAAAAAAGCCAAACTACAGCGGAGCAGTTAATTATGTGCGGTATCGTAGGCGTTCTGGGCAATCACGAAGCAGCCCCTATTCTGGTCGAGGCGCTGAAACGTCTGGAGTATCGCGGCTATGACAGCGCGGGCATCGCGACAGTCAATCGCGGCACGCTGGACAGGCGCCGCGCGGTGGGCAAGCTGGTCAATCTGGGCGATCTTCTGGTGCACGAGCCGCTGGCTGGCAAATCGGGCATCGGCCACACCCGTTGGGCCACCCACGGGGAGCCGAACGTGGGCAACGCCCACCCCCACAAGGCAGGCCCCGTCGCCGTGGTGCACAACGGCATCATCGAAAATTTCCGCGAGTTGCGCACGGAGTTGGCGCAATATGGCCTTACACCTGTGACGGACACCGATACGGAAACGGTTGCCATGCTGGCGCAGCATTTCATGATTGAGGGGTCGTCGCCCCGCGATGCCGCCGTGAAGACACTTGCAAAGCTGCACGGCGCCTTTGCGCTGGCGTTTCTGTTTGACGGTGAGGACGATCTGCTGATCGCCGCGCGCAAGGGTTCGCCGCTGGCCCTGGGCTATGGTGACGGCGAGATGTTCGTGGGCTCCGACGCCATCGCACTCTCCCCCATGACCGATCGCATCAGCTATCTCGAAGAGGGGGATTACGCGGTGATCACCCGCGCGGGTGCAGATGTGTTCGACGTCTCGGACACGCCCGTCAAACGCGAAATCCGCACCATCCAGATCAGTGCTACCCGCATCGACAAAGGCGGCCACAAGCACTTCATGGCCAAAGAGATCGCGGAGCAGCCTGCGGTCATCGCCGACGCGCTCAACCATTATCTGAGCGCAGGTGGTGAGATCAATCTGCCCGATCCGCAGATTGATTTCTCGGGCGTTGACAAGATCACCATGGTCGCCTGCGGCACCGCTTTTTTGGCCTGTCTGACGGCAAAATACTGGTTCGAGCAGATCGCCCGCCTGCCCGTGGAAGTCGATGTCGCCTCCGAGTTCCGCTACCGCGAGCCGCCGATCCCCCAGCGCTCACTCGCCCTGTTCGTGAGCCAATCCGGCGAGACCGCGGACACCCTTGCCGCCTTGCGGTATTGCGCGGGCAAGGCGGACAAGATCTTGTCTGTGATCAACGTGCCCGAAAGCTCCATCGCGCGCGAGAGCGATTTGGCCCTGCCCATCCATGCAGGCGTGGAGATCGGCGTGGCCTCCACCAAGGCCTTTACCTGCCAGCTCACTGTGCTGTTCTTGCTGGCGCTCAAAGCGGCCAAGGACCGCGGCGAGATTACCGAGCAAGCGCGCCAGGACCACATTGCCCATTTGCGCCGCCTTCCCGCGCTCATGTCCGAGGCGCTGGAGCAGAGCGATGCGATACGCGATACCGCAGGCAAGCTGGCCAAGGCGCGCGATGTGCTGTTTCTGGGGCGCGGGCTACTCTACCCGATCGCCCATGAAGGCGCGTTGAAATTAAAGGAAATCAGCTATATACACGCTGAAGCTTATTCATCCGGTGAGCTCAAACATGGTCCCATCGCCCTCATAGACGAGAACGTGCCCGTCGTGGTCATGGCGCCGCGCGACGCGCTCTTCGACAAGACGGTGAGCAATATGCAGGAAGTGATGGCGCGCAAGGGCAAGGTCATCCTGATTTCCGACCGCGAGGGGCTGGCCGAGGCCAGTCAGGGCGTCTGGGACACGATCGTGATGCCGGACGTCTCCGATGCCGTCGCGCCCATCCTCTACGCCATCCCGGCGCAGTTGCTTGCCTATCATACGGCCGTCGCGAAAGGGACGGATGTGGACCAGCCCCGCAACCTCGCCAAATCGGTCACGGTGGAATAATGGCCAAGCAGTTCGACGCCATCGGCGAGGATCATCGCAGCTTCATCGAGGCGCAGCACATCTTCTTTTGCGGCTCCGCCGCACAGGACGGGCGGGTGAACATCTCGCCAAAGGGGATGGACAGCCTGCGCGTGCTGGGGCCAGACCGCATCATTTGGCGAAATCTGACAGGCTCCGGAAACGAGACCGCTGCCCACCTGGCGCGGGTCAACCGCATGACGCTCATGTGGTGCGGCTTCGAGACGCGGCCCATGATCATGCGCGCCTATGGCACCGCACGCACGCTGCACCCCCGCGATGCGGCATTCGCGGACCTCGATGCCCTGTTTTTCCACGATCCAGGCGCGCGCCAGATCTACGATATGCGCGTCGATATGCTGCAAACCTCCTGCGGCTATGCCGTGCCCTTCTACAGTTTCGAGGGGGAGCGTGAGGTCTTGAAAAACTGGAGCATCGACAAGGGCGAGGACGGCATTGCTACATATTGGGACACCCGCAACCGCACCACCATCGACGGCATGCCCACGCACATCCTGCCCGACGACACCGACGCGTAAAAGCCGTACCTGACCTGCTTGCAGTGCTCTGGCGGCAGGGGCTGCGCAGGAAAGCAGGGCGGCTTTCGCGCTGCCCACTGGCATCGGTGTTTGTGGTGGGCACCGGATCCGAGTTGAATTGGCAAAATGAAGAGGGGGCGCGGCGCACGGTCGTGGGGTTACTCGCCTAGGGTGACGTCCAGCTCTGTCAGGTCAGTGAGCGACGCCTCGATCAGGCGCATCGCTGGCAAAGACAGGCGGCTGCCGCCGGTGGCAGGGCCGTCGATGGGGATCAAGGTCACGGCGGATGATTTTCCGTTGGTTTTGTTGGTCACGCGCCCCGCGGTCTGCGTTTGCACCAGTGGCGTCTTGAGCCAGAACCCCGGCTCCGACGGGCTGCCGAGGCTCGCGATGGTCGTGCCTAGCGAACTTGCCGATACGCCACCCGAAACGGGTGCCGCCGCCTGCGCGCGTTGTGCAGGCGTGGTGGTATCGAGCGTCTCTTGCGTGCGTGCGGCGGCGGGCGGCGGGGGCGCCGCAGTGAGCAAGGGACCCGTTGGCGTAGTAGTAACCTCGGCCCCGGCGGCCCTTGCGTCGGCAGCGCCCTGCGGCGGGGCCGTGTCCTCAGGCTGCCCCACGCCCAAACGCGCACAGCCAGTCAAAAGAACGGCGATGGCTGCGACGGTGCAAAAGTATGCTGTTGGTTTCATAAATATCAGGCTACGCCACGGCGGGCGTCAGTCCAAGCCCCTCAAATCACCCTTGCCCAGACGCCGTGGCGCCTATACCACTCACAACATGACAGCACCCCTGATCGACCCTTTCGCCCGTGCCATCACCTATCTACGCGTCTCCGTCACGGACCGCTGCGATTTCCGCTGCGTGTATTGCATGTCGGAAAACATGACGTTTTTGCCTAAGCGTGAATTGCTGACGCTCGAAGAGCTGGACCGCCTGTGTTCAAGCTTCATAGGATTAGGCGTGCAGAAACTGCGCATCACAGGCGGAGAACCGCTGGTGCGGCGGGGGATCATGTCGTTTTTCAACGGCATGGCGCGGCACCTGGAGGCGGGCACGCTCAAGGAGCTGACCCTGACCACGAACGGGAGCCAGTTGGAGAAATACGCCGCCGATCTTTATGCGGCGGGAGTGCGGCGGGTCAATGTATCGCTCGATACGCTGGATGACGCGAAATTCGCAGACATCACGCGCTGGGGGCGCCTGCCCCAGGTGCTGCGCGGCATCGACGCGGCGCAGACCGCAGGCTTGAGGGTGAAAATCAACGCCGTGGCGCTCAAAGGCTTCAACGAGCCGGAATTGGAGCAAATCACCCGCTGGTGCGCCGAGCGGGACATGGACCTTACCTGGATCGAAGTCATGCCCATGGGCGATATCGGCAACGAGGACCGGCTTGGCCAGTATTGGTCCCTCAAGGATGTGCGCAGCGCCTACGCGGAGCAATACACCGTGACGGACCTCGCCGAGAGCAGCGGCGGCCCGGCGCGCTATATCAGACTGGAAGAAACGGGCCAGAAAATCGGCTTCATCACCCCGCTGAGCCATAATTTCTGCGAAAGTTGCAACCGTGTGCGCATCACCTGCACCGGTGAGATTTATCTGTGCCTCGGGCAGGAAGACAGCGCCGATTTGCGCGCGCCGCTGCGCGCATACCCAAACGATGATGGCCCGCTTGAAGACGCCATCCGCGCGGCCATTACGTTGAAACCCAAAGGCCATGACTTTGACTATTCACGCCAAAAGCTTGACGGTCAGATGCCGCGACACATGAGCCATACCGGCGGCTGAGCATCATGCGCACCCCCCTGCTCTACCGGTTTTACGTGGGTTTGAGCATGGTTTGGGTCCCCTTCACCGCGCGCCACGCAATCAACAGCCTGCGCCGAGCGGACGTGCCCGTGCACCGCGCGCACGAACTGTTGGCGCATGCAACCGAACCACGCACGAAGGGCCCTCTGATCTGGTGTCACGCGGCCTCGGACAACGAGGCGCTGCCGGTGCTTGCGTTGATCGCGCGCATGGGTGCGATGATGCCCGATGCACAATTTTTGATCACCTCCCGCAGCGCCGCATCGGCCAAATTGATCGCCGGGCGTTTGCCGCCCAGAACGGTGCACCAGTTTGCGCCGCTCGACGCACCCGGTCCGGTGGGGCGTTTCCTCAAGCAGTGGCATCCAGATGCCGCACTCTTCGTGGGGGCGGTACCCTGGCCGCATACTGTGCGCCGCACGTGCGATACCGGCGTTCCCATGGCGCTGGTAGACGCGAAGGTCTCTACAAGGGCGCTCGGGCTTTGGGAAAAGCTGCCCCGTCTCGCCACCTTTCTGCTGGCGGCATTCGACCTGATCATGACACCCGACGACGCTGCGGCGCACGCGATGGTGCGCATGCATGCCCCGCCGGAGAGAGTCGCGCGCGCAGAAACCCTGCGGTCCTTCACTCCGCCGTTGCCACGCGACGATGATCTTATATTCGAGTTGCTCGCGACACTTGGCCACCGTCCGGTCTGGATCGCCACCGAAACGCACGAAGGCGAAGAGAAGACGATACTCGCCGCGCACCGCTGTCTGCTCGAGCGACACCCGAAGGCCATGCTGCTCCTCATCCCACACGACCCGGAGCGCGGGACGCAGGTGCTGCAAACCATCGCAGACACCGGCCTGCCCTACACAAGGCGCAGTCGCGGCGAGGGGCCTCGCGGCGCTGTGCATTTGGTCGATACGTCCGATGAGCGCGGCACATGGTTCGCCCTGAGCGATATCGTGTTTCTGGGTGGATCATTGCGGCCGATCGGGGGGCACAATCCCATGGACGCGGCCCGGTCCGGGGCCTTCGTGATGTCGGGCAATCACATATCGCACAATGCCCAAACATTCGCAGCCCTCGAGGCTGCGGGCGGCGCGCGCATCATTTCGGGTGCCGCAGACTTGGCCACACACGTCGGTGACCTCTTCGAGAATCCGCAATTCCGCGCCCGGAAGGTCAAAGCCGCATCAACGTTCGTGAACGGCGAGAAGGAAAAGCTCGACAGGATCGCACAGCGTCTGATCAATGCCTTGAGGTTGGCATCGCCCGAAATGCGCAGTGGCCGTGACAGCCAGCCTTAGCAGCCACGGCCCGCTGTCAGTGCACCGGCATACCCTGCTCCACGAGACCCGCCCACCAGCTGCATCCCACCGGGATCACATCGTCGTTAAAGTTATAGAGCGGATGATGCACCATAGCCGTGTCGCCGTTGCCCACGAGTATATAGGCCCCCGGCCGGGTCTCCAGCATGAAGGCGAAATCCTCGCCGCCCATGACCAAAGGCGCCTCAGCACAGTCGCCTGAGACACTGCGGGCAACCTGCGCTGCGAATTCCGTCTGCGCCTCATGGTTCACCATCACCGGATAATTGCGCAGGTAGCTTACCCGCGCCACCCCGCCCATGGCACCGGCGATGCCGGTACAAATCTCATTCACCCGCTTGTCCGCGAGATCGCGCAGCTCCGCCGACATCGTGCGCACCGTGCCTTTGAGCGTCACTTTTTGCGGAATGACATTATACGCGTTCGAGGAGGTCTGAAAGCTCGTGATCGACACCACAATATTGCCGACCGGATCGGCGTTGCGGCTGACGATGCTCTGCACGGCGGTCACGATCTGGCTGGCGATGACCGTGGGATCGACCGTGTCGTTGGGCTTGGCCGCGTGGCCGCCCAGCCCCTCGATCTCGATGTCCAAAAGATCGGTCGCGGCGAAAAATGCGCCGGGGCGGATGGCAAAGCTGCCGGGGGCCATGCCGGGCCAGTTGTGCATGCCGTAGACTTCCTGAATGCCCCAACGGTCCATCATACCGTCGTCGCACATCTCCTTGCCGCCGCCGCCGCCTTCTTCGGCAGGCTGGAAAATCACCACTGCCGTGCCGTCGAAATTGCGCGTCTCCGCCAGATATTGCGCCGCCCCCAACAGCATCGCGGTATGTCCGTCGTGCCCGCAGGCATGCATCGCGCTGTCGGTCTTGGAGGCATAGGCCAGCCCCGTCGCCTCATGGATGGGCAGCGCATCCATATCTGCTCTCAGGCCCATGACTTTGCCTGAGGCCGTGCTTCGCCCCTTGATCACCCCCACGACACCGGTGCGACCGATGCCCTCGACGACCTCGTCACAGCCAAACCCGCGCAACTTTTCGGCCACCGTGGCGGAGGTGCGGTGCGTCTCGAACAAAATCTCGGGGTGCTCGTGCAGATCGCGGCGCCACGCGGTGATGTCGTTGTGCAATTCGGCAAATCGGTTCTTGACGGGCATGGAAGGCTCCTGAGGTAGATGTCTGCGTCTCGCGGAACTTACCGAAGCACCGCGACCTGCACCAGCGCAGTTTGGCTCAGGCGAGCGCCAATCGCCGCTCCACCACTTCGGCGAACCATGAACAGCCTGCCGGGATCGCATCGTCGTTGAAATCATACTGCGGGTGGTGCACCGTCGCCCCATCGCCATTGCCCAGCATGATGTAAGCGCCGGGCCGTTCCTCCAGCATATAGGAGAAATCCTCCCCCGCCATGATGGGGGGCGTGTTGCGGTCCACGCCGGGGCGCACGGCCTCGGCGGCATCGGCGGCGAAATCGGTGTGGTCCACGTGGTTAATCGTGGCGGGATAGCCGCGTATATAATCGATCTGCGCCGTACAGCCATGTGCCCGCGCCGTCAGGTCCACAATCTCGCGCACGCGCCTGTCCGCCAGATCGCGCACGCCCGCGTCCAACGTGCGAACGGTTCCGTTCATGCTCACCCGGTGGGGAATTACATTATGCGTCTCACTGTCCGAACGCAGCATGCAGACCGACACCACGACCTGCTTGAGCGGATCGACGTTCCGGCTCGCGATACTCTGGAGGGCGACGATCACATGGGCGCTGGCAAGATTTGGATCGATTGCCTGATGCGGGGCCGCGGCATGGCCACCCCGCCCGGTGATGGTGATGTCGAACTCATCGGTCGCCGCCAAAAGCGCGCCCGCGCGAATGTGGAAGGTCCCCGCCTCCGCGCCCGGCATATTGTGCAGCCCGTAAACCTCGTCGATGCCCCAGCGCTCCATCAGGCCGTCGCGGCACATCTCACGGCCCCCGCCGCCGCCTTCTTCGGCAGGCTGGAAGATCAGCACGACGCGCCCGTCGAAATTGCGCGTCTCCGCCAGATATTGCGCCGCCCCCAGCAGGATCGCCGTGTGCCCATCGTGGCCGCAGGCGTGCATCTTGCCCGGCACTTTGGAGGCGTATTCCAGCCCCGTCGCCTCCAAGATGGGCAAGGCATCCATATCCGCGCGCAAGCCAATCGCGCGCCCCGATGCAGCAGAGCGCCCCTCGATCACCGCGACCACGCCCGTGCGCCCGATGCCCGTGGTGATGTCCGTGATGCCAAAGCCGCGCAGCTTCTCTTCCACGAATTTTGCCGTCGCGTGCACGTCGAATTGCAGCTCGGGATATTGGTGCAGGTGACGCCGCCAGCCGGTGATCTCCGCGTGCATCTGAGCAAATCGATTCTTGATCGGCATGATAAGGTCCCTCTTTCACGCGTTATGTCACTGTCTACACATCCGGCCCCGGCACCATGCGCGTCCCGTCCCCGAACCGCGCGAACCGGAAGCGTGTCATATCATGGCCCGCAGGACGTCCCGCCGCCAGATCCGCCAGGATCCGCCCGATGCCCGGTCCGATGCCAAAGCCATGGCCGCTCATCCCCGTGCCCACGATCAGCCCCTCGAGGGGCGCGTGATCGACCACCGGCACGATATCGGGCATCGTGTCGATCATACCTGCCCAGCTGTGCTTGATCCGAACAGTCCCCAGCTGCGGGAACATCGCGGCAAAATCGCGCGCCAGTTTTGCGATGATACGCGGCACAGGCTTGGGATCGAGCACACGCATGCGCTCGAACGGGGTCTCGTCGTCGCCGCTCCATCGCCGTGCCGTACCCCAGGCATCGGGAAAATCGCGCGGCCCGACGGGTTTGAGGCGGCAGCCGAAGGGGTCCTGCCGCAGCTGCGCCAGAAATTTCGGCAGCGCGCGAAACGCATCCGGCCCCACGAACAGCTCCGACGTCATATTGGGCGCCAGCGTGTAGCCACCATCACCGCGCCGCCGAAACGCCAGCCGTTTGCTCGAGCACGCGACCTGCCCCACGTCCGGCAACGGCTCCGTCGAGGCCACCTGCGAACGGACCGACAGCTGCGGCAGCGCAATGCCGTGATTGCGCAAAAACAGCGAGGACCACGCGCCGCCTGCCAACACCACGCGCGGGGCGGCGATGCGCCCTTTTTCAGTGACGACACCCGCCACCTTGCCGCCCGTCACATCAAGACACCGCACCGCGCATTGCTCGATGATCTGCACGCCCTCACGCGCCGCGATTTGCGCCAGAGCGGGCACCGCCACCCAGGGCTCCGCGCGGAAATCCGATGCCGTATGCAGCGCGCCGACTGGCCTGTCGGTAAGGCCGGGATACATCTGCGCGACCTCCTCACGGCTCAGCAAGCGGCTCTTCGCCCCATTGGCCGCCGCATGCGGCAGCCATTTCTCATAGCGCGCCATCGCAGCATCGTCGTAGCCCAGATAGGTCGTGCCCGCCTGGCTCAGTCCAATCTGCTCGTTCGTCTCACGCGATAGCTCCTGCCACAGGCGCTGCGCCTCGGCCATGATGGGCATCTCGTCGGGGTCGCGCCCCTGCTGGCGGATCCAGCCCCAGTTGCGACTCGATTGCTCTGCGGCCACGCGCCCCTTTTCCAGCACGACAACGCTTGCGCCGCCCCGCGCGGCGAACAGCGCGGTGCAAATCCCGATCACCCCGCCGCCGATCACCACCAGATCGGCCGCCTTCGGCAGCACGCTCACATATTGCGCCGCCTGCCCTGTGCTGAACGGAAACGCGCTCATCGCGCAATCACGCTTAAAGACATAGGCGCGCCACCAGGTTCTTCATGAAATCGTGGCCTGCATTGAATTGCGACACTTCGATGAACTCATTGGGCTGGTGTGCCTGCGCGATGTCGCCGGGGCCGCAGATCACGGCGCTGTAGCCCGCTTCCTGAAACTGTCCGGCCTCCGTGCCGTAACTCACCTTATGGCTGGCGTTGTCGCCGGTGATCTGACGCACCAGCGTCTCCGCCTCGCCCCCGTCTTCGGGCTGCAACGGCGGTACGTCAAAGCGCGGCGTCACCTCGATCCGCGTGTTCGCCACGACCGATTGCATCGCCTCCTCGACCTCGCGCACTTTTTCCAGATACGCGATCTTCCAGTGTTCCTTATCCTCGCCCGGCACTACGCGAAAATCCATGGCAAAGCGGCAATCCTTGGCGGTGATGTTATGCGCCGTGCCGCCCTCGATCATGCCGACGTGCACGGTGGTGAAGGGCGGATCAAACATCGCCGCCAGTTCCGAGGGCTTCATCTCCATATTCGCAGTATTCTGCTCGTTGGCCCATTCTATGAGCTTGGCGCCCGCCATGATCGCATTGACGCCTTTGTGCAGCAGCGAGGAATGCACTTCGAAGCCCACCACATGCGTGCTGAACCCCGTGCCGCCCTTATGGCCCGTGACGGCCTGCATCGTCGATGGCTCGCCCACGATCACGGCGCTGCCTTTCGGCACCACGCCCTGCATCGCCGCGATCATAGGCGGCGCGCCGGTGCAGCCGACCTCCTCGTCAAAGCTGAGCGCGATTTGCAACGGGCGCTTGACGCCCGCGTGATGCGCCTCCACCAGCGCCCAGAGGGCCAGCGCGTCATACCCTTTCATATCGCAGGTGCCACGCCCGTAATACTTCCCGTGCTTCTCGACGACGGTGAAAGGGTCCGTGTCCCACGGCTGTCCGTCCACGGGCACGACGTCCGTATGCCCAGACAGCACAATCGCGCCTTCCACCTCAGGCCCAACATGCGCAAACAGCGCGTGTTTGGGCTGTTCTGGGTCCACGTAGCGATGCGCGGTGATGCCATGGCCGTTCAGATACTCCTCCACCCAGTCGATCAGCGGGATGTTGGTTTCGCGGCTGACGGTGGGAAAGCTGATGAGCTTCGTCATCAACTCCAGCGGTGTCATACGGTCGGTCACAATCTGTATCCTCCAGAAACGGTAAGCACTTCGCCGGTGATGGCGCGCGCCCTCTCACTTGCCAGAAAAACGACGGCATCCGCAATATCCGAAGGCTCCGCCAACCGCCCCAACGCCGTCATATCGACAAAGGCCTGCGTCAGTGCCGCATCGCGCGGCGCATCCGCGATCTCGACCGCGCCCGGCGCGACGGCGTTGACGCGAATACCGCGCGGTCCCAGCTCTTTGGCCATGCCGCGCGTCCAAAGATCCAGCGCCGCCTTGCTCGCCCCAAACATCGCGGCCCCCTTAGGCGGCAGAACCGCGTTCACCGAAGAGATGCCGATCACACAGGCCCCCGACCCTAGCAGCGGCAAAGCCGCGACAAGCAAGCCGTGCGCGGCCAGCACGTTCACGTCGAATATCTCCCGCAAGGCGATCTGATCGAAGCTGTCCACCGGGGAGCCCGAGACCACACCGGCATTGTTGACGATCACGTCGAGCCGCCCATACCGCGCGACCACCGCGTCAACCACCCGCATGTGGCTCTCAGCGCATGAAAGATCCGCCTGGATCGCCAAAGCGCCTTCGGGAAGATCCGTCGGGATCGTCGTATGATAGGTGATCGCGACGTCGTGATCGGCGCTCAACGCGACTACAATAGCCCGCCCGATCCCCCGTGCGGCCCCGGTGACGAGTGCAACTTTCTTCCGACCGGGTTCGGTCACATTCAATAGCCACTGTCGGTGATAAGCACCTTATGGCCCTTGCCCAAATCACGGTAAACGCTCGGCTCTGCCTTGTAATCCACCCCGTGGATCGGCGACGGGATCGGCTTGAAGTTCAGGTCTTTCTCCGCCTTGCGCTTGCGCGGATCGGCGATGGGCACGGCTTTCATCAGCGCCTGCGTATAGGGGTGCTGCGGGTTCTCGAACACCTCACGTCGGGGTCCCAGCTCGACGATCCGGCCCAGATACATGACGCCCACATGATGACTCACCCGCTCCACCACGGCCATATCGTGGGAGATGAACAGGAAGGACAGCTCCATCTCAGCCTGCAATTCCAGCATCAGGTTGAGCACTTGGGCCTGTACCGACACATCAAGTGCGCTCACCGCCTCATCGGCGATGATCAGCTTGGGGTTGAGCGCCAAAGCACGCGCGATCGCCACGCGCTGTCGCTGCCCGCCCGACAACTCATGCGGGAAGCGGCGCATGAAACTGCGCGGCAGCTCCACGCGGTCGAACAGCATTTCCACCCGCTCCATCACCGCAGGCCCTTTGAGCGTCTGGTAGTTGTGGATCGGTTCGGCGACCTGATCGGCCAGGCCCATCTGAGGGTTCAGGGACGCAAACGGGTCCTGAAAGATCATCTGCATATCGAGCCGCGCCATGCGCAGCTGCTCGGGGTTCAGCGCCATGATGTCGGTGCCTGCCAGATCGACCTCCCCCGACATCGGGTTCACCAGCCGCAGGATCGAGCGCCCGGCGGTCGATTTACCGCAGCCGCTTTCGCCCACCAGGCTGAGCGTCTGGCCCTTGTTGATCGTGAACGACAAATCCTCAACCGCATGCACATTCGCCACAGTGCGCCGCAAAAAGCCGCCTGTGACGGGGAACCGCGTCGTGAGATTGTTGACCGTCAGCAGCACTTCTTCCGTGCCCTTGATCGGTACGATCTCCTTATCCTCGGTGCCCAGCAGCTTCATCGGCTCGGGATAATCTTTACCTGTCATCTCGCCCAGCTTGGGGACGGCGGCCAGCAGGGCCTTGGTATAGGGGTGCTGCGGGTTCTCGAAGATCTCCTCGACCGTCCCCTCCTCGACCTTGTTGCCGCGGAACATCACGACCACGCGGTCAGCCATTTGCGCGACCACGGCCATGTCGTGGGTGATGAACATCACCGCCGTGCCCGTCTCGCGCTTCAATCGGTCCATCAGCGCCAGAATTTCCGCCTGAATGGTCACGTCCAGCGCCGTCGTCGGCTCGTCCGCGATCAGCAGGCGCGGCTCGCAGGCCAGTGCCATGGCGATCACGACGCGCTGGCGCATGCCGCCCGACAGCTCGTGGGGATATTGCGTCAGCCGCTTTTGCGGCTCCGGGATGCGCACCTGCGTCATCAGCTCCAGCGCGCGCGCCTCCGCCGCGCGCCTGCTCATCCCCTTGTGCAGGCGCAAGCCCTCGGTCAGCTGCTTGCCCACGGTGAACACGGGGTTCAACGCCGTCATGGGCTCCTGAAAAATCATCCCGATCTCATTGCCCCGAATGCCGCGCATGTCGTCTTGCGGGCAATTCGCGAGATCAATCGCGCCCGCGCCCTCGCCACGGTCGAACATCAACTTGCCACTCGCGATCTCACCGCCGCCAAATTCCACCAGCCGCATCAGCGACAGCGAGGAGACGGATTTCCCTGACCCGGATTCGCCCACCACGCAAACCGTCTCGCCGGGGTGTATGTTGAAGGAGACATCCTCGACCCCCACCACAGGGCCATCCTTGGTCTGAAATTCGACGCGCAAACCTTCGATCCGGGCAATCGGTGCTTTCATGGTGTGGTCCAGCATAACAGTCTTCTCCCCAAAGCGCCCTAAACGGGATGCGCCGACCGGATCACGCTATGCGCAAGCACACGGTAGGTCAAACGGTGACCAGCCCTGCCGCTGGGCGCAAACTGCAAAAAATGTAAGCCGCCGACATTTTCATCGTGCAGCATCACGCTCAAGGCTTGCAATTCCGGTCAAAACTGTTTCGATGTATCGCATGCGCTTTGGGGGCGCTGGGGCGCTGCCAGATAAAATTGCGACTTTACGTAAGGTTAGACGGCGCTCTTCATGCATTCCCGATGTGTCAAAAACGGCTGGGCCCTGCCCGACCTCAAATGTGGCACTGCATAAAGTGTCCAACAAGGAGTACGATATGAAACTGAGAACCCTTTTGATGGGTGCAATCGCAGTCACCGCCTTTGCCCCGATGGCCTTCGCCGAAGGCGAGCGTGGCCGCGACGGCGAGGTCAAGGTCCTGTATTGGCAGGCGCCCTCGATCCTCAACCCGTTCCTGTCCGGCGGCACCAAGGACATCGAATCCGCCTCGCTCATTCTCGAGCCGCTGGCGCGCTACACCGAAACCGGAGCGATGGTGCCATGGCTCGTGACCGAAGTGCCCACCGTGGCCAACGGCGGCGTCGCCGAGGATCTGATGTCCATCACGTGGAACATCACGCCCGGCCTCGTATGGTCCGACGGCACGCCCTTCACCTCAGAGGACGTCCGCTTTACCGCCGAGTATTGCATGCACCCTGAAGGCGGCTGTGCCCAAGGTGCCAAGTTTGACGGCGTCGCCAGCGTCGAGGCGATCGACGATCTGACCGTCAAAGTCACATTCGACAGCCCCAAGCCGAACCCCTACGGACCCTTCGTCGGCGGCGAAAGCCCGATCCTTCAGGCGGCCCAGTTCTCTGAGTGCCTTGGCGCGCGCGCGCCGGAATGTACCGAAGCCAACTTCAACCCCATCGGCACGGGCCCGTTCGCGGTGACTGAATTCCGTCCTAACGATGTGATCACGCTGGCCGCAAACGAAAACTATCGCTTTGAAGGCAAGCCTGCTTTTGCCACGATGACCTTCAAAGGGGGCGGTGACGCCGCTGCTGCCGGTCGTGCCGTTCTGGAAACGGGTGAGTTCGACTACGCCTGGAACCTCCAGCTGGCGCCCGATGTGATCGCCAACATGGAAGCCGCCGGTCGCGGCGTGGCCATCGCAGGCTTCGGCCCGCTGGTCGAGCGGATCGAGATGAACCTGACGGACCCATCGCCCGAACTGCCCGAAGGTGAGCGCTCCACCGTGATGCACCCGCATCCTTTCCTGTCGGATTTCAACGTCCGCAAGGCGCTTTCCATGGCGATCGACCGCGAGTTGCTGACAGAAGTCGGCTACGGCAAGGCGGGCAAGCCCACCTGTAACCTCGTGCCCGCACCGGCGCTCTACAACTCCGACAACACGGAGTGCCTGACCCAGGACCTCGACGGCGCCCGCGCCCTGCTGGATGAAGCAGGCTGGGTCGACAGCGACGGCAACGGCGTGCGCGACAAAGACGGCGTAGAGCTGTCGATCCTCTACCAGACCTCGACCAACGCCGTCCGTCAGGACTTCCAGGCGCTGATCAAAGACTGGTGGGAGCAGATCGGCGCGGATGTCGAACTGCGCAACCTCGACGGCTCCGTGTTCTTCGGCGGTGATCCCGGTTCGCCCGACACGTTCCAGAAGTTCTATGCTGACGTGGAAATGTACGCCAACACCTTCAACGGCACAGACCCGCAAGCGTATCTGTCGGCCTACCGTTGCGGCAACGAGCCGAAGCCATCGTCGCAGTGGCAGGGTGAGAACATCAACCGCTTCTGCGATCCCGCCTATGACGCCCTGCTCGACGAGCTGGCGGCCACCGGCGATCTGGACAAGCGCGGCGAGATCGGTCGTAAACTCAACGACATGGTCACCAAGGACACGATGACCATCGTGCCGCTGGTCAACCGTGCGCGCGTCTCGGCCCATGCCAACAGCCTCGGCGGTATCGTGCTGAACGTGTGGGACAGTGAGCTGTGGAATGCAGCCGACTGGTACCGCATCGCGGAATAATAAGGGCGCGGCGGGGCCTGCCCCCGCCCTTCCCGCAAACATCGACAGGGCGGGCAACGATCCCGCCCTGTCGTCCTTACATCACCCGCAAGACTGATCCATAAAGGCGCCGCTAGATGCTGAACTTCACCATCCGACGACTGCTCCTCTCCATTCCGACGCTTTTATTCATCAGCCTCGTGATCTTCATGCTTTTGCAACTCGCCCCCGGTGATCCGATGGCGCAGGTGCCCCTGACGGTCCCTCCGGAGGTGAAACAGAAAATGCGCGAGGCGCTCGGCCTCGGCGCGCCTGTGCACATCCAATACATCAAATGGCTGCAACAATTTTTCATCGTCGAGATGCAGGTCCTCATCGACCACCTCACCGCCAACAGCTTCCTGTTCGGTTGGCTGCCCGACACCCAGTTCTCCATGACCACCGACGCCGTCACAGGTACGCTGGTCGAGAAGCAGCGCGTCATCAGCTGGCAGACTCGCTCGCCGGTCATGGACATCGTGATCCAGCGCATGCCGCAAACCCTTTGGGTCGTGGGCCTCTCCTATGTCGTCGGCATCCTCATCGCGATCCCCATCGGCATCTATTCAGCCTACCGTCACTATTCCATGTTCGATCAGGCCGGTACCTTCGTCACGATGGTCGGCTTTTCCATCCCGCCCTTCTTCACCGGCCCCCTGCTCATCGTGATCTTTTCGGTCTCGCTCGGCTGGCTGCCCTCGATCTACGACACCACCCATGTCGTCACCGATTGGCAAAGCTTCAAAGTCCAGTTCATGCAGATGATCATGCCTGTGATGGTGCTCGCTCTGCAAACCACCGCACAAATCAGCCGCTACATGCGCTCCGCCATGCTCGACAACCTCAATCAGGATTACGTGCGCACCGCCCGTGCCAAGGGCCTCAAGGAAAGCGTGGTCGTCATGGTGCACGTGCTGCGCAATTCCATGATCCCCGTCGTCACCGTGATCGCCCTCGGCATGCCAGCCATCTTCGGGGGCGCCATCATCACCGAAAACGTGTTCAAGGTGAATGGCATCGGGCAGCTTCTGCTCACCGCGCTCTTCGCCAACGACCTGCCCATGGTGATGACGCTCACGTTCATCTTCGCCATCCTCATCGTGCTTTTCAACCTGATTGCCGATATCCTTTACGGCGTGCTTGACCCAAGGATCCGCTATGACTGAACAAGCCATCCCCGCAAGCCCTATCGAGGCCGATCTCGAAGTCTACGGCGCGCTCAAGGACAAGGAACCGTCCAAGCCCCCGCGCAGCCAATGGCGCGACGTCTGGGACCAGTTCCGCAAGCACAAGGGTGCCGTCTGGGGCGGAGGCTTTTTGTTGTTCATCACGTTGGCGGTGCTGCTGGGCCCCTATCTGTGGACGATCGAGCCGACCAAACTCGACATCCGGAACAAAAACTGGCGGCCCATCTATACGCTGATCTGGGACAGCGGCGCGGTCGCGGGCTGGGCACACCCCTTCGGCACCGACCAGCTGGGTCGCGACATCCTCGCCCAAATGATCTACGGCGGCCGCGTCTCCATGGCCGTGGGCTGGTCCGCCATGATCCTCGCGCTGCTCATCGGCACCGCCGTGGGCGTGTCCGCAGGCTACTTCAAGCGCGCCGACTTCATCCTCATGCGCCTCACCGATCTGTTTCTCAGCTTGCCAATTCTACCGCTCGTCCTGCTCGCCGTCACGTTGTTCCGCCAGCCGCTGACCAAGGCCTTCGGCAGCCCCGAGGCAGGCATGTTCGTGCTCATCGTCAGTGTCATCGCCCTCACCTCATGGATGCAGACTGCGCGCATTGTGCGCGGCGACATTCTTGCGCTGAAAGAGCGTGAGTTCATCCTCGCCGCCCGCTCCATTGGCTCGACATCTGGCAAAATCATCCGCCGCCACCTGCTGCCCAACGTGGTCTCGCCCATTATGGTCTCCGCCACATTGGGCCTCGCCACCGCCATCATTACCGAGTCCGCTCTGAGTTTCCTCGGCGTGGGCTTCCCCTCAGACTTCCCCACATGGGGTAAGCTGCTGTCGGACGCCGTCGACCGCATGCAGGAATATCCCGAGCGTGTCCTACTTCCCGGCATCCTGATCTCGCTCACCGTGCTGAGCGTGAACTACCTCGGCGACGGCCTGCGCGACGCCCTCGACCCCCGCATCCGGGGCCGCTGACCAAAAGGGCCGCGCCCGATCATCGGCGCGGCCCATCTCTTTATTTTGCTAATAAACTCAATCAAACAGGCACGGCAAACACCCCGCACGGAAATGCGCCCCGCCCCCCAATCACGAGGAAGGCCCGCAAAGGCCATGGTGAGCCGTGCCGCCCTACTCGATATGCCTGCGCAACCGCCGCACAGCGCCCCAGACAAGCAGCACCACGGGCACTGCCACCATGGCGGTGAGGTAGCCCTTGGACAGCCCCGTCAGCTGCGTGAGCGGATAAAGTACATAGCCCGCCAGCGAGACCGCGTAATAGCTGATCGCCACCACCGACAGGCCCTCCACCGTGCGCTGCAACCGCAGCTGCAAATCCGCGCGCTTGTCCATGCTCTCCAAGATCGCCTGGTTCTGGGCGGAGCGTTCCACATCCACCCGCGTCCGCAACAGGTCCGACGCCCGCAGCGCGCGCGCCGACATCCGCTCCAGCCGCCGCTCCATTGAGATCACGGTGCGCATCGCGGGCTCGTATCGGCGGGACATGAACTCACCGAATCCCTGCCGCCCCTCGAACCGCTCCTCGCGCAGCGCCGCAATCCGCTCGTCCACGATCGCCTTATAGGCAGCCGTCCCCGCAAAACGGAACGAGGTCTGCGCCGCGACATTCTCCAACTCCACCGACACGTCCAAAAGCGCGTCGAGCGTTGTCTCGGGCCGCTGTTCCTGCGCGCTCATCCGCGCCATCAGCGCGGTCACCTGTCGGTCCATCCCGCTCACCTGCCCGCCGATCTCGCGCGTCAGCGCGAATCCCAGCATCGACATGGTCTTATATGTCTCGATCTCCAGCAGGCGCTGGATGATACGGCCCACCCGCCGCGTGCCCTTCTGCTCAGGCACAAAAACAGCAAACCGTGTGTGCCCCGCCGAATCGATCCGAAAATCACTCGCCACCACGGCGGCCCCTTCGAGCACTGTCGCCGCCGCCAGGCTTTCCGGCACGAACCAGTCGCGCAGTTGCTCCAGCACGATTTCGCTCTTCTCCGGCATAAGCATCAACCGCAGCAGGCTCGACGTGAGCCGCTGACCAGGCGCCTCCGACAACCATTGTGCCGGAAAGACATCGAACTCCATGGGGTCAAAGGGGCGATTGCTCAGCTCGTCACCGAAGGCCGTATAGGTCACGAATTCCGTATGCTGCTCCCATTTGATGTTAAAGCGTCCCATCGCGCCGTAGTAATGGGTTGCATCCTTGTCCGGCAATGGCGCGCCATAATGCTTAAGCAGCGCCACCAGGTGCTCCATATCGCTGCCACGATCGCGGTCGCGCGCGGCGCCATCCCCCGCTTGCTTGATCGCAAGAAAGGCCACCACCTGCGGCGCTTTGATGTTGGGAAACGGACGCGCATGCAACTCTCCCGTCAGAGCGTATCGTAACGGGTGATCGGAGATCGGAGCCATGGTCACATCCTTTTGGAAAAACTCTGTTCTATCTGCCCCCAACCGAGCCGAGACACAACTTAGAAGCACAGCTGCCAAAGACAACTTACGCGTACAGCCGCATACTTTTCCACCTATCGGAAAACCTGCCGGTTTTTCGCGCACCCACGCGACGCGACACAGGTATCGCCGGCCCACATAAAAACGCCCCACCGTTTCGGGTGGGGCGTTTCATAGGGCACCGGAATTTTCAAATTTTCGTCCGTTTGGTCGGAAGAAGACGATCAGTCGATAATCGCACCGAAGGCACGTTAGTCAATCATAGGCAGCAACTTATCCAGCGACGCTTTCGCATCCCCGTAAAACATGCGTGTGTTCTCCTTGAAGAACAACGGGTTCTCAATGCCGGAATATCCCGTGCCCTGACCGCGCTTGGAGACGAACACCTGTTTGGCCTTCCAGCATTCCAGAACCGGCATGCCGGCGATGGGGCTGTTGGGATCGTCCTGCGCGGCAGGGTTCACGATGTCGTTGGAGCCGATGACGATCGCCACATCTGTAGACGGGAAATCATCGTTGATCTCGTCCATCTCCATCACGATATCGTAGGGGACTTTCGCTTCGGCCAAAAGCACGTTCATGTGACCGGGCAAGCGCCCCGCGACGGGGTGAATGGCGAAACGGACGTTCTTGCCTTGCGCGCGCAGCTTTTTGACAAGATCACTTACAGCGGACTGCGCCTGTGCCACCGCCATGCCGTAGCCGGGGATGATGATCACTGAATCAGCCTCATTAAGCGCCTGTGCCACACCGTCCGCCTCGATGGCGATCTGCTCGCCTTCCACGGCCATCTGCTCGCCCGCAGGGCCGCCGAAGCCGCCCAGGATCACGCTCACGAACGAGCGGTTCATCGCCTTGCACATGATGTAGCTCAGGATTGCACCGGAGGAGCCCACCAGCGCGCCCACCACGATCAACAGATCGTTGCCAAGCGAGAAGCCGATCGCAGCCGCGGCCCAGCCCGAATAGGAGTTCAGCATGGAAACCACCACCGGCATATCCGCCCCGCCGATCCCCATGATCAGGTGATAGCCGATGAAAAGCGCCAGCAGCGTCAGCAGGACCAGCGTCCAGCTGCCCGAGCCCGCCAGATACATGATCGCGAACAGCAGCGAGAGCCCCGCCGCACCGGCATTGAGCAGATGCCCGCCCGGCAGCTTGGCCGCAGAGGTGTCCACCTTGCCCGCCAACTTGCCGTAGGCGATGATGGAGCCGGTGAACGTTACCGCCCCGATCCAGATCCCCAAAACCAGCTCGACCCGCAAAATCCCGATCTCGACGCCCGATTTCTTGGCGATCAGCTGCCCGAAGGACGACAGACCGTCATAGGTGGCGGCAGGCAGGCCGATGGCCGTGAATCCATCCGGCCCCACGGCGCCAAACACCTGCCCCGCCTCGTCATAAAGCGCTGCAATATCGTTGATCATGAGATCGGCGTTGATGCCGACGAACACCGCCGCCAAACCAACCAGCGAGTGCATGATCGCCACCAGCTCGGGCATCTGGGTCATCTGCACCTTTGTCGCCAGCTGATAGCCCACAGCCGCGCCCAGTGCTATCAGCACCAGAGAGACAACCCAAAGCCCCTGTCCGGGGCCGATGAGCGTCGCCACTACCGCAATCGCCATACCGGCAATGCCGTACCAGACCGCACGCTTGGCACTTTCCTGACCGCTCAGCCCGCCCAGTGACAGGATGAAAAGAACCGCCGCAACCGCATAGGCCGCAATTGTAAATCCGTATTCCATGTGACCCGTCCTTTAAGATTTCTGGAACATGGCGAGCATGCGCCGTGTCACGAGGAAGCCGCCAAAAATATTGATGGAAGCCATGAAAATGCCCAGCGCTGCAAGCAGCGTGATGAGGATCGAAGTTGACCCGATCTGGATCAGCGCGCCCAGAATAACGATGGAGGAGATCGCATTCGTCACCGCCATCAGCGGGGTGTGCAGGCTGTGTGCCACGCCCCAGATGACCTGAAAGCCTATGAACACCGACAGAATGAACACGATGAAATGCTGCATGAAGCTTGCAGGAGCGATCAGCCCGACAGCCAACACCAACGCGCCGCCGACCCCCAGCAGGATCACCTGATTTTTCGTCTGCGCCTTGAACGCCGCCGTCTCCGCCGCGCGCTTTTCTTCGGGGCTCAGCTCCTTTGGCGCGGCGGGCTTCTTCTTTTGCTGCGCAATCGCGTTCACCTTGGGCGGTGGCGGCGGGAAGGTCACTTCACTGGCATGGGCAATCGTCGCCCCGCGAATGACGTCGTCTTCCATATTGTGATTGATCACACCGTCTTTCGCGGGCGTCAGGTCGGTCATCAGATGGCGAATGTTGGTCGCATAAAGCGTGGAGGCCTGCGCCCCCATTCGGCTCGGAAAATCAGTATACCCGATGATGGTCACGCCATTCTCGGTCACGATCTTCTCGTCCATCACCGTCTGCTTGCAGTTACCGCCCTTCTCTGCTGCCAGATCGACAATCACCGATCCGGGCTTCATCGCCGCGACCATATCCCCGGTCCAAATCTCGGGCGCCTCGCGGTTCGGGATCAGCGCGGTCGTGATGACGATATCGATGTCAGGCGCCAATTCGCGGAACTTGGCCAGCTGCGCCTCGCGGAACTCTGGGGAGGACACGGACGCATAGCCGCCCGTCACAGCACCGTCCTGCTGCTCCTCCTCGAAATCGAGATAGACGAACTCCGCACCCATGCTCTCGACCTGCTCGGCCACTTCGGGGCGCACGTCGAACGCGTAGGTGATCGCACCAAGGCTCGTCGCCGTGCCGATCGCGGCCAGCCCGGCCACACCCGCACCCACGACCAGCACCTTGGCAGGCGGTACCTTGCCCGCCGCCGTAATCTGCCCGGTAAAGAAACGGCCAAAGTTGTTGCCCGCCTCGATCACCGCACGGTAGCCCGCTATATTCGCCATGGAGGACAACGCATCCATTTTCTGCGCGCGGCTGATGCGGGGGATCATCTCCATCGCAACGACGGTCGCCCCCTTCTTGGCCGCCGCCTGCATCTTTTCCTCATCCGCGACAGGCGAGAAGAACGAAATCAGGGTCTGATCGGCCCGCAGCCGCTTCATCTCCGTGTCGTCCGGCGCGCGCACCTTGGCCACGACATCCGCCGCTTTCCAAAGGGCGGCCCCGGTCTTGACCACTTCGACGCCAGCCTTCGTGTAGGCCGCGTCGTCGAAGCCCGACGCCACACCGGCGCCTGTCTCGATCAGGCACTCATGGCCCAGCTTTTGCAGTTGAAGCGCACTGTCAGGCGTCATCGCCACACGGCGTTCGCCTTCGAATACCTCTTTAGGTGTCCCGATCTTCACTCAAAATCTCCCAAATTTGCGTTCGGTGCCGAAACTGGCGTATCGCAGATGTCCGAGTGACCTACCGCGCGATTTCCCGACAAACAAGCGTGAGAACCCCAGTTTGGCTGCCGCGACGTCGCTTTTTTCGGGCTTTCTCATCAATCTGGACCAAAAAGTCAGAATTTTACGCAACGTAACATTCTTTCACGCGGACCCTGCGCTGCGCAACAAACGACAAGCCAGCCAAAGATTCGCGATACGTGGCCCGGACCGCACCGACGGGCGCACAAGGCCTGCCCGCCAATCTGCGCGCCTCCCTGCGCCCAATGAGCCCTTTGAGCCCTTTGAGCCCCTAGAGGCCCGGAATCAATCGCAGGAAGCCGCGCTGCTCAAAGGTCGCCCCCCGATCAGCTCCAAAGGTGATCTTACCGCCCAAACCGACAAACGGGTCGGAATCGGATGCGTTGCCGATGTCGATTTCCACGGACCCAACCTCAAGGAACAGGTTGAGATTATTGGCAACGTCGCGGTCCAGCATAAGGCCGATCCGCGACACATCCGTCCCGGCGACATCGACTTCGTCGTAAGACCCCGTGATCCCGAGGCCGTTGCTGAGCGCGTAGCGCCCCATCAACCCAAAGATCGTGGCATCGTCGTCATCGTCATCCGTGCGCCCGAAATGCCCTTCGAACTCCCATTGGCCCGCCTCATACCCGGCTTCGATGCCGTAGATATCCGCATCGCCGTCGCCAACATCTTCGCGCGTATAAAACGCACCGAACGACGTCGCATCATCGAGGTGATAAATCCCGTGCAGTCCCAAGGCGGTGCCATCAAGATCGCTTTCTCCGAAGGTTGCGTACCCCAGATCACCCTGAACGCTGAATTGGCGCGAAAACGCCACTTCAACGGAACCGGCAAAGCCGAACCGCGAGAAGCTCACGTCATCCGCGAGCGCGGAATAGCCGAGCTTGACGAACCCTCCGGTCACCTCAGCCGCGGTGACCGCAGCAGGGGCCGCAGCACCAAGGAGCGCCGCAACGATTGCGAATTTCTTCATGTCACCTGTCCTCAAGATAATTTTCGCCCGTTCGCCGGGCTTGCAACCACAAGTTTAATCACCTTCACGCGGGCCACAACGCCGGAGGGCCTCGGCGGCGTACAATGATCAGCTTTGTGTTAAATATGATTCGATTGGCGGACGGACCATGCCTAAACCGATCCGGTCACCCTGCGCGCGCCACGACCGACGGGCGCAGACCAGAGGCCCAATTGCGCGCAGCCTTGCCAAACGCCTCGAACAACGGGCGTGAGACCGGATCCTTGGCCGCCTCGTATTCGGGATGCCATTGCACGGCGAGCGTGAAGCCGGGCGCGCCCTCTACATAGATGGCCTCCGGCGTCCCGTCTTCGGCCACCCCGTCCACCACGATGCGCGGACCGGCTGTCTTGATCCCCTGCCCATGCAGCGTGTTCGTGCGCACGACGTCGGCGCCCATCACCTCGTGAAACACGCCGCCGGGCGTGAAGCGTACATCATGCCGCAGCTCGAACTTCTCCTTAAGCGTGCCGTCGGGCGGCATGCGGTGGTTCATCCGTCCCGGCAGCTCGCGAATTTCGGGATAGAGTGTCCCGCCCATCGCCACGTTCACCTCCTGAAAGCCACGACAGATCCCGAATACCGGTTGCCCCACCGCCACGCAGGCCCGTGTGAGCTCCAGCACCAGCGCGTCGCGCGCCCTGTCAAACTCGCCGTGCGCAGGCGTCTCTTCTTCGCCGTATTCTTCCGGATGCACGTTTGGCCGACCGCCCGTCAGCAAAAACCCGTCACAACATGCCATCAGGTCGGCCACCGACACCAGCCTCGGGTCCGACGGCACGAGCATCGGCATGCATTCCGATACATCCGCCACGGCTTGGGAGTTCATCACCCCACCAGCGTGCACGGGATATTGGTCATTCAACAGATAACTGTTGCCGATGATACCTACGACAGGCCGACGCATAGAAACGATCTCCTCGCTTTGAACTTAAAACGTAGCGTAGCCTGCACAGGCGCAGGCCTCAACACTCCATTCAGGCGCATGCCCAACGGGCAGGCACCGATGCTGCAAAATCGTGCATTGGCTCTAGATTTCCCCAATCAGCTTGGCCGCTTCAATCCCGGCCATCGCCGCCACCGCATCATTGTCCGACGTGTCCCCGGTCACGCCTACGGCACCGATGACCGCCCCCTTGACCGAGCGCAGCAGCACACCGCCCGGAACGGGAATGACCTGCCCGCCAAACGCGCCGTTGACCGCCGCCATGAAGTAGGGCTGCGCTTCCGCGCGCGTCATCTGCGCCGTACCCGCCATGCCAAGCATCACCGCGCCGTAAGCCTTGCCATGGGCAATCGCGAACCTTCCCGGCGCGGCACCGTCCTGCCGCTCGAACGCGATCACGTGACCACCTGCGTCGAGCACCACAACCGACAATGGCTTCAGCTCCATCTCCGCGCCCTTCTCGAACACTTTGCGCAGAATCGTCCGCGCCTTCCTCAAAGATACACTCATGTCTCACTCTCCTTCTTCACGGGCAGATATCCCACCATACCGACGTACCATCTTCGAAAACCTGCGAAACACTCACAGCGCTTCTCCATCAATTCCGACCCTCCATTTGGCCATAAATACTCCGGGAAGTCTGAAGGGCTGGCCCTTCAGTCCCGCCCCTCGACCAAACACCACAGCGCAGACCGCACGCCATACCTCACCCGTTCTTGGGCCGCTCCCGCTTGCACCGCTCCGAGCAATAGCGCACCTCGTCCCAGACGCTCGCCCATTTTTTGCGCCACGCAAAGGGCTTGCCACAGGTTGCGCAGATTTTCCGCGGCAGATCGGCTTTTTTGACATGTTTCGCCATGCTCCGGTACTTAGCCGTTCTCGCGGATCAAAAAAAGGGCGCCCCCGCAGGAACGCCCGTATTTCTCTCAGGTTGGCAGTGTATCAGTCAACGGCCGTCGGCGTGCTTGTAGCGTTTGTGCCCGGCTCATATACATCCGTCGGTGCGACTGTCGCTCCGTCATTTGCCTGATCGACGTTCGTTATGGCGTCGGTGTCACCAGTATTGCTCAGCACAAAGACACCCAGTCCGAGCATCATCAGAGCCCCGAAAAGCATCGCTCCCTTGATCCCAAGAAGGGCAGGCTTGTGGCGGCGTTCTTGTGTCTCTGTGTTTGTGTCGGGTGCTGACATTTCAATCGTCTCCTCTGTGTGATCCACGCCTTGCAGCCGTGGTCTTGCTCTTTTAACGTGAAGCGAAATAATATCGTTCCATAAAAAGGCTTTTGCATGCGTGATGCCGCTCCCCAGACAGTTCATCTGTCCGACTATACTCCTTACCCCTGGACCGCCCAAAGCGTGGAGTTGCACTTCACGCTCGCTCCATCGGCAACCCGCGTGCGCAGCACAATCGCTTTCGTCCCTAATCCCGCGGGCGCGCTCGCGCGCGAGATGTTACTGCACGGCGAGGAGCTGACACTCATCTGGGCAAGGATCGACGGGCAGCCCGTCACACCGACCCTCACCGCCGAAGGCCTCACGGTCGATGTGCCCGAGGGCCCGTTTACGTGGGAGGCAGAGGTCGAGGTCGACCCGGCAGGCAACACCGCACTCGAAGGTCTCTACATGTCGAACGGGATGTATTGCACCCAATGCGAGGCGGAGGGCTTTCGCAAGATCACCTATTACCCCGACCGCCCCGACGTGATGAGCGTCTTCACCGTGACCATCGAGGGACCCCATCCCGTCCTGCTGTCCAACGGCAACCCCATCTCGACGTCCCCCCACCACGTCAAATGGCACGACCCATGGCCCAAACCCGCCTATCTGTTTGCGCTGGTCGCGGGTGATCTGGTCGCCCATCACGATACCTTCACGACCGCGTCGGGCCGCGCCGTCGATCTCAACCTCTACGTACGTCCGGGCGACGAGGGGAAATGCGCCTTCGGCATGCAGGCGCTCAAGGCTTCCATGACATGGGACGAAGACGTCTACGGCCGCGAATACGACCTCGATCTGTTCAACATCGTCGCCGTGGACGATTTCAACATGGGCGCGATGGAGAACAAGGGTTTGAATATCTTCAACTCCTCCGCCGTGCTCGCGGCGCAGGCCACCTCCACCGACACGAATTTCGAGCGGATCGAGGCGATCATCGCGCATGAGTATTTCCACAACTGGACCGGCAACCGCATCACCTGCCGCGATTGGTTCCAACTGTGCCTCAAGGAAGGGCTGACCGTGTTCCGCGACAGCCAGTTCACGGCCGACATGCGCTCCGAGCCGGTCAAACGCATCAGTGACGTCATCGACCTGCGCGGGCGTCAATTCGCGGAGGATCAGGGCCCGCTCGCCCATCCCGTGCGTCCCGAAAGCTTTCAGGAGATTAATAATTTCTACACCGCCACGATCTACGAGAAGGGAGCGGAGGTCATACGCATGCTCAAAACCCTTGTCGGCGATCAGGCCTACGCGCAGGCCGTCACGCTCTATTTCGACCGCCACGACGGCGACGCCGCAACGATCGAGGACTGGCTGCAGGTATTCGAGGATACGACCGGGCGCGATCTTTCTCAGTTCAAACGCTGGTATGCACAAGCGGGCACACCGCGCCTGAGCGTGGAAGAGACATGGGAGGACGGCACCCTCACACTCACGTTTACCCAGACCCTGAAACCGACGAGCGCAACCCCCGCACCGCAGCCACAGGTCATCCCCATCGCCGTCGGTCTCATCGGCGCGGACGGCGCGGAGGTCGCCGCGACCCGCGTGTTGGAGATGACGCAGGCCGCACAGAGCTTCACCTTCACCGATTTGCCGACCCGCCCCACCGCCTCCATCCTGCGCGGCTTCTCCGCCCCCGTCGTGCTGACGCACGACCTCAAAGCCGCGCAGCGCGCGCACCTGCTGGCCCATGATACAGATCCCTTCAACCGGTGGGAGCAGGGCCGCACACTGGCACGCCACTCGCTGCTTGCGATGATCCGGGAGAGCACGGCCGCCGATGCGGCCTACCTCGACGGGTTGCGCGCCGTGGTGCGCGACGACGCGCTCGATCCCGCCTACAGGGCATTGATGCTGGGCCTGCCCTCACACTCCGATCTCGCGACCGCCCTGCACGATGCTGGCGACACCCCCGATCCCGACACGATCTACCACGCACTGCAAGCCATGCGCGATGCGCAGGCGGCGCATCTGGCGGGCGACCTCGACGCGCTCTACGAGGCGCATCAGATCACCGCAGCCTACAGGCCCGACGCGGCCCAATCGGGCGCGCGCGCACTGGCCAACGCGGCACTGTCGCTGATCTCGCGCACCGACGGCGGCGACCGCGCCGCACGCCAATACAATAGCACCGACAACATGACCCAACAGCTCAGCGCGCTGGCCTGTGCGATCCGCGCGGGCAAGGGGGAGCCATTGGTCAAGGCTTTCGAGGCGCAATGGCGCGACGACCGCCTCGTGATGGACAAATGGTTCGGCCTGCAAGTGATCGAGGCGGCACCGGAGGCCGCCGCGCAAACCGCACGCAAGCTTACCGAACATCCAGATTTCAATTGGAAAAACCCTAACCGATTTCGCGCCGTATTCGGCTCTCTCGCCATGCATCACGCAGGCTTCCACCACGCGTCCGGCGCAGGATACACATTGCTCGCCGATTGGCTGATCAAGCTCGATCCCGTCAACCCGCAAACCACCGCACGCATGTGCTCCGCCTTCCAGACATGGAAGCGCTACGACCCCGCACGCCAATCGCTGATCCAGCGCGAAATCGCGCGGATTCTCGCCACGCCCGATCTCAGCCGCGACACCACCGAGATGCTCACGCGGATCGCCGACGCATGACGCGCCCCCTGTGCCTTGTCACCGGTGCATCCGCAGGGATCGGGGCCGCTTGCGCGACCCTCGCCGCCACGCGCGGGTATGACCTGATCCTGACGTACAACGGCGATCGCACAGGCGCGGAGCAAACTGCCGCCCGCTGCGAAGCGCACGGCGCGGGCGCACTGATTGTTCAGGCCGACGTGGCCGATCCCGCCGCGATCGAGACGCTCTTCGCGACCGTGGACGCCACCGGCCCACTTTCCGCGCTCATCAACAATGCAGGCATCGTCGGCTCCGCCACCCGCGTGGCCGACCTCACCCACGCCCGCCTGCGCGAGATGTTCGACGTCAACGTCATCGGTGCCATGCTCGTGGCGGCCGGAGCCGTGCGCCGAATGGTGCCACGCGGCGCGGGCGTCATCGTCAACATCACCTCCGCCGCCGCGCGCCTCGGCTCCGCAAACCAATACGTGGACTATGCCGCGACCAAGGCGGCGATGGACATCTTCACCAAAGGTCTGTCGGACGAAGTCGCCGCAGCCGGCCTGCGGGTCATGGCCGTGGCGCCCGGCCTGATCGACACGCAGATCCATGCCAAAGGCGGCGATCCCGACCGTGCCGGACGCCTCGCCTCCAATGTGCCCATGCAGCGCACTGGCAGTGTGGAGGAAGTAGCGCAAGCCGTGCTATGGCTCATGTCGGATCAGGCAAGCTATGTCACCGGCTCCACCCTCGACGTCACCGGCGGCAGATAACCCCCGAAGAAAAGGACCGTAATGCTCACAGTCACCATGTTGAGCGCCGCCGCTCTGGCAGGCCTTGTGATTTATCGTCGGCTCTGGCCCGGCGGCCTTGGCGCAGCCCCGATACTCGCCGCACCGCCGCCGGTGCGCGCGGCAGCCAAACGGCTCGACATTGTCGCACAGCCGGGCACCGACCCCACCGACAGCCTGCCCTGCGCGAATATTTGCATCGCGGCCATGGCCGTGGCTTTCGCCCGCATGGACGACGAGTCCTTCCCCTGCGAGGGGACCATCGGCACACCGCTGCGAAGGCATCTGCACACCGACGCCGCACAGGCCCATGACATATGGACCATGCCGCCCTGGCTCGTCGACGAGGGCGGCACCCCGACGCAAGCGTTCGAGCGGCTGAGCAAACGCCTCAAACGGCTCGACCATGGGCCGTACTTCGGCAGGATGATGGGCGTGCTGGGGGACGTCACCACCGCTGGGACACGGGGCATGCCAACCGCGCCACAGGTCGATGCCATGGGCGCCCTCGCCCGCATCTTTCGCACCGCATGAGCCTCCCCTACACTTATGAAAGCCAGGGTCGCAGCACCTCCACCGCCGCGATTCTGGCCGCGATCTGGGCCGCACTTCTCGCGGCCGTGCTGTTGCTCGATGCGGCGCTGTGGATCATGGGCGCGCTGGCGCTGGCCACGCTTCCCGCACTCTTCGATCTTATCACCAATCCGGTCAGCACCTTTACACTGGATGCCACCCATCTGCGCTGGACCAGCGGCCGTCAGGACGCGGAAATAGCGCTGCGCGAGATCGACCATCTGCGCTTCGACACCCGTCTCGACATGTCCGTGCGTCTCAGCGTCATGCGCCCGTCGGGAGTGCGCATCAAGGTGCCCTATCTCGCCACACCGCCCAGCGCCGAGCTGGAAAGCGTCGCACAGCAGGCGGGGCTCAAAACCCAGCGCCATCACTTCTCGCTGATGGGGTAGCTCAGGGACGCGCGCGCGGGCGCGTGTCATTGGGGAGTTTGCAATACGCCTGCTGCTTGAGCCACCCGGCCATATCGCGCCGTTTGGCCGGGCTCCGCATAGGGCCCCAATCGGCGCTCACGCCCCGCCACCGGCTGTCGCGGCCGTGGATCACCCCGTCGCGGCTTACAGTATGGGCCATGATGCGCACGCCGCAGCTCAGGTTCGCCGCACCGTTCTTGAGCGCCTCCCCCGTGCCCACATTGCACTTGTATCCGCGCGCGGTGGCCGGCAGGATCTGAAGCAGGCCGTACCACCGACCGCCACCTCCCACGGCCCAAGGCTTGTAGGTGCTCTCATACTTGGCCAGTGCCGACAGATAGCCGACCCAAAATGCACGCCGCCGGGCCTCGTCGTTGGTGGGATAGGCAGGGCACCACGCCGCGATGTCGCGCGGCACCGTCTGCACCAGCGGCTTTCCATGATCCTGCAGCGCCGACAGCGCCGCACGAGTCCAAAGCGCGTGCCCCTCCATATGCTGCCAGCGCGTGCGCGGGATGTGCGGACGGCGCGCGGGCGGCCTGACCGCAATCTGCTCTGTACCCAGGACCGGCGCCGCCTGCGACAGGCTTAAACGCTCGCCTGCGGCCAGAACCACCCTACGCTCGGGCGGCCGCACGCTTTCAAATTGCTGGGCGGCAGCACTGTGCGCCGCTGAAAGAGCGGCGATAACCGCCCCCGCAAAACAGGCTCGGCTCAAGGCGTTGGACCTAAGGGCAATGGCATGCAGACATTTCATCGGTGCCAATATGCGGTGCGGCGCGCGCCCCGGCAAGTCTCCTGCACGTGCCAACGACGAGCATTGTAGCCCGTTCTCCGACACTGCGGACAAAACCGCTCCTAAGTGGCGCCAGCCGCGACAATCGGCCACAATCCACCCCATTGCGAGCGTGATGCTGCACCGTTCAACGCGAGATTACCGTGCCTTGGCCATTTTGCAGCCCTAATGGGCTGCCATTCAGACGGCAGCCGATTAACCCCTTCTGATGATGGAATTTATATGCTTCATTTGGCCTCCCTGATCCGCAAGCTTTCCCCTGCGGGCCGCGACGCATTGAATGCGGGGCCAAAACAGGTGACGCCCGGTGCGGCCGATCCCGAACCGGCGCCCGGCGAGTGGCCCCCCAGCTCCTTGCACCGCGCCCCCCGAAAAGCCGGCGAAACATCCACCGCCGCAAGACCCGAGCGTGGTACATCCCTCAGCCCCCGCATGGGCGATGGTTTGGAATTGCTCTCCATTCCCTGCCCTGATCCGACACAGGAGGACCGCGTCCGCGATCTGCACCAGAACCGCGCGCTGCGACTTGCCCGGCAAGAGGACTGGCAGCGGCTTTCGACCCTGATTTCGCAGGCGGACCGCGATCTCACAATGACCCCCGGCGGCATGGGCATCGCAGAGCTGATGGCCTTCGGCGCGCGCGCCGATGTGGTGCTCGCGGTGGAGCACGCTCTGATAGATCGCCCTCCCGAACCCGACGCGCCCCTGCTGCGCGGGATCGAAGCGCTGGAATATGTGCTGGCCGAGAACCCGCAGGACTACGTGATCGGATGCATCGTGGCTCAAGCCCATATGGACATCGCCTGGGCATGGCGCGGCATCGGCTGGGATGTAGAAATATCGCCGCGCAACCGCGAGGCGTTCGACGCGCATTTCGCCCGCGCACGCGACATCATCGACACCTTCGACGGCGAGCCGCGCACCTCCGCGCTGCTGGCTGGAACCTCCTGTGCGCTGCTGCGCGGCGAAAGCGGCAGTGCCCATTTCGTGGCCAATCAGTATGAGGCACTCGTCAATCTCAACCCGGCCAACACCTCACCGCTGCGCGCATTGGGGACCCATATGCTGCCGCGCTGGTACGGGTCCTACACCAGTCTCGAGCTTGAGGCGCGCCGTACCGCCGCACGCACGCAAAAGGTCTGGGGCGCGGGCGGTTATACCTGGGTCATGTTTGACGCCATCAGCATGGACGACACGGCCTGTGCGCGCCTCGATCTTGCGTTTTTCATCGAAGGGTTGCGCAACATCGTCTCCCGCCGCCCTGAGCCGTATACCATCAACCTGCTCGCCGCCTATTGCGCCAACACCATGGGGCAGTCGTTTTCGGGTAATGACGCCGCCGACCAGAACCGCGCGCAGATCGCCGCATGCGCCGATTGGATCGTGCGCGAGCATCTGACCGAACTGCATCCGATGATATGGGCCCATGCCGCGCAGGGCTTTGCCAACAACCTGCGCGTGGCCTCGCCGACCCGCTTCGCCGCCTCCGGACACGACGATGCCCTGCGCATCATCGCGGGCCTTTTCAGAACCGAGATCGCCGCCGGCAAGCGGATCATCTTCACACCGCAAGGGCCCGTCGCAACCACGTCTTAACGAGCTGGACACGCCTTTCTCCTCTGCCTAAGCTGCGCGCTCAGGGAGAGACATTATGACATACCACACAGCCGCCGCAGATATTGCCCTGCGAGATCAATCCATTACCGAACGGGTGTTCGAAAACCTCATGACTCGGCCAAGTATGGTCGTCCTCACCGACGGGACCACGGGCGAGACCATGACCGCGAGCGAGTTCATGACACAGGTCAAGGCCCTAGCAGGCGGGCTGACCGCGCGCGGCATGGGCGCAGGCAAAACCGTGGCCCTGATGGCGCCGAACATTCCGCAGTACTGCGTGGTGTTTCACGCGGTCGCATGGGCCGGCGGTACCGTCACCACGATCAACCCCACCTGTACCGTCAGTGAGGTCGCCCACCAATTGCGCGACAGCGACGCCGACCTGCTGATCACCATCCCCATGTTTCTGGAAACCGCACAGGCTGCCGCCGCCGACGCAGGCGCCCAACCGGTCGTCGTCATCGGCGAGGCGGAGGGCGCGGAGCCCCTTTCGGCGTACTTCGGCACCCCCCTGGAGGCGCAGGCGCCCGTCGATCTCGACACGCATTTCGCCGTGCTGCCCTACTCGTCCGGGACCACCGGCATGCCCAAGGGCGTCTGCCTCAGCCACCGCAACCTTGTCGTGAACGTGGATCAGATCATCGCAGGCATGGAGTTCGAGGAAGGCGAGATCACCGCTGCTTTCCTGCCCTTCTTCCACATCTACGGCATGACAGGGCTGATGAACGTCCACCTCGCTGGCGGGGGCGCGCTGGTGACCATGCCGCGCTTCGATCTCGAACTGTTTCTGCAAATATCGCAGGACCAGAAGGCACGCCGCCTGTGGATCGTCCCGCCAGTCGCCCTCGCGCTGGCCAAACACCCGGTCGTGGAGAAATATGACCTGAGCCATCTGGAGCTTGTGGTCTGCGGTGCCGCCCCGTTGGGAGGCGATGTGGCCGACGCCATGGCAAAACGCCTCGATGCCGTGTGCACGCAGGGCTTCGGGATGACCGAACTGGCACCGGTCTCACACTTCAACCCGCCGTCGCGCCCGAAATCCGGCTCCTCCGGTCCCGCGGTGCCCAACACCCGCTGCCGGGTGGTGGATCCCGAAACCGGCGCCGACCTGCCCGCAGGCCAGGAGGGTGAGCTGTGGATCAAAGGCCCGCAGGTGATGAAGGGCTATCTCAACAACGAAAAAGCCACCGCCGAGACGCTGACGCCCGACGGCTGGCTCAAGACCGGCGACATCGCCTATATCGACGACGACGGCTATATGTATATCGTAGACCGCCTCAAGGAGCTGATCAAATTCAAGGGCTTCCAGGTCGCCCCCGCCGAGCTTGAGGCGACGCTGGTGAGCATGGACGGTATCACCGATGCCGCCGTGATCGGCCTGCCCGACGATGAGGCGGGGGAGTTGCCCGTGGCCTTCGTCGTGGCGGGAACGCCTGCGCCCACCGAGGAAGAGATCAAGGCGCATCTGGCCAAGACCCTGTCGAAATACAAGCAGGTGCACCGGGTGACCTTCGTCGACGAAATCCCAAAATCCGCAAGCGGCAAAATCCTGCGCCGCGTGCTCAGAGCGCAAGCCACCGCATGATCGTCGGCCCGGAGCAGGTATCGCACCCGCTTCGGGCCACGCAAAAGCTTTGACCTGTGTCAAAGCGCGGAGCGCGCCAAGCCGCTATTCCTTCGTGTGACAGTCGCGCGATCAGCCGGGCAAAGACCCGCGCCGCGTACCTCCCTCTAGATCAGGATCACACCATGCCCATTCGCGCCGCGCTCACCACAGCCACCGCCGCAGCACTGCTGCTGGGCTGTGCCCAGATCTACGCGCCCGAGCCACACGGCCTGCCCCGCGGCATGGCGATCTTTGCAGCCGAATGCTCCCAATGCCATGCCACCGACGGCGCAGGCGGTGGTGCCGCGTCTCTCGGCCTCGGCACCGTTCCGCCGGACCTCACTGGCCTGACCGCGCGCAACGATGGTGTATTTCCCCGCGCCTTCGTACGCCGGTTCGTCCTCGGCACGATCGAGAAAGAGGACCCCGACGCCGCGATGCCTCAATTCGGCACCGTGGGCCTTAAACACGTTTACCCCGACGGCACGGACAGCGTGCAACTGCTGTCCTCCGATCTCGACGCCCTGCTCGACTATCTGGAAACGCTCCAGCAATAGGATTATCCTTGACGCGGTGCGCAGACCCATCCTAAGACGAGCGCGTTGTCCCCGCCGATGGCGTCGGCGGGCACCAGATCGGTATCACATGCCCCGCACGGGCATTTCGTCCTGAACGCCCGGATATTTTGCCGGGGCGTTTGCGCGACAGCACCCCGTCCCATGACGCGAGGATGCAACAATGCCAGACCACTTCGACCGCCCGCAGATGTTCACCAGCCACAACGGCGCGAAGGCGCCTCTGCCGTTCAGTGCCGCCGAATACGAGGCGCGCCTGAGCAACCTGCGCGCCATCATGGCCGCGCGGGACATCGACGCCGTTATGCTCACCTCGATGCACAACGTCGCCTATTATTCGGGCTTTCTCTACTGCGCGTTCGGTCGCCCCTATGCCTGCATCGTGACGCATGACGCCTGCACGACGGTTTCGGCCAATATCGACGGGGGCCAGCCGTGGCGGCGCAGCCATGGCGACAACGTCATCTACACCGACTGGCAGCGCGACAACTACTGGCGCGCTGTGGCCTCCCTCGCGCCGGGCGCGCGCCACATCGGCGTGGAAGGCGACCATCTGACGCTCTCCCTGCGCGCCGCTCTCGATGCGCATCTGAACACGCCCCATGTGAGCGACATCGCCCCCGCGACCATGCAGGCACGCATGATCAAATCACCCGAGGAGATAGCCCTCATCCGCGAGGGTGCCCGCATCGCCGACATGGGCGGCGCGGCCATTCACGCGGCCATTCGCAGCGGCGCCCGCGAGATCGACATCGCCATGGCCGGCCGCGACGTGATGGAGCGCGAAATCGCACGGAGCCACCCCGACAGCGAAATCCGCGACACATGGGTCTGGTTTCAATCGGGCCTCAACACCGACGGTGCCCACAATCCCGTCACCACCCGCGCGCTCAGGCCTGGCGACATCCTCAGCCTCAACACCTTCCCGATGATCTCCGCCTATTACACCGCACTGGAGCGCACGCTGTTCCTCGGTGATCCCGATCCGGCCAGCCTGCACCTGTGGGAGACCAACGTCGCCGCGCATGAGCTTGGCCTGTCACTCATCAAGCCGGGCATCACCTGTGCAGCCATCTGCGACGAGCTGAACCGCTTCTTCGACGACGCAGGCGTGCTGGCATATCGCTCCTTCGGCTATGGTCACTCGTTCGGTATCCTGTCGCACTACTACGGCCGCGAGGCGGGGCTGGAGCTGCGCGAGGACATCGACACCGTGCTGGAGGCGGGCATGGTCGTCTCGATGGAGCCGATGCTCTGGGTGCCCGAGAGCACGCCCGGCGCAGGCGGCTACCGCGAACACGACATCGTCGTGCTGACCGAGGCAGGGCCGGAGAACATCACGAAGTTCCCCTTCGGGCCCGCGCATAACGTGATCGCCTGAGCAAATCGCCCGGCCTGTCCCGCAGACGGGCCGGACCGCAGACTGTACTGTAAAGTCTGCGCTCAAATCCTGTCCCAGGATTTACCCACAATTTATTTATTATAAAGTGTACTCGCCCGCGTCCACGCCATGCCTCTTGCTCCCCCGTGCAGCCCCCGCTAAACCCTTTGCACCACCCATTGATAAGGCGCTTTCCCATGCTCGACCTCACCTACGACACGCCACGCGTCCGCACCGTCGCAGGAGCCAAGCAGGATTGGGAACTGGTCATCGGGATGGAAGTACACGCGCAAGTCGCGTCGAACGCCAAACTTTTTTCGGGTGCCTCCACGAAATTCGGGGCCGAGCCCAATAGCAACGTGGCCTTCGTCGATGCCGCCATGCCCGGCATGCTACCCACCATCAATGCATTCTGCGTCGAACAGGCCGTGCGCACCGGGTTGGGCCTCAAGGCCAAGATCAACCTGTGGTCCGCGTTTGACCGCAAAAACTACTTCTACCCCGACCTGCCACAGGGCTACCAGATCAGCCAGCTCTACCACCCCATCGTCGGCGAGGGCGAAGTGTTGGTGGAACTCGGCGACGGCACGGCGCGGCTTGTCGGAATCGAACGCATCCACCTCGAGCAGGACGCGGGCAAGTCGATCCACGACATGGACCCCAATATGTCCTTCGTGGACCTCAATCGCACCGGTGTCGCCCTGATGGAAATCGTGAGCCGCCCCGACATCCGCAGCGCACAGGAGGCAGCCGCATATCTGGGCAAACTGCGCCAGATCCTGCGCTATCTGGGCACCTGCAACGGCGACATGCAATCGGGCGCAATGCGCGCCGACGTCAACGTATCCATCTGCGCGCCGGGTCAATATGAGAAATACGCCGCCAGCGGCGACTTCTCGCACCTCGGCACGCGCTGTGAAATCAAGAATATGAACTCCATGCGCTTCATCCAGCAAGCCATCGAGGTCGAAGCCAAACGTCAGATCGCCATCGTCGAGGCGGGCGGCGAAGTGGTGCAGGAAACCCGCCTGTTCGATCCCGACAAACAGGAAACCCGCTCCATGCGGTCCAAGGAAGAGGCCCACGACTATCGCTATTTCCCCGATCCTGATCTGCTGCCGCTGGTGATCGAACAAGCCTGGATCGACGAGATCCAAGCCACCCTGCCCGAACTGCCCGACGCGAAGAAAGCGCGCTTCATCAACGACTTCGGCCTGTCGGACTATGATGCGAGCGTCCTCACCGCCGATCTTGATTCCTCATCCTATTTCGAGGAAACGGCACAGGGCCGCGACGGTAAAATGACCGCAAACTGGGTCATCAACGAGCTGTTCGGCCGCCTCAAAAAAGACGAGCGTGACATCTCCGAGAGCCCGGTGACACCCGCCATGCTCGGCGGCATCGTCGACCTCATCGCGACGGATGCCATCTCCGGCAAAATCGCCAAGGACGTCTTCGAGATCACCTACACCACCGGCCGCGACCCGGCTGAAGTCGTCGAAACCGAAGGCCTGCGTCAGGTCACGGACACGGGCGCCATCGAGGCCGCAGTGGATGAAATCATCGCCGCAAACCCCGATCAGGTCGCTAAGGCGCGCGAGAACCCCAAGCTCGCGGGCTGGTTCGTGGGTCAGGTCATGAAGGCCACGGGCGGCAAGGCCAATCCCAAGGCCGTGAATGAGCTGGTCGCGCATAAGTTGAAAGACTGAGGCCGAAAGCGCCATCCGCTTGGCCGCCCGCCTTAAAGCGGTCGTAGATACGCGCCAGACTTTCCCAGTCGGAACTCTTGCTCGGCGGCACGCGTCTTTCATCCGCATCCAGGCTGCCGCAAAAAGACAAGCCGCCCCCCTGCGCAATACGCGACGGCACGAGAACCGGACGCCGCAGCCTCGGGTGCACAGAGCCTCTCTCAGTTTGCGCTTCACAGAGCGCCGCTTCTCTGCACAAAGCGGTCACCGCCTCAGGCTGGTTGCATCAGCAGCGCGCATACGCCGTGCAGGGTGAACTGGCTTCACGAGACATTCACCGGTCCAGTGACAGGGTGCGTTCGTCCAGGGCCGCCAAAAATGGGGTCCAGATGGTCTTGATGCGCGCGATATCACGTGCTCCCACGGCCGGTTTCAGGGCTGCAGAATCCGCTCCTTCCTCAAATGCGGCATCCCGGGCCACCGCACTTGAGGAAAAAAGCGGCGGGAGGTCCTGTAGCGTCTTGGCATGGTATGTCCTGCCCAGAAGATTGATGAGGGTGGATCCTGCCGCCGGTATCAGCGGATTGGGAAAATGTCTGCTCTCAAGCCCCCGCACATCGACATCGTGGTGAAACCCGGTGCCCGAGACCGGGAAACGCACGCTCCTGACTCAGCGATCACGCCGCAGGCCCCCTCAAAGATTACGGGCGCAGACGCCAGCGAAATTTACCGGACTGGGCCAAGATCGGCCGGAGGTCCAGCTTCATCAGCTCATAGCCCGCGATCGCACTTGCGGCCCCCGCACCGATGATCGCGACCCGCTTAGGAGCGCGCTGATGACCAGTTGTTCAATCCCCTAGTTGCGCCGGATATCAGAGTGATGGGTGGACACAAATACCGACAGCAGTCTTTGCGTATTGGGGACTGTACGGGCCTGCATTTACTCAAAGAACCAACCGAACTCAGCCTCGAATTCTGCGTCCGTTGGTTCCTTCAATTCAACGTTTTTGGGGTGGGCCGCAAAGTCTATCTGATCGGGAGGGGGGTGGGGTTAGTTCGCGGCTCAATGTTTTTTCCAACCAATGGATTACGGTGGCCGCCACTGCGTCGGCCCAAGAGGCGATCCCGTCTCACGTCGAAAGTTTTTCCTGACCTCGGTCGGGGGGCGGCGTTGAAGACATCGCCGACGGTATCTATCAATGTCGGTAAAATTAACCCCAAGCGGCGCGGCTAGCGCAGGGCCGAGACCCTCATTGAGCGGTCTGGTGACACCATCGCTCCTATTGCAGTTGCTGATTTTGTGGTCTGGTGGGCGATTGCAATTGATCTTCAGACAGCTGTGGCGTTGCAAGCCCAGCGGCGTATGCAGGCGCTTTGCGATCCTGCGGGCAAGGGCTTCAGCTTTGATCGTTATCGCGGCTTGTGAACATTGCCTGCACTCTGCCGTTTGATTGTAGGTGAAATATCATCTCCCTGTCAGGCAGAAATAAATTCGATTAGAGGATTATTTTAACTCAATCTGCGTTCATTGCGAAGGATTGGCAAATAAATGCTCATCAGTGATAAAATTGCGATCAGCGCCGGTACGCGCACCAGCGCAGAGCGCAAACGGTCGGCGAGGAGTCTGTCGGAATATTCGTTTGCGGGCCTTTCGTTTATCCGGGACGTGGCCGCGCGATCGGAGGTTCCGGCGCCATTGGCCTCGCATGTCACCATCGGGGCGGAAACCATCACGCAAAGCCGGTTTGATGAGATTTGCGCCTTGCTGAGCGATTTCAGGCGGCGCATCGCCCCATACCAGGGCCAACGGCAAGCGCCGTTGCGGTTGGACGGGACGTCAAGGACGGGCTTGGGGCGTCAGCTTTGACCTTGGAGAATCTATCGCTTTTATCTCCGCAAGACCTCGTGAAGGGGGGCGAGCGGTTGACGACCTCGCTTGAGGCGGCGCTGGATAAGTTTGAAGCTTTGGAGGGTGCCACAGATTGGATCAGGCAGGAGTTTGCCGCGGTATGAACCCGCCCGCAACATGTGCAGCCTGAAAAGAAACCTGTTAGGAACAACAGATGAAACTCGCACTCTGGCAGACCCATCCGCGCGCAAGCATCGACACCGCCATGGAGGCGCTGATGCAGGCTGCACGCATTGCTGCCACGCAGCGCGCTGATCTTTTGGTGACGCCAGAGATGTTTCTTGGCGGCTATAACATAGGGGCCGCACAGGTCGCGACGCACTCGGATCAGGCTGCGGCAACACTTGACGGCCTCAAGGCGATTGCAAAGGCGCAGGGGATAGCGCTCGTTGCGGGGCTCGCTCTGCCGGGCACTCCATGCCCTCACAACGCTTGCGTCGCGATCGACAAGACCGGGCAAGAGATTGCCCGCTATCACAAGACGCATCTTTTCGGAGAGGTCGACCGCGCGCAATTCACGGCGGGCAGTGACCTGTCGTGCGTGTTCGATCTGGCCGGTTGGAGGGTCGCTCTCGCAATTTGCTACGACGTTGAATTTCCCGAACTGACCCGCGCGTTGGCCCTGCGCGGTGCGCAGCTCATCGTTTGCCCCACCGCCAATATGACCCCGTTCGACAGTGTCCCCACACGCCTCGTGCCCGCTCGCGCCGAGGAAAATGCGGTCTATCTGGCCTATTGCAACTACATCGGGGCAGAGGCGCCGTTTATCAATAACGGTCTGTCCTGCGTCACAGGCCCCGACGGCAACGACCTTGCGCGCGGGACGAAAGTTGCAGAAATTCTCTACGCCACGTTGGACCCGGCGGCACCCGGCGTCGCGCGACAGTCACAGACCCATCTGACCGACCGGCGACCGGACCTTTACGGAGATCTCACATGAAACCAGTCACGGTCTTTGGCCCCGACGTCCCCTTTGCCTACGACGACTGGATCATACACCCCGGGCGGGTCAGGACCTTTCCCTACGGGTGCGTACGGGGCCCGACAACTGTGTCCGAATGCGCGGTCAGGGACGCCTGCGATCCGGGGTATCTGGTCCCGCAATGCACCGACGCGCGTTTGACCGAAATCAGACGATACGACGAGCGCTGACGTAGCGCTTCACCCATCGCGTCCGAGGGCGGCCAACCAGACGCACACCTTGGACCGTCTCGTTTTGTTGGTTGCGGCTGTGTCCGTTCTGGCTTTGGTCTTTGCGCCGCTTGGTTGAACGGATCGCGATCCAGATGTGCGTCAGTGACGGCTGTCTAATGCGGGAACGCCGACATCATGTCGTCCGGGCATGGATCGTTCATGGCGCTTGGTCCATGGAATCAGCAGCCCGGCCCACCCTGCCGGTTGTCTCTCTTCTGGGTCTGGCCCTTGCGGCGCTCACAGCTTCACCAACGCCTACCTCTATTACTACCGCGACGCCGCATACATAGCCGGACCGGGGCAGCGCTGCGCGGTCATAGTCAGAGACCTGCATTGCCCTCAGACAAGGCCGGTCAAACTCACCCACTAATCCCGTATTCTTACGGATTCATTGGACAAACGCATAGGCGCCGCAGCAGAGGCGCGTCAGTATCCAATACGGCGGCCACAGACTTTGGCATCCTCCTCCCAGCTGCGAAATAAAGTCGATTTGATACACAGCTAGCCGCCACTGACCGATGAAATTGGCAGCAAAGACAAGCACCTAGCCCGGCAGGCAATCCTCAAAAGAAATTTGCCCACTCATCCCACCCGAAATGTGATCACTGTTATGAAGGCTATTTCGTTTTTCATATATGCCAATTTGGCGGCTATTAAGATTTGGGTTTCCGCCCTTACGTCTACCACTCTGTTTTTAAATGCGCCGATCGCAGCACAGGACGCACCTCTATTGTCCTTTTCCCGAACTATAATGCCCCGGTGATCGCGGAACCTGTTGTGACCCAGGATGCAATTGCGCTCACAATGAATGTCAATAATCGAAACCCAATGCGTCTCTGACGCCGGATTTTGCATGCCTCGGCTCTTGCGCAGCAGCGTGGCAGGCCACGTCAAAGCCGATGTTTCAAATCAACGCAGAGGCGAGTGTTACAGATGGCGGAGCGTTTACGTCTGCTTCCATAGATTCAAGTTTCACGCCGAATTCTATTTTTGATCCCGTCCCGGGCGCCACGTTTCTGCACGAGGTTGCCGGCCAAATCGCTACTATGCCCCTGCCCGCAGAACTGGCTTTGCTCGTCGGGGCTTGGAACTTTGGTCATGTTAGGACGCAGACATCCCAGTTTGTGAGGTAAAACGGCTCCACCAAGATTGAGCGCACGTGCCGCGTCGGACAGGACGCCACGCACGAGGAGCACTGGGGGCCCGCCACCGGAGCGGGGACCAGCAGCGAAATCTGGTTGGATATGCCTGACGTCATCGTCATCTTTAAATGTTTCGAATAGCCTGATCACACCTCCACTTCACCTACGGTGTCGGTGTCTTGCGACTTTGAATTCAAACCTTCGGACGCCGACCTCGAAAAGAGTGGCACGCCCTTGGCGCTGCGCGTCAAGCCGACACCGACAATGCGCTACTGGCGCAATATGGACCCGGTCATCATCCGCGATATCACCCGCGCGAAGAAGGATTTTGCGGGGGCCAGGCTCGCGATCGTCAGGCTCTTTGCGGAGTGGTTAAAGGATAACTTTGACACGTTCGGTCATATTTTCGCGTCGATTGTCACGAACCCGGTGACAATCGTGGAGAAGTTGCAGTGGCTGCAACCCGCCAATTTGGAATACGTGCTCAATTCAACCAAAGAAATGGACCCGTTGGCAAAGGTATTTTTTCTGAAATTTGCATGACAGTAGACCGCGACGCCCCCCGCAAGGCCCAAAATATGCGCGCGCGCCTCCCAGAAGATCAAACAGCATCTTTCATGATGTCAAAAACACGCCTCATGGAGCTTTTGCAGCCTTATGTGTACCTCTCGTTCATCAACTACCCGCGGCCAAATTGAGGGAAAGAATTGCGACAAAGCGGACTATTCTGAGCTGCCCGGCGAGACGATCAACCAGAATATCGCGCCAATCTATATGAAAGATATGGAATTCCAGACCATGACGCAAAAGGTGGACGCGGATCTGGCAACGGGCGGCTTACAGATCATCAACGTCAACACGTTTCCGGACATCCAGCTTCAGGGCTTTCGGCACCGGTATCATTGGCTAGGCGTTCATATTTTCAATATCAGCCATAGCTTCAAGTCCCTCTTCGAGCTTTGCCTGCTCAGTACCGACGATGTGACAAATCAAAAGATATCGTCGGCCCCGACCGACAACGAGGGCCTGAAGCAGGACGTCAAGCAAAACGCCACAGGTCAAACCGTTGAAATGGAAGCCGAGGAGAAAGACACGGCAAGGGCCACCGACAAGGTGCAACCCGAAGACACTGCTCTGGCGGCGAATACCGCCGCGCAAACCGCGGAAACCGGTGCCCGGGACTGGGGAAACTTCCTGTCGTCCACACGCGCCACGGACCGCGAAGCCGTGATGACAGGAATGTCCGTGGGCATGCGGCTGCTGCAGACATTGATCTCACTCAGGTCCTGGAACGCGGGCGGGACACTCCCGACTGCGAATGATTTTGCCAATAGCGTATTGGACCCGATTGAATGGCCCAATGGCACAGCCTGCAATGCGACGACGTTTCAATAGTATGACGACCTTCCCGTTTTCAAAGCTAAGGACGCATAACGCATCATGGGAGGGAAGCGCGCGGGCGATACGACATCCGGTATCACCGTCAAAGACGTTTTGTGCGACCTCCAGGCGGAAGGGATGGAGAGAGCAAATATCAAGGATCTGACGCGCCAACGGCTGGCAGAGTATCATGCTGACTTTAAACTCGTAATTTTCGGCGTCCTGTCCGTGGCCGAAAATAACGCCTCGCCCAAGGAATAACCGATCAATCCACATCTGATTTCCGCCCGGTTCATTTGCGCCTTCGCGCTTTCGCGTAAAAAGTTCTTGCGCAAGACGGTCATCGACCAAATGGGTTGGGTGTTTGCGGGCCCAGTCACCGACGCCCCCGGTCTGAATTGGCCGCACGACCGTTTCGATCTGGATGACGAAAGTGCTCCAGTCTACTTCGACAAAGTTAATATCGGCGAAGGCGAAAAAATAGAAACCCATTGCTGCGTGTTGAGGAAACCGGAACCGGCGCGATAGACGAAATGACTGCCCCGCCCGAGGAGGAGGTCGACCCGGAGCTGGCCGCCGACATTACACCAGCAGGCGCCGGGGAGGCCGACAACCTTGCCAATGACGCCGAAGCCCGGCCGGGAGGCCTGTCGAATGCGTTGTGAGTGCTGCTGAAGGCTTGCTTCGTGTCCACCACGGGCGCCTATCGCGTGCTCAAGGCGATAGAGCGGATCAAGAAAGACGGGACCCGCGAATTGCTGCCAGGTACGCGGAATCCACCCATTGCATCACGCGCGCTGTGACCGGGCCCACGGCCACGACCGACTACCGATTGCGCAAAGTCAGTTTCGACGACGGGTTCAGCATCTATGGGGATTGGATCAAGCGCCATACATCAAAAAAGAGGACCCCATAGCAGCACGGACAAGCGCAAACAGCTTTCACATCGGCGCCGATACGCGCGGCTGGGACGCCGTGTCAGCCGTTCAGCTCGATCAGCTGAACGAAGCAATCCGTGCCTGTGAGACATCGCCCCCCGGGTTTTTCCCGCAGCATGGATTTTGACAGCAGCATGATCAACGTATCGGGAGATTTCGAGCCGTGGATGTTGCGCGACGACAGTGACGTGGATGACGACACACTGGACTTGCCCATCACAAACCTGAAAATCGAATAGGCTTCCGGGACCGAAGTGTTCGGACAGCCTCGGCAAGGCTCAGCGCGATGCTAGATCTGATCCCCACTGATGCACAGATCTGCAAACACCTTCTGGTTCTGAGCAGACCGCGAAACGACGAGCCGATTGCCGTGCTTGAATCTGACATTCCCGACAGCAAAACGACCCTGCCGGGCATCGCGTTCGACACCGCGCCGACCGAAGGGCAAAACAGCCGCTTTCCTGATCTCCCGCGACAGGTGCGTCACCGATGTAGTAGCAGCCTCCCTGCCCCATGACTATCCCGGCCTGACGTATGATCAGGCGCAGATCAATCTTGAAAAAGGCGAGATCACCCTCAGCCTCACCATGGAGAAGGATCAAAAACCCAAGATCAGACAGGTCGACCACAAACAAGAACAGCAATCAGATGATTAAGCTGGTTGCGATTTTAGAAAAGGACCCGGCGCACAGGACCGATATCTCAGCCGCCCATAACGATCGGCGCAAATAGCTCCTCATCGTGGCGGACACTATCGCCGCGGTCGGCCTCATGATCGCGGCAACGGTTTATCTTGGGATAATCACCATTCCCGGGCTGACCGTAGCCCGTCAATCCCGGCACCGTTTCATCGACATGACCGGCATGAAAGCCCAAGATCAGCGCCGCGTCACCCGCGACAATATCCTCACTTTGCGGATAAATTTCTCATCGCGCTTCGCCCGAAGGTCGCGCAGGCGGCTCGCACTTGGGCCGCAAGCTCAAAGACATCACACCTGCCAATGTAAACCTCTCGCTCGATAGACACCTGGTCGCGTCGTGCGACGCCAATCCCCCCTCGACTGCGCGACCGAACATGCGCGGCACAAACCTGTCTTCAGTGTCCTTAAGGGACTTGGACGGATCTTTTGCCGCGACTGCCGGGTGAGCCATCGATCGCCGCGGTGTGTGGCACCCGAGGGACAAATGATCCAGAACCCGGCCCTCACCGCGCCTAAGCTCATGTCACACCCCTCAAAACGACATTGTATCCGCCAGACACTTGGCCCAAGCTGTCGTGAGACGCACAAGATCAAAGGCCGCCCCATGACCGAATTTCGCTCGACCGCCATGCCCGTTCTGTCCGAGTGGATCGACTACAACGGCCACCTAAACATGGCCTATTACTCGGTGCTCATGGACCAATGCGCCGATCAGGCCTATCCGCTTCTGGGCTTCGGCCCCGACTACCGGGATGCCACCGGCTGCACCACCTATGTGGCCGAATTCCACATCTGCTACGTCCGCGAATTGCACGAGGGGGATCTGGTCAGCTCCACCTTCCACCTCATCGACTACGATTCAAAGCGCTTCCACGTGTTTCAGGAGCTGTGGCACGCCGACGGCTGGCTCGCCGCCACTGGCGAAGCCCTCACGCTCCACGTCGATCAATCGGGCGAAAGCCCAAAAGTCGCCCCCATGCCCGCTGCCATTCTCGACAAAATGGCCGCCATGAAAGAAGCGCAAAAGCACCTCGCGCATCCCGACCGCGCAGGCCGCAAGATCGGCATTCCGAAGAAATAGCCGTCCGCTTTCAGCACCACCGAGGGTGAGAAACGGGCCGTGATCGGACGCACCCTTGTCGGTCACTGTCTGCTCGTTACAGTCCTGACGGATCGCGATATGAGCTTCCGCACCCCGCGCCGGGCGCCGCATCGCTGAAAGACATCCCCAGATGGTCAGCCGTCCCCAGACTGCCGTACGCCCGGTGTACGCGCGGAGTACGCTTTGTGACACGGTTTCTGAGCCTGTTTCCTTTCCGCCCCCCTCGCGTTAAAACAAGCGCGACCAAACTGGAATCCCGCCCATGCCCCGCTACGAGTACAAAGTCGTCCCCGCCCCCTCCAAAGGGATCAAAGGCAAGGGCGTGCGTGGCTCTGAAGCGCGTTTTTCTTATGCGATCCAAGAGCTTATGAACGGTATGGCAGGCTATGGCTGGGAATATCAGCGCGCCGAGACCCTCCCTTCGGTCGAGCGGTCGGGCCTCACTGGGAGCACAACCGAATGGCGCAATCTGCTCGTCTTTCGCCGCCCGCGCGCCGACGATGCATCGGAGTTCCGGCCAGAGCTGCTCCCCGCCCCCGCGAGCGCCTCTGAGCCGCCCAAAGAGGATGGCCAAGGCCTTGAATTATCTAACGAACCTGTGATCTCCAGCACCGGCACGCCCTTCGACAACGGCGTCGAGGACAGCGCGACAAATACCGACATCGGCCCGTCTCTCAGCATCCTCGCCCGCGCCCGCAGCAAGGCGGCAAAAACCGATGCCGCCCCGCCCCCGGACGCTCCAGACCTGCCCAAACCCTAGGGCGAAATATCCAAGGACAGCGCATGGATGCGCGCGATCAGCTCGGCGCCCAATGCGCTGTGCACGGCGCGGTGTTTTGCCACACGGCTCAGCCCCGCAAATTCCGGCGCCGCAATCGCCACGTCGAAATGCGTCTCCCCCCCCTCCCGAAAGCCTGCATGGCCCCGGTGCGCCTCGCTCACGTCCGCCACCGCCAACGTCTCGACCGTAAAGGCCGCGTGCAGTGCACTTTCGATTTCATCTTTGACAGCCATAAACCCTCCAACAGGAGCGATTTTTTTCAATCGCCCCTTCCTTCTGACAGCCACACGTTTAAAGTGACGGCCTCGACTCGGAAAGGTGTTCCCATGAAAAAAGACGATCCATTTGGTTTTGACATGTCCGTCTCTTCCGCCAAGAAGAAAAACCCCCGCGGCCGCCGCGGAATGTCCGGCGCGTCCGAGACGTCGACACGGGTTTGCGATCACGAGGGCTGCGAGGAAGCGGGTAAATACCGCGCGCCCAAGGCACCCGATGTGCTCGATGACTATTTCTGGTTCTGCCAGCAGCACGTGCGCGAGTATAATACAAAGTGGAATTTCTTCCATGGCACCACCGAAGCGGAGATGAACGCGAAACTCTCCGAAGATAAGGTCTGGGACCGGCCCACACGTCCCTTGGGCGATCCGGAGGCGCGGGCGTGGGCGCGTCTGGGCATCGAGGATCCGCATCAGGTTTTGGGCGCGAACGCCACCCAGAACCCCGGCAAGGGGCCGCAGGCAGGCCGCCGCCTGCCGCCGACGGAGCGCAAGGCGCTAGAGGTGCTGGAGGCGAAAGACAACATGACCAAGCCGGAGATTCGAAAGATTTACAAAGGGTTGATCAAGGTTCTCCACCCCGACATGAATGGCGGTGACCGTTCCCAAGAGGAGCAGTTGCAGCAGGTCGTCTGGGCCTGGGATCAGCTCAAATCAAGCCGGAATTTCAAAGACTGATCGCGCGACGGCGCGTTCGGGTGTTTCGCGGTCGCGGCAGAGAGCGTGAGACGATTGGTTTTGAGGCAGTCGGCAGCGCCCGTCCCACCCGCGGAGAGGCTCGGCGTATTTTAGACCTTCCCCTTGAACCTCCCCGCGATATGTTGCACCCCAACATACAACATTCCCTCGGGTAGGGAGCGCAGAATTAGGATGATAAAGCATGGCTGACGGCGGACTGGACCTCAACGCAACCCCGACCAAGGAAATCTCGGTGCGGGAGGTGTTCGGCATCGACTCCAATATGGTCGTCAAAGGGTTCGAGAATCGCACGGATCGCGTGCCGGACATCGACAGCACCTATAAATTCGATGCCGACACGACACTGGCCATCCTTGCGGGCTTTTCACACAACCGCCGGGTGATGGTTCAGGGCTATCACGGAACGGGCAAATCTACGCACATCGAGCAGGTGGCGAGCCGCCTGAACTGGCCAGCCGTGCGTGTGAACCTTGACAGCCACATCAGCCGCATCGACTTGATCGGCAAGGACGCGATCAAACTGGTGGACGGCAAGCAAGTCACTTCGTTTCAGGAGGGCATCCTGCCTTGGGCGCTGAGCACACCGACGGCGATCGTATTCGATGAATACGATGCGGGGCGTGCCGATGTGATGTTCGTGATCCAGCGGGTGCTGGAGACGGACGGCAAGCTTACGCTGCTCGACCAGAATAAGGTGATCACCCCGCACCCGTATTTCAGGATCTTCGCCACCGCCAATACCGTCGGCCTTGGCGACACAACCGGCCTGTATCACGGGACACAGCAGATCAACCAAGGCCAGATGGACCGTTGGTCGCTCGTCTCGACGCTGAATTATCTCAGCATCGACGCGGAAAGCGCGATCGTTCTGGCCAAGAACCCACACCTCAACTCCGCCGAGGGGCGCAAAACCGTCAAGCAGATGGTCACGGTGGCCGATCTGACGCGCACGGCGTTTATGAACGGCGATTTGTCTACTGTGATGTCACCACGTACAGTGATCGCATGGGCGCAGAACTCAAATATCTTTAACAACGTAGGCTATGCGTTCAGGCTGAGCTTCTTGAACAAATGCGATGAATTGGAACGCCAGACGGTAGCTGAATTCTATCAGCGCCTGTTCAACGAAGAGCTTCCTGAAAGCGCCGCGAGCGTCAGCCTCGGCTGAGCGCCCCGATCGAAAAAAGCCCCGGTGGCGAACACCGGGGCTTTCGCTGTTTGAGACAGTGCCGTTAGCCGTTGTCGCGGGGGCCAACTTGTATCATCGAACCATCGACGTCTTCGACGACGTCAGCATCATCGTATTCGTCGTTCGCCCTCAGTGTGTCGATCATGGAATCGGCTGGATCGTCAATCGCTGGCAGGTCCGGCTCGACATACTCCTGTGGGTCCTCATCCACAGCGGCCTGCGGTGAACTGCCCAAACCAGTCGCAAGAGCACTCATCGGTGCTGCTGCTGCGATCAAGGCGATCAGGGCGGCGCGGGCTGTCGTTGTTTTCAAGTTAGTCATTGTATTCTCCTTTATTGACGGACGCTTACGATATTCTGTTATTGCGTCCGTTTCATCTGGTGAACTAACGGCCTTGGCCGTGATCCGTTCCGGTTTCAGCAAATAGATTCTCTCCCAGGCCTCTATGCACCTGAAAAATATCATTTTTTTCTCGCGCCCGCCTCCATGCTGCTCCTCGTCAGCTTTGCCGATGCCGCGACAGGCGCACGGCATCTACAGGTCACCGCTTTTGTTTGGGAAACTGCGCGGCCTCCTTTGACGCTGCCTGCAAAACCTGCGAACTATGGCGGGTAGAATTTCCGGCGAGGGCATCATGAGCAAACCAACCGACAATCCGGCAGATGCGTTCAAAAAGGCGCTGGCGGAAGCCTCCAAAGTGATGGCCAACGATCCTGAGCTGACGGTGAGCTATTCGGTGGATCCATCGGGGCTGACGGGCGAAGCGATGCGCCTGCCCCAGGTCACACGACGGATGACGCGCGACGAGGTGATGCTCGCGCGCGGCACGGCGGATGCACTGGCGCTCAACCGACGCTATCACAACGGCCAAACCCACGCACGCTACCAGCCTACGGGCGAGATGGCGCGGGATCTCTATGAGGCAATGGAAACCGCGCGCTGCGAGGCTGTGGGCGCGCGCGACATGCCCGGCACCGCCGGCAACATCGATGCCAAGATCAAACACGAGGCCCTGCGAAAAGGATACGATCAGGTCAAAAGCGCCTCCGACGTGCCGCTGGCCGTGGCGGCGGGGTATCTCGTGCGCCATCTGGCCACGGGCCGCGAGATGCCGGCGGGGGCAGAGAACGTGATGGAGCTGTGGCGCGGCTATATCGAGGAGCAATGCGGCGGCACCCTCGATGATCTGGAAAATGCGCTGGACGACCAGGCGAAATTCGCCAAATTCGCACGCCAGATCATCACCGATCTGGGCTATGCCGATCAGCTCGGAGATGATCCCGACGGGCTGGACGAGGATCAGGAGGACCAGGCCGAGGAAGGTGCCGAGGAAGAGCAAGACCCCGACAGCACCGGCAGCGACGAGCAGGACGAGGAAGATGCCGACGCCTCGCCGGAGCAAAGTCAGGACGAGGAGCAGGATGCGAGCCAGGCGCAGGTTTCCATGGACGACATGGCCGATCAGGAGCTGGGCGAAGAGGCGGAGATGCCCGAAGGCGATGCGCCGATGGAGCCGCCGGCCCCGCAACCCGTCTCGGACGCCGACCCGAATTACACCGTCTACCGTGACAACGACGACGAGGTCGTGGGCGCCGAAGAGCTGGCCGAGCCGGTGGAGCTGGAGCGCCTGCGAGCCTACCTCGACCAACAGTTGGAACCGCTGAAAGGCGCCGTGAGCCGTTTGGCCAACAAGCTGCAACGCCGTCTTCAGGCGCAGCAAAACCGCTCTTGGGAGTTCGATCTGGAGGAAGGTACGCTGGATGCGGGACGGCTCGCACGGATCGTGGCGAACCCGACAACGCCACTGAGCTTCAAGGTGGAAAAGGATACCGAGTTTCGCGACACCGTCGTCACGCTGCTGCTGGACAACTCAGGCTCCATGCGCGGACGCCCCATTTCCATCGCCGCGATCTGCGCGGACGTGCTCGCCCGCACGCTGGAGCGATGCAACGTCAAGGTGGAAATCCTCGGCTTTACCACCCGCGCGTGGAAGGGTGGGCAGGCCCGCGAGGCATGGCTGGGCGATGGCCGCCCTACCGGCCCTGGCCGCCTCAACGATTTGCGCCACATCATCTATAAATCCGCCGACGCGCCCTGGCGGCGGACGCGGCCCAATCTGGGGCTGATGATGAAGGAAGGCTTGCTCAAGGAAAACATCGACGGCGAGGCGCTGGAGTGGGCCCATCGACGGATGATGGCCCGCGCGGAATCGCGCAAGATCCTCATGGTGATCTCAGACGGCGCGCCGGTGGACGATAGCACGCTGTCCGTGAACCCCGCGAATTTTCTGGAAAAACATCTGCGCGACGTGATCGCCATGGTGGAGAAGAAAAAGGCGGTGGAGCTGCTGGCAATCGGCATCGGCCATGACGTGACGCGCTACTATGACCGGGCCGTGACGATCACGGATGTGGAGCAGCTGGCCGGTGCGATGACGGAGCAGCTTGCGTCGCTGTTTGACAGCGATCCGCGTAAACGTGCGCGCGTTCTGGGGATGAAGCGCGCGGGGTGAGCGGCGGATTTGAGTTTACAGGCAAAATGAAGGGGGATGTGGTGTTTCAGTCATTTGAGGTGACCGCACGACCGGAGCAAGGGCCACCACGTCTGGCAGCGCTGCGTGAGCGACTGGTCGCGGCGCAAATTGATGGGTTCATCGTGCCGCGTGCCGACGCCCATCAGGGCGAATATGTGGCGGCGCGCGATGCGCGGCTGTCGTGGCTCACCGGATTTACCGGATCGGCGGGATTTTGCGTGGCTCTGCGCGACGTGGCCGGTGTATTCATCGACGGGCGCTACCGCACGCAAGTCAAGGCGCAGGTGGCGGATGTGTTCACGCCGGTGCCGTGGCCGGAGACTTCCATGGCGGCGTGGCTTCGCGAGCAGCTGCCGCAGGGTGGGCGTGTGGGGTTTGATCCGTGGCTGCATACGGTCGATCAGATCCGACTGGCGGAGACCGCTCTGGCGGGCAGCGATATAACCCTTGTGCAATGCGCCAATCTGGTAGACGCGATCTGGCAGGATCAACCCGTCGCGCCGATGGCACCCGCCAAAGTGCATCCGATAGAGTTTGCGGGCGAAAGCCATGAGAGCAAACGCGCGCGGCTGGCCAAGACACTCAAGGACGCGGGCGAGCGGGCTGCGATCCTTACCTTGCCCGACAGCATTTGCTGGCTTTTGAACATCCGCGGTGCCGATATCGAACGCAATCCGGTGGTGCAGGGATTTGCGATCGTGCACGACAGTGGCGCGGTGGACCTCTTCGCGGCACCCCGCAAATTCGACGGGCTCGAGGAGCATTTGGGCACCGATGTTCACCTGTCGCCACAAGACGCGTTTCTGAACGCCTTGGCCGCACTCGAGGGGCCTGTGCGGATCGATGGCGGCACGGCGCCGCAGATCATTGCGGATACGCTGGGCGATGCTGCGCATCACGGCGCCGAGCTTTGCGCACTGCCCAAAGCCTGCAAGAACGACGCCGAGATCGCAGGTGCGGCAGCGGCGCATTTGCGCGACGGGGCGGCGATGGTCGAGATGCTCTGCTGGCTCGATGCGCAGCCCCCCGGCAGCGTGACGGAGACGCAGGTGGTGACGCAGCTGGAGACTTTGCGCCGCCGCGACAACGGCTTGCAGGACATCAGTTTTGAGACCATCGCGGGCACCGGCCCCAACGGGGCCATCATGCATTACCGCGTGACCGAAGAGACGAACGCGACGCTGGAGGATGGCCAGCTCATCGTGCTCGACAGCGGGGGGCAGTACCTCGACGGCACCACGGACATCACCCGGACCATCGCGATCGGCACGCCGCCGCGCGAGGCGCAGGAGGCCTTTACCCGCGTGCTGGCCGGGATGATCGCCATGAGCCGCCTGCGCTGGCCGTGCGGCCTTGCCGGTGCGCATATCGAGGCCATCGGGCGCATGCCGCTATGGCTGGCGGGGCAGGATTTCGACCATGGCCTGGGCCACGGTGTGGGCGCGTATCTGAGCGTGCATGAGGGCCCACAGCGCCTGAGTCGGATGAGCCACGTGCCGCTGGAGCCGGGCATGATCCTGAGCAACGAGCCGGGCTACTACCGCGAGGGTGCGTTCGGCATCCGCCTCGAGAACCTGCTGGTTGTGCAAGAGGCGCCTGCCCTGCCCGGCGGTGATGCGCACCGTCCCATGCTCGACTGGCGTACGCTGGCGTTTGCGCCCATCGACCGCCGCCTGATCCTGGCCGACATGCTAGATCCCGCCGCGCGCGCATGGCTCAATGACTACCACGCGCAGGTGGCAACAAAAATCGGACCACGGGTTACGCAGGCCGCGAAAGAATGGTTAAATATCGCCACGGCACCGATCTAGAGTGCTATGAAGGCATATGTTTCGAGGGGGAGATTATAGATGACAGGACATATCAAGATCAGAAAAGCGTCCGGCACATGGAGCGTGCGCGCGGGCGGTGCCGTTTTGGGCGAAAGTTCCGACGCGCTGGAACTGGTCGAGGGCGATTACCCCCCGGTGATCTACTTTCCGCGCGGCGACATCGCCATGGCGTTCCTGGATGAGACCGACAAGACCTCCCATTGTCCGCATAAGGGCGATGCGCGCTATTTTTCCGTCGTGACGAAAAGCAGGACACTCGAGAACGTGGTCTGGTCCTACGAGGAGCCCAAAGAGCAAGTCGCACAGATCAAGGATTATCTTGCGTTCCACAATGTGGAAGAGGTCACGGTCGAACAGATCTAGGAATGTTCTTCCGCCGCCGTGGCGGCCAGTGCGCGGTTGTAGGCGCGCAGAGCGTCCACGTGGAAAAGCGCGCCGAGCAACTCGGGGGGCGCGGCATCCGCCGAAAGCGTCACCACCGGCAGGAACGGTGCGCCGGTTTTCTCGAAGATCGGCATGGCGGTCTCCAGGGTCGCCGCACCGTCCACATAGAGGCCTTCGCCGATCATTTCCCAACAGCGCGCGTCGTCCGCTGCGCGTGCGTGATCGGGTCCGCGCATGGTTTTGGCAGCGGTGAACATCGCCAGCAGGTAGGCCTGCGGCCCGGCGGCGAGGTGGATGCCACGCCGCTCGATCTGGGTCAGAAAAAAGCTGCGGTCTACGAGGTTGGATGACAGCGCCGTGGACATGCTCACGGCGACCATCACGGCCAGCCCCGTCTGCCAGTCGCCCGTGAGCTCGAATACAATGAGCGTGGTGGAGATGGGCGCGCCCAGCACCGCCGCCGCCACCGCCCCCATCCCCGCAAGCGCGTAGAGCGAGGTGGAGCCGGACACATCCGGGAAGAACCCCGTCGCGATAAGTCCGAAGGCCAGCCCCACAAGCGCGCCAACCATCAGCGAGGGCGAAAACACGCCGCCTCCCATGCGCCCGCCGAGCGTAATCGCCACCGCCAGCACCTTGAGCACCGCAAACACGGTAGCCTCATGCAGGGCCAACTCCCCCGTGAGGGCCAGCGAGGTCGTCTCGTACCCCACGCCGATGATGTGCGGAAACCACAGCGCGATCACGCCGAGCATCAGGCCCGCGATCATTGGGCGCAGATAACGCGGCAGTCGGATGCGCGCCTGAATGTGATTGCCCACATCGTCGGCCCAGAAGATCGCCCGCATCAGCGCCACCGCAACCAGCCCACACGTCAGACCCAGCAGCAAAAAGGCGGGCAGCTCACCGTAAAACTGCAACTCGCCCGTGGTGGGTAATTTGAATTCCGTCACGCCGCCGAATTCCAGCCGGTTGATCACAGTGCCTGCGGCACTGGCGATGACGATCGGGGCGAATGCGTGCACGGCAAAGTGGCGCAGCACCACTTCGAGTGCGAAGAGCGCGCCTGCGATGGGGGCGTTGAAGCTGGCGGAGACGGCGGCGGCCACGGCGCAGCCCAACAGGTCGCGCCCGGTGATGCCGTCCGCATTGATGCGCCGGTTGACCCAGGTGGAGATTACGGCGGCAAGGTGCACCACCGGGCCCTCACGACCCGACGAGCCGCCCGTGCCCAGCGTCACCATCGACGCCAGCGCAGAGGCCAGTCCCGCGCGCGCCTCCACCCGTCCATCGTGCAGCGCGGAGCCCACGATCACATCGGCGACCGAACGCGCGCGCGCGTCGGGCGTGAAGCGGTGCAGGATGAGACCCGTCACAAGGCCGCCCATGGTAGGGATCACGACGATCCAATACCAATCCAACACGCTGATAAAACTGTGTAAATACTGAACGTCATCCGTACCGTAGAGGGTCTCTTGCAGCAGATTGATGCCCTTGCGGAAAAAAAGCGCAGCAAACCCCGCCGCAATCCCGACCAGCAAGGCGATGAACCAAAACGTGACCTTGGACGGCCCCTTGTGGCGTAGCACCGCCCATCCATCCCGACAGCTGGTGGCAGCCATCTTGTACTGATTGGACAGAAAGGAGCGTGACGGCTCGGTCATGGGGCGGCTTTCATGCGCGGGGGATATTCGTCCTTGCCCTAGCGGTAACCATACCCGCGCAAGGATACAAGCGATCAGGCGCTCAGGAGCGCGCGCGCGGCCTCGCGGGCAGCGTCGGTGATCGTATCGCCCGATACCATGCGCGCCACTTCGTCCACACGCTCCGCCGGGTCGAGCGGTACGACGTTGGTCGTTGTCATGCCCTTCGTCACGGATTTCTCCACCCGCCAATGGTGCGCACCCAGCGCCGCAACCTGCGGCGAATGGGTCACCACCAGCACCTGCCCCCCTTCGGCCAACGCGGCGAGCCGCCGCCCGACCGCATCCGCCGTGGCGCCCCCGACCCCCCGGTCGATCTCGTCGAAGATGAGGGTGAGGCCAGATTGGCTTTGCGTCAGGCAGACCTTGAGCGCAAGCAGAAACCGGCTCAGCTCCCCGCCCGACGCGATCTTGTTGAGAGGTCCGGCAGGTGCGCCGGGGTTTGTGGCCACGGTAAACGAAACGGCATCGCGCCCCTCCGGTCCTTCGACCTCCGGCGTGATCAGCGTGGCAAACACCGCACGCTCCATCTTGAGCGGGGCAAGCTCCGCACTCACCGCCTTGTCCAGCTGCACCGCCGCCTTGCGACGCGCCTCGCTCAGCGCGGTGGCGGCGGCACCATAGGCCGCTTCGGCCTCTTTTACCTGCGCGCGCAGCTTTGCCTGTGCGGCGTCGCCTGCGTCGAGCGCGTCCAGTTTTGCGCGCAGGGTGTCGGCAAACCCGGCCAATTCGTCCGGCTGCACCTCATGCTTGCGCGCAAGACCGCGCAGGGCAAAGAGCCGCTCTTCGGTATCTTCCAATTCGCTCTCATCGAACGACATCTGCTCGATCGCGCTCACCACGCCCTCCATGGCACTGTCCAGTTCGATCATGGCGCGGTTGAGGGCAGCCATCGGCTCCTCCAGCGTCCCGTCGGCGCGCGCCGCCGCACCGTCGAGCCAGCGGAATGCGTCGGCCAGCTGCGCCTCCGCTCCGCTTTGACCCATCGCCTCATAGGCGTTGATCACATCGGCGCGTATTTTCTCCGCCCCCTGCATCATCCGTCGCTTGGTATCGAGAGCGGCTTCCTCCCCCTCCTCCGGGCGGAGCTTGTCCAGCTCCGCCACGGCATAGCGCAGGAATTCTTCCTCCGCGCGGATCTCGTCCTGGATCTTCGCCGCCGCCGCTTCCGCCTTGCGCGTGCGCGCCATGTCGGACCACGCAGCACGCGTCATAGCCCGCGCCGCGTCGAGCGCGCCAAACACATCTAGGATGGCACGGTGGCCGCGCGGGTTGAGCAGGCCGCGATCATCATGCTGGCCGTGCAACTCCACCAGCGTCTCGCTCAGCTGGCGCAGCACCTCGCCGGAACAGCGCCGATCGTTGACCCACGCCGTCTTGCGCCCCTCGACCGTGTTGATGCGCCGCAAGATCAGCTCGTCGGCCACGGGCAGCCCCGCCTCCATCAGCAAAGCGCGTGCGGGATGGCCTTCGGCCAGATCAAACCACGCCGTAACCTCACCCTGTGCCGCCCCCTGCCGCACCAGATCGGCACGCCCGCGCCAGCCCAGAACGAACCCCAGGCTGTCCAGCAGAATAGACTTGCCCGCCCCCGTCTCACCGGTCAGCACGTTGAGACCGGGCTGAAAATTCAGCTCCAGCCGCTCGATGATCAGCATGTCGGAAATGTCGAGGCCGCGCAGCATTACGCAACTCCTCCCGCAGGCAAGGCCGTGCGCATGCTAGATCCACTCACCTTTGAGCGTCTGACGGTAGATCGCCGTCAACCAATTGTCGCCGAATGATTTCAGCTCCAACCCGCGCCCGGTCAACAGTTTGAAACTGTCCTCATACCAATCCGTAGAGCGGTAGTTGTAGCCGAGGATGGCCCCCGCCGACTGCGCTTCCTCCGTGAGGCCGAGGCTCAGATACGCCTCCACCAGACGGTGCAGCGCTTCGGCGGTATGGGTCGTGGTCTGGAAATCCTCCACCACCACGCGAAAGCGATTGATCGCTGCAGTATGATGATCGCGGCGCAAATAGAACCGGCCGATCTCCATTTCCTTGCCCGCCAGATGGTCGAACGCCAGATCGAACTTCAGGATCGACGCGCGCGCATATTCACTGTCGGGATACTGCTCGATCACCTGGCGCAGCGATTGAAGCGCCTGAAACGTGAGCCCCTGATCGCGGCCCACATCATCGATCTGGTCATAATAGCTCAGCGCCAGAAGATAGGCCGCATAGGCGGCATCGTCGTCGTCGGGGTAAAAGTCGATGAACCGCTGCGCCGCGGACCGGCTATTGGGATAGTCGGCATCCTGATGATAGGCAAAGGCCTGCATGATAAGCGCGCGTTTCGCCCATTCGGAATAAGGGTACAGCCGCTCGATCTCGGCGAAATAGAACGCTCCTTCCGCCGGGCGGCGGCGGTTCAGCTCAAACTCCCCGCGCTCGAAGATTTGGTCGGGCGAGTACGTCTCGAGGGGGATTTCCTGCGGGTTGAAGAAGCTGCCGGTGATGAGTCCGGCGTTTCGGTTGCCCCCACACGCGCTCAGGGCCGCCGTAGCCACCAGCATGACGGAAAGACGTCTTGCAGACCTTCCAAAACCCATCCTCGGCTATCCTTATTCTTTTACCGCTTATGTCTTTGCCGGAGGCTTGCCCCCCGCTCGTCCACGGTGTTAGCACAATATTCGGCGGTGCAAAACGCCCATTTCCCACTTTGTAAAAAACGCCCAAAGCTGGCGCTTCGAGCCGGGGCCTCGCGCGCGTCGCGCGGTGTCAGGCAACTGCCGGAATTTCGTCCCAGACAAGGCCGTGGCCGGGCAGACGCGCGGCGATGTCCGCGTCACAATTCACCATCCGCACGGCACCCGGCGTGGCGAACAATGCGCGCAGCAATGTATTGGTCAGCGAGTGCCCCGCACGCACGCCGGTGTAGTGCCCCAACAGAGGCGCACCGGCGAGCGCCAGATCACCCAATGCATCCAACATCTTGTGGCGCACAGGCTCATCCGCGTGACGCAGGCCACCGGGGCTCAGCACGGCGTCACCATCGAACACGACCGCATTTTCACCCGCAGAACCGCCAAGGGCCAGACCGTTGGCTTGCATCGCAACCACATCCGCGTGACGGCAGAACGTGCGGCTGTCGCACAGCTCACGCGCAAAGGAACCATTGTTCATCACCAGCGATTTTTTCTGGTGGCCGATCGCGGCATCGGTGAAGTCGATCTCGAAATCAATGCGCAGAGTATCGCACGGCGCGATGGTGGCGGTCGCGTTGCCGTCGCGCACGGTCACTTCCTTGAGCACTTCGAACGCCATCACCGGTGCCGCCTGCATCTGGACCCCGCGCGCCATGATACCGCGAACAAAAGGTGCGGATGATCCATCAAGGATCGGCACTTCGGGCCCGTCGATCTCGATCAGCGCGTTGTGTACGCCACATCCGGCAAGGGCGGCCATCAAATGCTCCACAGTGGAGACTTGCAGACCGCTGGCGTTTTCGAGTTTCGTGCACAGCGGGGAGCGGTTGACCGCATCCCAGCGCGCCGGGATCAGCAGATCCCCCAGATGCACGTCCATACGCTTGAACCAGATGCCATGATTGACGCCGGCCGGCTTCAGAGTAACGGTCGCAGGTTCGCCTGAGTGCAAGCCCTTCCCGGCGAAGCTAATCGCTGATTTTAATGTATTTTGCACGATGCCGACCTCGGTTCTAATTCAAGTTTGGACTTGATTAACCCTTAGATACGAGGACGGTTGCGCGCTTACAAATCAAGGATTGCAACGAACTGAAACATCAATGTCACAAACGGGCACGTTGCCGCTAACATAACTTCAACTCGCTGATAAGAATACGAAAAGGCCGCCCATGGGCGGCCTTTCTTATCACGGGCTGTAGTAACTTAGTTGGCTTGACGGCGCAGGAAGGCGGGTATTTCGATGCGTTCTTGGTCCGGATCGGCCTGCTCACGTGGCTGAGGAGCGGCGGCAGACTGGTGGTTTTGCACCGCCGGCGGCTGCTGACGCGCGGGCGCGCTGGAGGGTGCGGCACGCGGATGTGCCTCGCCGTCCTGCGCCCCGGTCATCCGGTTGATGAGGGAGTTGATGCCAAAGCGCGGACGCTCCCCTGCTGCGGTCGGCGCCGCAGCAGGCTGCTGGGGCTTCGCTGCCGGAGCGGCAGCGCGCGGGCGCTCCGGTGTCGGCGCGGCACGTTGGGCGGCCGCACGCAGGCGCGCCATTGCCTCGGGCGAAGGTGTGCCGGGCATAGGTGCGCGCGGCGCGACAAAGAATTCCGGCTCCGCTTCGAGCGGGTCGTGCCCGGCCTCATGCGCGGCAGGCGTCGGTGTGTAGGCAGGCGGCGGCACATCGTCCGCCGCATCGCGAACAGGCTCAAAGCGGCGGCCTTCGAACATGTCGCGGCTGCTCTCCGCACGTGCGGTCTGCTGGGCCGGGGCATCGTCGAAAAAGCTCGGCGTTTGCGGCTCATCCGCGGCTGCCTGTGCTGCAACGGGATCGGCTGCGGGCGCATGCGACGGGGCCTGAACCGGCGCCGGTGTTGCTTCGGCCTCCGGCGCGATCGTTTCAGTGCTAAGCGGGCGTGACATGGAGCGGCGCGGCACAGGCATGTCGGTGTTGACGTCGAGCGCGTCGATGCCCGTGGCGACAACGCTCACGCGCATCATACCACCCATATTCTCGTCCAGCGTGGAACCGACGATGATATTGGCTTCGGGGTCCACTTCCTCACGGATGCGGTTTGCGGCCTCGTCCAGTTCGAACAGCGTCAGGTCCGTCCCGCCGGTGATGTTGATCAGGACGCCCTTGGCTCCCCGCAGGCTGATCTCGTCCAGCAACGGGTTGGCGATGGCGGCCTCGGCGGCTTTGATCGCGCGGTCCTCGCCGTCGGCTTCGCCGGTGCCCATCATCGCCTTGCCCATCTCGTCCATCACGGCGCGCACATCGGCAAAGTCGAGGTTGATGAGGCCGGGACGCACCATCAGATCGGTCACGCCCTTGACGCCTTGATACAGGACGTCATCGGCCATGGAGAAGGCTTCGGTGAAGGTGGTTTTCTCATTGGCCAGACGGAAAAGGTTCTGGTTGGGAATGATGATCAGCGTATCGACGACCTTTTGCAACGCCTCGACGCCGTCCTCGGCCTGGCGCATGCGCTTGGCGCCCTCGAACTGAAACGGCTTGGTCACGACGCCGACGGTCAGCACGCCCAGTTCACGCGCGGCCTGCGCGATGATGGGCGCGGCGCCCGTGCCGGTGCCCCCGCCCATGCCTGCGGTGATGAAACACATGTGCGCACCAGCGAGGTGATCGACGATCTGCTCGATGCTCTCTTCGGCTGCGGCGGCGCCCACGGAGGCACGCGCCCCCGCGCCCAGACCTTCAGTTACCTTGATGCCCAGCTGAACCCGGTTCTCCGCCTTGGCCTGCTGGAGCGCTTGCGCGTCCGTGTTGGCCACAACGAAATCCACACCATCGAGGTTCTTATCGATCATGTTGTTGACCGCGTTACCGCCTGCGCCACCGACACCGAAAACGGTGATCCGTGGCTTGAGGTCTTCCTGTCCCGGCATCGAAAGGTTCAAAGTCATCTTGGTTCCGCCTGTTCTGCTTGCCCGCACCGCGCGGGAGAAATTTCCCAAATTTGCTTAAAACTAGACGCCGAAGCACCTGCCGTCACGCAAAAAAGGCTTTTTTGGCGCTAAATATAGGCAATTTTTTGCCACATTTCACCGCATGTCGTCTCTGACACCCCATCTTGGGGTTACCAATTGTCCTTAAACCATTTCACCGCCCGTTTGAGCGACCGCGCAGGGTAGCGATCCGCGGGGATGTCAAAGTCCCACCATTCGTCCTGTGGATGTGCCGCAAACAGCGCGAGCCCCACCGCAGAGGAAAACCCCGGCCCCGTCGCCGCCTGCGGGAGGCCGTGAACGCGCAGCGGGCGGCCAAGACGCACCTGCTGGCCGAGGATCCTGCTCGCAAGCGCGTCGAGGCCGGGGATCTGGCTGCCGCCTCCCGTCAGCACGATCTGCTGGCTGGGAAGGTGGTCGAATCCCGCCGCATCGAGGCGTGCGCGCACTTCCTCGAGAATCTCTTCGACGCGCGGACGCATGATGCCGATCAGTTCCGCACGGCTGGCGGTGCGCCGGTCATGCTCGTAGTCGCCGGTCTCACCGCCGATCTCGATCATCTCGCGGTCATCCATACCCGTGGCTTGCAAGCCGCCATAGAAGGTCTTGATCCGCTCGGCATTGGCCGTGGGCACCTGCAACCCCAATGAGATGTCCGAGGTGACGTGATCGCCGCCCATGCGGATGCTATCGGCGTAAATCATGTGCTTCTTGATGAAGATCGACACGCCTGTGGCGCCGCCCCCCAGATCGATGCAGGCGGCTCCCAGCTCCTGCTCGTCTTCAACCAGCGCCGCGATGCCGGACACGTAAGCCGAGGACGCAATCCCCGCCAGCTCCAGATCACAGCGTTTGATGCAATAGGCCAGATGCTGGATCGCCGCCGCGTCCACAGTCAGCATGTGCAGATCCACGCTCAGCTCATTGCCGAGCTGGCCGCGCGGATCGATGAGGCCGCTGCGATGGTCGAGCGCGAAGTTCACCGGCTGTGCGTGCAGCACTTCGCGGCCCTCACCGTATTCCGGCACATCGCAACTGCTCAGCACACGTGCCACGTCATCCTCTGTCACCACCTGATGCTCGAGCGATATCTGCGCATCGAGGCCGTAACTGCGCGGCTCCGCCCCGGCAAAACACGCGATCACATGATCCACCCGGATGCCCGCCATCTTCTGTGCCGCCTGCAACGCGGTGCGAATGGCGCGCTCCGTCTCGCCCATGGCCGTGATCTCGCCAAAGCGGACCCCGCGCGAGCGCGTCGTCGCCGCACCGATCACCCGAAAGCCCGACTGCCCCGCCAGCGAGCCGATCTCGCCCTCGTCGTCGAGCTGTGCAGACCCGTCAAAGCGCAACACGAGCGCCGCGATCTTGGAACTGCCGACGTCCAGAACAGCAACCACACCGCGCTGCATCGCGAGTTTGCGCATCTGCCGCATGCTGCGCTGGCTGTCATATAAATCATTCATTCGTTATTTGCCCTAAACGCTGCCTGCTGGGCCGTCCGTTCTTCGGCGGCCTCCGTCGTCATTTGCACAGTCGGCCTGCGCGCCAACCGCATGTCTACCCGCGCCACGTCACGCGTGAGAATGTCGCGCGCGCCCTCAAGGGCGATCACACGCTCCAGCGCGCGCAAAGGCATCACCTCCGGCAGCAAAATCCGCTGGTCCCGGTCGAGGACCACATCCCAGCGCCGCTCGCCCATCCGCACCAACCCGCGCAAACGCTCCCCCAGAGGAGCCGCCGCCGCAATCAGCTCAAGCGCCTCGGCCACATGGATGTTGGCGCCCTCACCCGCGATCATGGGCAGGTCGGGGCGCGCGTGGCGGCTGGTGGCGGCGGCCACATAAGACCCGCCCTCGTCCACCAAGGCCAGCCCGCTCGCATTGCGCCACAGGGCGACTGCCTTGCGCTGCTCCACGTCGATCTGAAGCACACCGCCGGGACGGATACGCACCGACGCGCTTTTCACCGCGGGCACCTGCGTCAACGTCGCCCGCATCGCGTCAAGGTCGAGGTCAAAGCTGGATATGGGAAAATCGAGTGGCAAGTTTTCGCGGATATAGATGGCCAATTCATCCTTTGCCCCGTCGATCGCCATCAGCTTGACCATGAACTCAGGCCGCGTCTCGATGCTGGCCCGGGCCTCGGCCACGGTCTGCGCAATCGCGCCGCGCCGCGCCTCGTCAGACAGATAGATCGTGCCGGCGGCCAAGGTCAGGCAGAACGGCACGCCCGCGCGCAGCGCCAGCCGGATGCCGGGCGTCAGCATCAGCCGCTGCATGCGCCATGCCCAGCGGGAGGGCGCCGGATCCACGCGCGCCGTGCTGGGCTTGGTCCGGGTCAGCGGCCACATGGTGCATACTCTCCCGCTTTCGCGCAGGGCGCAAAGGAGTCTAGACGGCTGGCCTGCAAACTCATCGCAATGCGCGACCCGCCGATCTTGGCAAGCACACCGGCACCTTTTGCGTCCTCACAGCCACGCGGCCGATCACGCAAGCCCTGCACCATTACTGCGCTCCTGTCGCGGCCCGCATCGGCCTCGAACCCTTCATATCCGCTGCTGTCCCGCAGTGCGTACGCGCATCCGCGCTCCGAGCGCTCTGTAGCCTGACGCATGACGCAGACTCCGCTCGTGTATACCGCAACTGTCGGGTGTGTCCTGCTCGACATAACCCAGTGCCTCAATGTCCCAGAGCCTTCGGCCCTTGTTTTTTAATTATCCCAGGACCTTCGGCCCCGGTTTATAGATCGGACCTTTTTGGCCCGTTTTTCGTTCTTGAAATCCGCGTTTTGCGGTTGTTGCCTCTTGCGACCGGTGCCTATGTCTCTCCGACCCGCACTATCTCCCACTTTAGCGTGATACCGCACGAATCGTAAACCTTTTTTCTCACATCTTCGCCCAATCCTTCGAGGTCGGCGGCAGTTGCATCACCGGTATTGATGAGAAAATTGGCATGTTTGAGCGACATCTGGGCGCCGCCGCGCTGCGCGCCCTTCATGCCTGCCTCCTCGATCACCTTCCACGCCTTCAAATCATGCACATCATCGGACTGCCCCGTAGAGCTGAACCCCGCCGGATTGCGAAACGTGGAACCGGCACTGCGGTTGCGGGTGGGCTGCGTGGCGTCGCGCTTGGCCAGCTGCTCCTCCATCCGCGCGTGCAGCGTGGCCGAAGCACCCGCGGGCGGCGCGAAGGTGGCGCTGACGATCACCGCGCCGTCGGCCAGATCACTCTGGCGGTAGCGAAAGTGCAGATCGCGCGCCGTGAGGCTGATCATCACGCCGCCGCGCGTTACGGCCTGCGCGCGCACGAAGTGGTCCGCGGTATAAGTGCCGTAGCAGCCGGCGTTCATCCGCACGGCGCCGCCGATGCTGCCCGGAATGGTACGCAAGAACGTCAGGTCGAGGCCCGCATCCGCGCAACGGCGCGCTACGTGAGCATCCAGCGCCGCCGCCCCCGCAGTCACTTCTCCGCCCTCGATCTCGATACCGTTGAACCCGCGCCCCAGCCGGATCACCACCGCGCGCAGCCCGCCGTCGCGCACGATCAGGTTGGAGCCGACGCCCATGGGAAACACCGCGACGTCCTGCGGCAGATCGCGCAAAAAGCTCTGCAAGTCCTCGATGTCCGCAGGCTGGAACAGATAATCCGCAGGCCCGCCCACCCGCAGCCATGTCAGCTCCGACAGGCTGCGCTGTGCTGTGAGCTTGCCGCGGGGCACTGGCAGCGCGGTCATTGTCGCTCCACCCGGCTCTCCCGGAACGCGCGGAACAGGCGCCCGGACAACCAGCCCGCAGCAACGGCAGCCACCGCGTACATCACCGCCGCCAGATGCGCCATGAGTGCCGGAGCGGAGGTGGGCGGCGCATTAAGCCCGAAATACATCCACGCGGTGTTCACGGTCACCCCGGCCACGAGGACCAGCGCAAACAGCCCGAAACGCCTGTGAAACCCCGCGTAGGCGCAGCCGAGCATCCAAAACACCAGGCCTGCAATCAAGAGATACATCATGCCGATCACTCCGCCGGTGTATCGCCGCCACCGCGCCGCAGCCAGCGCGTGAGGTATATCACAGGCCAGCGCAGCACCGAACATCCCCCCGCCAGAACCAGAAGACCGATCCAGGGCCCATGTTGGGTGACCACGAACCCCACGATCGGGATGCCCACGGCAATGAGGACATAGGCGTTGCGCCAATGGTGATCACGGCTCGGCATCATGGCAAGCACATTGGCAACCAACGCCCAAAGGCACGATAGGATCAGCGACAGGGTCATTCGGGGATCTCCGGGGTCTCACCACGCAGCCGTGCGGCGATATAGCGTAAAGGGTTTCGAAACATGGATACGAAGGCCGCCAGGCCCAGCAGGGCGTAGATCCAGCCAAACTGGACCCCCGCCATGATGATCAGCACCGGTGCCGCCAACAGCAGAACGATGCCCGGAAAATACTGCCGCCGCATGGGCAGCATCGCCACGGCGGCGGAGGCGAAGACCCACGCGATGGCGCACCAGATCAGGACCATAGGCGGCGCCCTCCCGAAATCCGGCGCGTCACCGGCGCCAGCACCCAGCCGAGCGCCAGCGCCAGCGCCAGCGTCGCGACCGCCGACACCAGATGTGGGTCGGAGGTTCCCTCCGGCACTGGCGCGAGGGCAAGGATGCCCGCCAGCCCGATGAACGCCGCCAACCAGACGAAAAAGAGGAACCGGGCGGCACGCGGTGCGGCACTGCCCACGGCCAGATCGGTCACAACGCTGATCGCCGCAAAATTCACGCAGCCGCTCCTTTGAGCGCGCGCAATGCGTCGGGCAATCCGTTGGCCCAGCCCGAAATCGTGCCCGCACCGAGGCAGACAACCATATCGCCGGGCCGCGCCTGCTCCGCCACGAGGCGCACCAGACCTTCCTCGCCGTCCACACGGCGCGCGTGGCGATGGCCATGCTGGATCAATCCGGCCACGAGGCTGTCGCGGTCCGCGCCCGCAACCGGGTCCTCACCGGCGGCATAGACATCCGCGATGCCCACGACATCGCAATCGTTGAAGCAGGCGCAGAACTCATCGAAATGGTGGCTCAGGCGCGAATAGCGGTGCGGCTGGTGCACGGCGATGACGCGACCCTCGGTCGACTGCCGCGCGGCCTTGAGCACGGCGGCAATCTCGACGGGGTGGTGGCCGTAGTCATCGATGATCGTCACACCGTCCACTTCGCCCACCTTCGTAAAGCGCCGGTTAACACCGCCGAACCCTTGCAGGGCCGCGCGAATTTCCTCACCCTTCATGCCCAGGTGCCGCGCCACGGCGATGGCGCTGAGCGCGTTGCTGACGTTGTGATCACCCGGCATCGGCAGCTGGCAATCCTTGATCACGATATCCTCGTTCTGCAGATGAACGTCGAAATACGCCACGCCTGCCTTGTAGTGCAGGCCGACCGCGCGCACATCCGCCTGCGCGTTGAACCCGTAGGTGAGCACGCGGCGGTCGGTGATCTTGCCCACCAGCGCCTGCACTTCGGCATTATCGGTACAACACACCGCCAGCCCGTAGAACGGAATGTTGGAGGTGAAGTCGAGGAACCCCTGACGCAGGTTCTCGATGGTGCCCCAATGGTCCATATGCTCGGGGTCGATATTGGTCACGATGGCGATTGTCGCAGGCAGGCGGTTGAAGGTGCCGTCGCTCTCGTCGGCCTCGACGACCATCCACTCGCCCTCGCCCTTGCGCGCGTTGGAGCCGTAGGCGTGGATCACGCCACCGTTTACCACCGTCGGGTCAAACCCGCCCCCATCGAGAAGCGTGGCCACCATCGTCGTCGTCGTCGTCTTGCCATGGCTCCCGGCCACGGCAATGTTGGATTTGAGCCGCATCAACTCCGCCAGCATTTCCGCTCGCCGCACCACCGGCAGACCCGCAAGGCGCGCGGCGTCCAGCTCAGGATTGCCCGATTTGATCGCCGAGGAGATCACGACCACCTGAGCGTTCTCGATGTTCACCGCGTTCTGACCCTCGAATATTTTCGCCCCCAGCTCCGCCAGGCGATCGGTGATGGGCGTGGATTTGAGGTCCGATCCCTGCACGGTATAGCCATGGTTGAGCAACACTTCGGCGATGCCCGACATCCCGATGCCGCCGATGCCGACGAAATGAATGGCGCCCACGTCCATGGGCAGTTTGGTTGCGGCGTTCATGAGGCGGGCTCCTTTACGGTCAGTGATTGTACGAGATCGGCCAGCGTTTCCGCCGCTTCCGGTTTTCCAAGGGCGAGTGCACCAATGGCCATTTTCAATGCCGCGCGCCCGTCCGACAGGATCATCGCGATATTGTTCATGACTGCATCGGGCGTGGCGGCAACCTCGCGGATCATGATCGCGGCTTGCGCCTCGACCAGCCCGTGGGCATTGGCGGCCTGATGGTCGCCCGCGGCGGCCGCAAAGGGGATCAGGATCGCGGGACGCCCGATCACCGTCAGATCCGCGATCGTCGACGCGCCCGAGCGGCTTATCACCAGCTGCGCCTCGCTCATCCGGCGCGGCAGATCGTGAAAAAAGGGCTGCACATCGGCGTCGATCCCCTGCTCGGCGTAGTACGCGCTGACGCGAGCGGCATCCTCGTCGCGTGCCTGATGGCTGACGCGGATGTTGCGCAGCATGTGCATGGGCAGCGCCGCGATTGCCGGGGGGATCACATCGCTCAGGATCCGCGCGCCCTGGCTGCCGCCCATCACCAACAGCTCCATCGGGTAGTCGCCGGGCGCAATATAAGCAGCGCCCGCGCGCTCCAGCACCGAGGCGCGTACAGGATTGCCAACATGCACGCCCTGCAGCCCTTCGGGCAGCGTCGTCGGCCAGATGCCACAGGCCACATGGTTTACCCGTTTGGCAAAAAACTCATTCACACGCCCCAGCACACCGTTTTGCTCGTGGATCATGCGTGGCAGGCGCAACAGCGTCGCCGCCCCCAGCGCCGGAATGGATGGATAGCCGCCAAAGCCGATCACCACCGCCGGACGGTCGCGCAGCATACGCCACGCCGCACCCAGCGTGCCCGCCGCGATGCGCAGCGGCACGGCGGCCTTGGCCGCGAGCCCGCCACGTGCGAAAGTGGCACTCGAAATCTCTTCGATCTCCACACTGTTCGGAAATGCGCCGGTATACCGCGCGCCGCGCGTGTCCGTGCTCAGCTTGACCCGCCAGCCCCGCGCCAACATCACCTCCGCCAGCGCCTGTGCGGGGAACATATGCCCGCCGGTCCCGCCTGCGGCGATCACGAGGAGCGGTGCCGCACTCATTGTCTATTGCGCCCCAAAAGCGCGCTGATCTCACCCTGCGGGCGGGAGCGGGTGAACGCCAGCAACATGCCCAGCGCGATGCCCGACGCGATCACCGAACTGCCGCCATAGCTCACGAACGGCAGGGTCATCCCCTTGGCCGGCAACAGGCGCACCGCCACGCCCATATTGATCATCGCCTGCACAGCGAACATGCAGGCAAGGCCAGTGCCCGCAAGACGGATAAAAGGATCACGCTCCCGCACCAGCCGCATGAGCGAACGCACAACAACCGTTGTATAGAGTGCGATGATGCACAAAACCATGACCAGCCCATACTCCTCCGCCGCGACGGCGATAATGAAATCCGTGTGCGCATCGGGAAGCGACCATTTCACCTCCCCCTCGCCCACGCCCACACCGAACAAGCCACCCTCGCGGATGGCGTTTGTCGCATAGCCCAACTGCGTCGTAGGGTCGACATCAACACTCAAAAACCCGTCGATCCGGCGCGCAAAATGCTCCGAGCTGGAATAGACCAGCGTGCCCGCAAGCACCACCATACCCGCCATGCCCACCAGCACCAGCATCGGCGCACCGGCCACGAAATACATCACACCCCACGCAAACAGCACCAACGCCGCCTGCCCAAAATCGGGCTGAAGCGCAAGCATCAAAACGATCGACAGGCACACCGCGAAGGACCACGCCTTGCCCGGCGGGCCGTTGATCTCAAGGCTCGCTGCCATCATCCAGGCCGCCACGACCACAAAGCCGGGCTTGAGAAACTCCGACGGCTGGATCGCGGCGAAGCCGAGGCTGTACCACCGCATCGCGCCCTTACCGAAATCCGTCCCGAAAAAGGGCAGAAACATGAGCGCCACAAATGCCACGGCAAAGCCGATGACCGCAAGGCGGCGCACCACCGTCGGCGTCATCATCGACGTGAGCAGCATAGCGATCAGCGCCACCATGCCGAACACGGCCTGCCGCTGCACATAATGAAACGGCTCAAATCCGTTTTTTTCCGCCAAGGGTGGCGAGGCCGCGAGGCCCAGCAACATGCCGATGCCAAACAGCGTCAGCACACAGGACAGCGCCCATTTATCGAGCGTTCGCCACCACTTCGGGAGGATCGGTTCGCCTTCCCGAACGGGAACTGCGCCATAAACCATTTCTGTCATGGGTACGTGCCTTACACTGCCTGCTCGCCCCCTTTTCCGGGGATCTAGCACAAAGTGTAGCGTGTTTTTCCCCGCGCGGCTAGTGTCTTTGCGCCAATTTGCAGTGCCTAGCCGCCATGCGTTCCGCGCACCGGGTAATCGTTGGCACGGATGAACTTGATGCCGCTGGCGATCGTTCGCAGGTCGGGCCGCGCGAAAGGCGCGTTGGAGACATCGACGATCTGAATACGTCCCTGATCATTGACCACGAACAGGCCCGGCTCCGGAAACGGGCGGTCCGTCTCCTGCGGGCTGCGCGGATCGGAAATATAGAGTCCCAGCTCCCGCATCTGCGCGATGCCAAGGTCGTATCCCACCGCCAGGGTCAGGCCCACGTCATGCACAAAACCGCGTGCCTTTTCCTCCGGATCGCCAGACACCGCCACCACATCCACACCCAGCGCCGCACACTCCGCCTCGATGTCTTGCAGCACGGCCAGATACGTCTTGCACAAAGGACAATGCAGCCCACGGTAAACAACCATTAGCTGCCAGTCATGTCCGCCACGTGGCGCACCGAGCGTGAGCGTGCCGCCGCCCACCATCGCAACATCCATTTTGGGAAAAAGGCTACCGGCAGGAAGGGCTGTCATCAGATCGCTCCATGTTTTGTGTCCCGACACTATCCTTCCTCCCTGCGACCACAAGGCCCCTCACGCCTGCTTGACCACGCCTGCGCGATCAGGCACCGGTGGCATATGGATTTCGATACTCTTATCATCGGCGCCGGTGCCGCGGGAATGATGTGCGCCGCCCATCTGGACGGGCGCACCCTGCTGGTCGATCACGCAAAAGCACCAGGTGAGAAAATCCGCATTTCCGGCGGCGGGCGGTGCAATTTCACCAACATGCACACCGATCCGGGCGCGTTCATCAGCGGCAACCCCCATTTTGCCAAATCCGCGCTCGCGCGCTATACCCAGTGGGATTTCATCGCCCTCGTCGATTCGCACGGCATCGCCTGGCACGAGAAAACAATGGGCCAGCTCTTCTGCGACACGTCGGCAAAGGACATCATCTCCATGCTGCGCCGCATGATGCAGGCGCGCGGCGTCGATCTGCGCCTGCAAAGCCATATCAGCGACATCTCCCGCGACGCCGACGGATACCGCTGCACCCTGCACAGCGAGGGCGGTACACGACCGGTGACCGCACGCCGCCTCATCATCGCCACGGGCGGTAAATCCATCCCCAAAATGGGCGCCACAGGCTTCGCCTATGATGTCGCCGCCCAATTCGGCATCCCGGTGACCGCCACACGTCCCGCCCTCGTTCCCTTTACCTTCCCCGATGGCCGTTTCGCCGAAATTTCGGGCGTCGCCACCCCTGCGCGCGTGCGCGCCGAGGGTCCCGCGTTCGAGGAAGCGCTGCTGTTCACCCATCGCGGCCTGTCCGGCCCCGCAGTGCTCCAGGCCTCCTCCTACTGGAGCGAAGGCGACGCAATCACCCTCGACATCGCCCCTGACGGCCTTCTTGACACCCTGCGCCAACAGCGCCAGCACGGCGGTCGCCGCAACCTCACCACGGAACTCGGCCGCCACCTGCCCGCCCGCCTCGTCGATCACCTCGCGAGCCTGTTTGACCTCACCGGCAACCTCGCCGACTGGTCCGACAAAAGTCTCACCGCTCTTGTAGACGGCCTGCGCCAATGGGAGCTGATCCCCGGCGGCACCGAAGGCTACCGCACGGCGGAGGTCACACTGGGCGGTATTGAGACCGATGCTATCAACGCCCGCACCATGGCCGCAAAATCCGACGACACGCTCTATTTCATCGGCGAAGCGGTGGATGTCACCGGCTGGCTCGGCGGCTATAACTTTCAGTGGGCATGGTCCTCCGCCATGGCCGCCGCAACAGCCATCAACGCACCGCGCTGAATCAGCCGCCAGGCGCTACTCCAGATGCGCCCGCACCAGCCGCACGAAATCATCGCCGCGCTTCTCAAAACTATCGTACTGATCGAAGCTCGCCGCCGCCGGGGCCAGCAGCACCACATCCCCCGCCTCCGCCTCCTGCGTCGCAAGCGCCACTGCCACGTCCATCGTGGTACAGACCTCCGCCTCGACGGACAGCTGCATCGCAAACGCCGCCGCCTCGCGCCCGATCACATAGGCCTTGCGCACGCTGCCGGTCGCACCGACCAACCCCGCCAATCCACCGTCCTTCTCAAGCCCGCCGCAAATCCAGCGCACACGCTCGAACGCCGCCAGCGCCTTGGCCGCGGCGTCGACATTCGTGGCCTTGCTGTCGTTCACGAACCGCACCCCGTCTTTCTCGCCGATGGTCTGGCTGCGGTGCGGCAACCCGCCAAAGCTGTGGAATGCCGCCTCGATCACCTTGGGCGCCAGCCCCAGCGCACGGCACGCCGCGTAGGCGGAGCAGGCGTTCTGATGGTTATGCGTCCCCGGCAAGCCCTGCACCGCGCGCAGATCAATCGACGCCACCTGTTTGCCGCCGCGATACTCGCTCAGGAACCCCCTGCGCGCAAACACCTGCCAGCCCGGCCCCACGAGCTTGCGCTCCACACTCACACGGATCACACGGTCGTCCACCGCCCCCTCGCTGAGTTGGCCCGCCAAAAACGCACCTTCCTGCTCGTCCACCCCAACCACCGCGCGGTCAGGCCCGCCTTCGGCAAACAAGCGCCGCTTGGCCGCGAAATAACCCCCCATGCCCGCATGGCGGTCCAGATGATCCGCGCTCAGATTCGTGAACACCGCCACATCCGGCGTCAGCGCCCGCGCCAGATCGGTCTGATAGCTCGACAGCTCCAGCACCACCACACCGCCCGAGGGGGCAGGCTCGATGTCCAGAACCCCGCGCCCGATATTCCCCGCCAACTGCGAATTGCGCCCCGCATGCTCCAAAATATGATGGATCAACGCCGATGTCGTCGATTTCCCATTCGATCCCGTCACCGCCACCACCCTCGGTGCCACATCGAACATATTCCACTCTGAAGTGGCAAAACTCTGGAAAAACAGGCCGATATCGTTGTCCACCGGCACACCCGCTTCCAAAGCGGCCAGAACCACCGGATTGGGCTTCGGGTACAAATGCGGGATACCGGGGCTCACCACCAGCCGCACCACACCCTCGAATGCCCCCGCACGCCCCAGATCGACGCAGACCAAGCCTTCGGCCTGCGCAGCATCGCGCGCGCGTGGATCATCATCCCAGCACAGCGGCACCGCATCCCCCGCTCGCAGCGCCCGTGCCGCCGATAGCCCCGAGCGTCCCAGCCCCAAGACCGCCACGCGCTGCCCCTGCATCCCCTGAACCGGTATCATCCCAAAACCCCTGCAAAACGGCGCATGGCCCAGGCCAAGCACCCTATTTTCATCTGGCCATAAATACTCCGGGGGAATTGGCGCAAAGCGCCAAGGGGGCAGCGCCCCCCCACTCCCCTGAGGTCTCAGCGCACCTTCAGCGTCGCCAAACCGATCAGCGCCAGAATCAACGAGATGATCCAGAACCGGATCACGATCTGCGGCTCGGCCCAGCCCTTTTTCTCGTAGTGGTGGTGGATCGGCGCCATCAGGAACACCCGCCGCCCCGTGCGCTTGAAATACAGCACCTGAATGATCACCGACAGCGCTTCGACCACGAACAAACCGCCGACGATCCCCAGCACCAGCTCGTGCTTGGTGGCCACCGCAATCGCCCCCAGCGCGCCGCCCAATGCGAGCGATCCGGTGTCGCCCATAAACACCGCCGCAGGGGGCGCATTATACCACAAAAACCCGAGGCCGCCGCCAAAGATACCCGCGGTGAACACCAGAATTTCTCCCGTGCCGGGCACATAGTGCACATCCAGATAATTAGTGAAATCGACGCGCCCCACGGCATAGGCGATCACCCCGAGCGCGCCCGCCGCGATCATCACCGGCATGATCGCAAGCCCGTCCAGACCATCCGTCAGGTTTACCGCATTCGCCGCACCGACGATCACGATCATCGCAAAGGGCACGAACAGATAGCCCATGTAGATCAGCGTATCCTTGAACACCGGCAGCGCCAGCTGACTTTGCAAATGCTCGGGGTGATACCGCGCCGCCCAGAGCCCGGCGATGCCCGCAATCACAAACCCAAGCACCAGGCGCAGCTTCGAGGAAACCCCCGCCACCGTCTGCTTGCTTACCTTGGCATAATCATCCGCGAAACCGATCGCGGCAAAGCTCATGGTGACGAACAACACCATCCAGATGAAAGGATTGTCCAGCCGCGCCCAAAACAGCGTCGACGTCAGCAGCGCCCCCACGATCAGCAACCCGCCCATCGTCGGCGTCCCCGCCTTGGCGAAATGCCCCTCCGGCCCGTCATCGCGAATGGGCTGCCCCTTGCCCTGGCGCGCGCGCAGCACACGGATCAGCGTGGGCCCAAACACAAACCCAAAGATCAACGCCGTCATGAACGCGCCGCCGGCACGAAAGGTGATATAGCGGAAAAGATTAAAGAAATCGCCGCCGTCCGACAGCAGGGTCAACCAATAAAGCATACCACGTCCTTACCTCTCCACCACCGCACTGCCCCACATCTTGTGGATCGTATCGACGGATACCCCCGTATGGGGGTGTCACATGTCCAGTACCGGATGGCCCATTTTACGGATGGCGTCAACGACCGCAGCCAGTTTCATCCCCGAATGCCCCTTGACCAGCACCACATCGCCCGCATCCACCTTATGGCGCAGCCCGTCGCACATCTGCTGCGACGTCTCGGTCCACGCGCCGCGCCGGTGCTCGGGCAACAGATCGTAGAGCGCGCGCATGAGCGGCCCGACACAATGGATCACGTCGATCTTTTGCACCGAATCCAGATGCGCAATCCCCGCATGCAGCGCCACGGCATCCTCGCCCAATCCCTTCATATCGCCCAGAAACGCGATGCGCCGCCCCGTTCCGAACCGCCCCAGACCATCGGTGGTCCGGGTCTGAGCCAGCACGTCGAGGACCGCCGCGAGGGAGACCGGAAGGGCGGAACCGCTGTTATCCAACAGGGCGAGCGTCTGCGCCGTCTCCACCGGATCGAGTTGTATGACCTCGAACACACCGCGCCCGTCGATTGGCCGCCATTGGCCCAGGGCTGCCACCGCCTGCCCCAGATCCGCGCCAACGGCTTGCACGACCGCAAGCGCGCCGAGCCCGTTCATCGCAAAATGGCGCCCCGGCAGACCGACTTTGAACAGGATCGGTGCGTCGTCGAACTCCGCCTGCACCACCGTCGTCTCCCCCTGCACCGACACGCTGCGCAATTTCCAGTCAAACCCATGCACACCAAAGGCGATCCCGTGCAGGCGCTTGTCATGGGCCTTGGCTGCGAAGATGGCGGAGGTCTCGGCATCGGCATCATAGACCGCAGGCGCGCCAATCGGCAGGCAATCAAAGAGCGCCGCATGCTCCAGCGCGAGCTGCGTTAGAGTTCCGAAGGTCTCCAGATCGGCGGTGCTCGCCGTGGTGACCAGCGCCGCATCGGGGCGCGCCAGCCGCGTCATCGGTGTCAATGCGCCGGGATGGTCCACACTCATCTCGATAATCGCATATTTCGCATCCTGCGGCATCCGCGCCAGCGCCAGCGCCACGTCCATGCCGCTGCTGCATGCGTCCCGCGACGCATGGGTGCGGCCCTGAAAGTCCAGCATCGATGCCAGCATTTGAGCGGTCGAGGTTTTGCCCACCGTACCCGTGATCGCGATCACGCGGGCCTGCGTACGCGCCCGCGACACCTCCGCCAGGGCCTCCAATGCGCGCGGCACATCCTCCACGATCAGCAAGGGCGCATCGGCGGCCACACCGTCGGGCACCCGGGACACAAGCGCGGCGGCTGCACCGGCCTCAAATGCCGCCGCGACGGCAGCATGGCCGTCTCCCGCAGGATTTGTAACTATGTAGAGATCACCGCGCACGAGCGTGCCGAAATCGACCGACACGCCCGTCGCCACCCAGTGTCCCTGCGCGCGGCCCCCCGTCGCCTCCTGCGCCTGCGCGGCCGTCCACAAACTCACGTCAGCCGCCCGTCGAGCGCCATCACGGCAAGGCTGGCCTGTTCCACATCGTCGAACGGCAGCACATCGTCGCCAATGGTCTGCCCCGTCTCATGCCCCTTGCCCGCGACGAGCAGCGCGTCACCGGGGCCCAACACATCGACACCATGCAAAATCGCCTCCGCGCGGTCGCCCACCTCCGTAGCGTCCGGGCAGCCGCCCATTACCGCCGCCCGAATGGCTGCAGGATCTTCGGATCGCGGATTATCGTCGGTTACAAAGACCAGATCGGCGTGCCGTGCCGCCGCCTGCCCCATCAGCGGGCGTTTGGCGCGATCCCGGTCGCCGCCCGCACCTATAAGCGCCACCAGCCGCCCCATCACGTGGGGCCGCATCGCCGCCAGTGCCGTGGCGATCGCGTCGGGCGTATGAGCGTAATCCACAAAAACAGCCGCGCCGTTGTCGCGCGTCGCCGCCAGCTCCATACGGCCGCGTACGGTTCTCAGATGCGGAATCGTGTCGAACACATGTGCAGCCTCCGCACCGCAGGCAATCACCAGCGCCGCCGCCAGCAGCACATTATCTGCCTGAAACCCGCCGATCAGATTGAGCCGCTTTTGATACGTCTTGCCGCGCCAGTCAAAGCGCAGGTCCTGTCCCTTCGCATCAAAACGTTGCGCGGTGAGGTGCAGATCACCGCCATCGCGCCCCACCGTGATCACCTCACAGCCGCGCGCGCGCGCAATCGCGGCCATGTCCATGCCGCGCGCATCGTCGAGGTTGATCACCGCCGTGCCGTCCAGCGGCAACACCCGCGCGAACAGACCTGCCTTGGCGTCGAAATACGCCTCGAACGTCTCGTGATAATCCAGATGATCCTGCGTGAAATTGGTAAACCCCGCCGCCGTCAGCGTCACACCGTCCAGCCGCCGCTGGTCAAGCCCGTGGCTAGACGCTTCCATCGCGGCATGGGTGATGCCGTTTTCCGCCGCCTGCGCCAAGGTACGGTGCAGCGTGATCGGCTCCGGCGTGGTATGGGCCAGGGGCGCGACCCAAGCCCCCTCGACACCCGTGGTCCCGAGGTTGACCGCCGCCAGCCCCATCTCGATCCAGATCTGGCGCACGAAGGTGCTCACGGAGGTTTTGCCGTTGGTGCCCGTCACGGCAATCATCGTCCTCGGCTGCGCACCGAACCACAGCGCCGCCGTACGTGCGAGCGCCTCGCGCGGCTGCTCCGAGACGACCAATGCCGCTCCCGCCGCGCGCACGGCTTCGCCTGCGAGTTGCGCGCCCTGCGCATCCGTCAGGATCGCAACCGCGCCTTGCTCCAACGCCTTGGCCACAAAACTCGCCCCATGCACCACCGATCCGGGCATCGCGGCAAACAGCGTGCCGGGACGCACCCGCCTGCTATCCACTTCGATGCCGGTGAGGACCGGGTTCCGGTCACCCGTGGCCATGAGCCCCAGGGAATTGAGCGAGGGTCTCTGGGGCGTCGTCATATCAGGGCCTGCGGGCTTAGTTGCTGCTGGTAAGGGTTATATCAGCGAGGGTAGCGGGTTCAATGGCCGGGCGCATGCCCAACAGGGGGGCCACACGCCGGATCAGCTCGGCGGCGATGGGCACCGCCGTCCAGCCCGCCGTGCGGCGCGGCTCGCCGCTGGACGTCTCGATGGGCTCATCCAGCGTCACGATCAGGACATAGCGCGGATCATGCGCGGGAAACATCGAGGCAAACGTCGTGATCGTCTTGTCCTTGTAATAGCCACCACCGCGGGGGCGCGGCTTGTCCGCCGTGCCGGTCTTGCCCGCCACGAAATATCCCGGCACCTCCGCGAAACTCGCCGTGCCGTCGTCGCCCACCACCACATCGCGCAGCATCGCCCGCGAGGCGGCGGCCACCTCAGGGCGCATCACCCGCTCGCCCAATTGCGCGCCGTTCTGCCTGAGCAGCGTCGGCTTGACCGCGTAGCCACCGTTGGCAATCGCGGCATAGCCTGCGGCCAGATGCATCGCCGTGGTCGAAATACCGTGGCCATAGGAGATCGTGACCGCAGACAGATCCGTATAGCGCGCAGGCAATAGCGGAGTGGACCCCGACGCCTCGATAATCTCAAAGCTGGACTTCTCAAACAGACCCAGCTTGCGCAAAAACTCCTGCTGGCGCTCTTTCCCGATCATCAGTGCAAGGCGACCCGTGCCCCGGTTCGATGACTTCTCGATGATTTGGCTGACCGAAATGGTCCCGTAATTCTTGTTGCGGAACTCGCCGATCGTATGTCCACCCACCCTCATCGGGCCACGCGTGTCGATCATCGTATCGGCGTTTACCAGCCCCAGCTCCATCGCCTGCGCCACCGCGAAGATCTTGAAGGTGGAGCCCAGCTCATACACCCCCTGCACCGAGCGGTTGAACAACGGGCTGTCGGAAGGGTCTCCCTCCACCGCCGCGCGCGGTCGGTTGTTGGGATCGAAACTCGGCAGGGACACGACGCTGACAACCTCGCCCGTGTGCACATCCATCAGGATTGACGTGGCACCCTTGGCGTTCATCAGCTTCATGCCACCGTCCAGCACCCGCTCCGCCGCCGCCTGCACCGACAAATCGAGGCTCAGGGCGAGCGGTTTGCCCGCATTGGCCGGATCGCGCAGATACGTGTCGAAATATTTCTCCACACCCGCCACACCGATCACTTCGGCTGCGCGCACGCCCTCACGGCCAAAACTCGCACCGCCCATCACATGCGCCGCGAGCTTGCCATTGGGGTAAAGCCGCATGTCGCGCGGCGCGAACAGCAGGCCCGGGTCGCCGATATCATGCACCGCCTGCATCTGCTCGGGACTTATTTTCCGTTTGATCCACAAAAACTTACGCGTGCCGGTGAAGTCCTTGAGCAGCCGCTCGTGCTTGAGATCAGGAAAAATCCTCACCAGCTCTTCGGCTGCGCCCTCTGGGTCGATCATATGCGGCGGCTGCGCAAAAAGAGCGTGCGTGTCGAGGTTCGTCGCCAATATCCGCCCCTCACGGTCCACGATATCAGCGCGCGTGTTGGCGATGATGGAGCCGGGGGCATGGGCGCGCGGCTCTACCGGATCGGAGACGGCCAGCAGGCCCATGCGCGCACCCACGACCGCAAACGCGCAAAAGAAAAACACCCCCAGCACCAGCAGACGGCCTTCGGCGCGGGCGCGGTCATTGTCGCGCATCTGCTCGTGGCGGATGCGCCGGTTCTGGTGCTCTATCGCGTCGGGGTTCTCGCCCTTCGCGCGGGCGGACAGGATGCGCGCCAGCGGGCGCAGGGGCGTGCGGATCATAGCGGATCCTCCGAATTCATCGTAGAGACATCCACAGGATCGGTTATCGGCAGCAGCTCCGGCGCAGGGTATTGCACTTCGTCCACCTGCCCGAACTGATCGGGATGCAGCGGCAACAGCTGCAACCGCTCGAAGTTCAGCTCCGCCAGATCGCGTAGACGGTCGGGGCGGTTCTGAAACGCCCATTCCGCGCGCAACACCGCCAGCCGCGCGTGTGCCGCGCGCGTCTCGGCGTGCAACCGATCGGTCTGGTTCAGCACAGCTTGGGTCGCGTAATTTTCGCGGTAGGCCCAGAATGCAAGCCCGATCACACCCAGCGCCGTCAACACGTAAATCACCGACTTCATTTCTTTTTCCCCTTCATCATCGGCATGCCGATGGCCTTTGCCTCAATACTGCCTGCGGGCGCATCCGTGCGCGTGGCCACGCGAAGCTTGGCACTGCGAGACCGCGGATTGGCCTCCAACTCGGCAGCGTCCGCCACGATAGCCTTGCGCGATTTCATCTCGAATTGCGGCGCGGCTTGTACGGTTTCCGGCGCAAAGCGGTTGGCATTGCCGCCCGCCCCCGCACGCGCGGTCAAAAACCGCTTCACCATGCGGTCCTCGACCGAATGAAACGTCACCACCGCCAGCTGCCCGCCGGGGCGCAGCGCGCGCTCGGCGGCCATGAGACCCGCCCACAGCTCACCGTATTCATCATTCACCGCGATGCGCAGCGCTTGGAACGTGCGCGTGGCCGGATGGCTCTGATTGGGCTTGGGGCGCGGCAAACAGCTCTCGACGATGCGCGCCAGCTCCAGCGTGCGCGTGATCGGCGCCTCCGCGCGGGCAAAAGCGATTTTTTTGGCAATCCGGCGGCTCGCGCGCTCCTCGCCGTAGAGAAATATGATATTGGCCAACTCTTCCTCGCTGGCCTCATTCACCAGATCCGCCGCCGACGGCCCGTCCTGCGACATCCGCATATCGAGCGGGCCGTCGCGCATGAACGAAAAACCCCGCTCCGCCAGATCGAGCTGCATCGACGACACACCAAGATCCAGCACCACACCGTCCAGTCCCTGCGCGTACTCGTCCATCTTCGAGAACACACCGCGCTGCGTCACGAGCCGGTCCCCGTAGTCACTCACCCAATCCGCCGCCATCTCGAACGCCAGCGGATCACGGTCCACCGCGATCACGCGTGCCGCCCCCGCATCCAGAAACCCGCGCGTATAGCCACCCGCCCCGAATGTCCCATCGAGCCATGTGCCACCCACAGGCGCCACCGCCTTGAGGATGGGCCCAAGCAGAACGGGGATATGGGGGGAGGTCGGGGTGGCAGCCATGACCGATTAAGCTCCCGGCGCTTTGTCCAGGAACTCCATCGGATCAAAATCCTCCGGCAGCTCATCGAGCCACGCCTCCTGCTTGGCGCGCTCTTGGGTATCGTAGGTCTCGGGACGCCAGATCTGGAACGTGTCGCCCATCCCGATGAAGAATGCCTCCTTGTCGAGATCGATCTTGCCGCGCAGCTTTGCCGGCAATACGAGCCGCCCGGTCTCATCGACAGTCGTGGGAAACGACTGCCCGTGAAACAGGGCCTGCAACATCTTGCGCTGCATCGAGCCGCGGGGCAACGCGTCGATCTTGCCGTCCACCTCCTCGATGGCCGCCATCGTATAGCATTCAAGGTAGCTGCGGCGATGATCGCCATAGACAATCACCAATTCCGGCGTCTCGCCTGATTTCCAGTTGGGGTCGGAGGCCTCCAACACACGCCGAAAAGAGGCTGGTATCGATACCCTCCCCTTCGTGTCGACCTTGTTGTGGCTCTCGCCTCTGAACCTTCGGCTCATCCCGTTCCTTTGTGCCCGCCTGCGGCGTGGCGTCTGTCCCTTTTCGCGGCCCGCGCTGTCGTGCGGCTTGCAGGACGCGAGGCCTGAATGTAAAAAGGGCGGATTGATCTGCTGCCACTGATCAACCCGCCACTTTATTCCCACCACGAGGGCGGGGAAGTCCGACTGCGCGCGCCACCTGGGGGGATGTCTGCTCGCCCGCGCGCCGGATCTCTTTGGTCTGATGAAAGCGAAGGCCTGTATGAAACCTGCTAGAGTTTTTTGTAGTCTGGGGTCGTTTGGTGCCCCGTAGTCTCGTTCTCATCCGATGCACTAGGGATGCCATGGGAATTTATGGGCGTCTACAATTAATTTCAAATGAGCCTACCAAATATGGTTTTCAACAACCCCCTCAATCAAGATCTCGCGCGGCCGTAAGCGAAAAATAGCCCAGACCTAGTCTTTTTCTCTCCCGATAGCACTATATATAGACTTAGTGATTACGTGCTCAAAATTCCCACGTTTTCCCAAATAATTTCACTCACAGAGTTATCCACAACTCATATTCATCTTTTGTTCTCAAGTAAAGGCGCGCAATGCTTCGAATCGCACCTCAAATCAGCGACGCACGAGGCAAAAAGCGGCAGCGTCGCGGCCCCCACTCCGATTCCAGTGCAGTTCCCATCCTTTCCCATGCGCTGTCCCATCTTTTCCCATCGCGCTTCACCCAACGGCCCGCCCACGCCGCTGTGGCCCATTTTCAGCACACCAGACGCATCAAATCACCAAGTTGGCTTGATAAAATGCCGCCGACCCCTCAAAACAGGTGGGCTAAGTGGGGGATCCGATTGCCGTGAACACTGCCATCAGTCTTTTGCGCCACGCGTTCGGCTTGCTGACCCGCAAGCCGCTCAAGACGCTTTGGGTGCTGGCGCCGGCCCTGATCCTGATGTGCGGTGTCGGGGTGATGACCATTGCCATGGCGCCGGAGCTGCTGCTCATCAACCCAACGGCACCTGATCTGCGCGAGCTGCGCGGCGGCGGTGCGGCTTTGGGGCTGATCATGGCCTTCATCTTCAGCTACGCATTCATGGCCATCCTGTGGCACCGCTACACCCTGAGCGACGAACGTGCGCCGCAGCCCATGGGCCTGGGGCTGCTCATAGGCTACCTGTGGCGCGTGCTGGCCCTCGCCCTGATCCAGCTGACGGTGAGCCTCGCGATGGTCATCCCGCTGATCTTGGCAAGCAACAGCGGGACCGCCACCGGCGGCGGCGCTTCGCTCTGGTCAATGCTGCTGACGACATTCGTCACCCAGACGGTTCTGCTGTGGCTGTCCCTGCGCCTCAGCCTGATCCTGCCAGCGGCCGCCATGGGCAGGCCCATCCGCATGAGGCTCAGCTGGCAGCACACCAACGCGCTCTCCCGCCCCCTCTGGGGCGTCGCGGCCGTGCTGGCAGCGATCAACACCGGTCTCAGCGTGCTTGTCAGAGCCATCGATCTGGACAGCCCCGGCCAAATCCTCGCACTGGAGCTGCCCATCTACATTTTTGAAGGGCTGTTGATCTTCAGCGTGCTGACCACTCTGTACGCCCGGCAGATCCAGCAGGTGCGCCTAATACGCTCTAAGCCATGCCACCCTTGATCAGGCCTTGGGCGATCTGCGCGTAGGCCTGCGCCATCGGCCCGTCGCCCGCCGCCACCGGCGTACCCGCATCCCCGCCCAGCCGCGTCTCAAGGTCGATGGGCAGCGCACCCAGCAACGGCACGCCCATTTTGTCTGCCTCCGCCGCAACACCGCCCTGCCCGAAGATCTGATGCTCCGCCCCGCAATCGGGACACACGAACATCGACATATTCTCGATCAGCCCCAACACCGGCGTCTTGAGTGTGGCGAACATGTCGAGCGCCTTGCGCGCATCGATGAGCGCCACATCCTGCGGCGTGCTCACCACAATCGCACCGGTCAGCTCGGACTTGGTGCATAGCGTCAGCTGCACATCGCCCGTCCCCGGCGGAAGATCCACCAGCAGCACGTCCAGCTCGCCCCACTCCACCTGCCCCAACATCTGCTGCAACGCGCCCATGAGCATCGGGCCACGCCAGACCACAGCCTTGCCCTCCTCCATCATGAAGCCGATCGACATCAACGTCACGCCATGCGCATGCAGCGGGATGATCGTCTTGCCGTCCGGGCTGCCGGGTTTTTTGTTGATCCCCATCATGCGCGGCACGCTGGGCCCATAGATGTCCGCATCCAGCAGGCCCACCTTGCGCCCCGCGCGCGCAAGCGCCACCGCGAGGTTCGTGCTCACCGTAGATTTGCCCACACCCCCCTTGCCGGAGGCGATGGCAAGGATGCGCTGCACGCCGCTCGGCTTGGTCGGGCCCTCCTGCGGCTTGGGGTGGCCGCCGATCTTGAGGCTGGGTGGCGGCGCGGCGGGCTTGGCACTCGGCCCATGCGCAGTGAGCGCGACCGTCGCCTTGCTCACACCGGGCAACTGCGCCACCACCTTCTCCGCCGCATCGCGCAACGGCCCCATCGTCTGCGCCACCTGGGCGTCGGGCGCCTCGATCACAAAGCGCACCACGTCGCCCTCCACGTTCAGCGCGCGCACCAAGTCATGCGCCACCAAACTGCGCCCATCCGGCAGGGTCACCCGCTCCAGCGCTGCAATGACATCGGCTTTCGTGACAGACATGGCGTTTCTCCTTCTACCTCCGCCTCACATCGCACATTGGTCAAAATGCGCAAGCTTGCCTACTGCGGCACGTCACAGGCCTGCCCCTGCCGACCATAGCGCCCAAATTTCGGGCAATGCACCATTATGCACTTGCTGCATGGCAGCATTGCAAAGAAAACAATTGTGCATATGCAGAAAATCGGGCTAGTCTGAGTTCATGAAAACAATCCTCCCGATGGTTTTCTTTAATACCGAAAGGGCTGCCATCCTCCTCCCGGTGGCTCTTTTGCTTAGGCGGCGGCATCTTCCTCCTCCCTGATGTCGTCGCCATTTTTTTACCCCCTCCCCTCACACCGTGGTTCACCCCATTCCGGCTCTTTTCATTGTATATCAATGGTTTGACAAATTGCCGCATATGCAAGAACTGCATAGCCGCAATGCAGCATCTCGTCTTGAAGCGCCGCGAAAAGCCCTTACATACTCGTCACAACGAGACGCAGTAGAGATGAAAAAGAAAACGCAATGACATATTTTACAGACACGAACGCTGTATCCGCCCAGCCTAGCCGCGTTGCAGCATTGATGAACGCCATCACGCTCAAGATGCGCCAGCGCAAGGTCTACCGCCAGACATTCGATGAGCTGTGCACACTCACGGCCCGCGACATGGCAGACCTCGGCTTCTCGCGCGCGGACTTCCGCCGCATGTCCCGCGAAGCGGCAGATATGGTCAAGTAATTCCGAAATTCCCGGCGGTCCTTTCCTCCCATCGGACCGCCGGGAACCCACGGCACGGCAGAGTCTCCTCCCCGATGACCCCGCGCCGTGAAAGTCGCGGCTTTTGTTCCTCCCGATTGAAAGCCGCACTTGCTTAGCCGGCGGTCCCCACCTCCCTGGGGGCCGCCGCGTTACGCAACAGAAACCGCCTCTAGCAGATCACCTGGCTGGCACTCAAGAACTTCGCAAATTTTGGCGAGCGTCTACAAACAGGTGCTTTTTACCTGCCCTGACTTCAGCAGGCACAGGTTCTGCTCGGTGATGCCTATCGCCTCCGCAAGGTCCTTGCCCTTCATTTTGCGATTTCTTAAGATTATCTGTAATCAAAGTCAGAATTTTTTCCTATAAAGAAGCCGTGGCAGAATAGCCTTACCGTCCTTGGAGACTGTTCGGGACTAAATCTTAAGTACATGATCAGCTTTCGCTTCCTGTTCAACCTTTGACCGAAGCGGCTTTTGGGGCGAATAACCATACACAATTGATTTGCATATTTTGGAATAGATATTTCATAGTCAGGTTTTAGGTCGCCTCCAATAAAGTCTGCGAAAATTGCATTAGGGAATTTGTTGTTTTGCTCACCAACTTCGTAGGTGAATGTAGCAAATGAACTTGGCTCTACGTCTGGGATAAACAGTTCGAATGCCTGCGTTGCACCGTCCTCTGCGGCGATAATATCTGAAAAAACAAGCTGAGGATGATGGTACAAAAAGTGGTTACGCGTCCACTTGCGAAGCGCTTTGTCTTTGCTAATCACGGCAAAAGGTGAGCGAATAAGCCCCACGACAGTCCATATCAATAAAGCAATTCCGAATGCTTGAACCAACAAAATCCAATCAAAGAACATAGCTGTTGCTTCGCTGTAGCGCCCTGTACCCAAAAGTAGAGCAACAAGGGCCACAAAGACAATTGCCTGCCAAGTTGCCCCTCGATCCGAGAACGGGAAAGCCAAGAAACCAAAAAACTCTTGAGGCAACCGACGGCAGATGCGCCAAGACTTTGATGCTAATATTCTCATGGGCACCTCGATTTTTGACTGTTTTCGCGACCACGGCGCTGCTGGTACAGCCTGAAGCGTGTCAGAGATCGTCAACTGCCAGGTTATTGTTTCAGGTCTGATGATGCGCTGCGCTTTTAGTGTAATT